>Ga0180430_10000003_pt1 | contig 355177 bp, 290 predicted proteins | sample SS_ome_9_FD_132999 | JGI IMG/M metagenome (GOLD analysis project Ga0180430, IMG submission 132999) | Hypersaline lake sediment archaeal communities from the Salton Sea, California, USA - SS_1_S_2 metaG | ecosystem: Environmental > Aquatic > Non-marine Saline and Alkaline > Hypersaline >...
GCGATTCGTCCGGAATGCGACGGGTCGTCTGACCAACGCCGAACCCGGTTCGATCAGGCTTCGACCCGGGTTCGCAAGACAATCAAAAGCGCTCTCTGCGAGACCCGGTTTATACAACCGTCCGGGGCTTGTCAGGGAGCGTTCGCCATATACGCGCTGCGCAGTTTAGGTAGCCCGTGCGCAGTATAGCGGGCGCCTTTAGAATCGATTCCGCCGGCTAAGGACCGAGTCGCCAAAACGGTAACTACCGTTTTGTACCGTCGTCTTGAACGCGAATCAGGAGAGGAAGCGACGAAGGAGGGGCGGTAAGCTGTTTGAGAGAACCGACTTATAAACTCCCCGAGTAGGGCTCGAACCTACGACCTAGCGGTTAACAGCCGCTCGCTCTACCAATTGAGCTATCGGGGAATACCCGTGGGCGGATGTCGAGGATAACCATCGGCACTCGCACAACGGACATGGATGAGGAGAATCGCCCCGCACCCATACATTGGGCCACTTTATCATCCAAGCCCGGCAAGTCAAGAGAGAGTGGGTCTAAGAGGCCCACCTGGGGACATCTACTAATGGGTCGTCCCTGAAGAATGACCATTCTCCGCTGTCCGCGGGAGACCATAACCGGGTGACGCTTGTGAGCTGCGGCTTGCCCGTGTGTTTGATTCTGTCATGCACGGTCAAACTGGTTCCTGATTATGAACGCTGGTCCGCCGGACAGGCTCTCTGCCCGTAGCGCGTTCGTATAATGTTAGGCTCTGCCGGAAAAGTCCCGACCGTCGTAGGGCGAACGTGCGGAATCTCGCATCATGGGCGGGAAACGCTGTTCGTCGCCGTGGCCTAAGCACGGAAACCGAGTTTCCCGAGCGTCGTGTTGAAATCGAGATCGACGGTTTGTCCGTTGACCGGGGTGAACCAACCATGGCGTCGAGCCAGCGCCGGCGAAGTGCGAACACCTCACTGCAAGCGGGCGACCGGCCGCCGAAACAATCGTGCGTTCATACGCGCCAACGGTAGGCCTTGTTCGGGTACGCATGCGGAAATCAGAAACAGTGGAATACGTATGGCAACCGCCGCCGTGTGAGCCGCCGCGAGGATTCAACGAGAGAAAGGGTCAGTGAGCGCACACGAGAACCTCCCGGATGTGATGAACTCCAGCACGGATGTCCACCCGTACAGAGAGGCCTCCAGCGATGAACCGACCACCGGAATCTGCGTAAATGGGGAATCCCGGCTTAACGGATACTTGCCATATCCTTACAATACCGTGTTCGAGGCGGCCGAACACGGGTGGCGGCGGTACACGGAAGCCGGTCCTCCAGGGCCAGCTCGGCCCAATGCCAACCAGGGGGCGTCGTCCCTTGGCTTGTAGCATCATTCTTCTTCAGATGAGAGGCGACACATGTCATCGACGACCAAGTCTTCGGAACTTGCGGTAGCTGATTGGAGGCCAAGGGTTCGTCCAAGCCGTGTGAGCTGGCGCAGGGTGGCCTTGATGTTCTCGACACTCGCGATTTGCGCGTCTGTATCCATCATGCTGAGCGGTTGTGCACCAGCACCACCGGGATCGAGCGGCGACAGTGCGGACTCCGTTGCTCGTGAGATCGAAGAAGCCGACATCATAAAGCTGCAGGACGGGCACTTGTACATCGCGAACCCCTATTCCGGGTTGCGCATCATCGATGCCAGTTCCATGGAACTGCCGGTCATGATGGGCAGTGTTCCGCTCGGCGGCAGAGGTGTCGAGCTATTCGTGCGTGAAGACCTCGCTTTCGTTTTTACCGCAGCCGACTTTTACTACTGTGCCGGAAGACCGGTGGGTTTCACCGGCAGCGGCGTCGATACCCAACTGCTCCCAGACTATGCGGGGAGCCGTCTGTGGGTCGTCGATGTTTCTGACAAAAGCGCTCCGGAAGTGGTCAGCACGTTCGACTTCGACGGGTTCGTCAGCGCTACGCGGCGGATCGGCGATGTGATCTATGCGGCAGGGAATGTCACATCGGGAATAGATGACTTGCTGTTCGGGTCGGGCGTGTTCGTGACGTCTATCAACATTGCCGACCCGGACACCATCGTCGAGGTCGACACCGAGACCTTCTCCGGTTCGTCTCTGGACATTCACGTCAGCAGTGAGGCTATGTACGTCCTTGGGGATGACCCCATCATGGACGAGGTCACGTTGGTGAGCTACGTCGATGTCAGCGATCCGGCAGGCGATATTGTCGTGCGCGATCAGTTCCGCGTGCCTGGCGAAGTCGAGACGCGCTTTTTCGTGGATGAACACGAGGGCGTATTTCGCATCATCACCGAGGAGTTCGTCGACTCCATGTGGACCAACGTGGTCGCCCTCTACACCTACGACATCACCAACGCCGATGATATTACCCGCCTGGCCCGCATGCCGATCATCACAGGCGAGAGCCTGCGGGCTGTCCGCTTCGACGGTGAACGCGGCTATGCGGTGACCTTCGTGACCATCGATCCACTGTTCGTGATCGATCTGAGCGACCCGGCGGACCCGCAGGTGACCGGCGAACTGGAAGTCCCGGGCTTCAGCACGCATCTGGTTCCGCTGGGTGACCGCCTCGTCGGCGTGGGATTTGATAACACCGCCGGCACGCGACCAGCCGTGGCGCTGTACGATGTGTCCGATCCCGCCGCCCCCCGCCAACTGGACCGGATCATCCTCGGCGAGCGATTCACACACGACACCGGCTCGGCTGCGACGGTCGACGAGAAGGCCCTCCGCGTAATCGAGGACGCCGGGCTGATCCTCCTGCCGTTCAGCACGTTCGACCGTGAGATTGGGTTGTTCACCGACGCCTTGCAGTTCATCGTCCTGGAAGAGACCAGGCTCCGTGAGCGTGGTACGATCGAGCATCGCGGTTTTGTCAGGCGCGCCGACCTGCTCGATGATCGCGTCTGGGTGCTCTCCGACGAAGCCTTCCAGACTGTGAACATCGATGATCTGAACGAACCAGCCTCCCTGGCTGTTTTGGACATCTTCACTGAGCAGCAGTTGCTCGATGCGGGATTCTGGAGTTGCGCCATCGCCGCGCGCGAGGACGCCACGTTTGTGACGCCTGTCTTTGGTGGTCCCTGTGGCCTGATTGGCATGGTGCCCCTCATATCGATGTTCGCCGGTCTGGGTCTGCTGAAGCTATCCACGCTGCGGCGAGTGTCGGCCTGACGGAAGCCCGCCACGCCCGCTGGAAGACTCCTTCAACGGGATACCAGGCTAAGGCCAATCCCAAGATTATCACCCTAGCTGCAGCTGCCATTCTGTGCCTGCCGGCGAAGCGGAACGCACGTATCAACCATGGCGTGATCAATCCAAGCGTAGCGGACGGAATCGGGGAACTCACGGACCACACCAACGACTAAACGCCGCGATCGCATGGAGTTTCTCCAGTTGAAGACATCGTTTGCCCACGTTTTTGGGGACAAGAACGCGGGTTATATACCGGGCGACCGTGAGGTATCGTTTGCCTGGCGGCACTATAATAAATATGTATCATCAGGTTGGAGATACGGATCGGTGTCTTGCCGAAAGGCTGCTGCGTCGGGAAGCGGTCCGCACTACGAATCCTGGTCCGCTCAGCGGACCCTACTTTGAGAGTTAGATGCTCACACAACCACCACTGCCGCCCCAATACGAGACGTTGACCGACGAGGAAATGACGGCTGCCATTCTCGACCATAAGCGCCGGTTCGGATCGCGCCTGGTCATTCTCGGGCACCACTATCAGCGGGACGAGGTCATCCGTCTGGCTGACTTCGACGGCGACAGCCTGAAGCTCTCGCAGATCGGCGCCGCACAAAGGGACGCCGAGTTCATCGTCTTTTGCGGCGTGCATTTCATGGCGGAGTCCGCCGACATCCTCACCGATGACCGCGTCAAGGTTATCCTGCCCGATTTGTCAGCCGGCTGCAGCATGGCTGACATGGCGGACATCGACCAGGTCTTGGACGCGTGGGATTTCATCACCGGCGAATGCGGCGTGAAGGTCGTCCCGATCACCTACGTCAATTCCACGGCGAGCATCAAAGCCTTCTGCGGAGAAAACGGCGGCGCCTGTTGCACGAGCAGCAACGCCCGAGCGGTTATCGAATGGGCGTTCAAGCAAGGTGACCGTGTGATGTTCCTTCCGGATCAGCACCTTGGCCGCAACACAGCTTACGCCATGGGGATTCCCCTCGACAGGATGCCCATTTACGATCCCGATCTGGAACACGGCGGGCTTTCACACCAGGAGGTTCGCGACGCCAAAGTGCTCCTGTGGAAGGGGTACTGTTCGGTGCACATGGTCTTCACGCCCGAAGATTGCGACGAGCTTCGCCGGACCGATCCACAGTGCAAGATCGTCGTTCATCCCGAATGCGAGTGGAGCGTCGTGCAAAAGGCCGATCTCGCGGGCAGCACCGGGTTCATCATCAAGACCATCAACGACGCCCAGCCGGGCAGCAGGTGGGCTATCGGGACGGAGATCAACCTCGTAAGCCGCCTGGCGAATCGCCACACCGACCGCTCGGTCCACGTGCTTGGTGGCCTTTCCTGCCTGTGCTCCACGATGTCTCAGATCGATCTGAGACATCTGCTGTGGGTCCTCGACGAATTGGCCGACGGGCGCGTCGTCAACCAGATCAACGTCCCGCCAGAGGTCGAACGCCTTGCCATCGTCGCGCTGGAGCGTATGCTCGCCAACGTGACGGCTCAGCCGGCGGGTTTGTCGGGCTGATGCGGCTGAACTGTGGCCCAGTGCGAGGCGTCTTGGCCACGCTGGGTGAAACACCGGGAATCGAGGCGGTTTAGATGCAGCTAAGTCTCCCGGCAAGGTGCTACGGTTCTTTTCTGGGCCGCCCCCTCACGGTCGCGGTTCGGTTCGGAGTGTTCGCATGGAGCGCGACATCGACAGAGTGCTCATCGGCGAGCAAGAGCTCGCGGACCAAGTAGCGGACATGGGCAACCAGATCGCCCGTGCCTACACTGGCAGCGAGGGACGAATCACAATCGTGACGATCCTGTCTGGTTCGATCATTTTCCTGGCTGATCTGATACGCGTTCTGCCGATGAAATTGAGAGTCGACTTGGTTAGCGTCTCGAGCTATCGGGGCAAGACGAAGAAACCGGGCAGCCTCATGCTGCTTACCGAGCGCCCTCTTGATGTTGAAGGTCGTGACGTGCTGATCGTTGACGATATTCTCGACACCGGTGGCACGCTCCGTCTGGTGACAGCCGAGCTTCGCCGGGGGCAACCCAGCAGTGTCAAGACGGCTGTCCTGCTTCGCAAACCGAGCAAGGCACCGTCAGACGTCAAGGCGGATTTCGTGGGGTTCGACATCGAGGACGAGTTTGTGGTCGGGTACGGTTTGGACTACGACGGGATGTATCGCAACCTGCCATACGTCGCCGTGCTCAAACCCGAAGTGTACGGTGGTCAATGAACCAATTGCCTACAAGCAAGCGCAGAACGACAAGCCCGCACCCGGCGATGATCGCACGGCGTGTGGCAGTTACGCAGTGCGCCTCTCCCGAGGTGGAAGCCCCTCCCGGTTCGACCGACGTGGTTACTGGTCCTATCGCGGTGCCACGTCATGTCATCGATGGCGGAGAGATCATCCTGCTGGCGATCAAGCCTTCGATGTGGAGGCCTGTATTCGACGCTCTGCCCTGCCTGCTCACGTGTGCGGCGCTCATTGCCGTCGTCTTGTGGCGGGAGTTTCCCCTTCCGGGTCTGTCAATGACCGCCACGGTGCAGATGATCTTCCTGATCGTGGGCGTTCGGTTGGGTATTGCCATCGTACGTTGGGTGCCTACGTGGCATATGCTGACGAATCGCCGGCTCATCAACATTCAGGGCGTGCGGGCTCCGCGCGTCTCTTCGTGCCCTCTCAAGGGAATCTGCAACGCCTCGTTGACTGCCTCTCCACTGGAGAAGATAACCCACCTGGGCACCATATCCTTCGAGACCACACCACAGGAAGGCCCACTGGGCCAATGGGAGTCCATCGCCTGCCCGAACGAAGTCTGCGACGCCATCAAACGCGCCGTCCACGAGGCCTCTTTGCGCTGAGGACATAGAAGAGAAGGTGTCAGTCTTCCTTGCGATCGTCCGTCTCTGACCGGTCCGCCGCGCCAGGTTCTTCCTTAGGGGCGGAGTCCTGTTCTGCCGGTTTATCATCCTCCGTGGGAAGTGTGCCCGCGCGTTGTAGCGGGTCGCTCGCTGTCCCCTGCTGATCAGAAGATCCAGACACCGGTTCGGGGATGGCTGATCCGCTCTTTTCTGGTGTATCCAGTTCTCCGCTGCAGTCCGGCAGGTCCTCATATTCCGCGAGTTCATCGACGGCTACGTCTTCGAGGTCGATCCCGTCCACGTCGCGGCGTAAGAGAAAGAAGATGACCGTGCTGTTTGTGAAGAACATCGAAGCGAGAAACGACCACAACACCCCGATGACCATCAGAACAAAGAAACCGATCATCAGGGCGGAAAAACACCAGTTCCAACTGAGTTGACTCCAGTCGGGCGGCGTGTATAGGCGCCCAGCCTCCGTCGCCGGCCAGACCCAGTCCAGCTTGCTTACGCCTTCATGTTCCCACAACCCAAAAGGCGCCGTGCCGAAACCGACGCCAGCCCTGGTCATCGCCAAAGCCAGCACGGTAAACAGATGAGCACCGACCCAGCACACGCCCACAAACACCAGCGATATCGCGCCGTAAAGAACGGTCTTCCACGGTTTGGTCAGAGCGTAACTCAGCGCCCGAGCGAAGGAATCGAACCCGTCCTGGTCCTCGACAGCCACAGCGGGCCAAAACAAGGGTCCGCCAGCAACGATCCCGATCACAAAAACGGCACTCGCAAGCCCGCCCAGAATCGCCAGAAAAAACCCCAGACCGGAAAGCAGGTCGCCTACTATCGGCAATCGCAACACCAAACCGCAGACAACAAGCAGCAGCATGACAATCAAAACAAGCACGAGCGGGATGCAGGGAGCAGCTACAAACCCACTGAACAACCGCCCGCGCGTGAAGGTATGGGCTTCGCTGACAGTGATCCGCTCTTCGCGGGCGAATTGCAGCGCCGTCATTCGGCAAATCGACCCGCCGCCCCAAGACCAGATAATTAGGGCTCCGACAGAAAAGAGAATGAAGTACCCCAAGTGAGTCCTGAGCATCCACCAGGGGCCGTACGCTAGACGGCGCAGACTCTCCATCGTGCCCTCTTGGATATTCGGCATGGCGACCGGACCCGCCGACGATCGGGCTACCCGAGAGGCATACGGAATCGACGCCTCCAACAAACCCAACGCTGCGCCCTTCTCATGAGCCCAGAATACGTCGAAGACGCCGTGGGCGTCCACGGGCTTGTCGGTGTCTGCATCCTGAAGAGCCCCCTCCGCATCGGCGGTCTGCTCCATGTCGAAGACAGCCGATTCACCTCTCATGTAGGTTTCGATCGCATCGCGCTCGACGCCGGCGCCGGCTTGCAACCAGAGGAAATCGAGCACGCCACCGAGGATCAAAGTCAGCGCGATCGAAACGAAGGCGATTCCCAGTTGCCCCGGGCTGACAGCCATCCGCAACGTTCGGAAGATATGCGCGCAACCGCTGGCTTCCACCCACCCCATTGTGTTATCCGTATTCGCGTCCTGCTGCATGATATGATGCTCCTTCGACTGGATGCGGCGAACAGAACAGCAAGGAGAACCCCAGCCGATTGTCGCGCCAAGGCTGTCCGGATTCCGCACTGCTTGTCGGTAGCGGCATTATAGGTGACCCGCAAACCCCGGCAACCACCGGCAACACATGTCCGGCCAGATGCCACAGAATAAGGCCACACCCGCTTGTGGGGTGTGGTCATACTCTGTGTTCCTGAAGAACTCACGTTCCAGGCTTGAACTGCGGCAGGTGCCGCGCGCCGCCCCGTCGTCCCGAGGAAAGGCACTGGAAAACCGATTCCACAGGGCAACGTGGTTCGCCACCGGTAGCTACACGTCGAACTTGATCCCCTGGGCGAGGGGCAGTTCGGTCGAGTAGTTGATCGTGTTGGTCTGGCGACGCATGTAGGCCCTCCAGGCATCAGAGCCGGACTCTCGACCGCCGCCGGTTTCCTTCTCACCGCCGAACGCCCCACCGATCTCAGCACCGCTGGTTCCGATGTTGATGTTGGCAATCCCGCAATCGCTGCCGCGGCACGACAGGAACTGCTCAGCCTCCCGCATATTCAGCGTGAACATTGCCGAACTGAGTCCCTGCGGCACGTCATTGTGGATCGCGATGGCTTCGTCGATCGTGCCGTATTTCATGATGTAGAGAATCGGTGCGAAGGTCTCGTCCTGCACGATCTTGTATTCGTTCTTGGCGGACGCGATGCACGGCGTGACGTAACAGCCGCCCGGGTACTTCTCACCCGAGAGCTTCTCTCCGCCGCAAAGCACCTTGCCGCCATCCTTCTTGAGAGCATCGATAGCGTTCATCATGTCGTCGACGGCCTGGGTCTTGACCAGCGGCCCCATCAGCGTGCCTTCCTTCAGAGGATCGCCTATCGCCACCTGCTTGTACGCGCCGACGAGCTTCTCAACGAGCGCGTCGTGGACCGACTCGTGGGCGATGATGCGGCGAGTCGACGTGCATCGCTGGCCCGCAGTGCCGACAGAACCGAACAGGATCGCAGGAATGACCATCTTCATATCGCAATCCTGCGAGACAATGATCGCGTTGTTGCCGCCAAGCTCCAGAATCGTCCTGCCCAGCCTCTCGCCGACTACCGAACCCACGCGATAACCCATCCTGCAACTACCGGTTGCGGAGACCAGAGGGATGCGCCGATCAGCGAGGAGCTTCTCGCCAACGGTCCGCCCCGGACCGATGATCAGACTGAAGATGGCCGGATCGACACCGTTGGCCTTGCAGACCTTCTCGGCGATCTTGGTGCAGGCGATTCCGGTGAGCGGCGTCTGAGACGATGGTTTCCACAATGTCGAGTCGCCGCAAACGGCTGCGAGTGCGCTGTTCCACGCCCAGACCGCCACCGGGAAGTTGAACGCCGATATCACGCCCACGACGCCCAGTGGATGCCACTGCTCGTACATCCGATGGCCCGGTCTTTCCGAGTGCATCGTGAGGCCATAGAGCTGGCGGGACAAACCAACGGCGAAGTCGCAGATGTCGATCATCTCCTGCACTTCGCCTTCACCCTCGGCACGGATTTTGCCCATTTCCCAGGTCACCAGGGCGCCGAGTTCCTTCTTTGCCTCACGCAAAGCGTTACCCAATTGGCGGATGGTCTCGCCGCGTATTGGAGCCGGCACGCTGCGCCACTCGAGGAAGGCCTCATGAGCCCGAGCGACGATCTTGTCGTATTCGTCAGGCGTTACCTGTTTGACAGAAGCGATCTTCTTGCCATCGATCGGAGAAATCGAGTCTATAACCTCGCCACTACCGACCCATTCACCGCAGAAACCGCCGGTGTTAACGCCTTCAATACCGAGTTTGCGCAGGATGTCTTGCATTGTGCTTGCTCTCACTACTTTTTGGAAACATCAAAAACCCATCGAACTGCAGAGCATAGTAGCGCGTCCCGGAGCGTCAAGGGGGCCACACACTGGTTTGCCAGCGCTTCGAGACCGGCCAAACGCGCATGGATTCCCGCTGTGATAGCGAACCGGAAAACGCGGATCACGACGGTCGAACAGACATCTTCCGAACGGGCGTATCTGCGTTTCCGACCGATAGGCCGGGGTGTCGCTCCTCAGATGCGAATGCCCTGGTCGGGCGGTAGGGGCACGCAACTGCTTGCCGGAGTGCTTGCTCCAATTACCCACTGGCAGACAAGTTCTCCCGTGCCACCCCGAGGGATGTACCGGTCGGGCTCCGTGCACATCACCTGTCATCCATCTGCGGTGGTTGCGGACCGGTTCGTTCCCCAGCCGGCAGTTTGATGATCGGAATCGCCGTATCAAGTCTAAGCACCGTCTGGCTGGTGGCGAAGTGCTGTCGCACAAGAACGTCGATCCGCTCGTCACACCATGTGCGCTCCTCGCCGTGGTCGGGAGAGTTGAGCTCACTCCGCCAGTCACGCAATATCTGAATCTCGACAAGAGCGATCGTCCTGCGAGCATCGGCTCTGTCGCCAGCATCGACGAACCACTCGTCGACTAGTTTCTCCATCTGTATCATGAGCGCCGTGGCACTCCCATACCCTCCTCCGCCGGCGATCAACCGGCACGACAACAGCCGCGCGAAAAACGAGTACCGCAGCGTCCCCGATGGCGGTCTCGCAAGAGGTGGATCGAGCAGCGTCAGCGCCCGGGCGGGTTTCGCACTCACGCTTCGCAAACGCGCCTGCCACAAAGTAGCCGCAGCAACCACTTCCGGATTGGCATCTTCCAACAAGACGGACAGGCTGGCTGCGGCGTGCCTTGCACGGCGCTCGACATCATCCTCTGCATCCATCAGCAAGTAGACCCGCAGCGCATCTGAGAACGTGCGTAGTGTTGCCACCTGCCTGGCGATCTCACGCAGGCGCCCCGGGGACGAGTCTCCTCCCGCTTCGGCTTGAAGAACCAATCCATCGGCGTGCGCAAGAACCGCGTCAACTTCCTCAAACGTGCTTCGTGTTTGGTTTGCACTCACCGGGCTTGCGATGCCGAGGAACTTCGCGCTGCAAGCGGGTTCAAGACACTTGCCGAGAAGCAGATTCGCGGCGGCTACACGATGGTCTATCTCAATGAGCGGATCCGTCGCCGCAACTTCCTCTTTACAGAGATCGGCTACCTTACACCGAACGGCGCGCAGATAGTCATCGTCACTCTCGAAGCCAGAGATCGGGGCAAGGCGAAGGGCTACCGGCCATTCCGGCATCTTCTTCAGTTCGTCACCCGACTTTTGAGCTTCTGTGCCAGCTTGGGCACCCGCGAGGACAAACATGGCTAAACACGGGAGCACGTGGCGTACAATGTGCACGATAAGCCCTTCCTAATCTGACGCAGACTCTCCCGGGAAGTCTACCAGTTGGGTGTCAGTTTCGGAACAAGTCTTCCCGTGCGGGTGCAGGCTCTGTTCATGCCTGTTTGCGGCCCACTATATCCGCCCACTTTCCCGTGTCTCTCCATTATCACGTTTACGATTGAATATGGGAATACGCATGGCAGCGCCCGCGTCCACAGAATCCCTGACTGTCTCGAACGCTTGACACGGCCACAGCAGAAATTCCTAGACACTGAGGCAACGGGAAGGTAGGCTCGATGTTGGTTAGGATATTCATCGGGGACGGCTACTGACGGGAACCGTCCGTTCCATATCTTGCTTTGGAGCTTGGCAGGGAGGAGTAAGGCCGGCCCGTTGTTCGAGTGGGCATCTCAGCAAGGTGATAGCCGGCCGGCGGTGGAACAGATGCGGTGAAGGTGCTGGTTCTTGATCCGGCACGGAGATAATGTGTCCGCAAGCATGCCTTGACTTTGGCTTCGTCGATTCTGCCCACACGACGAGGTCGGTAGAGCACGCTTTGCCGCGCGACTTGCACAGGGAGGATTGGAGATACTGGCTGTGTAGCCCTTTCAGTCGAGTGGGAGCATCTTCTGTTCCCATCGAATAGACCGGCTCTTGGCGATCGAGAGACCGTTTGAGCAGAAGGGAGACAGGTCATGACTGTGGGAATCAGGATTCTCGTAGTGGACGACCATGCGTTGGTGCGTGGCGCGCTTTCCGAGCGTCTCCGAACGGAGCCACGGTTCTCAGCAGTAGAAAGCGCCTCTGACGCGGATGAGGCCGTCGAGAAGGTCATCGAGTGCAGGCCGAATATCGTCTTGCTCGACATAGACATGCCCGGTCTGTCGTCTTTCGAAGCTGCGAAGACTATCTCCCAGATCAGCCCAGAGACGAATGTAATCTTCCTTAGCGCCTTTCTGCATGACGGTTACGTTCAGCAGGCGTTTGCGGCTGGGGCGCGGGGCTACCTCACAAAGCAGGAACCTCCTGAGAACGTGGTGGCTGCCATCATCAAGGTCGCCGGCGGAGGATCCTACTTCTCCAAGGAGGTCCGCGACCGAATCTCGATCGATTCGCAGGGGGCAGTGCTAACCAGCAAGTCCAGGTCCCGAGCAGCCACCCTGACCGCAAGGGAACTCGATGTGTTGCGTTACATAGCGCAGGGGATGGCCAAGAAGGAAATCGCTCAGACGATGAGTCTAAGCGTCAAGACTATCGATCGCCACAGTTCCAATCTGATGTCCAAGCTCGATATACACGACCGTGTGAAACTCACGCTCTTTGCCGTCCGGGAGGGGCTTTCCAAAGCATAACGCCCGAATGCCCGTTCGAACGCGACTCACACACAAAACGCTGACGCGGTCAGAGACCGGCACGACACTGATTGATGCTCCCTTTGGATTGTCGATCCGGTTGACGGAGACTAGGCTTGAGCTCGCTTGGGCAGCGAGCCAGGTTGACGTGTTTCGGTTCAATCAGAACCGCGTTAGACTGGATAGGACGTTCGCCGATCGTTGAATGTCGAACCTGCGTGTTGGTCGACGGGTCGCGAACGGCCTACATTCGTTTTGAGGTCTTGACATGACTATGTCTGGCAATGCTGGACGTCCCAGATCCACCGCCCTGTATGAGCGTGCGTGTGCAACGCTGGTGGGTGGCGTGAATAGCCCGGTACGGGCATTCCGTGCCGTGGGCGGAGATCCCGTGTTCATCGAGCGTGTTGAGGGGGCTTACGTCTTCGATGTCGACGGCAACCGTTACGTCGATCTGGTCGGCACGTGGGGGCCGGCCATCGTCGGCCACGCCCATCCCACGGTGGTGCGGGCCGTTTGTGACGCGGCTAACAGAGGGCTGAGCTTCGGCGCGTGCTGTGCGGCGGAAGCGGAGCTGGCGGAGATCGTTGTCGGCGCTTTTCCGAGTATCGAGATGGTCCGTTTCGTCAACAGCGGTACGGAAGCGTGCATGAGCGCGATGCGACTCGCCCGTGCCGCCACCGGTCGCGCGAAGATCGTCAAGTTTCTCGGCTGCTACCATGGACACACAGACGCGCTGCTGGTTGCTGCGGGCTCGGGTGCGGCGACGTTCGGTGTGCCAGATTCAGCCGGCGTTCCAGATTCGTTCGCACAAACGACTCTCCTGGCGCCGTACAACGACCTCAGTGCGGTTGAGCGGATCATGACCGAACACGGCGCTGAAGTGGCGGCGATCGTTGTCGAGCCGGTCGCGGGCAACATGGGTCTTGTGAAACCGGGCGATGGTTTTCTGGAAGGTCTGCGTACACTCTGCGATCAACACGACAGCCTGTTAGTCTTTGACGAGGTCATGACTGGTTTCCGCGTCGCGTGGGGCGGCTATCAGAATCTCTGCGACGTCAAGCCGGACCTAACATGCCTGGGAAAGGTCATTGGCGGCGGGATGCCCGTTGCGGCATACGGTGGTCCGAAGGACATCATGGAGCTTGTCAGCCCGCTGGGACCCATGTACCAGGGCGGAACGCTAAGCGGCAATCCTCTAGGAATGGCAGCCGGCATCGCGACGCTGCAGCTTTGCCAAGCCGACGGTTTCTACGAGCAGTTACATGCGAAGGCTGGGCGCGTTGTCGGCGTGCTTAAGAGCGCGGCTACGCAGGCCGGCGTGGCGCTCGAGACCGGCGCTCTCGGCGGAATGCTCGGCATGGCGGTTCTCGATCGGCCCGTATGCAACTTTGCCGATGCTCAGACCGCCAACCACCAGCTGTACGCCGGGTTCTTCAGGGCTATGCTTGATCGCGGCGTGTGGCTGCCACCGTCCGGTTACGAGGCGATGTTCGTGTCCGCCGCTCATGACGACGAAGCGATCGAGCTCATCGAGGACGCGGCATCTGAGAGTTTCCAGGCTGCGACGTCATGAACAAGCTGCGTGCCGGCACCCGTGGAAGTGAGCTCGCCCTGTGGCAGACAAACTGGGTTTGCGGCCGCCTGCTCGATATGCACCCTGCGCTCGATATTGAGCAGATCATCATCAAGACGCACGGCGACATCGTGACCCACGAGAACTTCGGGCGCGACTGGCCCGTGGGGGCTTTTGTCAGTGCTCTGGAAAACGCGCTGCTCGGCAACGATGTCGACTTCGCAGTGCATTCGTTCAAGGATCTGCAAACGGCGGAGACGGCCGGGCTGGTCATCGCCGCGACACCACCGCGGGAAGTGACGCACGATGTCATGGTCACGCGCGAGGTGACCACGTTGGAGGAGCTTCCGCACGGTGCGCGGATTGGCACAAACAGCCCGCGCCGGGCTGCTCAGCTTCTGCATATGGGCAACTTCGAGATCGTGCCAATCCGTGGCAACGTGCCGACACGCATCGCCAAGATTGATCGCGAGAACCTCGATGGTGTCGTGCTGGCCGCCGCGGGCATTCGCCGCCTCGGCATTGAGCATCCGCGCGTCATCGAGTTGCGAGCGGAGCAGTTCCTGCCGGCGCCGGCACAGGGCGCGCTCGCCGTACAGGCACGGGCAGACAGTGAGGCGGCCGAGGTGTCGAAGGTCCTCGATGATCCCAACACCAGGCGCTGCGTGACCGCGGAGCGTGCCGTCCTGGCGCGAATCAACGCCGGGTGTCACACACCGGTCGGAGCTCTGGCACGTGTGGACGGCGAACGCGTCTCTTTGCACGCCCGATTGTTCACCGATGACTATGCGCACGTGGCGGAGGGCGTCGAGGTCGGCACCGAACCTCAGGCGGTCGGCGTAGCGCTGGCGGATCGGCTCATGGCGGAGCTGAAGGAGAAGACATGAGAGTCTGGGTGACACGCGACGAACCGCCCGACGGCCCGCTCTCTACCGCCTTGCACGAAAAGCATCTCACGCCGGTGCTTGAACCGGTGATTCAAAGGCGACTCGCCATCCAGCCCGCCGACGCGCTCGGTTCGCTCAGCCTCGACGACTGGCTCATACTAACAAGCCCGTATGCGATCGAGGCGTTCGAACGGTGCGATGCGGCTCGCGTGCCGCGCGTGGGGGTGGTCGGCGAGCCTTCCGCGCGGCTGGCTCGCTCACTCGGTTTGCGAGTGGAGCTGATCAGTCCGGACGGACACGGCGCCGGGCTGTTTGAAGAACTGCGACGAGTGGCTACCAGCGGCGTCGTTTGTTATCCGCGTTCGTCGCGTGTGAAGATTCCGCCGGCGTGGCCCGGTATCGAACTGCGAGCGCCGGTGCTGTACGAGACCATTCCACGCGCTTTTGATCAGCATGTGGTCGATCGCGTTGACGTGGTCGCTGTCGCAAGCCCCTCGGCCGTGCAGGCGATCGGCCAGGTCGATCGGCCGTTTGCCAGCATCGGGCGCGCCACATCCGCCGCCATCCGCACGCTGGGCCTCAAACCGTGGGTCGAGGCCGATCCACCCAGCTTTTCGGCGCTCGCCGCCGCGATTGCGGATCAGAGTAACCCGTCCCGCCACCAGCGTGCGTAGTCGAGGGCGGCGTATGTGAAGATCACGTCGGCGCCGGCACGAGCGATACCGGTAAGCGCCTCAGTCATGCACGAACGCTCATCGAGCCAGCCCTTCTCAGCCGCTGCTTTGACCATCGCGTACTCGCCGCTGACATGATAGGCAGCGATGGGCAAGTCGCTTGCGGCACGCAGGCGGCTGATGACGTCGAGGTATGGCAGAGCGGGTTTGACCATCAGCATGTCGGCGCCTTCAGCTTCGTCGAGACGGGCTTCGATCGCCGCCTCACGCACGTTTGCCGGGTCCATCTGGTAGGCCTGCTTGTCCTTCGGCACGTTGGGATCATCGACGGGAGCGGAGTCCAGTGCTTCGCGAAACGGGCCATAGAAGGATGATGCGTACTTCGCCGTATAACTGATGATCCCGACGTCATGGGCACCGGCCTGATCGAGCGCCGCCCGGATCGCACCCACGCGCCCATCCATCATATCAGAAGGTGCCACGACGTCGGCCCCGGCCTGGGCGTGCACGACGGCCATTTGTGCGAGCACGTCGACGGTCTGGTCATTGAGCACAACGCCGCCGCTCACAAGCCCGTCATGGCCTACGCTCGAATAGGGATCGAGCGCGATGTCGGTGATCAGGCACGCCTGCGGAACGGATTCGTGCACCGCCCGTACCGCCGTGCACAGCAGGTTCTCGGGGTTCACCGCTTCGCGCGCGTCCGGCGTCTTGAGCTTCGGGTCGATTGCTGGAAACAGCGCAAACGCCCCGACTCCGAGCTCGATGGCTTCGCGGCAACGCCGGATTATCAGATCGACCGACAGCCGCGCGTGCCCGGGCATCGCCGCGATCGGTTCCGCGCGGTCTTGGCCATCGACGACAAACAGCGGTAGCACAAGGCGATCGGGCGTAAGGCGTGTTTCGCGGACCAGACCGCGAATCACCGGGCTACGACGCAGACGACGCGGCCGCCGCCGGGGACGCGGTAACGAGCTCGGATTGGGGTCCATGGCTGCTTCCTTTCAAGGATGCTGTAACCGCCTGTGCAACCTGCTTGCCCAGGCGTACGCAGTCATTGATCGATACGCCGTCAAGATAGTTGCCGGCCAAAGATAATCCTGGGATCGACGCGACAATCTCGCGCAAACGGGCGATCTTCTCCGCGTGTCCCAAGTGGAACTGCGGGATCGCCGCTGAATGGGGACAAACGTCGACCAGGGTCGGCTTGCCTCGAAGCTGCAACAGGTCGCGAAGCGCGTCGAGACTCGTTGCGACCAACTCGTCATCTGTGTGTGAGATAACGTCGGGCGTCCGCGATCCACCTACAAAGGCGCGCAACAGGCGATAACCCGGCGGCACGTGGTGCGGAAACGCGCTGTCAGCCCACAGCACACCCATCAGTGGAAACTGCGGCTCGTTGTGCGGTACGAGGAAACCGAAACCGTCAAGAGGATGGCCAACATCTTCTCGGCGAAAGGCCATGTTGACCACGGTCAGCGAGGCGCTCTCGATACCGGTGACAACGTCGCTGACCTGCGGCGCGAGCGGTTGGAGAAGCCGACTTGTCTCGCCGACCGGCACAGCCAGCACGAGCCGGCGACAGTGAAACTCGGTCGTGCTGTCGTTGCCAAGCCGAGATTGCAAGGTGAAACGCCCATCGCTGTGGCGGATCGCGTCGACGCGGCAGTTGGTGTGCAGGTTCGACCCGAGCGTCTCGGCGATCGCGTCGGCCAACCCGCCCAGACCGCGGTTGACACTCACAAGTCCGCTCCACCGCCGCCGCAACTGAGGATTCCAACGCTTGCGGATCATGTTCGGAATTCTCCGAAACGTCCGGCCAAGCGGGCTAAGCGACTTTGCGTCGAAATCACGCAGCACGGGGAAGCAAGCGTATGCGCTGAGCCTGCGAATGTCGCCGGCTAAAATGCCCGCGACCACGGCGCTGACCATCGTGTCGGAGACCTCGCGGCCGAACCGCCGAGTCGCAAACTCCTCGATCGTACACTCCGACTCGCCGCCTCGTCGACTGAGGACCAATCCGCGCATCGCCCGACATGTTCCTCCAAACCCCATCAGTGGCGAAAGGAACAGACTGACCGGATTTGTCGGCACGGCCATCAGCCGGCCTTTGCGATACAGGTAGCGCTTCTTTGCCTCCTCGCTTGCGGTGACCACGCTGATCCGGTCGGACAATCCTGCGAGGAGCTCCTCGAATGCGGGATCGCGGACGATGATGTTGAAGGGCCCTTTCTCCAGGAGAAAGCCGTCGCGCTCTTCCGTTCGCATGGCGCCACCGACCTTCCGGCCCGCCTCCAAAAGAGCGACGTCGAGACCCGCGCGGTTGAGGTGCCAAGCTGTCGTAAGCCCGCTGATCCCCCCGCCGACAACGATGACGTCTTTAGTCTGCTGCTCTTTCATGATTGGATACTCGGAGTCTCGGCGCGCTGCGGCTGCAAAGCGGTTGTCTTGCAGGCTTCGATGAGACGGATGACGTTCTCGACCGGCGTGCTTTTCAAAAGCCCGTGACTGAGATTGAGAATGTGTCCCTGATGGCCGCCAGCCTCCACACATGCTCGCACCGCGGTTTCTACCTGCTGCACCGTTCCGCCGGCCAGCAACTCGTTGTCCACATTGCCCTGCAACGCAACTTTGTGACCGACGAGTTTCCGGGCGACGGCCAGATCGACGCACTTGCCCACGCTGAGCACGTCGGCACCGGAATCGGCCATCAGCTCCACGAAGGGCTGCTCCTTGACGAAGAGAATCCGTGGCACGCGGTTACCCAGTTTGGCAAACACCTTCTGGTGATATGGATGGGCGAACTCGCGATACTCAGCCTCCGCAACCAGGTCCGCGACAGATTCAAAGAGCTGTATAGCGTCGACACCGGCACCGATCTGCAGAGCAAGGTAGTCAGCCGTCATGTCCGCCAATCGGTCGAGCAACTCATGCAGAGCAGCCGGATCGTCGCGCATCAGCGCACGGGCATGCTTCGGATCGCGCCCCGGACTTCCGCCTTCGACCAGGAAGAATGCCAGAGTCAGCGGTGCGCCCGCGAAGCCGAGCAGCGGTAGTTCCCCCGCGAGCGCGTCGACGAGAAGCGAGAGCGCCGCGGGCACAAAGGGCAACTTCTCCGCCGGGTCGAAACGGCGTAAAGCCGTGACGTCCGCCGCTGTGCGCACCGGCTCGGACAATACCGGCCCGGGCCGAAAGACGAACTCCGCACCCATCGGCGCAAGCGGTGTCAGGATGTCCTGGAAAAAAATGATCGCGTCAACGCCGAACCGTTTCGGTAGCAGAGAGATTTCCGCGGACACATCCGGCGTGCGGAACATCTGTTCCAACGGGAGGTCTACCCTCTGGCGAATCGCCCGATACTCCGGGTCAAACCGACCAGCCTGTCGCATCAGCCACACGGGAGTGCGCTCAGTATGCTCGCGCCGAGCTGCTCGCAGGAAAAGATCGTTTTTCAAGTGCCGCGTCACCGCTGCGACCTCCTAGGCATTGGCTGAGAAATACTCCCTATCGCCCGCGCGATAGGCATCGGGCTCGAGGTATGCATCGAAAACCGCGGCGACCGTGCGGGTCAGCACGTGGCCTAGCGGCATTGTCAGCGAGATGTGATTGTCCGCTCCGACGTTGACCAAGCCGTCGCGCTCGAGTTCGTGCATGATCTTCAACTCACGCGCGAAGTATTGGGCGAAGGTAATGCCGTAAGCCTGTTCGACGTTGCTTGGACGAATTCCCGCGTGGCAATAGAGTTCCGCAAGGACGGCCTGCCTGACCAGGTCATCAGCCGTGAAGCGCTTGCCGCGAAAGATCGGAGAGTCGCCGCTGCTGACGCGCGTTGTGTACTCCTTTACACCATGGACGTTCTGCAAGAAACCGAGCTGCGCAAGGTGACTTATCGACGAAGCCCCGACGCCAATCAAGTCGAGGCCCCCGCCGGTGGTCATGCCCTGGAAGTTGCGCTGCAGTGTGCCTTCCCGCGCCGCTACCGCGAGCGGTTCATCCGGTTTGGCGAAGTGATCCAAACCGATGAATTCGTACCCCGCGCTGGTAAACATGCGCAGGGCGATCAGGAACATGCGAAGCTTGGTTTCGCTGTCCGGCAGCTTGCTGTAATCCAGCCCGCGCTGAATCGCAACCTTGTCCGGAATTTGAGCGAAGTGATAATATGCAATTCGGTCGGGCGACAAATCGATTGTCTTTTCGAGCGTATCGCGAATGCTGTCTATCGTCTGCAACGGCAAACCGTAGATGAGGTCGAAATTGATGCTCGAAAAGCCGAGTTCGCGACAAGTACCCACCATGTCGCGTACCAATTCGAAAGGTTGAATGCGACCCACGTGCTCCTGGACGCGCTGATCGAAGTCCTGGACCCCCAGCGATACGCGGTCAAAGCCAAGACGCCTCAACACCTGCAACGTGTCCGTCGTTGTGACTCGCGGGTCAAGCTCAATGGAAATCCCCGCGTCACCCTTCACATCGAAGCGCTCGGCAATCGTGTCATGAATGCTTGCCAGACGATCACTTGACAGATATGTCGGCGTGCCGCCGCCCCAGTGAATCTGCCGCACACGCTGCCGCGCCTCCAGCACATCCGTAAGGTGGCCGATCTCAGCTATCATGGCCGCAACGTAGCCGTCAATCCGCTCGTCGGCCTGACGCGTGTTTCTCGGTTGCGGCGCACGGTTACATGCACAGTAGCGGCAGACCTTCTCACAAAACGGAACGTGCAGATACAGGGACAAGTCGTTGTGAGGCACACAAACGCGACTTTCACGCAGCAGCGCCGTGGATTCTGCATCGCTCAGATCCGTCCACCATGTGGGCATCGGATATGCCACGTGACGCGGGAGCGCCTGGCCAGCGTATTCGTGGAAAACGTCCAGATTCACCTCGAATCCACTGATGTCCATCAGCTCTCACTCCCGCTTGCGACGAGTTCCACCAGTTCTGCACAGCTCCCGCACGGCGGATGATCACTGTCTCCCGAGCGCTGACATGGCAGATCGAGGCCGGTTACGATCGGCGTCGGAGCGCAGCCCTCGATCCATGCCTCAGTTTCCTGCACAATCTGGGGAAACTCCTGGTCGGCACACGAGGCCTCGGCGTATGCTTGGACTTCGGCGTCGAGCTGGTCGGCTCGCCATAGCCGAACCCCGGGCAGCGTCTCCAGCCCCTCAGTCGAACCGGCCGTATTGAAATCGAGAATGAACAAGGGGCGTTGTGCGTAGTCGCGAAGGCCGCAAAGCACGTCCGCACTCAGGACCGGTTCCTCCCGATCGATTCCGAAGTGCACGACGTCGGCGTCCGCGACAGCTTCGATCACCGCCCGATCCGAGTAGTCCTGCGTCCGCAAACGCCGCCCATGACCGACTGCCCTTCGTAGCGATTTCATCTGGCCGCCCTGGTGGTTGCGATACACCAGCGTAACATTCGACTCCTTCACAGCGAAACGCTGGTAGAGTGTCCGGAGGATCGACCGCGAAGTCGTCGAGCCACCGATGACGACGTGCCGGCAATTGGCCAGTCTGAGCGGGAGCATCCGCTGGATGCGCGTGATAGCCGCCGAGCAATATCCCGGCTCCAGACGCCCCCAGGAAGTTTCCTTGCGAACGCCCCGGGATAACTCGGTGGCTTCGTCGACCAATGCACGCGAATGCTCTCCACCGATCCCCGCACGCTCAGCCAACTGATAAGACGTCTTCAACTGTTCGACCACATCCGTATCGCCAGGCAAACCGCTGTTCAGCCCGGCGACGGTACGCATCAGATGATGCCAGGCGCTCGACCCGAACAGCATGTTCACGTTCAGGCCCGAAACGTCCTCATTGAACAGCCTCGTACGGAGCCGCCCAGCGACACAGCTACAGCCCACGCTGCTAGCACTCGGTTCAAGCCACGCGTAGCACTCGAACCGGTGACAGGTGTTCCAGATAAACGCCTCACGCACACGCCGTTCTGATCGGAGCGATTCCAAGAACGCCTGGACTTCGTGGTGCGGTCTCTTCGCACAGGCGAACGCAGCCGGTTCGCTGTGGGCAATCCGCGGCCCACGACCCTCCCCAACGCGGTTGGGCAACGAGGCTCCAACCATAACCAGTTTCGCCAGACCGCTATCCGCCGGCGGTCCTTGGGTGGCGGTCCGGAAGAGCGGCTTGTGCCCACTGCTCCAGGAGGAGACGGGGTGAGGTCCCCGGACAATCAGGTTCTTTAGCGCGCTGATGAAGCGGCCGTAGGTGTTGAGGGCGGGGCAAACGAACAGCTCACCACCAGAGGCTGCGAAATCGGCATGAGCGCGGATCTGAATCTCTTCCAGCGTCTCGAGACAATCGGAAACGAAGCTGATCGGACAAACCAGCACGCGAGACTCGTCTTTCTCTGCCAGCTCTTTCAAGGTGGTAGTCAGGTCCGGTTTGAGCCATTCATTGGGTCCCATGCGGCTCTGGTAGGCAATTGTATAACGGTCGGAGGACCACCCCAGTCGTTCAGCAACAAGCCGGACGCTGTGTGCAAGCTGGCGCTGGTAGGGATCCCCCCGGCGGATGTAGGAGACGGGCAGACCATGAGCGGAGAATACGAGAAACGCGTTGTCAGGGTCCAAACCGTTCGAACGAGCATGCTCTGCGATCAATTGGGCTTGTGCGTTGAGGTAGTCAGCGTCGTCATACCAGGTCGTCCGCGTAGTGACGTTCGTGTGCAACGCCGCTTCTTTGATCACGCGGTACACCTCGTCCACGACCGTCCCGGTAGCCGTCTGGCTGAACTGCGGATACAACGGGACGATGACCAGTTCCTCGATATCGTGGGAGGCGATCTCCCGCAGCGCTTCTGATATGCTGGGCCGGCCATAGCGCATCCCCAAGAAGACCCGCCAACCGCAAGGCAATTCGTCGGCAAGTGCTGCCGCCTGGTCTTCCATTATTGCCTTCAACGGCGAGCCACGCTCGGTCCAGATACTGCGGTACTTCTCCGCCGAGTGCGGCGCCCGGCGCCGAGCGATCAGGCGTGCCAGTGGGCGCTGAAGCCACTGCACTGCACGCGGCAGTTGGATCACTAGCGGATCGCTCAGAAACTCCGCAATGTACCGTCGCACGTTCGCAATATCCGGCCCGTCCGGCGTCCCGACATTCACCAACAGAACACCACGCTCGCGCGGCGCGTCATTCTGCAGCTCCGTTGCCCCTCGCTGGTCAACTCTGCAGTGGGAGATGTGCCTTTCCATGTGGGCACCCCCTTCTCTGGTTATGTGCTTTGAACTGATGAATGCACCGAGATTGTGACGGCGCCGCTGGGTTCTTTTTGGCGCACAGTTCGAGAGCCGTTATCACCGGCCCTAACTCAACCTCGATGTCAAGTGGACTCGTCAGCGAATGGGGATCGCGATCGGCGGTGCTCGGGAAGGACAGACGCGGGTAGCCGTCAGAAGTCGCTCTACTTGAACGGCACGCAAGCTTAATCGCCAACTGAGCGTACTCGCTTGATCCGAGGAATCTCGTCGGTGAGCCAGCACAGACCGCAAAACGCGATGGACGCTTGATAGCCCAGCGGCGAACAGCGCGCCGGCGACAAGAGGAACTTCGTTGGGAACCTCCGCCACACCGAACGACGCCTTGCAAACGTTGGCGTGCATCAGCGCGACGGCCAGCGTCAGAACGAACAACGACCGGCGGTTGGTCTCAAGGTCCAAAAGTCGCAACCGCCCGACCTTCAGCGCGAAGAACAGCATTGAGAGGTTCAAGGCTGCGAAGCTGCTGACGCCAAGGGCATCTGGACCATCCGAGAGGAGCGCCCGCCACATGCCGACCAGGGCCGGCGCATGAACGAACAACATCACGATCCAAAGACACCGGGATACTGCCCGGTGGGGCGTCCGTCGAGATGTCGTGCGCGTGGATTCTGGCATGTGCCGGTCTCAAGTAACTGCTGAACTTTCGCAGTCTGATCAGTCCATCAATTCTACCGAACGCTCGCCGGTTCGCAAGTCCCTGACCTGAGCCCAACAATCCCATGCCAGAAACGGCTGACACCACCGCGAACAGCCTCAATGAACCGCCCCCAATTGCCTCCCAGAAACCAAACCGGCCGATACGCCGCCCTCGGGCGTATCGACCGGTCAGTGTGTCTTCAGCTTATATGCGAAGGACGGGGGCCGCCGCCCGTCTCGGTAACTCAGCGATCAGCTACTCGCCGGGGGAGGAGGTCCTGGGTGCTCGCAACATCAACGCCAAAGCGGCGGCGACCAGACACGCGACACCCGCGATGATGAACGGTGTCTTCCAGGCGTTGACGTCACCGGCTGCGTGGTCCTTGAAATATCCGGCAATCTGCGGTCCGACTATACCGGCCACACCATACGCCAGGAATACCCACGGGTAGTTGGTTCCCACGTTCTTGTTACCGAAGAAATCGGCGGTGGCTGCCGGAAACAGGGCGAAGTTGCCGCCGAAGTTAAACCCGATGATGCACGCACCTATGATCAGTCCCATCTCGGTCGCGCCGACCTTGAAAAACGCCAACATCATGACGCCCTGGATGAGGCACATCAGGAATAGAGCGACCTTTCGCCCGATCTTGTCGGACGCCGTACCCCAGATAATGCGCCCGAGCCCATTGAGTATTGCGTACCACGCCATGGCAGTACCAGCCATCACACCGGCCTCCGCCTTGCTCTCGACAACCCCGTTGGCGACCAAGCTGTCGGTCCCGAACAGGCGAATGCAACCGATGACCATAAGCCCAGCCATCGCCGAACCAATGAACATGATCAGCAAACCCCAGTACTGAGGAGTGCTCGCCATTTGTCCCGCCTTGAGGTCCAAAACGCCGGAGGACTTTGACGGTCCAGCGGAGGTATCAGGGTCCCAACCGGCGGGTTTCCATCCGGCTGGCGGATTGACCATTACCAGGCTGCCCAGGAAAACCAGCAAGAAAAAGGCTATGCCGTAGATGACGAACACGCTCTGGACGCCTGGTAGACCGAAGATCGTTGTGGTGTTGAGTAGACCGCCAAACCAACTGCCCGCGAGCTTCACCCAGATCGTCGCACCAAAGCCAAAACCCGCCACCGCCAGACCGGTGATCATCCCCTTCTTGTCGGGGAACCATTTCACACCGACGGCGATCGGTACGACATACGCCAGCCCGATGCCCGCGCCGCCGACGATCCCGATGCAGACCAGCTGCGCAATGAAGGTCGTCCCGATGAACCCTCCAAGGACGTACCCAAGCCCCAAAACGACACCGCCGACCATGGCCACCGTTCGTGGTCCTGACTTCGCCTGCCAGCGCCCCGCAAAGAGCATGACGAACGCGAACGACGCCAGGCCCGCGGAGAAGATCCACTGCGTCTCAGTCGCGGTGAACCCGTACCCGCCGTCATCGGGAGCCGCCTTGAGCGTCGTCGTGAAGACACTCCACGCGTAGATCGCGCCCAGGCACAACTGGATGAGGATGGCCCCAACCACCACGATCCAACGGTTCATGACCTTGTTCTGGTCCATCAATAAGTCTCTCCAAAAGAGCAGGGAAAAAGTGTCAGCAATCCGCGGACGAACGTAACGCCACCGGCACGTCGTCGTGGCCGGGAATGGGGCCTCCGGTGACGCCTTCCTGCCGCCATCCGCAGCCACCGCATCGCACTTAGCGAAGGTTGATCGCTCAGCGCCTGGCTGGTCGGTCCGCGCACATCCGAACCGCCAGGCGCCCTATTCGGTACACAACCCTGACAGTAATGTCAACCCGCCACGACCAACAAGGTGCAGTTTGCGCGTGCCCACACTTGACACTCGGGGAGAACTTGTCGCTTGGGACTTCATCTGCGATAAGCACCGCCGGGGCGCAGGGGCAGGCAAACCTCCCGTGGCACGCACCGGTAGCCGTGGTGTTCAGTGCTTATCCGTTCCAAGTTTGTGGTTCTTGATTCCAGGAGATGGATCGGCGTGGGCGCGGACCTGCCAGGTCCCCCACCGCAACTCCTATGTGGGGGACTCACAGACGTGCAGATGGGTGGCCTGTGGCCCTAACCGTAGGGGACACGAACCAGCGGACTATCCGAGCGGCCCACCCCTGAAGGTATGGGCCACGAAAGCGACGGTGATCAACCAGATCAATCAGAGTCGGCGAAGCGTCAAGCAACGCCCTAACGTCGCCGGCAGGCGTCGCAGTAAACGCCTGCCGGATCACTTTGCGGCGGCACCCCCCTCCCCGGCCGCCACGCTGCGATAGACACTCATCAGGCCAGCATGTCGACGTTTCGGCCAAGGTCGGCGTTTGAAATGGCCTGCTCCGCCTGCCTGTCGGAGTCCGGCTGGGACCTGACTCCTTCCTGGAGGTCTTCATCCCCCCTGGTCAGAGACACAATAGCCGACTCTGATTCAGCCTTCGCCTCACGCTGTGCCGCAGGTATCGGCACCTTCAAGCCATACTGTTCAGGCTCTTCCTTCGGCTTGAGCTGCAGTTGTCGTGCAGCCTCAGCGCTTCCAATAGCGTTCACCAAACCTAGCATTGCTTCTTCCCCCGATTACGCTGTTCAACCCATTCGCCCCTGCACTCTCATAAACAAGTCACTCCCCTCAAACAGGTTCTATCCGGGTATCCAGCCCAGACAATACTCCATCCTGACCGTAAGATATCCCTGGTTTGCCGACAAATCGGCAGCGTCGGAGAATGCAAGTTGATCGTCACAGCACCCGGATTATCGGCGGGACCCGGTATCACATAACAGGTGTTTCTACGGGTTATCCGAACCGCGCCCGTCAGGAAGCGGCCACCCATACGGCTTCCACCCCTCGCGTTTACACTCCCTGACGGGCGCGGTTCGGCTTCGTAAGCGCCTTCGTCAACCCGCAGTCTTCGGCGTGACGGAGCACTGGGTTTCCGGGCGTGAGACACGCTCGGGTACACACAGTGTGCCAACACATCCGACCCAAGCCTCGAAACTGAGGGTATCCTCCTGCAATCGGTGATGGCAGCAACGGCACCCGAGATGCGTCACAACAGCGCAACGAGAGACCGACCCGACGTTGACCGGTATTCGGGCATTGACGATGATGAACTCGGATGGAAGGATTGAAACGGGATCCGTTGATTCCGAGAATTGCAGGACATCATGCCGACACTGAAAAGAACGGGCATTGAAATCGCGATCTTGTGCAGTCTGGCGCTCGTGTTGGGCTTCGGCATCAACGCGGTCCGTGGTCGCGACTCGATCAACCTCACCAGAAACTACTTCCCCCCGACCTCCGAGGCGGCAGTACCGACTCCGGCCCCTGTTGTTGCCGACGGTGGAGCTGAGGATATGAACGTCCTCCCAGACGACGTGCAGCCGGATGGCCTTTCGGACTCAGAACACAAGTTCTCCCACGCCGCGAGCGAGTTCAAGACCATCACAGTTGAAGAGACGATAGAATTCTTCAACGACCCAAACACAGCGGCGGGAGTATACCTGTTCGTCGACGCCCGAAACGACCAGGCATACGCCCAAGGCCACATCCCTGGGGCGGTCCAGTGTGACCATTACCGGCTTGAGGAGTTCATCGACTCTGTTTGTCAAGCGGCTGATTGTGCCGAGAAGGTCATCGTCTACTGCGAAGGCGGCGAATGCGAGGACAGTATCTTACTGTGCCGCGAACTGCTCATGGCTGACATCCCCCGAGACAAGCTCTATCTCTTTCAGGGAGGGTGCCAAGAGTGGAGCGCCAACGACATGCCATGCGAAAAGGGAGACAGTCCGTGACCGGTAGGAAGTCGTTCATTGGTCGAGCGGATAGAACGGGCATTCCACTGCTTATCGCCAGAGTGCTGGTCGGAGGGTGGTTCATCTACCTGGCGATCAACAAGCTCATGGACCCGATCGAGTTTCTCAAGCAGGTTCACGAGTACGGCCTGGTCCCTGACTCGATGCCCATCGCCCTGAACACCATAGCCATCGTTTTGCCATTTCTGGAGATAGCCTGCGGTCTTGCGCTGATAACCGGATCGGCTATCCGCGGTTCCGCCGCCACGATCGCTTTGATGCTCGTCGCGTTCTATCCTCCGCTCATCATTCGAGCTCTTTCCATCTACCACGAAACCGGTGGGGCGTTTTGCGACGTCCGGTTCGACTGCGGATGCGGCACGGGCGAGGTGTTCATCTGCTCGAAACTGGCGGAGAACACTGTGTTGCTGGGCCTGTCGGTATTGGCCCTGTTCTCCCGCTCGCGGCGATTTTGCCTGGGCACATCCCACCCCGAAAAGGAAGGTGCGTCCGGGAGGCACGCTACGCCTGAGCCGGTCGCCTGACCGGTCCCGATTCCGGCAAACGAGGGGGACATCCAGGGCACGAATCTCGCCTGCCTCAAGAAAGAAGGTGCGTCCGGGACGCACCCTGTGAGCCGGCCGCAATCCCGCCACGACCATGTTCCGCCACGATGTAGTGGCGTTCGAGGCCAATTCAGGTACGATACTTGCTAGTAATTCCGTCATCCAGGCCTACGTGGTCCGCGGGCTGCGGATTTCGTCTCCAGGCCAATCGAGGGGTCCGCCGGCGTGTGAGGGTCTCCGGGACGGGTTCCGACATGGGACGATCGGCGTTTGATTACCAGAGGACAAGCTTATGAGCATCAGCCAGATTGCACGATCCATCGGCGAATCAGCCACCCTGAAGCTCAACGAGACCGCGGCGATCCTGCGTGCCAAAGGGGACCCGGTCATCCACCTGGGCGGTGGCGAACCTAAAACCAGGTCTCCTGTGGACGCGGTTGTAGCCGCAGCCGGCGCGATCAACTCGGGCGAGGTCAGGTACACGCCCGCCGACGGGATCCCGGCGCTGAAACAGGCGATAATCCGGTATACCGACGACTTCTACCACCGGAAGGTGGAACCGGAGAACGTGATAGCCTCCGGCGGTGCCAAGCAGGCCATCATGGTCTGCCTCCAGGCGATCCTGAACCCCCAAGAAGAGGTGATCTTCCCGGTCCCCTATTGGGTCAGCTATCCTGAGATGGTCAGGCTTTGCGGCGGCGTGCCAGTCCCGATCCCGTCTGAGGATGGAACGTTCTACCCCAGACTTGCGGACATCGAGCGGCGGGTAACGTCGTACACCAAGGCAGTGATCATCAACAGCCCGAACAATCCGTCGGGCGCGATGTACTCTGAACAGTTCATCGCCGAGATCGTCGAGTTTTGCGAGAAGCGTGGCCTGTATCTGATAATGGACGACATCTACCATCGGCTCATTTTCGACGGCAAACGGCCGATCAACTGTTACGACTACGCCAAGGACCTCGGCGAAAACTCGAGACTCGTGGTCGTCAACGGCGTCTCCAAGCAGTACGCGATGACCGGTTTTCGGATCGGATGGGCGGTAGCCAGCAAGAAGCTGACGAAAGTGATGATCAACATCCAAGGTCACCAGACGTCGGGACCTTCGGTGGTTATGCAGAAGGCGGCAGTCGCAGCCCTCGAAGGCGTGCAGTCGCCAGTCGAGAACCTGCGTCTTACACTCGAGAATAACCGCAACGTCATGATGGCGTTGCTCAAGTCGTTTGACGGCGTCAAGGCGACCAAGCCGGATGGTACGTTTTACTGCTTCGCCGACTTCAGCTACTACGACAAGGACTCGACCAGGATCGCCCAGAAGATTCTGGATAAGGTGTTGGTGGTGGTCGTGCCCGGCGTGGAATTCGGCATGGAAGGGTATCTGAGGCTATCGACGTGCGGTTCAATCAAGGACATCAAAGATGGTATCGAGCGTATGAAATGGGTGCTCGATCCGAACTCGCCCAACGAGCTCTATATCGGTGACAGAAAACTCGTGAGGGACTGGTCATGACCAAATACCTGGAATTCGACACACCTGCAATCAAACATGCCGGCGAGCTCGCCGGTGATTACAAGCTCAAAAACCACGGTCTTGTTGATCTGGACCGGGTGTTCTGGAACCTGCCCACTCCCGCGCTTTACGAGGAAGCCGTCTTCCGCGGCGAGGGACATGTGGTTCACGGCGGTCCTCTCCTGGTGAACACCGGGAAGCACAGCGCCCGTGCCGCCGCCGACAAGTTCATCGTCAAGGAACACACCACCGAAGACAAGATATGGTGGGGCGAATACAACCGCCCGTTCAGCTCTGAGAAGTTTCATTCCCTGCTCGGTCGGTTGCAGGCCTTCTTGCAGGGCGAGGAGCTGTTCGTTCAGGACTGTTACGCCGGTGCGGACCCCAACTATCGGCTGCCGGTACGTGTTATCGCGGACTCCGCCTGGCAAAGTCTATTTGCCAGGAACATGCTCATCAATATCGACAACCAGGACGAGCTGAAAAAGCACGTCCCCGAGTTCACGGTGATCGCCGCGCCGTCCTTCAAGGCCAGCCCGGTCGTCGACGGAACGCGGAGCGAAACCGCGATCATCCTGAACTTCGCCGAGCGTCTCGCGATCATCTGCAACTCGAAGTACGGCGGCGAGATCAAGAAGGGCATCTTCACGGTGCTTAACTTCCTGCTGCCCAACCAGGGCGTCATGGCGATGCACTGTTCCGCCAACGTCGGCGATGAAGGGGATGTGGCGCTGTTCTTCGGGCTTTCCGGAACAGGCAAGACCACCCTTTCCGCCGATCCCAAGCGCAAGCTTCTGGGCGATGACGAGCATGGCTGGAGCGACGAAGGGGTGTTTAATTTCGAGGGCGGGTGCTACGCCAAGGTGATTCGCCTGTCGGCTGAGCATGAGCCGCAAATCCACTCCTGCACGCACCGGTTCGGCACGATCCTCGAGAACGTCATATACGACCCGACGTCCCGCAGAATCGACCTCGATGACGATATACTCACCGAGAACACCCGGGCTTCGTATCCGCTGGATTTCATCCCCAACGTCATCCCCGAGAAGATGGTCGCCTCCCATCCCAAGAATGTCATCTTCCTTACGTGTGATGCGTCGGGCGTGCTGCCACCGATTGCCCGGTTAAGCCCCGAGCAGTCGATGTACCACTTCATAAGCGGGTATACGTCGAAAATCGCCGGCACCGAGATCGGTCTGGGAATCGAACCGCAGATCACCTTCAGCGCGTGCTTCGGGGCGCCTTTCATGGTGCATCATCCGTTCACCTACGCCGACCTGCTCAAAGACAAGATGGCCAAGCACGGTAGTCGTTGCTGGTTGGTGAACACCGGGTGGACCGGTGGACCGTTCGGCGTCGGGAAGCGTTTCAGCATCCACCACACGCGTGCCCTGCTCAACGCCGCCCTTGACGGCAGCCTACTCGACGTCAAGTTCCGCAAGGACGAACTTTTCGGCTTCGAGGTTCCAACCCACTGCCCGAACGTTCCTGAGGAGGTACTCGACCCGGCTTCGACGTGGGGCAACAAAGAGGATTACTGGAAAAGGTACGATGCGCTCGCTGCCCGCTATATCGAGAACTTCAAGCTCTTCGAAAGCGGTTGTCCAGCCGAGGTGGTTGCTGCGGGCCCCAAGCGGCGTAGATGACGTCTCGCCCGCTGCGACATCGATCAGGTGAACACTGCCTGTGGGGAGCGAGAATCAGCCGGTAGGGTGCGTCCCGGACGCACCTTCTTCCTACTCGCATCCCCCACCTCTGAAGAGGTGGGCCACACAACCATCAGTGCTCCATCAGATCAACGTTGATGGAGTATTGGTGGGGATTGCGATTCTCACGGTCCGGCATAGCAGCAGCGCGACGTACAGGTCTCCAACACCGTCACTTCACACAGCACCGGGAGCACCGGCTTGACGCGCCGCCAGATCCACTGTGCGACAGCCTCGGAGGTCGGATTCTCGAGTTCATCGATATCGTTGAGATAGTGGTGATCGAGCTGGTCAAGGAACGGTGCGAAGGCGGCTTTTATGTCGCCGTAATCGATCAGCCATCCGGTGCCGGGGTCCACCGCCCCCTCACAGGCAAGCTCGACGCGAAAGCTGTGACCATGAAGCCTGGCGCACTTATGCCCTTGCGGGACATTCGGCAAGCGATGGGCAGCCTCAAAGTTGAAGCTGCGAACTAAACGCACTCGATTCGCTTCGATAGACGCGTGATCCACTTGATTCCCTGCCTGTGACGCTCCGGGTCTACCGTCCTTGTCGCACTATCCGCCCCCACCCATGGAAGGAGTGGTGCATATGCCATTACCGCCTTGGCGTCTACCTCTCGGGCCGAGTCCTAACGGCCGGTTCCGGAGTTGGCCGGCTTGGCTGTAATCTTGCCCTTTACACCACTATCCAAAACGGTGACGGTCTTTATCACCACGGGAACACTTGGAACCAGTTTCCGTTTGTCGCCGTAGTCGGGGTGCGTCACCAGCTCAGTAGAGGCGATCTTGTCGATCGTATTCATCCCCTCGACGACCTTTCCGAATACTGCGTATCCGGCGCCATCCCATTTGGGCTCATCCCATCCCTTGTTGTCGGTGAGGTTAATGAAAAACTCAGCCACTGCGGAGTCGCGCTTCTTTGCATCGCGGACCATCGCTATCGTACCCCGCCGGTTCTTGAGCCCGTTGCCCCATTCGCATTTGATGGGCGGGTGCAGGCCCTTGGTCTTTCTCTCCCTGTTCACGGTAACTACGCCCGCGAGGAGCCTCTTCTCCGGAAGATCCGTGACCACCGAGTGAAAAATCGTCCCCTCGTAGTACTTCTCTTCAACGTAGCGGAGGAAATTCGCGGTGGTAATCGGCGCCTTTGTCGCATCCAACTCGAGCACAAAGTCCCCAAGAGTCGTCTCCAGCTTCACGCGTGGGTTGGGCCTGGGCTTCTCGGTTACTTTCTTTTTGGCGTCGGTTTTGCCCTTGATTTCCAGTATCTCGACGTCGAAAACTAGTGTGGCGCTTTGCGGAATGACCGGCGGTCGACCCGACTTTCCGTATGCGAGGTCTGGAGGGATAATCAACATCCGTCGCCCCCCGACCTTCATGGACCTAAGCCCCTCAAGAAATCCCGGAATCGCTCCTCCTTGGAGCTTGAACGGGTAGGGCCTACCGCGGTCACGAGAGCTGTCAAACTTCGTGCCGTCCGTAAGCCACCCGGTATAGTGGACTGAGACCGTGTTCTCGGGGTCCGGGACAGGCCCGTTCCCGACAACCTTGTCGACGTACTTAAGACCCGATTCGGTGGTCGTGGCTTTGGCGATGGCTTCGTCGATCATCTGGACAGTCTGGGCGTTCGCCTTCTTCCTCTCCAGTTCAGCCAACTTCTTGGCTTGCTCAGCAGCCTCAGCGGCCACCTTGACCGAGGCTTCGATTCGTGCCCGGTCATAAGCGCCGATAACTTTCACCGACTTGATTTCGATCGTGTCGACCGGGGTGGCCTCCTCGCGTCCCATGCCGATCTTGGGATTCTTGGCCACCTCAGCGTCCCGAATCTTGTCGACCGTGCTCAATCCTTCGACAACCCGGCCGAACACAGCGTAGGCAGCTCCGTCTCGCTGAGGCATGTCCAGGCTGTCGTTGTTCACAACGTTGATAAAGAACTGTGACGTGGCGGAATCGGGGTTTCCGCCCTTTCGTGCCATAGAGATCGTCCCGCGCGTGTTCTTGAGCCCGTTACGCCACTCGTTTATGATGGGCGGTCTCAAGCCTTCCCTTTTGGCTTTCAGATCCGGAGTGAAACCTCCACCCTGGATCATGAATTTCTTCATGACACGATGGAAGATAGTCCCGTCGTAGTACCCGGCTTCGGTATAATCGATGAAATTCAGCACGCTGACCGGAGCCTTCTCGCCATCCAGCTCCAGAATGATATCGCCAAGCGTGGTCTCGATCTTCACGCGAGGATGAAGCCCGTCTGGGGCGACTGGTTGAGCGTCACTCTTGTTTGACTCCACGGCGACCTTCTCCGGTTGATTCCCGGCGCCTTCCGCCATGGCAAAACAGCATACGACTAGCACGGGGAGTACGATAAACAGACGTTGCATGATTCGTCCTTTCTCCTGAGAAACCTATCGCCCCGCCGGGGGCGTCTCTGGGAGGCGGTAATAGCCCTTCCTCCTGTGGAACGATACTGCATGCCCCGATAGCAGGCAAGCGACCGCTACCCATTTGCGGCTACCCGCACTAGGATGGACAGTCGGCGGAGCAGGCGCGGGCTTTCAGCCGCCCAAAACGGGCTGGCGCGGACGAACAACAGTCCGCCTGTGAAGGCCGACCGACCGGTGGGTGACCCATGTCCTCTGGACATGGGCAACGCGATGACCTGCGTCGGGAGATCCAAGCTAGTGTCGCGTCATCATTGTTTTTTCGGGTTCGGTGCGTCTGATGGGTGGGTGGCCCTTGGCTTTAGCCTTGGGGAACACGATTCAGTGTAGCAATCGCATCCCCCACCTCTAAAGAGGTGGGCCACCCAATCAACGGCAAACCGGCCCCACGGCGAGTCCGCATTGTCCAACGGTCTGGTAGGCTTCAATGTCGTCTTCCGGTCAATCATCTCCTCTCCATCCTGCCCGCGACCGCGGGGACGAAGGGCTGCTCGCCAACCGCAACTTCATTCTCCTTTGGTGCGCCTATGGCGTTAGCGCTATTGGGGACCACCTCTCGGAGATAGCAATTCTCAAGACTCGCAACGCGGTGGACCCCACGGTCAACGTGACCGCCATCGACGCCCAGATGACCTTTCTGTTCTTTGTTCCGTTCTTCCTGCTGGGGCCGCTAACCGGCTGGTTGTCCGACCGTCTGCCAAGACGTTCGGTCATGGTAACAGCCGACCTTGCCCGCATGATGATCATGCTCTCGTTCACCGGGCTTATGGCATTGACCGGCGATTGGGGTAGCTGGGGCCCTATGATGCCTTTGCTGCTTCTGGGCGTGTTCGCTGCGATGTTCTCACCAGCTCGGGCATCCCTGCTGCCTACGCTTATCCGCCCGGACCAACTCGTTCGGGCCAACGGAATGATGGGTGGCCTGGGAATCATCGCTACGATGATAGCTATCCTGATCGGCGGCTACCTTGCCCAGCACTACGCTCCGACGACCGCTTTTAGATGGGACGCCTTGACCTACCTGCTCAGTGCCGCCCTGCTGGTGTGCATTCGCATGCCGCTTTCCACAGCGCTCGACAAGAAGAGAACGCGGCGCCCCATCGTGCGGGAGGTGCTGGACGGGTTCAGATACACACGAACCCACAAGGCTGTTTATGAGCTGCTGCTTATCGCAGCCCTAGTGTGGTTTTGCGGATCGCTCGTGAAGTGCGCGATACCAGCCATCGTGCGCGACGTCTACGGAGGCGAGTATCAACAGATTAGCTACTACCGCGGCTACCTGGGCGCCGGGTTGATCCTCGGTGCGATCCTGATCTCCACTACGGGCAACGCCCTGCGCAGCGAGATCGCCATCACCTGGGGACTCATGGGTATCGCCGCGGGAGTGGCTTTCTTTGCAGCCTCTGTGTTCCTGCCCTTCTCTCCAGTGGCCTTGTCGCGGATAGGCGCCGCGGGTCTGGTCGTAGCCGGCACGTTCGGAATCGTGGTTATGGCCAGCTTCAACGCCCTTTTGCAGCGTGTCGTGCCAGATCGATATCGAGGCAGGGTCTTCGGGGTGATGGATGTGGTTTGCATCGGCGCCCTGCTTCTGGCGACGGGCTTGCTTGCGTTTCCGCAGCACATACGGATCGATCGCTGGGTCGGATACATCATCGTCGGTGTCGCTGTCCTGGCGCTTGTCGGCGGGTGCATCACACTCTCGGTGCGGCTGCATCGTGGTCGCTATGGCAGAATCCTGACGTTTGCCCAGCACCTCAACGAGTTCGTTTGCAGGCTGTGGTGGCGGTTTGAGCGGATCGGGCCTTGCACTGTTCCCCGCGAGGGTCCCGTCATTCTCACCGCCAACCACGTATGTGCCGCCGACCCGCTGCTACTGAGCACCGGTGCGTTGCCCAGGGCCATCTCGTTTCTGGTGGCAGCCGAATACGCCAACCTACCAGTGGTCAGATTCGTCTTGCAGCTTGTGGAGTGCATACCCGTGAAGCGCGACGGTCGCGACACCGGCAGCACCAAGCAGGCCATCCGCCATCTTCGCCGGGGTAAAGCCGTGGGCATCTTCATCGAAGGGCGAATCATGCTGCCCGGAGAAACCGCTCGTCCGAAAGACGGGGTGTCAATGCTCGCCCTCAAAACCGGTGCCAAAGTCATTCCTGCCTATATCAGCGGCGTCAGGCGAACCAACAGCATTTTGCCGGGTCTGTTCGCCCGCCATCATGCACGAGTGCGATTCGGGCCGCCGGTCGATCTGAGCGAGTTTCAAGACCGCCACGCCGGCCGCGAAGCAGTCCACGCAGCCACCAGGAAAATCTACCAGGCCATCAACTCCCTTGTTCCCGAACACGATCAACACGATGATACTCCGACAGACGAGGATATGTCATAACCGACAACGGAGCAGACCTCATGAACCCGCGCGAGCTTTGGACCCGCTACAAGCAATACCTCTGCACGTCCGACGTACTCGGATTACGGCTAGACATCAGCCGGATGATGTTCGCGGGATCATTCTTCGACCAGATGGCCGAGCCCATGGCCCGCGCACTGCAAGCAATGGAGTCCCTGGAAGGAGGAGGCATCGCCAACATCGACGAGAACCGCATGGTCGGTCATTATTGGCTTCGAGAGCCTCAGCTTGCTTCGAATGAGCAGATGGCGCAAGCGATCCGGCAAACTGTGTCTGACATCAAGACCTTCGCCGGCGACGTACATTCCGGAAGAATCACGCCCCAGCAAACGGACGGGTTTTATGTCGTACTCATAGTGGGCATCGGCGGGTCAGCATTGGGGCCTCAGTTCGTTTCCGACGCTCTCGGGTCAGCCGATGATCCGATGCTCGTCCGCTTCATCGACAACACCGACCCGAACGGTATCGATCGGACCTTAGCCGAACTCGACGATCAGCTCGAACGGACACTCACCATCGTCATCTCCAAATCAGGCGGAACCAAGGAGACCCGCAACGGCATGATGGAGGTCGCGGACGCCTACCAGCGCCGAGGCCTCAACTTCCCCGCACATGCGGTGGCTGTCACCGGCGAGGGAAGTGCCCTGGACAGACAGGCCTTGGACGAAGGTTGGTTGCGGACGTTCCCGATGTGGGACTGGGTCGGCGGGCGGACTTCGGAATGCTCAGCCGTGGGGTTGCTACCGGCGGCCTTGCAGGGTTTTGATATCGATCGGATGCTCGCGGGGGCACGTGAATGCGATGTCGTCACGCGTAATCGAAACATCTTTGAGAACCCGGCTGCCCTGCTCGCCCTGATGTGGCACTACGCCGGTGACGGACACGGCCAAAAGGACATGGTCGTGCTTCCGTACGCCGACAGACTGTTGTTGCTGGGCAGATACCTCCAACAGCTAGTGATGGAGTCGCTCGGCAAGAGGGTCGATCGCGACGGACGCGAGGCTCTCCAGGGCCTTACGGTATACGGCAACAAGGGAAGCACCGACCAGCACGCCTATGTCCAGCAGCTTCGCGACGGGCTTGACCGGTTCTTCGCCACCTTCGTCGAGGTTCTAAGTAGTCGCCGAGGCAAATCGATAAGGGTCGAGGACGACGTCACCAGTGGTGATTACCTGCACGGCTTCCTGCACGGCACGCGAACCGCTCTGTACGAGCAGGGACGTGAGTCGGTGACCATTACGATTGACGACGTAACGCCGTACACCATCGGTGTGCTGATCGCTCTGTTCGAGCGGGCGGTCGGGCTCTACGCGGAACTCGTCAACGTCAACGCCTATCATCAACCCGGCGTCGAAGCTGGCAAGAAGGCGGCCGAATCTCTGATCAATCTGCAGCGTAAGGTGCTCCGGTATCTTCGCAGTCACCCCGAGGCGGACTTGACGGCGGAACAGATGGCTCAGGCTCTCGACCTGGCGGAAGAGGCTGAGAACATCCACCATCTGCTTCAACATGTGACAGCCAACCGTGACCACAATGTGTCGCGGATGGCCGATTCGCCTGCGAAACCGTTTGAGACTCGTTACCGGGCATCAGCTAAACGCCCGAGCTAGTCTAGGCCGACGTTAAACTAATAATGGATGTGTTCCAGCGATCCTGGCGTGATTGCTCATGAAGCAGGCACTGACCACTGAGCATCCTACTGAGTTGGCGCAAAAAGAGAGGCGCACACTTGTCCGTGTCGCACTGGCGGGGGTGATTCCGTTAGCTGCCATAATCGTTCTTTTCACGACCGACGTTCCCATAGGCCAACCACACCTGATCTACCGCTATTCACCGTGGTGGGTTCTGCGCATCTGGCCGGCCCTCGTTGCGGTACTGATCTCAGTGCCGACTGCATGTGCGCTGTTCGCCGCGCTCAAGCCCACATGCCGACGGCGCGTGCCTCTGGCGGTTTGCGCGATTATCGGCTACATCGCCCTTGTCGTATGGACGCTCTTTGCACCGCCCAACTATGTAGAGCAGCACGTGTTCAACCTCGAATCACCATCTCACGACGGAGCGTTCGTTCTCGAAAGTCGCGAAGTCTCATCCGTCAACTTGTATGTTTCCGAGACCTTCTACAAACGCCTGGCTCTCGAGCCTCAAGACATGCGAGGCCGACGGGTCCTGAGCAATCCGCCGGGTACCACGATCCTTGCAGTCCTCTGTCGTCGTGCCGTCGACGCCTCACCGTCATTGAAGGGCTGGCTGATCGACGTGTTCGATCTCGAAGCGGCTCAAGACCCCGAAAAGAGAGACGACTTCGCCGCAGACATGGCCCTCGCCATCGTCTTCACGATGATCTGGGGTTGTGCGATCATCTTCGGGTACCGGCTTTGCCGCCTGTGGATGTCGCCGCTACCGTCGGCAGCAGTCGCCCTGGCGTGTGTGTTCAACCCGTCGACCGTTGATTTCACGCCCGGAAAAGACCCGGCCCAGCTTGTGACCGTCTTGGCGCTCGCGTGGACATGGATGGCTGCATACCAAAGGAAGAGCCGACAGATGGGATGTGCGGCCGGTGTCGTTGTCGCCTTCGCCACGATGATCGGCCTGATCCACATGTGGATTCTCGCCATAGTCGCTGGAGCCACACTCTGGCATTCACTGAAGAAGGAAAGCAGTCTGCGTAGTTGGATTACATGTTGTACCCTGCCCGCGACGGCTGGCGCCGCCGTCGTCGCTTTGCTCGCCTACCTTACGCTCGATTGGAACATCGCCCTGACCGCGCTAATGACCGGGCTGAAGTACGGGCGCATCCAGGAGAACGTCATCACCGACCCTCTGTACTGGACGCTTGTTGGTCTGCCGATGTTTCTGCTGTTTATCGGTCCGATGCTCTGGTCACAGCTTTTAACCATGCGGCGTGATACAGTCGACTCGCCCGCCGTATTGGGGCGCTATGTACTTACCTGTACAGTGGTAGTCCTGACCTTTACATACCTGACTGCCAACAACAATGAAACGCCCCGGCTGTGGATGCCCTTTATACCCCTGCTGATCGTGGGAATGGCCCTGGGACGATCAGCGTTCCGCGCCCGGAGCGCCCGATCGCGCCGGGTATGTTGCGTGCTTATCCTATTACAGCTCTTCGTGACCGTCGCCCACTGGTCGTTGATGGATGTGCGTGAGAGCGAGTACCGCCTCAGCACTGGACGCATGTTTGATTAGCAAGATGGTGCGTCCGGGACGCACCCTACAGAAACCGGGTCCCCCATCCCTTCCAGGAGTGGGGGACAGACGCGCTACTCGCAGCGAAATGGTGCGTCCGGGACGCACCCTACAAGAACTGGGACGCACCCTACAAGAACACAGGCCATCCGAGATGTGCCCTACGCAGAATCGTCCGGCAAGGAATCCAGGAAGCTCTGAAGCATGGACCGAGCGGCAAGACGATCAATCCGCGCCTTGCTCTTCTTGCGCGTCATACCCGCATCGCGTAAGGTCTCCCGGGCTTCACGGCTGGTGAGGCGTTCGTCGAAGTAGTGGACCGTCTTCCCGGTTCTGCGGGCAAGCTGCTCTCCGAAACGCCGCGTAACCTTGGCTTGCTCGCCCTCGGAATCGTCCATGTTGAGCGGCAAGCCCACGACAAACTCCTCGACATCGAACTCACTCGCACGCTTAATAACCGCTTCAACGTGCTCGGACAACTTGCCGCGAACATCGAGCGTATCAAGCGGTGAGGCGATCGCCCCGCCCCCGCTGACAGCCAGCCCGATCCGCTTGCTGCCGTAATCGATCCCCAGAAAGCAAGTCATGGTTGGAACTCTGGTGGACCGCGAACAAGATCCGAGGCGCGGGCGCCATCCTACTGGCCGATTCAGATGTACTTGTCCGCGTAGTTGTCCTTGAGCCTGGCGACCAGTTCCTTGATGCGGACAGTATCATACTTGCCGCAAACCAGCGTGGCGTCTGCCGAGTGGGCGATGACCAGGTCCTCAACACCGATGGTGGTAATGAGGTGGTCGTCTTCCGACACGACGATGTTACCCCGCGAACTTAAGTGCACGACATTTCGACACACCGACACGTTCTCTTCACCGTCCGGCACGACAACCGATTCCATCGCAGGCCAAGAACCCACGTCGATCCAATTACAATCCATCTCGACAACGAGAACCTCGTCGGCACGTTCCATCACCGCATAGTCCACACTTATCTTTGGCAGCTCGGGATAGATGCGCCCGAGCATCTCGGCGCAATCCTCACCGTCCCAGGCGGCCCCCAGCGTACACAGAGGCCCGTACGCTTCAGGAAGGTGTTTTTGAATCTGCGACATGATGGCGGCTGCTCGCCACACGAACATGCCGCTGTTCCAATAGTATTCACCCGACCCCACGTACTCCATCGCCGCTTCGAGGTTCGGCTTCTCGGCAAACTGCTTGACCTGATACACGCCATCGGAAACGCGATCTCCCCGGCGGACATACCCATAGTTCGTGTCGGGCCTGGAAGGTGTGATGCCCATCGTCACCAGGGAACCGACATTCTCCTCCGCCGCCGCAAAGGCGGTCTCGACCGCACCACGAAATCGATCGAGCGGCTTTATGATATGGTCGGCTGTGAAGACACCGATGGTAGCTTCCGGATCGCGCTGGCCGATGATGGCGGCTGAAAGCCCGACCGCATTGACCGTATCACGCCCCACCGGTTCGCCGAAGAGGTTTGCCGGTGGTATCTCGGGCAGTTCCTTAGCCAGCATCGGCAGGTGAGCTTCGTTGGTTATGACGCAGATCGCCTCAGGCGCAAGCCACGACGCCACCCGCTCGTACGATTCCCGGATCAGGCTCTTCCCACCGAAGAGCTTCAAGACCTGTTTGGGACGACCCTGTCTGCTCAAAGGCCAAAGCCTGGTTCCGGCACCTCCCGCCATGATTACCGCGTGTCGCATTTCAAAGACCTCACGTTACAAAAGCCCTGTGGCACCGCCTGTCAACCGACCTCATCGAAGTCAACGCGCCTCAGCGCCGGGTGCCGGGGGCAAGCTTTGCTTGCCCGCGCGTTTGCTCCCTCATCCACGGGCAAGCAGAGCTTGCCCGTGCCACCCCGAATGGGATGCCCCCATGACCATCCTCTGTCAATCGATCTCATCAAAGTCCACCCGCCTCAGCGGAGCAAAGCCCAAAAACATCGTCTGACTGTGCCCATCCTCGAACTTCACTTTGACCTTCGTTTGGCCGGACATTTTCTCGAACGACATAATCTGTCCCAAACCTCGAAGAGGATGCCGCACAACAGTGCCGACCTCCCATTGCTCGATGTCGGGCGGCAGATTGGCCTGGCCGTGTCTGCTCTTCTTCCTGCCAGGCGTACCGCCCTTCCGTCGCCATTCGATCTCGTCTTCGGGCAGCTCATCGAGAAACTCGCTGCGCACCATGCGCAGGCTCGAACCCCGGCGCATCCGGTACAACACGTGCGTAAGCGTCAAACGCGACCTCGCACGGGTCATACCCACGAAACACAAGCGTCTCTCCTCTTCGATGTCGCCGTCGTCATCTTCCTCGAAGTCGCGGCAGAATGGAAGAACCCCGTCCTCCAACCCCACAATGTACACGACAGGGAACTCAAGCCCCTTGGCTGCGTGAAGCGTCATCAGCGTGACCGACTCCTGCTGATCCTCAACGCTGTCCACGTCGCTAACAAGAGCCGCGTGCTCAAGCCAATCGACAAGCGTCGCCTCAGGAGAAACCTCCTGAAACTCGGCTGCGGCACTTATGAGCTCGTCCACATTGGCGAGAGGTTCGTTCTCGTCATCACCGGACATCCTAAGCATCGCCCGCAGACCCGACTCACTGACGACGCGCTCGATAGCTTCGCGCGGACCGAGCTCGACCACACCTGACAAGCCGCGCAACAACTTTCGGAAAACGACTGCTTTCCCCGCCGACCGCCCAAGAAACGACAGATCGTCCTCGCCCACGACAACATCGAACACTCGCTTCCCCGTGCTGCCGGCGTGATCGAACAACCGATCGATCGTCGTCTGGCCAATACCCCTTGTCGGGGTGTTGATGATCCGGCGCAGCGAGACATCGTCAGCCGGGTTGACCAAGACCCGAAGATACGCCAGGACGTCCTTGATTTCCTTGCGGCTGTAGAACTCGAGGCCGCGGGCGATCTGGTATTTGATTCCGCCGCGCAGAAAAGCCTCCTCGATAGGACGGCTCATTGCGTTAATCCTGTAGAAGACCGCCACATCCCCCAATCCGACGTTGCAGTCCGCCACCGTCTTTTCGATGTCCTCCGCGATCGTGCGGGCTTCTTCGTTGGCGTCCTCACACTCGACCACTCTGACGGGCGCGCCCTCGTGGTTATCCGTCCAGAGCGTCTTAGCTTTTCGCTGGAGGTTATTGGCAATCAGACCATCCGCCGCCGACAGGATGCGCCCGGTCGATCTGTAATTCTGCTCGAGTCGGACGACGCTGGCCTCCGGATAGTCACGCTCGAACGACAGGATGTTGTCTATGTTCGCCCCGCGCCATCCGTAGATCGACTGGTCAGGGTCGCCGGTGGCGCAGATGTTCTGCCGCTTGATGCTGAGCAGCCGGGCAATCCGATACTGGGCTTCGTTCGTGTCCTGGTACTCGTCGACCAGGACATACCGAAACCGGTCTTCGAGTTGGTCTCGCAGCTCTCTGTCACACTCCAGCAACCTCGCGAAACGCATCAGCAGATCGTCGAAGTCCAGCCCGCCGAGTTGAGTCATCAGACCTTCGTAGGCCTCGTATATCCGCGCGATCGTCTTTCCCTGGAATCCTGTGACGTCTTCCGCATAGTCGGCAGGCGTCATCATGGCGTTCTTGGCGTCGGATATGTGCTTCTCGACCCGGGCTGGTGTCCAGTTCTGAGTGGACAATTCCGCGGCTTCGATTGCTCTTTTGAGGACCTTTCGCCGGTCGTCACGATCGAAAATCGTGAAGTTGCGGGTCACACCGGCTCGCTCGTGGTGAATCCTGAGCAGCTTGGCACAGACCGCGTGAAACGTCCCGATCGTCATGCCTTGCTCGACGCCGAGTGCTTCGATTCGCTCGCGCATCTCGCCAGCAGCCTTATTTGTGAACGTAATCGCCAGGACGTTCCACGGCGCCGTCACCGTGCGCGCAAGGTAAGCCGCCCGCCGGGTGATGACCCGCGTCTTCCCGCTACCGGGACCCGCCAGAACCAGCAGAGGCCCATCGGTGTGGGTAACAGCCGCCCGTTGAGGCTCGGTCAGGTCTGCAAGCAGGTCTTCAGCGATCGCATCCACGTGTTTCATGATGGGTCTGTATACCGCCTGATTCGCACACCGTCCACCGCCTCGTGCCGCCCGATCGCCATCTTACGCAGCAGTAGGGTGCGTCCCGGACGCACCTTCTTACTCACCAGCTCAGCCACGACAACTGGCGTGCGACTATCGCCGCTGGTACGATCCCCTCTATGATTGTCCTGCGCCAGGGGATTGATCTCGTGGAGTGTGACCGCATCTCGTCGATGTTGCGGCGCCACGGTTCACGGTTCACCGAGCGAGTGCTGACGCCGAATGAACGAGAGCGTGCGGCACAGTTGCGCAACCCGACTCAGTTCATCTCGGGTAGATGGGCCGCCAAGGAGGCCATCATGAAGATGATCGGCACGGGATGGCGCGGACAGATTGCCTGGACCGACATGGAGATCCTGCCAGACGAGCTGGGTCAACCGATCGTCACGCTCACCGGCGAAACCGCCAAGATCGCCGAGAGACTCGGTTTGTCATCAGTCACGATCTCCATTACCCACACCAAGCAACATGCAGCCGCCTCGGCTGTCGGCATCGGCGACCCGTAAACCGTGCCGAACTGCGCTGCTCCGGCGCCCGGCAACTGAGCCCTGTACAGTGCGACCCGGACGCACCAGCCTCTTCGTTCAGTCTCTCGCCGGAACCGCAATCAGCTCAGCCTCCGAACCTTCCACCCAGCCAGACTGTCCGTCGGGTAACTCGATTTGCCACCAACCGCCGCGCTGCTGAACCAAGGTAAACTCCGCTCCCGGTTGAAGGGGCTGAACGAACTGCCGCTGGTAGCCGCTTCCCGGACCCTTAACGACCACCACGTCCATACCGGTGACCACGCCAGGAGGACTGCGCCGCTCCGCCCAGTCTCCAACCGCGACCGAACAGAAACAACCGGCCGCCAACAGGCCCGCAACAACGACGATTCCGGTAACTGCAGTCTTGCGGACAAAGCTCCGGATCATCATCAGTACCCAGAACACAAGGTAGAGCAATACGCCCACCCCAAGACGAGTCGACCTCGCAGTAGAGTAGTGCCACGAGAAGGCACTTCTCAACAAGGCGCTTCGCCTCGTGGGGGCAATCGACGTCAAGCAGCGCGATCGGGCGACGGCGAGGTTGTCTTCCAGCATCACGTCCCCGGGGATGAGCCGCTGGGCCCTACGATAGTAGAGGATGGCCTTACCTACGTCACCCGCTTGCAGGTAGGCGTTGCCCAGGTTGAAGTATAATCGCCCGTTTACAACGCCGGCGCCCGCAATGCTCTCGAACCTCTGGGCGGCTGATCGAAACAGTATCCGAGCACGATCGGCATCCTGCCGTTGGAGGTTCTGTCCTCGATCAAAATCAGCAAGCGCCTGCTCGAAATCCGCCTTGAGGCTCGCCGTAAAATCCGCCGTCGGGTTTTGCGCTCCAGCCGACGAACCCACCAACGCCACGACAACAAGAAGCGAACCAAACCCCAACAGCGAAAAACGACAACATCGCCCAAGAACCCGCGCTGCTCCGTCCCGGGGTCTGCGCAGATGCTCGGGTGTTTTCAGCACTACGATGTTCGGCCGTTTCAACATGTCAACGATTCGCTATCTGAACGCTCGGACGCTTAAACGCTTCATGACCTTCATCCACTCCCGAGCTGCCCCGGTTCCCCAATCGGTCGAGGATGATTCGCCCGACCCGCCCGCGTATCGAGCCTGATCACACGACTCGACAAACGCCGCAATTCCATCAGCCACCGAAGGCTCGCAGCCCCTCTCCAGCAGAATCGAACGAAGCTCGGTCGGCGTAAGGTGTCCCGGCGGAAGGTCTAACCAGTCGCAAACAAACCCTACCAGGGCGCGCCCCACCATGCTCATTCTCTCACACGGGTCGTCTATGTCGCCAGCCTGTCGCAAGAGGGACTCGGCGTTGCGATGGGCAACACGCCTGCGGACCAAACCCGCATCGTTGCGCAATCGCTCGCGGCGACGAGACACGACCGTAACCGCCACAAAACCCAACGGCGCAAGCACGATAGAGGCGATCCACCCCCAACTCAGCACAAACCCCTGCGAAACGAGCACCAGATCAGCGTCGACATAGTTAGGCGAGATTCCGCCGGGGATGACGGTCAATTTCTCGGGCTCCTCACTCGTTGCGCTTTCGTCGACAAGACTAATGGGGGCTGAACCGTTCGACGACGGATCGACGACAAGGTCGATCGGGTCGCTAGTAACTGTAACATACTCCTCGCGAACCACGTCGAAGTAAGAGAACGCAATCGGCGGAATCGTTTGCTCGCCTTCTTGCTTCGGGAAAACCGCCTTCCTGAAGACCTTGGTCCGGCCTGTGATCGAACCGACAAGCTCGTCTTGCGTATAATCGAACCGGCTGGCAAGCTCCGGCTGGGCACCCAGGTCAGGACCCGCAACCCCGGCAAGAGGATCACCAGTCACCGCAATCGTCAATGTGACTGGTTGCCCTTTCTCAACGCGGGTCGGCTTGGCTGTAACCGCCATGTCGAACCGACCTATGGCTCCGGAATAGGCATCCGGACGCCCTTCCTCCGGCGGCGTCTTCACGGTAATCGTCGCATTCGCTCGGGCAGTGGCCTTCTTCGCGGCTGCGACGTTGTACCGGCCGAAGACACTGCGCTCGAGCCGCGTAGGATAGTCGATCCGCACGAACACAGGACCCACGGAAACCTCGCCGGATTGTTCAGCCACCAACCGGACATTGAAGGTAAACACCTCATACGGATGTCTATTGCCGTCGGAATCAGTAAGCCAGGTATCGGTGCTCCTGTGGCTGCGCCGCTGCAATTCACCCGCAAACGCCCACAGTTGCGAACGACGCTGATCAAGCACGTTCCTCAGAAGGTCAGCCTCAACCACGCGCCCTTCGTGGATGACCTTGCGGATGCCCAGGCGCAGAGTGGCAGTGTACGTCTGTGTTATGTAGAGCGTCTCGGGCTCGACGTTAATCTCGACAAAAACCAGACCATCGCCTTTGGGCAGTGAGCTGCTCTGTCGAACCACAATCCTGACCGGTTCGGTCTCGTGTTTCGTTCCGCCAGCCACCACACTGAGAGGACCAAGTGTGTAGGTACCCTCCTTCACGGCGACAAGACTGAGATGGTACGTATACGTGGTCCGGCTTGTTCGTCGCCCGTTGACGATCGAGACCATCGAGGACTGGCTCGGAGTGGCTTGAGCCAGTTGAAGCTCAAGCCCGTCGGGAATGACACACTGCGGCGTGTCGGGTTCACCGGTGTTGGTACAGACTAGTTGCACGTCGACAGCTTCGCCGATCTCAAGAACGCGCGAATCGATCTCCAACTCGATCCCTGGTTCCTGCGCCAGAGCGACCGAACAGAGACAGACAGCGGCGATGATGTTCCTCACACAGCGCATTTACCAGTCCTTCCTAGCCGGGGCTGCCCGGGCGGGAACATACTCCACCCGATCCTGTTTGCGCTGTCGGACCCTGTCCATCAACTGACGCAACTGTCGCGTCGCCTGCTGGCGGGATTCGCCGGTCTGCTCCTGAGCTTGCTGCTGTTGGTCTTGCTGTTCATCGCTCTGCTCGCCCTGTTGCTGCTGCTCCTGCTCTTGCTGTTGCTGGTTTTGCTGTTGCTCCTGTTGCTGATCATCTTGATCTTGCTCGCCCTTGTCTGACTGTTGCTGATTCTGCTGCTGGTCCTGTTGCTGATCCCCGTCTTGAGATTGATCCTGATTCTGGTTCTGCTGCTCTTGCTGCTGTTGCATTTCCTTGAGCTGACGCCAGGTCATCGCCGCTTTGTAGTTGGCCTCGCGCGCGGCGCTATGGGCGGGATTGCCCGAGAGAATGTCCTGATAGTGTCTCATCGCGTTTTCCAGCTTGCCGATCGCCTGCTTAGGATCATCGCCCCCTTCCAGGGCTTCGCTGTGATCGCAGGCACCCAGCCCAAAGACCGCATCATCCGCCAACGACAAGTCATCGGCCAACGACGCCCGATCAAACTCCTCCCGGGCTGAATCGAAGTCCTTCATTCGCAGATAACTAAGCCCCTTGTCAAAGCTGATCTGAAGAGCGTCGGGCCTTTGATCCTGCGCCGCAAGATATGCCTTAAGAGCCCCAGCGTGATCTCCACCCTCGAGCAGACGGTTGCCATCTCTGACAAGCTCATGCGGGGATGGTGCATCAACTGGAACCACGGCTTCGACCGTGACCGCACCCGACTCGTCGACAGGATCATCCTGTGCCCGAGCAACAACCGACCCCGCCAGGACGAAGAAGGCAACGGTCATGAGCTTCCCTGAAACTGTCGAGATGCGAACGCCAAGCTGGATCATCATGTGGATGATTCCGTTCATTCTGACGCCTCCGCCTGCCAAACTCGAGTTGGCATATCAACCACGCTACGCCTCCGCTCTCCCATGACCGTCTCAAACGTCAGCAGCAGCAGTGCCGCCGCCAAGAACCACTGATATCGCGGCTTGTGACGCTTGCGCTCTTCCGTGGTGAGATGCTCTTTTTGCATGCCCGAGATCGCCTCGACCAGCAGGCGGAAGTCGGTAATCGGAGCATACTTCCCGCCGCCGGCTTTGGCGATACGCCTCAGACCCTCGACATCCAACTTCGAGAACACGATCTGACCATCGTGAATCAGCGAGCGGGCCCCCGGGGTCTTGTCGACCGGAACCTCAGCCCCCATGCTCAACGATGCGTCGCCAACACCGATTGTGAACGTCCGAGCGCCACAATCCTCAAAGACCTCTCCAGCCGCTGCCACCGGATCACCTACGTGGTCCTCTCCATCGGTGAACACCAGGATGATCTTCGTCGCCTTCTCGGGCGACGAGGCGAAAAACTCACCGGCTGACAGGATAGCCTCACCAATGGCTGTCCCGCCGTGCGGAGCGCTTGCCAAGTCAATCTTGGACAGCGCGTCCCGGAAAAACGGATGGTCCAGCGTCAAAGGTACCTTCATCGACGTTGATCCGGCAAACGCCAAAAGCCCCAGCCGATTGGAACGCCCGAACGTCGATCGCTCGGTGAGCTGCTCTTTTATCTCCCTCCGGGCTTGCTCAAGCCGGTTAGGCTTCACGTCCCGCGCCAGCATCGACCGGGAAACATCGAATGCAACAACGACATCCACTCCGACAGCTTCGCGCTTTTCGAGATACGTCCCCCACCGAGGCCCGATGATAGCCGCCACGAGCATCACGATCGCGACGCTAAGCAGGGTTGCCCTCAACGCCTGGCGAACCGGGCTTACGCGCGACGCCAGTAGCGGGGCAAGCCGAGAAGACACAAGGTCATCAAGTGCGCGACGGCGACGAGCAACACCATAGAGAAAGATCGCCCCAGCTAGTGGCACGGCCGCCGCCAACCACCAAAGGTCAAGATGATCGAACGGTAGCGAACCCACCTCCGTCAACAGAATGAGCGCAGCGCCTAACAACACAACCACGACCGGCACGACAAGCACCCACACAACCCAGGTCGACATTGGATAGAGCAAGCGGCGCATCATGGAATCCTGCGATACCTCGTGTTGGTCAAAAACAACTCCATCATCAACAAACCCAAGCCCACAAGCATAGCGAGATGCGACCCGCGCGTGTTGTCACGATAGGTGCGCTCACCGGTCTCCCGACGTTCCAGCTTGTCGATCTCATCGTAAATCGTCACCAGCGAATCGGTATCCGTCGCTCTGAAGTACTTGCCACCCGTGACAGCCGCAATCTGCTTCAATGTCGGTTCGTCGACTTCCGCCACTCGTGGGCCAAAAAAGGAGCGCCTACCGCCGCGCGCCGAACCAACCGCGCCGATCGTGTACGCCTTGATTCCCAGCTTGGCGGCCAACCGGGCAGCCTCCACCGGGTCCGGAGCACTCCCTCTCGCTTCCGCGGGCGGATTGTTCGCCCCGTCGGTGAGCAGGATCATCACCCGGCTCTTGGCGGCCTCAGCCCCGACCACGCCGGCTTGGGCCTGCTCGCCGGCGCGCCGCAACTCGTCAGAAGCTACGACAATGGCATCCCCCAAAGACGTGTTGTTTGCCTCCGGATGCTCATAGCGCTGCACGCCGTCCACCCATCCGGGAATGTCTGTCGCATCGAGCAAATTGGCGAGGTTCGCGTGATCCAGAGTCAAGGGACACCGAGTATCGGCATACATGGCGAAGGTCGTCATACCGATCAGGTCGTTCGATCGCCCCGCAAGAGACCCACTGCCCAAAACGAAGTCCTTAAAGACCCGCTTGACTGCGTCGATCCGCCTCGCTCGACGACCGTCGATCACGAAGTCCTGCTCCCTCATGCTGCCGGATATGTCCAGCACCATCCCGATGGCGATCCCCTCACGCGAGTCTGCGGTCTCTCCTTCCAACTGAGGTCTCGCCAGTGCGAAGACCAGCGTGACGATCGCCAGCGAACGCAACAGCGGAATGACCCAGCGGGTACGCATCGCCCAGTTGGTACCGACGCTACGAGCAAGAAAACCCTCCACCGTCGAAAACCGAACAGTCGCACGTCCCCGCAGCCCCCTGTGTCTAAGCCACACGATCGGAATCGTGAGCACAAAGACCACGCACATCGCGGCAAACACCGCACCGGGTTCGAAACGCTCGGCGAAAAACTCCATCATACCCCACGCTCCTGATCCGCGCCGCCCGCCATCGCGGCACCGTCACCGGAACTCTCGTCGTCACGCATGCGGGTCTGCTCGACATAATCAGAGGCATACTCAAGCGTCTCGCCGCATTGAGCGGCATCAGGCCTGTGAAGCGCATACTTCACCACGTCGCAGCTCGTCAGAAACGCCTGAAGACCCTCCCTGTGGGTATCACCGAACCTGGCGTCCGAACTTGCTTCCGTAAGAAACTCCTCCGTGGTCATCTCGGGCGCCAGCAAGTGGAACCGCCGCTCGATGTACCCGCGAAGCACACCGCTGACACGATAGTGGAACTCCTGAACTTCTCCGGCGCTTATCAGATCATCAGCGGCCAAAGCCGCAAGCATAGACCGAGCCCACTCGTGAGCCGGGATTTCCGCCTCCGCAAGCTCGCTACGACGACGGGCAAGACGGCGCAATATCAGGATAGTGACAAGCAATGTCACCAAACCGACAACCGGCCCCAACCACCAATGACGCCGCCACACGTTCGGATCAGCCGGAAGCTCGACCGGCGGAGGTATGGGAAGATCGTCTGTGTCCGCGAGCGACAGAGATTCATCCAGCGAATCACCAACCAAAACCGTAAAAGAGCCGGTTACAAGCTCCCGCTCATCGCCTTGTTCGACGCCAGTTAGGCCGTCGGCGGAAGATCCACGCCCGTCGACAAACGTGACATGCGCCCCGGGAAGCTCGTACTCGCCGGGCACGAAAAACTCGACGTCGTAGTCCTTCCGCCGACGTATCCTGCCATCCTGGGTCCGCTCCACCGGCGCCGAGGTCTCGCCCGCCAGGCGGTACTCAAACGGACGATCGCTCAAGGCGGCCAAGTAGTCGCCCCAGTTGACGGCCACTTCCGGGCTTGCCACGACCTCTATGCTGACACTCAGTCGCTCATCAAAAGGAAGCTCACTGCGATCCGCCGTAAGAACCACCTCGACGCCGCCCTCATCGACCGATCGTACTACGGCTGTACTGACGCCGGGCCGGTCAGTTCCGTCGCCCGAGTCTCCCGAGCACCCCCCTATCATCACCGCAGCCAGACATGTCACGACAACGCACGCCCGCACACCCGCCGAAGTGGTGCCACACGCAATTGGAGTGTAAGTAACTGACCGGAATGCTGGATACACTTCTGTCTCGCCCTTCGTCCCCCACGCCTGGAAGAGGCGGGGCACCCAAACGGTTCGCTTCTTCCACTGACCCGGCTAGTGGCGCGCTTCGCGCTTGCGGAAAAACCGCACCAGTGGATCAACGTAAGACCGGTCCGTACGAATGTCGATTGTGTCCACGTCCATCTTACGGAACATCGTGTCACGCTTGACGGCTGCGTCCACTGCGCCGGCTTCGTAACGACGTCTCAATGCCCTGCTGGACGTGTCGACCAGCACTACCTCGCCGGTCTCAGCGTCCTCCAATTCCACAAACCCGACATTGGGGATTTCCATCTCGCGCGGGTCGGCGATGGTAATCGGAATCAGATCATGCCTTCGCCGAGCGATTCTCAGCTCCTTTTCATACTCACACCCCATAAAATCGCTCACCAGAAAACACACCGACTTGCGAACCGTCACGCGGTTGAGAAAACCAAGCGCCGAGGCAATGTCCGTGCCACGCCCCCGAGGCTTGTGATAGAGCAACTCCCGCACGATGCGCAGCACGTGCTGCGCCCCCTTCTTTGCGGGCACATACTTCTCAACCTCGTCTGTGAACAGGATGAGCCCTACCTTGTCATTGCTGCGAACAGCCGAAAACGCCAGCACCGCACACAGCTCAGCCGCCACGTCAAGCTTGAACTGCCCCGCGCTGCCGAACAGACCCGATGGGCTCGCATCGATCACCAGCATGACCGTAAGCTCACGCTCCTCGCGGAACTTCTTGATAAACGGCTCACCGTAGCGCGCCGAGACGTTCCAATCGATAAGCCTCACATCGTCGCCAACCTGATAAGGGCACACCTCCTCGAACTCCATCCCACGCCCGCGAAACGCGGAATGGTACTGACCCGCCAGAATGTCGTTCACCGTCCGCAACGTGCGAATCTGTATCCTGCGGACTTTCTTTAGTAGCTCTTTGGGAATCATTGCATCAACGTATCAGCAGTTTGCAAAAGCTGCTTCGACCCCGTGGACGTTTGGTGGGCCATCCATCACAAACCGAACCGCTACGGAACCGGCACATGGTCGAGAATCACCCGCACGACATCCTCGGCTGTCTTCTCCTCAGCCTCAGCCTCGTAGGTGATGATAATCCGGTGACGCAGAATATCTCGTGCGATGTCCTTGACATCCTGAGGCGTGACGTAGCCTCGACCACCCAGAAACGCAGCCGCTTTCGCTCCCACGGTAAGAGCAAGCGTCGCACGCGGCGAAGCCCCATACCTGACCCAATCGGCGATCGGCAGATCGAACGCCGCCGGGTCGCGCGACGCAGCCGTCAGATCAACGATGTAATCCTTGATCTTGTCGTCGATGTAGACCTCGTCCACGACCTGCCTGGCGGTGAGAATCTCTCGTGGCGACAGAACCGCCTCCACATCGAGCACCGGCGAAGTCGACGCCATCCGATCGAGGATCGCCCGCTCTTCCTCCTTCGTCGGGTAGTCGACCAGCAGCTTCATCATGAACCGATCAATCTGCGCCTCCGGCAACGGATAGGTCCCTTCCTGCTCGATCGGGTTCTGTGTCGCCAGTACCAGAAACGGCTCGTCCAGCGGATAGGTCTCCTTGCCGATGGTCACCTGCCGCTCTTGCATCGCTTCCAACAGCGCCGATTGGACCTTGGCAGGCGCCCGGTTGATTTCGTCCGCCAGGATGATGTTCGTGAAGATCGGGCCCTTCTGGACGACGAACTCGCCATCCGACTGGCGGAAGATCAGCGTGCCGATCAGATCAGCCGGCAGCAAATCGGGCGTAAATTGAAGACGCTGGAACCGGGTGTCGATCCCCCGGGCTAAACACGCCACAGCAGTCGATTTCGCAAGCCCCGGCACGCCTTCGATCAGAAGATGGCCGTTGGATAGCAAACCGATCAGCATCCGGTGCAACAGGTCCTCCTGCCCCACGATTACGCGGTGCATCTGATCCAAGAGCCTCCCGAAAGGCTCGCAGGACTGTTTGACCTGCTCGCCGATCCGCTTGATGTCGAGTTCTGTCGTAACCATTGAAACCAGCACTCCTTATGAGTCACCTGGGCTGTAACCGTATCCTCCGCCCTGCCACCCCGTACCTCCTGTCAAGATGACCGAATCTAGCGACGCTCCGGGAAAGACGCAAGCAAACCGTAACCACCTGTCAAAAACCCGCTCCGCCCACTTGAAATGACTTGTAAGGACCTGAATATGCGGAGTGCGGAAGGACTGCCACGCCGGGCAGTGTCTGGCGGACTGTTTCAGCGGCATGAGGTCAACGTGCGGCCGCTAGCGAGCCGAGCTCCCGGACCACATCATCGCTGAAGTTCTGGAAACCGGTCTGCTCGGCGTGTGGACACCGCGACAATTCGACCAACTTGGCGATCTCGGGGAAGACCACCAGGGGCCGCTCTCTTCGACGCGGGCTTTGCCTCAGGAGTTTGAGCAATTCCGTCTTCGGGTTTCTCGCCCTCCTGCCGGTTGGGACATCTGTGTCGCTGGGCAATCCCAGTGCCTCGCGAACAGCCCTCTGATCATCGAGCAGCCAAGCCTCTCCGTGAGGCCTAGCCTCGCCCACGGCTGTTGGAACGAAGATGTCACGATGGCGGTCAGCGTCCCGAGCCTCTTTGAGCTTTCTGAGTCGTTCAGACTTGGGAGCCTTGTCCCGGTCCAAGGTCACGACCAATCCATGCAGGCCCTGGGCCTTGGCGCTGCGAATAGCGAACCGGAGCTTCTGACCGTAGCCCTTGCCTTCATGCAGCCGGGCCCATTCGTCTGTTTCCCCTTCCACATCGGCGCCCAGAATTCGCTCGACGAGACACGGTACCGTCACAGCGTCACGCTCACCATCACCGATCAGAAGGAGCCGAAGCGGCGACGCCATCACACCAGCCCCTTTTCGCCTTCGTTGAACCACACCTCGCCCGGCTTGAACTCGTCAAGGAAAATCTTCAGCTTCTTCTTGTCAATCGGTTCCGCCGAGCGGCTGCCGTCATCGTTGCGTTGGAAAACGAGAATCTGGTCCGTCTTGACGTCAACAAAGTCAAGCAGGTAAGGGGAGTGTGTCGTCAGCACAATCTGCGCAGCGTGATCGCCATGCTTACCCTTGGTAATCTCCCGCAAGAGTTTCATAATCTCACCCAACCGCCTGGGGTGAATACCATTCTCCGGCTCTTCAAGCAGGATCAGTTTCGGTGGCAGCGGGTGATAAGCTAGCGCCAGGAAGAAGATGAGCAATCTCACTCCGACCGAAGCACGGTCGGCCGGTATGCAGAGATCGTTCTCGATGACCAAGTCTATTCGTCGTTGGTCGGCTCTCGGCGTTGCCACATCGACGTTCTCTACACCCGGAGCAAGACGGCACAGAGCTTTCACGAACTTGTAGAAGAGCCCCCTGTTTCGGCGCAACAGGTAGTCCAACAGTGCGGGCACATGCTCGCCTCGCTGACCCAGTTCTGGAGGACCGGCATCGTCGCTCAACCCGCCGGAGAGCGTCTCCACGCCGGATGATGGTAACTCGAACAGACGCGTTGGGCTGACGACCGAATCCCCAGGACCCACCTTGCGTCCGTCCTCAAAGCCGTCAGTAATGATCTTGCGCTGACTCTCCCCTCGCCAATAGTCAAACTTGCTCTTGCCGGGGAGTCCAGCCAGCCTGCAGAGTCCACCAAGAAACGCGGACTTTCCGGAATCGTTCGGGCCGATCAGCACCGTCAAAGGCTTCAACGGCACTTCCACATCCTTGAGGCATCTGAAGTTCCTGATTCTCACGGAGTCAAGCATGTCTGGTCTCCCATACAGACACCAACCTGCCGCGTGTCGGCGAGCAACCTTCGGTCGCTTGAAACCATACTCATAACCACAACCACGGTCAAAGATCATCGCCGCGACAGAAGGACCAGCAGCTCGCGGTTCCCGCCGTGGCCTCTGATCGGGCTTTCGATCTGCCCCTCCACGGTCCAGCCCATCTGGGTGATGGCTGACAAGGTCCGGGGAACCACCGCGTCGTAGGCCGAATCCGGAAGAACGCCCGCCTCCAGAATGTCCTTGGGAGCTTCGTAGTGCGGCTTGATCAGTGTGATTACCCAGCCGCCGGGCGTAAGGAGGGTCGCGGCGTTGGGCAGGATCTTCGCCTGCGGTGTCCACCCGACGTCGATCGTTACCAAGTTCACCGGTTCGGGAAGGGATACGTGCATGGCGTTTGTCCGCTCCAAGACCACGACGCGCTGGTCCTTACGGAACTTCCAAGCTAACGTGCCGTACGAGGTGTCGACGGAGTAGACCTTGCTCGCTCCATGCTGCAGCAGGCAATCGACAAATCCGCCGACATGGCTGCCCAGATCGGCACAGATCAAACCGGCCATGTCTAGCAAGGATTCTGACGCGAAATGGTCCAGGGCTGCGGCGAGCTTGTCACCGCCGCGTGAGACGAACCGGCTTGAGGACTTGTCAGCCATCAGCGAGGACCCTCAGCCAAGCAGGTTCGCGCGGGGTAGCGCAGGGGCACAGATGCTCTTTGGCACCAGCAAACCTTGGTACTCACGAAGCAGGCCACAATCGGGTGCCCACAAGAATCTGCACCCGTCGCGTAACGCGCACAGAAAAAGACGGGAATCACCAACGCGAGACCCGTCCCTCACATGAGCGTTTTCGCGGCGTTGCCTACGACCCGACACCGGTCAAACGGTGTTCCCCACGGTCAAAGCCACGGGCCACCGATCCATCAGTCGAGCACTAGCCGCCAGCCTTGGCGACGGCAGCATTAAGCCTCCGGGCCAGACGCGACTTCTTGCGAGCGACCATGTTCTTGTGGAACGTACCCTTGGCAGCGGTCTGGTCCAAGGTCTTGGTCACGCGCTGGAACTGCTCTTTTGCAAGCTGCAGATCGCCGTCGTGGATCGCATCCACGAACTTGCGGATCTCGGTCTTCACAACCGACTTGAAGGCACGGTTGCGCATCCGTGCCTTCTCGTTTTGCTTGACTCGTTTCTTCGACGATAAAAGGTTCGCCACAGTCTCATTCTCCATTCGTCACGAAAGGTCCACCTACCCCTCTTCGGGCAGACCGTCCAGTCTAGCACGAACATCCTTATAATTGTAGTCCATCTGGAGGATCTTTCCGTAGGTTTTTCGGGCGCTCTCCACGTCGCCGGACGCCTCCTCGCACCGCCCCAGCCAGTAATGCAGCATCTTGCCCACGTCACCTTCCGCGTCGTCGTACCCCTCAATGGTCTCGGTCAACGTGGGAATCGCTTGGTCGAAGTAATCCTTACGGAAAAAACAACGCCCCAGGTACAATCCGCAGGCTGCCCGGTTCTTCGGGTCCGACCTGGCGCCCTGGAAAAGAGGGATCGCATCATCGTATTTGCCGGCTTTGAAGAGCCGCACGCCGTACTCGAACTTCACCCTCAGATCGGTCGGATATTGGTCGACCCGCTCCCGAAACACCCCCAGCTCGAACTTGAGCCGGCTGGCGGCGTGGGTCTTTATTGCCTGGGGATCACCCTCTTTCGCAAGGACTCGCGACTTGCGGTTGAGCTGCTTGATGCGAATATCCTCGGCACGCTGTTTCCACCTGTAGGCTTTGGTGCGCTTGTAGGCTTCAACCAGAAACCCGATCGCCCGGGTCTCGTCCTCGGTCGACTCGCGGCGGCACAACAGCTCCACCAAGTTAGTAAGCGTCCGATGGTCGTCAGGGTTTTGTTCGTAGTCCTCTTGGGCCTTTGTGATCAGCTCCTCGACCCTATCCGTATCCTGGACGGTCCGTTCGAGGTCGTGAAGGTCCTTCTGTTCTTCCTCGTCCGACAGGCTGTCCCGGAACGACTCAGCCTTCTGGTACTTGCCCTTCAAGATGGTCAACTTGGTGGACAAGTCGCGGATTCGGTTGTCAATAGTCTCATCCTTGGGGAACCGCCGGCGCGACAGGGCCAACGTGTCGATGCCCATCTGATAGGCCGAGAGAGCGAACTCAGACTCGTCCCTCGCAGCCGCCCGATCTCCAAGTTCCTCGATATGCCCGACAAACGCCTGGAACTGCTTCGCGGACGCCTTCGGAGTACCCTCCAAAGCCTTGAGGTACACCCCTCCCGCCCACATCGCGGCATCATCTGCTCGTAAACGACACGCATTCCTGACCATACCCTCGATAAAACCGTTGTTCTCCGAATCGTGCCCGAACAACCAAACAGCGTTCAAAAACGCCTGCATGGCATTCTTGTCGTTCATGGAACGCTTGAGTGTGTCTTTGAAACCGGGCTTCCCCCCACCGGCGTGACGGCGGGCGACGGCGCAACCATGCAAAGCCTTGAGGGCATCCTCGACGGCATCAGGCCAGAACTCGAGCCCGTTCACATAGTACTCAATGGCGTAGTCGTATTGACGTTTGTCCGCCAACTCCCGCGAGCGAGTGAACCACTTCCCGGCCTTCAACTGGTTCTCGCGCGTCGTCTCAAAGCGCGCATTATCATCGACGGGCGGAGCCGGTTCGTTGTCCTTCTTGCTCTTCGCCATCGAGTGGATAGAGTTCCTGTTGACCGGGTTTGGCGTTCAGTGCATCGGCGTGGAAGCAGAGTGACGACCGCACGGCCTCGGGCCGACAGGCGCAAAGGGCATGCCACGTCCGAAAACGATCCGCTCTATATCAGGTGCCGCTTGACCTTTACACACAGCGGACTCGCTATACTATCTTTAGAGCGTCCGGTGTCAAGCTGGCTCGAGCGGAGCCCACCGGCACCAAAACCACGAGGTGATTACCCGGTGATTCCCGAAAACCTGAGCAAACTCAAGATCGTTCACTACCCCGACCCCGTTCTCCGAAGACAATGTGAGCCCGTAGAGGAGTTCGGACCGGCTTTGGAGCGGTTTGTGGACCGGATGTTCGAGCTCATGCGTCTCGGTGAGGGCGTCGGGCTGGCGGCTCCGCAGGTCGGTGTCCTCGCGAGAATGTTCGTCTGCAATTACACTGGCGAGCCCGGCGACAACAAGGTCTACATCAATCCGGTGCTTTCCCAACTCGAAGGTGCCGAGGAGAAGGAAGAAGGCTGCCTATCATTGCCCGATGTGTACGTTATGAAGAGACGAGCGACCAGCGCGATCATCTCAGCCTATGACGTCCAAGGACAACCCTTCACCGAGCGCGAAGAGGGGCTTCTCGTCCGCGTCTGGCAACACGAGACCGACCATCTGGGCGGGCAACTGCTCGTCGACCACATGTCGGCCACCGACGAAATCGCCAACCGACAGGCAGTCAAGCAGCTCAAGGAGATTTTCGCCCGTTCTCGCTAACCGCCGCAGCTTGCGGATCGGACAGACCCATGCGCATCCTCTTCCTCGCTTCAGGCGAATTCGCCTTGCCTACCTTGACTTGGCTGGCGCGCAGCGATCACCAGATCGCGTCCGTCATCACCCAGCCCGCTCGCAAAGCCGGCAGAGGGCGCAAAGTCACGCCCACGCCCATAAAGACCCTTACCGAGACGCTCAACCTACCGGTCATTGAAGCCGAGAATGTCAACGATCCCGTACTCATAGGGCAAGTTCGCTCGCTGAGACCGGACCTCGGGCTCGCCATCGCCTTCGGACAGAAGCTCGGACCCGAGTTCCTCTCGACCATGCCCGCTGGTTGTCTCAACCTGCATGCCTCGCTCTTGCCCAAGTACCGAGGGGCAGCCCCTATCAACTGGGCACTGATCAGCGGCGAGGAAAAAACCGGCGTGACCGTCTTTCGAATCGTCGAGCGAATGGACGCCGGCCCCATGCTCACAGACCGCTGGACGTACATCAAACCGGACGAAACAGCCGGCGAACTTCACGACAGGCTGGCGGCCATCGGCGTGGACGCGGTCCAAGGCGCTTTCGAGCTCTTCGACGGTGATAGGGTTCCCCAAGGCACACCGCAGGACGAATCTCTAGCCACACGGGCGCCAAAGCTGAAAAAAAGGGATGGGGAGGTCGACTTCGACCAGCCGGTCGATCGCCTGACCCTCCATATTCGAGGGATGACACCCTGGCCGGGCGCGTCGGCCATATTCGAGGCACAGGACGGCAGATGGGAGAAGGTGGTCCTCGTCTCCGCTCGCCGGGCTCAGTGCCAAGACTCGCCGGCAATCGACCCGGGAATCATCGACGCCCGAAGATACATCGCCGCCCGCGACGCTTTCCTCGAAATCCTCGAAATCAAACCCGCTGCGGGCCGGACCATGAGCTGGGCTGAGTACGTCAACGGCAGGCACGTGACAGAAGGTGACCAGCTCGCAACACCGGAGTAGTCCGCCATGACACCCGATCACGCAGCCGCCGGGTTCCGGGATGTCTTCGGCGAGTCTCCTACGTTCGTGATCCGGGCACCGGGCAGGGTCAATCTGATCGGCGACCACACCGACTACAACGACGGGCTGGTCCTGCCCATCGCTATCGACCGCGCCCTTTACATAGCCGCGTCCCCCGCGAACGATCCCATCGTCGAGGCCCACTCCGACCACTACAAGGAATCAGCCGCGCTGCCGCTGGCGGCTGACACTTCCCAGCCACCCGATTCCTGGGAACGATATCTCTTCGGCGTGGTTGCACTCCTCCTGCGCCGGGGCTTGGTCCTTCGAGGCTGTCGCCTCTGGATAGGCGGAGATGTGCCGCCCGGCGGCGGGCTTTCCAGTTCTGCAGCCCTTGAGGTTGGTTCTGCGTTAGCGCTATTAGGCATCGCCCGAGAGTCCATCTCGCCGAACGATCTCGCCCGTTTGTGTCAACAGGCGGAGAACGATTGCGCCGGCTCGCCCTGCGGGATCATGGACCAACTCTGTTGCACGTCAGCAAAGGCTGGCCATGCACTTCTGATTGACTGCCGCAACCTGGCCACGCAGGCGGTTCGGCTCAGGATCAAAGACGCCCGGATTGTGATCGTGGACACCGGCGTTCGTCATTCTATCGCCGACGGCGAGTACTCCACGCGCCGCAAGCAGTGCGCGTCAGCCCTAACCGCCATTCAGCGTAAGCACCCCTCCGTTCGCTCCCTTCGCGACGTCGATGACACGTTGCTGCTGTCCCTGCGAGACCTTCTTGACCCGACGCTGCTGAAGCGAGTCAAACACGGCGTCACCGAGAACGCCAGGGTTGCTGAGGCCGCCTCGGCACTTGAGCGCGGTGATCTCAAGACCTTCGGCAAGCTCATGAGAGCTTCACACGAGTCGCTCCGAGACGACTACGAGGTTTCGTGCCCCGAACTGGATGAAGTGGTGTCGATTGCCCTTTCTGTCGACGGCGTCTACGGCGCCCGCATGACCGGCGGCGGATTCGGCGGATTCGCGGTAATCCTGGTAAACGAACCGGCTATCCCGACTTTGAGGCAGACCCTCCGGAAACGATACACAACTCCACATAACAGGCCTCCCGACATGTTTGTCGTGCAATCAGCCGATGGCGCCGCCATCGTCAGCTCTCCCGGTCAGATAGGCCCCTGACCCGCGATTCCGTGACTTCACCGAGCTGACCGCGTACAATGTAGTAACTGTACCAAGCGGATAGGCGCTCTGTGCCGCTTTCGCCCTTTCCGTCGCGAAGTCAGTGGGGGAGTATCCGACAATGTACCCGCAATCCCAAGTGATCCGACTCGAAGTTCCCGTCTGTGTATTCCTCTCGGTCATCTCAGTCTGGGGCGTTTTCATCCCTCCTGCGACAGGGGCAATTATCGGCATTGAAGCCCGCATCTCGACCAGCGTCCAGGAATTGATCGGCGGCCAGGCGGCTTCGATCAGCAGTGACGCAGACGAGTTCGATTCCGTCGCGCTGAACTTCCCACTGTCAACTGTCTCCGGGTTGATCTCGACCGACCTTGGCGGTTCTGTGGATTCCGTGGGACGCGGCGCCGGTGAGTTGACGGACCCGAGGCTCGCGACCCGGTCCAACCCCGAAGAGTTCGGGATCGAGGTCGCTTGTTTCTCCAATGCCGACGACATCGCCTACTTGGCCAGCGGAAACGGGCGAGAATCTCGCACGCTGGTCTTCTCATCATCAGGGCAGATCGATCCGCTCCCCATCGACTTTGACGCAAACGGCGCGCGCGTGATCGAAAGCGAAGTGTTTTTCAGCGGCGCAATGCTCTTGTGGACCACTGATCCGCAAGTGCCATTGGATGACATTATCGGTGAGCTGCACTTCTCCGTAACGCGCAACGGCGAGCAGACGCCCCTCTTCGAGGTAGCCTTGCTGCTCGACGGTGTCTCGATCGATCAGCCCGATCCGGTCGCCGTCGGACCTGTCGTCTTCGAGGCCGGCGGTGTCGAGCTGCTGGCTGCGGGAGCGGACACCGAGACGGTGGCTGCCCTGGAAGAGCTTGACCTGGCTGCACAGGTTCTGGTTGTGCTGGTTCCGTTTCAGAGCCACACCTATCAGTACGAGGCGATCGAGGATGACCAGTTCGTCCTGACCGCCGAGTTCGATGCCCGCGTGCGTAACGTGCCCGGCGGAACAGGACTGGCCGCCGCCTGGGGTCGGCGCTTCGAGTCGCTCGATACGCTGATCGAACAGGCTTTGCCTCAGGTCAGCGGTTCGGCGATCCAGGCGTCTGTCAACGCGAAGTTACAGCAGGCTGACATCGGGGGCGGCGCCGACGATACGCCGCGAAGATCAAACCTCTTCTGCGGAGCGCTCGGGATAGTGCCGGCGCTTATGATGCTAGCGGGTCTGGGCTTGATGCGTCTCCCGCACCAACTGGGCCGCCTCAAACGTATCACGTAGGTCAATAATAGGCGCCCCGCGCGACGCCGAGAGAATCTGTAGGGTCCGCTGCCAGTTTCTCCTGGATCCGTGACACTATCGTCGGGGCTGATCAGAGCCCCAAGCGCCAGCGCGGGGTCTTCGTGGACAGACCGTGGGTCTCCGGACCCGCTCGCTTGCGCTCGGGGCTCGGATCAGGTGCCCGACCCCGGCGATGTCACGCGCTGCTTCGCTGTTTCAAGATCCGCCTGACGTATCATGGACCCGTCTATCCCTCACCCCCTCTTGACCAGAAGAGCGGGTACTTGTGCCCTCCAACCGCCCCCTATCATCGCACCGGTTGACGCATTCTGCCATCATGATAAAAAAGGGGCACCATGTTCGACTCACTGACTGAAAAGCTGGGAGGGATCTTCACCAGTCTGAAAGGCCGGGGAAAGATCACCGAGGAAAACGTCGCGGAGGTCATGCGCCAAATACGCACCGCCCTCCTCGAAGCTGACGTCCATCTCGATGTCGCCCGGAAGTTCTGTGACGAGGTCCAGAGAAAGGCCCTCGGGGCAGAGGTCATCAAGACCCTCAAGCCCGAACAGGTCATGGTCAAGATCGTCCACGACGAGCTGGTCGAGATCATGGGGCCGGTCGATCCGAAGATACCCTTCGTATCACCGGGGCCGACCGTGCTTCTGATGGCCGGTCTGCAGGGCTCGGGCAAGACAACGACATGTGCCAAGATGGCCAAGATGCTCCTGGCGCGAGCCAAGCGGCCTCTCATGGTGGCAGCCGACCTGAAGCGACCGGCGGCCATCGACCAACTCGAAGTCCTTGGCGAGCAGGTCGGCGCACCCGTCTACACTGAAAGAGGACACCAAAACGCCGTCAAGGTCTGCAAGAACGGCATCAAACACGCCCGCAAGACCGATTGCGACGTGGTCATTCTCGACACGGCTGGCCGCCTTGCCATCGACGACGAGCTCATGACTGAGCTAAGCCAGGTTGCCCGAACAACGACGCCCCATCAGATATATCTGGTCCTAGACGCCATGACCGGCCAGGACGCCGTGCATACAGCCAAATCGTTCAACGAGCGTCTTGAGCTTGACGGCTGCATCCTGACCAAGTTCGACAGCGACACTCGCGGCGGCGCCGCCCTATCGACCAAACACGTCACCGGCAAGCCCATCAAGTTCATCGGTGTCGGCGAGAAGCTCGACGCCATCGAGGAGTTCCACCCCGACAGGATCGCCGGGCGCATCCTCGGTATGGGCGACATACGGACCCTCGTCGAGCAGGCCCAGGCGCAGTATTCCGCCGAAGAAGCTGCCAAGCTCGAAGCCAAAATGGGAAAGGGGAAGTTCTCGCTCGAAGACTTCCTCGGGCAGCTTCGCAAAATCAAGAAGATCGGGTCCACGAAGGACCTGCTCAAGAAGATCCCCGGCATGGGCGACATCGCCGGCGATCAGGAGATCGACGACTCCGAGATCACCAAGATCGAAGCCGCCATCCTTTCGATGACCCCAAGAGAGCGGGCCAATCCGAAGATTATCGACGCCTCACGCCGCCGCCGCATCGCCCGCGGCGCCGGGTGCGATCAGCAGGACGTGAGCGGCCTGGTTAAGCAGTTCGACATGATGCGTAAGATGATGGAGCAGATGGCCGGCAAGAACGTGCTCCAGCGCATGAAAATGGGCACGCAGCTTTCCCAGATGGCTATGGGCGGTGGCATGCCAAAGTTCAAGAAGGGAACAACCTCCACGCAACGCTCCGTGTCAAGGAAAGACCGGCGAAAGAAGAGAAAGAGGCGATGACGCCACGCGCCGGATGGCACGGGTGAGCACCCGCTTGCAAACTGCCGCGCACACCGAGTGGTACGCCCATGCTCGCGTGGGCAGGTGGATCCCCCGAACAGAACCGCGACCGTAAAGAAGCGAACCTGACAAGAACCGCAACCCCCTCCCAACGAACATAGCCACGGCGCGCCCCGCCGGCTTGTAATCCTGCCAACGACCCATCCCTCGCTCCGTTCCTAGAGGAAGGCGTGGAGTTCCTGCCCGTTATCGGCCGCCAGCCAGGAACCGCTCATCCGCACTGCCCGATAGAAACAGCCCACTCACGCAACCCGCCGGCCACATCGATAGTTCTCACCTCTTTTTCCACCAGAGGTTTGATCCTTCGCGATTCCAAGGCTAAACCAAAGGTAGGGAAAGCGAGTCTCGACTCGACCTGCGAGCTTTCTAATCTGAGGCCGTGACAAGCCGGCGGCACGCACGCGACCCGGCGGATCAGGCTGACCGACGTTGGAAAAGGGGAATGAGACAGAGTCTGGGTATGGGTTCCACGTATCAGGCTGCGGGACTGCAGGAGATGCTGCGGATCACAGTGATAGAGGAACTCAAAACCAACGAGTACTTTGGGGGGATTTGATATGAAACGCATTGGTTGGATTGCTGTACTGGTTCTGGCGGTGGGCTTGTGCCCGAGCATGGCTTGGGCGGATATTGACATGAGCGGCTGGTCGCTGACAGCCGAGCAAACGGGCAAGGTATGGGCGCCGACAGGCGGCGGTTACGGTAACGATGGTTACGGGGCCAGCTCGGACACCGGCCACTGGGGACAGGCCTCCGGTGGATACAAATACTCCGTCAACCACCTGTCCGTGTGGTCAAGCGGGTCACAAGTTCGAGTAGTCCTCTCAAGTGGAACGCGATGGAAAGGGAACGGTGGCTTCGTCGTGGGCGATCTGGCCATCGACACCAACGGGGACGGTTTGTATGACGCCGCCCTGCTGACGCCTGACATCATCCACAATCACTCGAACACCGATTTCACTTACTCGGACGCCGGGAATCCGGCGCTGCTGGTCGACGAGCTTACGAACGGCAACTGGCTGGACGTCCACTACCCGCAGTTCCCCAACGCTCCGTTCGCCGTCAACGATAGCACTCTGGACAGCTCCAACACCTGGGAGACCACCGAGGTGACCTTCGATTACGACTACCGTGCCGCGGGAGCACCAGACCCGGACTTCTACTCTTACACAGCCGGCGACCGTACCGATCTGGCAAATAAGAAGGACTACCTCTACGCGTGGACCTTCGACGCCGCCGCACTCTCGGGTGGCTTCTCGTGGTCGCAGATGCACGTCGCTCTGGAGTGCGGCAATGATGGAATCGATCTGAGACAAGTTCCGGTTCCCGGAGCGGCAGTCCTCGGGATGCTCGGGTTGGCGCTTGTCGGGAGAAAGAAGCGCGGTTCCCAGTAGGGTCCCCCCACTCGGAAAGCGCAAAGGTGCCGTCGTCCCCCCCCATTAGGACGGGAGGCCACCAAACACCGGACTCAAGGAGCGACTCGCAAGGGTCGCTCCTTTGCCGCGCGCAGGGCACACTCCGGACGCTCCATCTCCTGCCGGCAGGAGCGTTGCGGGCACACGATCCTCGGCTATTGATCGCGACTGATTCCGTATTTCTTGACCCGATAGCGGAGGTTGTCGCGGCTTATCCCCAAGGACCGGGCGGCTTTGGACTGGTTCCACAGATTCTCCTCGAGAGCCTTGACGATCATCGCCCGTTCAGTGCCCCTAAGCCCACCGGGCGCCGCCGCGTCAGGTCGTCCCGCCCCATTGATCTCCGGCGGGAAGTGCTCCGGCAGAAGCACCGGCCCGTCAGCCATGAGAACGGCTCGCTCGACGACGTTCGAAAGCTCGCGGATACTCCCAGGCCAATCGTAGGCGATAAGCAATGCCGCAGCCTCCGGCGAGATCGCCCTGGGTTCGACTCCGAGGTTGCCTGCTGCGACCGCGGCGAAGTGTGCGGCCAGATCGACAATGTCCTCTCGCCTGTCGCGTAGCGGCGGAAGCTGGATCGGAAAGACGTTCAGGCGGTAGTACAGATCATCGCGGAACTTCGCATCATCGACGGCCTTTTTCAAATCACGATTGGTGGCTGCAATGATGCGGACGTCGCAACTGATCGTCTTGGTCCCGCCGACTCGAGTGAACGCTTGCTCCTGAAGCAGACGCAGGAGCTTCACCTGTGTCGACGGACTTATCTCACCGATTTCGTCCAGAAAAAGCGTGCCCTGATCAGCCAGCTCGAAACGCCCGATGTGCTGTGAAACGGCACCTGTGAAGCTGCCCTTCTCATGCCCGAACAACTCGCTCTCCAGTAGCGTTTCGGTAAGTGCGGCACAGTTGACCGCAACAAAGGCCTTCTCAGCACGCCCCGACATCTTGTGGATGTACTTCGCCAGCAGCTCCTTGCCCGTACCGGTCTCACCCAGCAACAACACGCTGGCGTTGGTCGGGGCTACACGGTCCGCCAGTTTGAGCACTTGGCGCAAAGGTCCGGATGAACCGATGATTTCAGTTTCCGCCAACACGCTATCCCGCAATGCGCGGTTCTCGCGTCTGAGGCTTTCGTGAGCCCGAGCATTGTGGGCGGCGCCGGCAGCGAGGTTGGCAAAGACGGTCAACAGGACCAGGTCATCATCCGCAAAGGTGTCCGACTTGACGGGGTTGAGGACCTCCACTACGCCGATGACCTCGGACTTGTAGACCATCGGAGCCGCCATCAACCCGCGCGTCTGAAAATCGCTCAGCTTGTCAATACCGCTGAAGAAATCCTGGTTGCTGGCTGCATCGACCACGTTCACAGCTTCACCCGTCTTGAGCAACCGACCGGCGATACCCAGGTCCGCGTCGAACTCACGGTTGGCAAGTACCTTCCCTTGTGGACCAAATGCCGCCGCAAAAACCAGCTTGTTGCGCAACGCATCATAGGTCAGCACGCTACCGGCTTGGGCACGCATTACCCGGGCGGCTGAACGGGCGATGTGGTCCAGCACTTCGTCGGGGTCCAACGTCGAGTTGATAGCGGCTGACGCCTCAGCAAGCGCCGATAGAGACTCGGGTGGAAAACCGTGAGAGGCTATGTCCATAGTCCGACCGCTACCTTCATCCTCACCCGGTACCGCACGAGTAGGGCCCGCCGCTCATGAGGCACGGACGGGTGGCCCATGGCTTCAGCCGTGGGGGACACGAATCAGCGAACCACTCGTGCCCCTCACCTTCAAATGAGCAGGGCCATCCATCAGATCGCACACGCCCATCAATGGTCGGCACAGCGGACCCTACGCATTCACCGGCGCGCATTAGCGAAACACGGCGCTAAGGCAATACCTCGACCGGATCTCCAATCCGCAGCACGCTGAAAAGCTCCTCTACCTGCTCGTCGGACAGAGCAATGCACCCAGCCGTCCAGTCCTCTCCGCGCCGCTTCCCGTGTATACCGATTCCGCCACCCAACGCCGTCCCCCAATCGGGGCATTGCCCTTGGGCGATCGCACCGCGAATGCCGGCAGCCTCTCCGCGCGAGATGACTCCCTTGTCGAGACCCCATTCGACAGCTTCGATGTTCGGATAGTCGATCCCCAGAAAACGGTGGTATGGGCTATCGGCGTTCTTGCTGACCAGATGAAATCGCCCGATCGGCGTCCGTCCGTCACCCTCTACACGCTTGGGGCCGACCGGTGACCGGCCAAGATCGATGGGATAGCTGCGTACCAACACGTCCCCATCGAACAGGTGAAGGAGGCGCTTGCTCTTGAGGACCACCGCTCGCGGATTCGACAGACTCACGACAGATCGTTCCACACCGTCGCTCGCAACTCCGCCGACGCCCGCCAGGACCGCTGCAGCCATTAGCCCGATAAACGCCACGCCGACTGCAACACGCGCACAGCGGCGATAGCTGAACTTAGCGTTGGCTGCAAACGACACCATAACCGACGCATCCGATTGAAACGGGAACCAGGCAAACAGCTCCTTGGCACGCCGGACCAGACAGAAAAACACCCTAACTCCAGACCGCGCCATAAACGAGACATAAGGATACAATGGAGATATGAAGGCGCCAACGGACGAGAAGCTCTTGAGGAATTACCTCGCCGGCGACGACACCGGTTTCGAGCTCCTGGTACGCCGTTATTCCCAGGACCTCTTCCAGTTCGTTTGGCGCTTCACTAGAAGCCAGGCGGCAGCCGAAGACGCGGTCCAGGAGACTTTCCTGCAGGTGCATTCCTCAGCGTCGCAGTTCGACTTCAAACGGAGCTTCAAGCCCTGGCTGTTCACGATCGCAGCCAACAAAGCCCGCGACTACCTACGAACCCGCAAACGCAAGCGAGAAGTGCCCATAGAAGCCTATGTCGACCCGGACGGCGATACCGGACCAAGCTTCGTCGAGCTCATATCCGCCGAATCTCCCCTGCCGCATGAACCGCTGAGCGTGGACGAAAACCGCAAACGGGTCCGGACTATTATTGAGACCATGCCCGACAAGCTCTGTGAGATTCTGATTATGGCCTACTACTACCGGTTCCCGTACAAGGAAATAGCGGGAATGCTGGATATTCCGCTGGGCACCGTAAAAAGCCGCCTTCACGCCGCAGTTGCCGACTTTGGCCGGAGTTATCAGGCTACTTTTGAGGAAAAACCGAACCCGCCCCAACCGGGAGCGTAAAGAACATCAACGGAGCAACCGGCGAGCGCCCATCCGGCGCCGGGGGCTTGAGCCAATCGGAGGACCGGTTTGACACATAAGCGCAGACATCCGGAAGAGCTTTTGCTCGACCTTCATCTTGATCGTCTAGACGATGATGAGCGCCTCTGGATAGAGGCTGAGTTGGTTCGCGACCCCGAGTTGCGCGCCAAGAGCGACGGCTTGCACCGTGTCCTCCAGCCGCTCGACCAGTGGGCGGCACCGACTATGCCCGCCGACCTGCCCGACCGAGTCCTCGCCCACATCCAAGAGCACAAACAGCGCCGATTGAACGGCCCGTCACCCCTGCTCAAGGTTGTCAGCGCCGACGCGTCTGCGGAGGTCGGCGAGGGCAACTACCGGCGAAGCTGGCTGTTCTCGATGAAAGAGGCGCTGGCCGTCGCGGCGTGTATTCTGCTTCTGTTTAGCGTGATGGTCCCGAGCCTCTCCAGAGCGAGAAGCCACTCACAGCGAACCGTCTGCGGAAGCAGGCTGGGCTTGATCCACCAGGGGCTTGCCGCGTATCAGGAGATGTCCGGAGGTTCGCTGCCCTTTGCGGGTAATACGCCCGGGGCGTCGTGGCTTCCGTCGGGCCCCAAGGATGCACCGCGCACCTCGAACAGTCGGCACGTCTTTTTGGTTCTGCGAAGCCGGCTAGTACCTTCAAGCGAAGTCTTCACCTGCCCCGCCGACCCTACCGCAAGCCCTGTGAATACAGCCTCTCTCGGCCGTATCACCGACTTCCCCGACGCACACAACATCAGCTTCGATACGCTTAACATGAATGGCGTCGACCCTCCGATCAACCCGGCTTTTCCTATCGCCTACATGAGCGACAGGAACCCGCTGTTCGTGGGAGGTCAATTCAACGACGACGTGGACCCCGAAAACGCCAACTCGCCAATCCACGACGGAGGCGCGGGACAGAACGTCTTGATGCTCGACGGAAGCTCCCGCTGGCTGACCTCACCTTTGTGGGGTCCGAAGCTTGACAACATCTGGCTGGCCGGCACTATCCGCCGCTACCAGGGAACTGAAACACAATCAACCCCGGAAGACGCCTTCATGGTCCCGGGGTGTCCCACTACGACAACCGACCAGTCGGCCAGGGATGGGCCATAGACGGTTGACGCGTATGTCCACTCCTCCTCCTGAGCAAACGGTCGGCCAATGTTACGCCGGCCGTTTGCTTTTGCGCCCAATCAGAACCGCGACCGTCAGGGAGGGGACAAGGACGCGATGAACCGACCGAAGAGCCGGTGGGTGTTCTATGACCGTAGCTGTGGGGGCACGGTTCAACGCAGTAATCGCATCCCCCACCTCTAAAGAGGTGGGCCACCCGACCAAGGATGGGCCATAGACGGTTGACGCGCATGTCCGCTCCTCCTCCTGAGCAAACGGTAGGCTTCTGCTTCGTCGGCCGTTTGCCTGCGCCTATGCGAAAGCCGAACCTACATCCCCAATCGGCTCTTGAACGGCAGGAAGCTCATGAAGTCGGCGTGGTGAACTATGTAGGCTTCGGTCGATCGCTTGACCATGTCGCCCTCGCCGGCGTGGGCGGCGATGATGTGACACACTCGATCGGGCACGCCGCACTCCATCGCGATCCCCACACCCGAGAACGGATGTCGCAGGTACTTGCCATAGTCGCTGACGACAGCCTTACCGTCGACCTTGTCATACTCCAGCAGCTTGCCTACGTCAGCCAGGATGGCACCCGCCACCACCGTATCAAGATCGATGGGCAAGTTATCGCCGAAGAACTTCTTCATCACCTTGGCTGACTCGATAGAGATGTGAACGACGGCCGTCTTGTGCTCCATGAAGGTGACGCGGCAGTCCTTGACCAACAGCGTAAAGGGTATCTCTTTGAGGTCCTGGGCGCTTAACTTGCTTCTTTCGAGCGCGACCGCCCATGTCCGCGTCACCTGCTCACGCAGCTCCTTGTCTTCAATCCAATCCAGTTCGGGCCAAAGCCCCTTCGCCTGATCGATCATTGAGTATCTCCTACCTATCGAGAGTGTTTGTGCTCTGTCAGCCGTCGACTGATCGGCTGCGAGGATACCGCCGGCGACAACCTGCGGACCCGGCGTAATGGCTGGCATGATAGCGTCCACTCACGCCTTCGTCACATCTCGCAATGCGATGAGATCAGCAAGCCGTACTACAACGATCCGCCGAAGTGTTGTGCAAACAAGGCAAAGTCGCTCAGGTCCACATCACCGTCGTGGTTCCAGTCAAGCGCCTCGCATCCTGCGGCGCGTGGCGGCGTCTTTGGGCCACCCATACAGTGGAACCATTCAGAGAAGTCATCCAAGTCCACATCGCCGTCACCGTCGAAGTCACCAGGCGTGGGCCGCTGGTTGAGCAGCACCGTGACGTCGTCGCTCCACCAATTCGCCACGGCCAGGTCGGGCATCTGGTCGCCGTTAAGGTCGTGGATGGCTACGGAAGCAGGCGCATAGCCGGCGGCGTACTGCACCCCGGGGAACAGCGGATCGTCTCCCATGGCTGCGTTCGTCCAGATCAGACCAAACACCAGTGCCGCGCCGATGTGACACTGAAAACCGTCCGTGGTCATCGCGATTTCTCCTCTGATGCGATCGCCAAAATGGGTGGCCATTCCATATATCGAATCAGCGGGGCTCGCGCCGACAACGATTCCTCATCTCCCACCCTGTTTCCGGCCATCCGCATGGAGTAGGGGCACATTGGCTGGGCGCGTCCAGTCGACGGATACTGCTGTCTGATGCCCATCCCCGTGGACCGTGCTCATGTGCGTTTCGGCGTGTGCGACGACTGCCCAGCCGAGCGCGAAGAAGGCGTCGATTGATTCGCTTGCGGTCATTGCCTCCCCTGCAACAGGCTGGTCCTAAGTTCATGGAATGCGCGATTCCGATTGAGCCGGAACAGAATGGTCAATGAATGCAGCCAGGAAAGGTCCGACAACTAAGAGTCAGCGCACTTTCTGTATGGAATGAACCACCTTTTTTTCTGCGGCCTTATCGGACGCATTCAAGGTCGACCTCTAATAGCCGGGAGATGAAAGGCAAGAGGCACGATCTTATCACACCTTGCAACGATCACACCACACCGCTCTCATCCATGTTTCAACCACTCGCGGAGGTCGCCACAAACAGCCGTATTCTACGCTTTTTCTGGGCTATAGTTAAATATAAGAGGGGTACTTGCCGACCCGCGACTTCAAACGGAAGCTTCGCCGGTGATTGGCAATGGTGCAGATTTGGGGGGAAAGAAGATGACTCATATCACTCGACTCGCAATCGTGGGGGTTGTTGCGGTTGTGTCTTTGGCGCCGTTTCAAACGGCCATCGCGGAAGTCTACACTGAGATCCTTGACTCACATGCAGGGCAAGAGCCCGATCTGTGGCAGGTGCTCGGGGACATCGCCCCGGACTATGATTGGGTCAGCACGGACTATCTCAACAGCGGAGCCGGAGGACGGCGCGTCGACGATACGATCGACACTGTCTGGCAAGCTTCGTCATCGGTCGAGGTAGCCTTCCTGGTAAGCTACTGGGGACTGTCTGATCAACCGTGCGACTCGCTCGGGCAAGAACTCGTTTACGATAGTCAGATGCTGGACGGCACTAGCGAGATGTTCCCAACGCCCCTGGTTGACGGATACGGAACGAGTGCGATCATCAGTTCCGATCGTCCCGACGGGAAGTTGATATTCGGTGACGAATCTCGCAAGCCCACAGCCTGGACCAGCGGCCCGTTGAACCTCCCCCTCGCCGAGGTAGATGACGACCGTGTGGTCTCCTTTAACGTCCAGGGTCTGGACATTTACGGCTGGACCGGCGACGAGTACCAACTCCTCCTGCCCAGCGCCCCCGAGGGGTCTTACATACTCACGTTTGATCCCGGCGTGGACCGCGACTATCAGGATATGATGGTGCTGGTTCAGGGTGTCACGCCTGTTCCGGAACCGGCTTCTGCTGTTCTGCTGGGGCTGGGCGCCCTCGCAGCTGTCAGGGTCCGCGGGCGACGACGCGCCAGTTGCCGGTAGCCAATCCGGCATATCGCCGGCACAGAACTGATTGCTAGAATCAACACTCGAGGATCGCCTGTCGGGAATTCCCGCGGGGCGGTCCTTCTTTGTGCGCTCCTCGTCAGTGGCTGTGAGGAACTTGCGCGTATTTGTCTCGACCGGTTTTGGACATCAGCAGTGGAAAGACGATGTCGCTGAGGCAGCACGGAACCATGACCGCGAGCACGACGAATATGAACACCATTCCGCTCCGGTCGATCCAAGCCACAATCCCCATCGGACCGACCATATAGAAGATGCTGGCCATCGTCGACGAAAGCACGTGCAACGAATGAGAGATGATCGTGCTCTGCGCCACGCTGTCCGCGGCTCCGATACCCATAAGCACGCCCACAAAGGCAAAAGGCAAGACCATCCCCGGATGCTCGATGATGCAGATATGCCAAGGCGCGTCCACGCCCAAAATGGCGAGTGACATATGTGGCATGACAATGTCGCTTACCCCGCACACGCCGATCGCCCCAACAAGACCGACTATTAGCGCCTTGAGCACCTTGCGCTCGTAACGAAAGAACATGGCTGCGGTGGCTGCGGCTGAAAAGAGCATGTGCGCCGGGTGGAATAGATGAAAGAACCGTTGCCCCGGTCCGGTGTGAGCGTGATCCTCGTGTCCGGCCTGTGAACGGTCCTGTGGGTCTGCTTCCGGATGAACATGACCCTCGTGTCCGGCCCGCGAATGATCGTGCGGGTCGGGTTCCTGTTCAACTGCGCCCTCGTGTGAACATCCGGTGATCGTATCAGGTGCTGGAGCGCCATGAGAGCCGGCGTAGAGAATGCACAGCGTCCCGACCATTATCAGCCCTATGGCGACGGCTGACACCGAAAAGGGCACGTGTTCGCGAAGTTCCACCAGGACGGTGCGCGTGCCGACCTTGGTATGATGCGAATTCGGACGGTTGCATGTTGGTGGTTGTTGCTCGGTCAATGTGCTCGTTCCTTAATGTAGCCAAGATGCGCCACGTTGTTCTGGTCGCCATCGTCAGTCAACAAGATACTACCGCCCCACTCCCGCGACGCAAATTCCCCAAACATCACCAGGAGTCGAAACGCCGTGATCTCCCGGCAACCGGGCGGAAAACACCCTCGATAGGCACGGACCGCAAAGAAGCGTATAATCAGCAATGGCAGACCCATGCTCGCCGGACAAGCTGGATCCCTCCGGGAGATCAAAGGACATGTCCAGATCTATACGACTCAAGGAACTGCTCAGCCAACACGCGACACCGGCTGCACCACAACTGGTAGTACGCGGCGAGAGCGGTCTGGTTCGTTGCCTGGCATGCGCCAACCGATGTTCCATCAAGCCGGGTGGAAGCGGAATCTGCCGCGTGCGATTCAACCGCGATGGCGAGCTGCTAGTGCCCTGGGGGTATGTGTCAGGCTTGCAGATTGACCCGATCGAGAAGAAGCCCTTCTATCACGTTTATCCGGGACGAAGTGCTCTGTCGTTCGGAATGCTCGGATGCGATTTTCATTGCAGCTACTGCCAAAACTGGGTGACGAGCCAGACGCTGCGTGACGACCGGGCCGTTTCGAGCCCGACCTTTTGCGATCCCGAGAAACTCGCCGAGCTGGCCGTGCACCACGGGGCTCCTGCCATTGTCAGCACCTACAACGAGCCTCTGATCACCGCCGATTGGGCTGTCGAGATATTCAAACCAGCGAAGGAAAAGGGCATCACCTGCGGTTTTGTCAGCAACGGCAGCGCCACGGCGGAAGTGCTCGATTTCATCAGGCCCTACGTCAGCCTGTACAAGGTGGACCTCAAGTGCTTCGACGACGGTCACTATCGCGAGTTTGGGGGCAGGCTTGACTCGGTCCTCGACACGATCAAGCGTTTGAAACAGATGGACTTCTGGGTCGAGGTGGTAACGCTGGTCGTTCCAGGCTTCAACGACAGCGACGACGAGCTGAGGAAAATCGCGGACTTCGTCGCGGGCGTCTCGGCGGACATCCCCTGGCACGTTACCGCGTTTCATCCGGACTACAAGATGACCGACCAGCGCCGCACCCGACCGGACGACCTGATCCGCGCGTGTGACATCGGAAGAACCGCCGGGCTGCGGTACGTTTATCCCGGAAATGCAACCGGCGGCGTGGGCGATCGCGAGAATACATTCTGTCACGCATGCGGCGAATTGCTCGTCGCCAGGCGGGGTTTTCACGTCGAGGACGACCGGATGCCAGGCGGCAAGTGTCCCGCCTGCCGGACTCACATCCCCGGGGTCTGGGAGGACAAGCCTCCAGCGCGGACAACCGGCACGGGCACTCCCACACCGATGGTCGAGCCGTGAGGTATTCCGCCCATCCAGGGATTTTTTCAGTGGTGTAAGGCCCGGACCGACGCCCCCACCTGGGGACAATCCTCACCTTGACTGCTTCTTCAGCCGATCTTAATGTAGTCGGCTGGGGTGGTTGCTGCGGTCCGAGCGGTGAAGAAGTTCGGCTTGGGTATCGGGTCGGACTGGTGAATGTCACTGCCCATTTCTCGGGGACATTTCGCCGACGACCGTGCTTGTCCGCAGATGCTCTGATAGTTTATCGACAGGGTGCTTATCAGTGCCCTTGGTGATTTTGATGGTGGTGGGCAACGCTCGCCATCTCTTTCTTCTACGACGGGCTTTGCTCGTCGGTCAATTCGGGAGTGACAAGTGATGGCAGTTCGAGTCGGCATCAACGGATTCGGCAGAATCGGTCGTCTGGTGTTTCGCAATCTAATGCAGCGCAGCGGCGAGTTTGAGGTTGCCGCGATCAACGACCTATCAAGTCCCCTCAGCCTGCGTCATCTACTCAAGTATGACTCGGTGCACGGCAGGTTTGACGGCACAGTTCAAGCCGCAGACAAAGCACTCATCGTCAACGGCAAGGAGGTCAAGGTCCTGGCCCAGCGGTCGCCGGCGAATCTCCCATGGAAGGAGATGGGGGTCGACGTAGCCGTCGAGTCCACCGGTATATTCACCAAGCGTGAAAGCGACAAGGGAGGATACAGCGATCACTTGAAGGCCGGTGCTCGAAAGGTCATCATCTCCGCGCCAGCCAAGGACGAACCGGACCTGACCGTCGTAATGGGAATCAACGACGACCATCTCAAACCCGAGCACAACTGTATCTCGAATGCAAGTTGCACGACTAACTGCCTGGCTCCGGTCGCCAAGGTGATGCTCGACAACTTCGGTATCGTCGAAGGCCTGATGACCACCTGCCACGCCTATACCAACGATCAGCGCGTGGTAGACCAGATTCACAGCGATCCTCGCCGTGCCCGAACCGCCGCAGCCAACATCATCCCCACCAGCACCGGCGCTGCTCGGGCGGTGGGGAAAGTCCTGCCCGAGCTAAAGGGCAAGCTCAACGGTTTCGCGCTGCGCGTGCCCGTACCCAACGGCTCTATCGTTGACCTGGTGCTCATGCTGGGCAAATCGGTTACCGCTACCGAGATAAACAACGCGGTCAAAGAAGCTGCTGGCGGAAGACTCAAGGGCATCCTCGAGTACAGCGAGGACCCGCTGGTCAGCACCGACATCATCGGCAACCCGCACAGCTCGATCTTCGACTCGCTCAGCACCCTGACCATGCCTGCAGACGGCGGTAAGATGGTCAAGCTCGTCTCGTGGTATGACAACGAGTGGGGTTACTCGGTGCGGACCGTCGACTTGATCGGCAAGATCGCCGCAATGTAGCGCTTCATCGCTTCCGACTCGCGTAGGGCCCGTTGGGCGGACCATCCGGGACGGTAAGAAGAGGGCCTGCACAGCCGACCAGATAGCGGGACCATCACAGATCGAATAGAATCCACACCATGCTCGGTCTTTGACAGTCGTGCTGAGGACCGAGCATGGTGTTCTATGCAACATTGCCCACCGAAAACCAATAGCGATCCGCACAGCGGACCCCATAAACCACCGGCGCCAAAGGAGGCGAGGTTTCATTACGGAGGCTAAACGCCATGAAAAAGACCATTGACGACATCAACGTGAAGGGCAAGCGGGTGCTGGTTCGCCTGGACCTCAACGTCCCCCTAAGTGCCGACGGGCGGATCACTAACGACCGCCGGATCACAGCCGCCTTGCCGACCGTTCAACACCTTCTCGGGGACGGTGGTCGGCTGATCTTGATGAGCCATCTTGGTCGGCCCAAGGGCGGACCGGACGACCGCAGGAAATTCTCTCTCGCCCCGGTGGCTGAGCGGATGGCTCAACTGTTGGGCAGACCGGTCAAGCTACTGAGAGACTGTGTAGGACAAGACATTTCGGCGGCTGTGGACGCGATGAAGGACGGTGAGGTCTGCCTGCTCGAGAACCTCCGCTTCCATGACGCCGAGACCGTCAAGGACAAAAAAGCCTCCGGCGATTCTCTGTTGCGCAAGAGCAAAGACGACTTCGCCCGCCAGATCGCCGGATTGGGCGACGCCTACGTCAACGACGCCTTCGGCACCTGCCACCGCGACAACGCCAGCATGCTCACTGTCCCGCAGATGATGGAAGGCAAACCTCGGGTCGTTGGGTACCTCGTCCGAAAGGAGCTGGAGTTCCTGGGCGAAGCCGTTTCGAAGCCCCAAAGGCCTTTCGTCTGCGTGCTCGGTGGAGCCAAGGTCTCCGACAAGCTCAGCGTGATACAGTCCCTGCTCGAAAAGTGCGACACGGTCCTGATTGGCGGGGCGATGGCCTACACCTTCCTGGCCGCGGACGGTATCGAGACCGGCAAGAGCCTAATAGAACCCGACCTGTTCGAAACCGCACGCAAGCTCCGTCGCGACGCAGGCGACCGGCTCAAGCTCCCGATCGACTCCGTGGTAGCCTCCCAGATCGCCCCAGGGACAGACACTCAGGTCTGCGAGGGTGCGATTCCCGCAGACAAGATGGGCCTGGACATCGGCCATAGAACCATAACCTATTACAGGGACATAGTTTGTCGTGCAAAGACCGTCGTCTGGAACGGCCCGATGGGAGTTTTCGAGACACCACCCTTTGACGTTGGTACAATGTCCGTAGCCTCGGCAATGGCCGACGCAACAGCCGCAGGTGCGGTGACCATCATCGGCGGAGGCGACAGTGCCGCCGCCATCGAGATGGCCGGGCTCGATGACAGAATGACGCACATCTCCACCGGAGGAGGTGCTTCGCTCGAGTTTCTGGAAGGCAAACCCTTCGCCGCCATCGAAACGCTGGATGATGCAAAGTGCCAAGCAACCGTATAGAGTCCAAAACGAGCGACACTTCGAGCTTCAATCTCAAGACGCCCGGTGTTCGGATTGCCCCGTCGCTGCTGGCGGCTGACTTCTCCCGGCTTGAGGAGGAGGTAGCCCGCGTCGAGCAGGCCGGCGCGGAGGTCCTGCACCTGGACGTGATGGACGGGCATTTCGTCCCCAACATCAGCTTTGGCATCCCGGTGATTGCTTCGCTTCGCAAGCGGTCCAAGATGTTCTTCGACGCCCATCTGATGATCGCTGACCCCATGCAATACGCCGGACCTTTCGTAAAGGCCGGCTGCGACCACATCACCTTCCATTGTGAAGTGACCGAAAACGCCGGCGCTGTCGTCGATCACATCCACTCGCTGGGCGTGTCTGCCGGAATTTCGCTGAACCCCACAACTGAAATCAGCAAAGTCAAATCGGTCTTGGACACGGTGGACCTGGTCTTGGTTATGAGTGTCTGGCCCGGGTTTGGAGGCCAGAAGTTCATCGCGGACGTGCTGCCGAAGGTCGAGGCACTAAGCGCTCGGCTCGGCGCCCACCAGCGACTGGAAATCGACGGCGGTGTCGACCCCAGTATCGTGGGGAGCGTTGCCCGGGCGGGTGCGGAGTGGCTGGTGGCTGGGTCAGCGGTCTTCGGCCAGGCTGATCCGGTGGAAGCCATGGAGAAATTGCGCCGAATGGCGCTTGAATCCCTCGGCAAATAGGCGCATCCTGTGGCTTGGTCTCGTAAGTTCTGTCAGGCTCTAAGCCGAAATCGGACCGGCAAAGCCGCCTATGTGCACAGTTGGGCAGCTCCAGCGCCCCGCCTCTCGCTGAGGTGGTGGATACTGAAACTGCACAATCAAGACTGAAAACCCCTCAGCAAACGAACGGGGCGAAAGATGGCTCTCGACAAATCAGGTGTTCCGGTCGGTCTGTGGACCCGCTGCACGAATTGCGAGCACATGGTCTACGAGAAGGAGGTGGCTGAGAATCTGCACGTCTGCCCGGAATGCGGATACCATCGCCGGATCGATGCCCGCACGCGAATCACCCAGTTGGTCGACCCGGACTCCTTCGAGGAGTTCGCGACAGACCTAAGCCCGCTCGATCCGCTGGAATTCAAGGATCGCATGCCCTACCCCGACCGTCTCAAACGCGAACAGGAGAAGACAGGCGAGACCGAGGGGGTCGTCGTCGGCAAGGCGTTCATACGAGGGCGTGCCGTGATTCTGGCGGTGATGAATCCGTCCTTCATTATGGCTTCGATGGGACAGGTTGTGGGCGAGAAAATAACGCGGGCCGTTGAGCGGGCCAGCGAGGAGAACCTGTCGCTTGTGATAGTGACGGCCTCGGGAGGCGCCCGGATGCAGGAAGGGATGCTGTCCCTCATGCAGATGGCCAAGACGTCGGCTGCCATTGCCCGGTTCGACGAAGGGAAAGGCCTATATATTGTGGTGGCGACCGACCCGACCACTGCGGGCGTGGCTGCCAGCTTCGCGAGTCTCGGCGACATCATCCTGGCAGAACCTGGAGCAATGATCGGTTTCGCCGGTCCTCGGGTAATCGCCAACACAATTAACGAGGAATTACCCGATGGGTTCCAGACGGCCGAGTTCATGCTGAAGCACGGTTTCGTCGAACGAATAGTCTCGCGTACGGACCTCCGACGCGAGATCGCCCGCATCATAGATTACGCCGGGAAGTAGTGCATATTTGTGGATGCGTTTATATTGTATTGTGGCTGAAGCGACTCGGCAAATTCCCAAAAGTTTTTGCCGGCTTCATGCCGATCAATGGGATATAGTGCTCAGCAGGGTCACTCCACGAAAGAATGACCACCTGCCGGTTGAGGGCGATGGAACTACAAACACGGATGTTCAAAACTCTGGGGTGTCTTGTCGGCGCGATGACGACCGTCGTGCTGCTGCTCTCCTGGATGGACCCCACCAAACCGGCCAACAAGAGCGTCTCCGCCGAAGACCTCCTCGACTACACCCGCTCGCTGATCACCGCGGAAACGACTGTGAGGCCGAACCTCTGGAACGAGGTCGAGATCATCGCCGGCACGCACGCCGCCTCCTCGGGACAGCTGCTCAGCGCCTTCCCGGACCGCGAGCACTGCCATTTCCTGGTGGACGCCGAAGGGCGTGCCTTTCGCATGAGGCGCTGGGCGACCCAACAAACATCACCCGAACAACCCAACGTAATTCGCATCGAGGTCTCACAGCTCCATTCCGACCAGCCCATGACCGTCTCCCAATCGGGCATGGTACGGGCCTTGACGGCTTCACTGAGCGAGGAGACCGTCGGCGACGGGCAGTGCCTTCCAATCCGCCTGGACAAGACCTGGTCACGGGTTTATCACATCAGCGAGGAAACGCGCCTCACGATCACGCCCGCGGATAGCTCTGCGGGTTAACGTCTCCGTATATCGCCTGACACCGGGCTTGCGGCCGATCTATGTTTGCCTGGCTGACTCCGCCATACAGGCCCATCAATCCTCCGAGCCGAGAAAACCGAAGATGTTTCGTGTCTTCCAGAATGCTCGTAGCCTGAATCTTCAGCCAGCCCACGGGGTACAAGGAGGAGGTATGAGATATACGCAAGCCAAACCCGCCGTAGTAGTATTGAGTCTGGTTCTGCTGGTCGTCTCCTGCCGAGAACCAAGGCCGGTCGAGCAGGCCCGAGCAACTCCCACCGAACAAACCAAGCCCGCAGTCCCAGAACCAGCCCCGGCTGAGGATACCCCCATTCACATCCCCAGCCACCACGCCGACCAGAGCCGTTGGCTTTGGGTTGAAGAGCATCGAGACGCAGCACCGGGCGCCTGGGCGACAGCCTCCTTCGATCGTAAGCGCAACAAGATCATCATCCAGACTGAAGACGTCGAACGGTTCGCCATCGACGTGAGCAAGATCGCCGTGGATTGGGAGAGGCTCGTGATCCTCCGCCTGGACGGCACCAACAGCGAACTACGCAGGCGCGACCATAACATCCTGCACTTCGCACGTGATAGGCATAACCAATGGACCGTGCTCGAACCCGCTACCAAGCCGGACGAATGAGCAGCATAGGGTGCGTCCCGGACGCACCATCATTTCTCCGAGTAGCGCGCCCGTCAGCCACCCCTGGAAAGGACGGGGCACCAGCGCGTCCCGGACGCAACTTCTTGGCCGACAAGCAGCGTGGGCCGCATCCTGAACACACCTTCTTGGCTCAGTGGCAACGGCTCACTCGCCGGTGAGCGCTTCTCTATATCGCCCGGTCAATTCTGCCGCTTTGCCTTCCGCGTATTGCTTGGGTTTCCAGCGATACCCGAGCCCGTCGTCGACCGCACGCGGGATGATGTGAGCGTGCACGTGGGGAACCTCCTGCCCGGCGACGCGCCCCTCGTTGACCAGCACGTTGAATCCCTCTGCGCCGGTCACTTTCCGGGCCGCTCGTCCCAGCGAGGGTATCAAGCTCGCCATGGATGCGGCTTCCTCGGGCGGCATCGCGCTGAGATCGGCATAATGCTCTCGGGGAATCACCAGCAGGTGCCCTTCTGCAAGCGGACCGACGTCGAGAAACGCCAAAGCCGTGTCACTCTCCAGCACTACCGACGCCGGTATCTTCCCCGCGACGATCTTACAGAACACGCAATCAGGATCTCTGGTCATGTCAGCCTCCCTAGAGCAAGCTCTATTTTCTTGTAGAGGTCGGATCTGCGTTTCTCCAGAGGGATTCTCTGGAAACGGCGATTCACCATGTAAGAGAACGACGTAGTGAGCCGCTCACACTCAGACGAATGCCATATAGAAAAGGCCTTCGCACACGGCAAAGGCCCTTCTCCAATTCTCGACTCAGCACTTCTCGTGCTCGACGGAACCCGGTCCCCTACTAGGACTCGGTCCCCCCATCCCGCTGTTCTTCGGGCGGTTCATTAGTGTTCGCCTCCGAATCGGCGGGCTTGTCCTCCGGGGAGGCGCCCCCGCCCTTCCCTGGCCGCTTCTTGGCAAGCTTGATCGCCAGACCATAGCGTGCGTCGGCGCGACGACGCCGGGCGGACCGACCCGGTTTTGCCAAGGCAGTGGGAGCGTCTTCACCGCCGACAAACTGAACGACGGCAAGCTGGCTATGATCTCCAACGCGACGCTCAGCCAGCCGGATCAGACGCGTGTACCCGCCAGGACGATCTTCATAACTGGCGGCAACGGTCTCGATCAAGCGATGAATGATGGACTCGCCCGTGAATGTCAGCCGCCCTCTGGGCTCCCCTGTGCGATAGCGCCGGCCACTGGTCATCCGCATCGACTTCGCGCGGGCGGCGTCCGACATTCCTTCGTAGGATTCACGGTGTTGAGCCGGAATGATGCTGCGCTCTCCGAGCAGTTTGTGAATACGCCGCCGCGACCTCAGGCTACCGGCGTCATCGTTGGCCGCTGCCCTCTTTCTCGCTTTGATCGCGAGAGTAACGAGCTTCTCCATGAACGGGCGGATGTTCCTTGCCTTGGGAAGGGTCGTTGTGATCTTGCCGTGCTCGATCAGGCTCTGCGCCATATTACGGTTCAAAGCCCTGCGATGCTCGCTCGTACGATTGAGCTTGCTTTGATGGATTCGATGTCGCATAACTACTCTTCTTCCTCCAGGCTCGAACTCGCGGGAGACGATCTCCCTCCGGCGGGCCTAGAGCATTTTCGGTTTTTGTGCAGCGGCCTACTTCTTGCGCCGCTCAGCAGAAAAGCACCATTCGAACGCTACACAAAACTAGAGCTTGCTCTAGTCTTCCATGGTAAACACTTGCATCTGGTCAGTCCCGCCAGTGGTGGGTTCCTGCTCACCATCCGCCGATTGCTCCCCGGTCTGCTGCTGAGCGTCAGGGGCCGAATCATTGCCCGGCAGGTCCTTCGGCGGCGCGTCGCCGGATGCATGATCCGGATTCAAACCCGGATCCGACGGCTGGTCCGATCCCGCCTCCTCCGCCGCATACTCTCCACCCCGGATCGAGTCAGACCCGGGAGGGGCTGGATATGTAGCCATCTGATCCCCGGACTGAGGCTTCAACTCCACCGGATGCCCGTCGTCGTCCAACCTGATTCCGAGCGCAAGCCCCAATTCGGCCAGCTTGCGCTCAACTTCATGCAACGACGTCTTCCCAAAACTCCGCACACGCAGAAGATCACCTTCGGTTTTCTGAACCAGTTCCCCAATAGTGGTGATGCGGGCATGCTCCAAACAGTTGCTCGCTCGGACCGACAGGTTCAGAGTAGATGTACGCCTATTCCAAAGCTCAAGCACGGAATCGTCGGCAGAGGTATCGGGTTCTGGCTCCACTTGCGTGACCGCCACCGTCTCATCTCCAAGCTCCTCATACATCAGGAACGGATTGAGGTGTTTTCGCAGAATCGCGCTTGCTTCTACTAATGCATCTTCAGGCTTGAGCGTGCCTCGCGTCCAAATCTCCATGATCAACCGGTCATAGTTGGTCTTCTGGCCGACACGCATCTCCTCGGTGCGATATCGGACCCGCATTACCGGAGAGAAGACTGAATCCAGGGCTATAACACCGAGTTCCTGGTCAGCCGACCGGTTCTCCAGCGCAACCTTGTACCCGCGCCCCCGACGGACGGTCATGTCCACATGGAATGGAACATCGCCCGTCACCGTCGCAAGGTGATGATCCGGATTCACCACGGTGATCGCCGGATCAGCCTCAATATCGCCCGCAAGGACATCGCCGGCTGTCTCACGGCGGATCGTCATCGTCTTGACGTCGTCGCTATCGAGAGTAAGCCGAATATCCTTGATGTTAAGGATGACATCAGTAACGTCCTCGACCACGCCATCCATCGAGCAAAACTCGTGAGAAACACCGGCGATCTTCACTGTGACGACGGCTGCACCTTCGATGCTGGACAGGAGAATCCGCCTGAGTGAATTTCCAATCGTCGTTCCGAACCCGTGCTCAAAAGGCTCTACGACGAACCGTCCGTAGGAGTCGGTACTGACCGCCTCATCACGAACGACACGGCTCGGCAATTCAAGACCTCGCCACCTGATGCGCATCGGGATCACCTCCTATCGGGTTGTTCAGGTTTCCAGGAAACCGAACGCCGACCTCCGCTGCCGGCGGTACCATTCAAAACCTGCTACCGACTACACATTTCAACGATCAGGTTCTCTTCCACCGGAATCTGGATTATGTCCTCGCGCGTCGGAAGCGCCGTGACAGTCCCTTCCAGCTTCTGCGCATCAACCTGCAGCCACGATTGCTGCGTGCCGCCACCGTCGCCAACCGATGCACGAACGAGCTGCTGGCTGCGATCAGAGGACTTGACACTGAGAACATCCCCTTTACTTACCAGGTAGCCCGGTCGATTAAGGCGACGGCCGTTCACGCAGATGTGGCCGTGCGAGACAACCTGTCGCGCCGCTGCGCGAGACGGCGCAAACCCGAGCTTGGCTACCACGTTGTCCAACCGGCGCTCCAGCAGAACCAACAGAACCTCGCCAGTATTTCCCTTGGCGCGATCCGCCTGACGGAAGTAACCTGCGAATTGGCGCTCCAGCACACCGTAAAAACGCTTGACCTTCTGCTTCTCACGCAACCGAATGGCGTAGGTCTCGCTACCGCGACGACGACGCCATCCGTGCATGCCAGGCGGGTTGCTCCGCCATTGGCGCTCCATACAGCACTTTGCCGTCTCACAACGGTCGCCCTTCAACATCAACTTGACGCCCTCACGGCGACAACGGCGACATACCGCTCCAGTGTATCGTGCCATATCTTAGTCCGAATCGAATCAGATCAAGAGGAACCCCGATACGCCGCCGACATCGCCGGAGCCCGGTGTCCTCTAGTGACAATGAACTACACCCGCCGCCTCTTCGAAGGGCGGCAACCGTTGTGCGGAAGCGGGGTCACATCTTCGATAGACAGGACCCGCAACCCAGCCGCCTGCAAGGCGCTAATCGCACCCTCACGACCGGTCCCGGGACCCTTAACCAGAACCTCGACCTCCACCATTCCGTATTTCTTGGCGGCCCGACTGACCTGTTCCACGGCACGCTGCGCCGCAAATGGCGTGCTCTTGCGAGTTCCCTTGAAACCCACCGTGCCCGCCGAAGCCCAGCACAGCACTTCGCCGTTCATGTCAGTAATGGTCACAATGGTGTTGTTAAACGTCGCCTTCACATGCGCTACGCCTCGAGCGACGTTCCGACGTATTCGACGCTTGCCCGATCGCTTAGCCACGTGCTAACTCCTTCACACCCTTCTTTCCCGCTACTGTTTTCTTTGGTCCTTTTCGGGTCCGCGCGTTGGTCCGCGTCCGCTGGCCTCGCACCGGAAGGTGCTGTCGGTGCCGCAAGCCGCGGTAACATCCGATATCACGCAAACGGGCGATGTTCGATTGAACCGTCCTGCGAAGCTGGCCCTCAACCTGATAGTTGCGGTCGATCACCGAGGCGATCCGGGCGACCTCCTCTTCGGATAGATCCTTCGCCTTCACTCCCTCCTCGATGCCAGCTTCCTTCAGCACGTCCATCGAGATCTTCGGACCGACCCCGTAGATATAGCGAAGCGAATACTCGATCCGCTTTCCAGGAGGAATATCAACACCTGCGATACGTGGCACGAGTACTCTCCTGTTATCCTTGACGCTGCTTATGACGGGGGTTGCTGCATATCACACGCACAACGCCCTTACGCTTCACAATGCGGCAGTTCTCACATATCCGCTTGACACTCGCTCTCACTTTCATGACCGAGTCCTCACTCTCCCAACACCACGCCGCCGTGCACTCAGCGCCCGTCCGTCAGGACGTCAGCACCAGACTCCGTAACGGCGATCGTATGCTCAAAATGAGCGGAATACCGCCGATCCCTGGTCAGCACAACCCAACCACGCGGAGCACCGAGCCCGACCCGATGACCGCCCATGTTGACCATGGGCTCCACCGCGATAACCAAATTCGGGACAAGCTCGAAGTCCATCCCGTGCTGGCTTTCCACCCAGTAGTTCGGGACCTTCGGCTCCTCGTGCATCTCCCGGCCTATCCCGTGACCGACAAACTCACGGACAACCGAGAACCGCTCCCCCTCGACATAAGACTGTATCTCGCGGGCGACCTGGCTCCACATCCGCCCCGGCCTGATGCCCTCGATCGCAACTTCCACCGCCCGCCGCGTCACCGAGACTAGCCGATGCACCTCCGCGGGAACATCACCGATCTCTATCGTTGTCGCTGAGTCACCGCAGTAACCAGCCAATCTGACGCCGCAGTCAATACTTACAACGTCGCCCTGCTTAAGAACCCTTTCGCTCGGAATCCCATGGACCAACTCCTCGTTAACGCTGGCACACAGGGCTGTGGGAAACGGCTCCCCACCCGCTGGGTTCGGCACACCCTTGAACAGGGCAATACCGCCTGACTCGGCTATCATCTCCTCAGCAGCGGTGTTGAGCTCAGCCGTCGTCACGCCCGGACAAGCCAGTTCATGCATCCGCGTCAAAACGCGGTGCACCACTCGCCCCGCCCGCCGCATCAGTTCGATCTCGCGATCGCTCTTCAGGATGATACCGCAACTCTGCGTCACAAACGCTACCTTCAGCGGACCATCGCCCGGTTGGACAAAACGCTCAACTCCGCAGAACATCCGTCCCGCCTAGTGGCGCGCTCCCTTGATCGGTCCTTCACCACCAAGGAATCCCTTATAGTTTCGCATGATCAGGCTGGCTTCGATCCGTTGAACCATATCCAGCGTCACACTGACCACGATCAGCAAACCCGTACCACCCAGAAAAGCCGAAACCGCAAAGGGTATCTTCAAGGACGATCCCACGATGGTCGGGATAATGGCGATCAAAGCCAGGAACCCGGCGCCAACATAGGTGATCCTCCCCATGACCCTCTCAAGATAGTCGGCAGTCCTCTTACCGGGGCGCAGACCCGGAATGAAACTCCCGTAATCACGCAGGTTGTTCGCCATTTCCTTGGGCTGAAACTGCACAGTAGTCCAGAAGTAGGCGAAGAAGTAAACTGCACCCACGTAAGCCAGGATGTACAAGTAACCACCCTGCGCGGAGAACGAATCTCTGAGGAACCTCCAGAACCCGTTATCCCAGAAACCGTACACCCAACCCAACACCATGCCCGGAAAGATCATCATCGAACTCGCGAAGATAATCGGCATGACACCGCCGTGGTTTACCCGCATCGGCAGATACTGGCGCTGTCCGCCGTATACACGGCGCCCGCGAGTTTGCTTGGCCTGCTGAATCGGTATTCGCCGTTGCGCCTGCGTGATCAGAATCGCCCCCGCAACAACGGCCACGAACATGATCAGGAGTAACGCAACCTTCACAGGATTAAACCCGGTACCGGTGGCGGTGCCCGAGAAGCTGAAGCTCTGCCAGACGATAATCACCGCTTGGGGCATTTGAGCAACTATGCCGGCCATGATGATGAGCGAGATGCCGCTACCAATCCCGTACTCATCAATCTGTTCACCAAGCCACATCAAGAAGACCGTGCCCGCAGTCAACATCAGCAGTGACATCAGCAGGTACGTCCCTGACAATCCGTTGAAACTACCCGTGTATGCGTGGTAGATAAAGCCGTTGCCCGCCAGGTAGCTCATCCACACCATCGCCTGAATCAAACAAAGGCCTACCGTGGCGTATCTTGTATACTCCTGGATCTTCTTTCGCCCCGACTCCCCTTCCTTCTGCAGCTTCTCCAGTGCCGGAACCACTGTCACGAGAAGCTGGAAGATAATCGAGGCTGAGATATAGGGCATGATCCCTAGACCGAAGATCGTACTCTGGCGCAGGTTTCCACCCGTAAAGAGCTGAAAGTAGTCGGCCAGGTCGCCCAGGCCACCGCCGCCACCTCCTCCGAAACCGCCGGATAGCGCGGCTTGGTCTACGCCGGGAACGGGAACGTAAAACCCCAGCCGGTAGATAACCAGCATGCCCACAGTGAACATGAGCTTGTTCCGCAGCTCCGGGATCCTGAATATATTGAGGAAGGTCTTAAACATAGAACCTACTCAACCTGATTATCAACGCCCATCGGGCTCGTCTACTACAAAACTCGTGCTTCTCCTCCGGCAGCTTGGATCTTCTCCTGGGCAGACTTGCTGTACTTGGCGGCGTCGACCGTCAGCTTCTTACTCAGCGTCCCGTCCCCGAGAACCTTCACCGGATAACGCAAATTACGGATGATCCCCAGCTCAACTAGAGACTCCGCGGTTACGTGTGCTCCGTCCTCATAGCGCGTCTCCAGATGGCCAACGTTCACGATACTGTAAAAGCGTCTGAACTTGACATTGCTGAAACCACGCTTGGGCATCCGTCTGAACGCGGGCATCTGCCCGCCTTCCTGCATACCCCGAGTCTTGTACCCGGCGCGCTGCCCGAAACCCTTGTTACCACGCCCGGCGGTCTTGCCTGAACCAGAACCGGCTCCCCGACCAAGGCGCTTTCGCCGTCGGTGCTTGCCCGCTAACCGTGTAATCTCGGTGATGTTCATCTCTGAGGTTACCCTGCCACTCGTACACCGCGGAGCTGCTCAATCTCGTCGCAGCTCAGCATTCCCTTCAGACCATTGAACGTCGCCCGCACGAGGTTCTTCGGGCTGTTTGATCCGTAGCTTTTCGTCAGCACATCGCGAACACCCGCAAGTTCCAATACCGCGCGAACGCTGGCACCCGCGATAACGCCGGTTCCCGGACTCGCAGGGACCATCACAACCTTGCTCGCGCCGAAACGCCCGATGATCCGATGCGGCAGAGTCCCATTGATCAGCTTGATGGGTACGATTGCGCTCGTCGCAATCTTCTTGCCCTTCTCCACCGATGCAGGCACTTCAACAGCCTTGCCGTATCCGACGCCAACGTTTCCGTTGCGATCCCCCACAACCACCAACGCCGAGAAGCTGAACCGCCGACCACCCTTTACCACCGTGGCGCAACGGTAAATCTTAACGACCTCTTCTTCAATAACGTGCTCTTCGGTGTTCGCAGGAGCGTCCATCGCCGTCATGTTAGCCTCTTCGGACCTGTCGACCCGCTGGTCGACTGCCAATCCTTCTAAACTCAGAACTTCAGTCCAGCCTCACGCGCCGCGTCCGCAAGACCCTTGATCCGGCCATGGAAACGGTACCCGTTGCGGTCGAAACACACGCGTTCAATGCTCTTGTCTTTGGCACGCTCAGCCAGAACTTTTCCGATAATCTTGGCGGCTTCTATATTCCCGCCGTAACTGATCGTATCGGACATGTCCTTATTGCGAGTGCTCGCCTGAACCAGCGTCTCCCCCCTATCGTCGTCAATGATCTGGGCGTAGATATGGCCCAAGCTGCGAAATACCGTCAACCTTGGCTTGTCACCGGTGCCGTACACGCGCTTGCGGATTCCGCGTTTACGCCGGGCCCTTCGCATATGTCTAAGTTCGCTCGGTCTCATGATAATCCATCGCCTACGCAAGAATGGCGAACTCGCCAGCCACCCGTTCTCTAACCACCCGTACCGGTAAGAGCCTTACCCTGCTTACGCTGCACACGCTCACCCAAATATCGGATGCCCTTGCCTTTATACGGTTCGGTCTTACGCAAAGCTCGAATCTCGGCGGCAAACTGTCCGACCTTCTGCTTCTCTATCCCCTTGATCGCCAGCTTGGCTGGCGTTGTGTCACCTCGAGCCGCCGCAACCTCCACGACAACCTCAATCCCCTCGGGGACCGGAAGCTCGAACTGAGAACCATGCCCCCTGTTACGCCCCATGAACCCGACGTTTAGATGTAGCGTCTTGCCCTCAAGCTTACAGTTGTATCCGGTACCGTATATCTCAAGCTGCTTCTCGAAACCTTCCGTCACACCCAAGACCATGTTGTTGATCAATGACCTTGACAGACCATGGTTCGCTCTTGACTGTTTGCTGTCGTTGTTCCGACCCACCGTCACCTGGCGGGCGCCCTCATCGTAGGAAACGGCAGCAGTCAAAGGCGCTGCCCACACTAGCGTCCCTTTCGGGCCGGTGACCGTAATCTCCTGACCCGCCAACGCCACCTTGACGCCGCTCGGAAGATCTATTGGCTTTTTTCCAATTCGAGACATTCAAGTCCCTCACAATGATCCGATCGCTTTGTCGGTTGCAAACCGACCTCGCCACCGAGACGACTCAATACACCGTGCAGAGCAACTCTCCGCTCACGTGCAAATCACGACATACCCGATCGCTCAAGACGCCACGGCTTGTAGACACGATCGCAATCCCCAATCCGTCCAGCACGCGGGGCAACTCCTCCACCGCGCTATACACGCGACAACCGGTCTTCGACACGCGCGTCAGATTGTGAATGACATCCTCACCCCGAGGACCGTACTTCAGGTCAATCCTGAGAATACCCTGTTTGCCGTCATCCACCACGTCGTAAGCGTCGATATACCCCTCGTCTTTCAGGACCTTGGCTATTGCCACTTTCATCTTCGATGAGGGAATGTGGACCTGCTTGCGATGAACCGCAGCAGCGTTGCGGACACGGGTCAACATATCGGCTATCGGATCAGACCACATCGTCTTCAACCTTGTCTTCGACGCCCAAGAATCAACTAATCACTATACAACAGACTACCAACTGGCTTTGCGAACTCCGGGAACCTTCCCCTGCAACGCTAACTCCCGAAAGCATATTCGACATATACCGAACTTGCGGTATACCGCTCGCGATCGTCCGCACAGACGACAACGCCGAACGCGCCGGGTCATGAACTTGGGTTCCTGGTTCGCCTTATTGATCCAAGCCTTGGTCGCCATCAGTTCTTCTGCTCTTGTGTTTTGCGAAACGGCATGCCCATCATAGTCAGAAGCTCACGACCGGCGGCGTCATCCTCCGCAGTCGTCACAAATGTGATGTTCATGCCTTGACTGTACGTCACGGAACCTTGATCGATCTCCGCGAAAACCGTCTGATCCGCCAGACCCATCGAGTAATTCCCGTGCCCGTCGAAGCTACGAGGATTAAGACCTCTAAAGTCGCGCAGACGAGGAATCGCAGCGTTAATCAGACGATCCACAAACTCGTACATCCGTCGACCACGTAGAGTCACACGGCAACCGATGTCCATACCGTCGCGGAGCTTGAAGTTCGAGACACTCTTGCGAGACCGCCTTATCTGAGGCGCCTGGCCCGTAACACGAGCAAGGCCCGCTAGTGCACCCGCCATCCGGTTCTTATCCTTGATGGCCTCACCCACGCCCATCGACAACACAACCTTGGTGAGCCTCGGGATCGCCATAGGATTATTGATCCCCAGCTTCTCTTTCAGGCTGGAGTGAATCTCGTTCTTATAGCGCTCGAGTAACCTAGTCATCTGATCCGCACTCCCAAACGCCGACCCCTCGCACTTATCGATAGCTCGCCTCTAGCCGCCATCGCTTCGCGTCAACTCATGCAACACCGTCCCCGACGAAGCCACCCGCTTTTTCGTGGTAACCTTGCCGTCCTCCCCTCGCTCGATCTCGAAGTGCACTCTGCTGCCCTTACCCAGCGCCATGTCGTATGGCAGTACGTTCGAGATGTGAATGGGAGCCTCTTTCTGCACACGACCTCCCTGGGGATTTCGCCGCGTCGGACGAACATGGCGATACACCATGTTGACGCCTTCGACCAGCACCCTACCGTGAGCACGGTCTATAGCGAGCACCTTGCCCCGAGCTCCACGATGATCCCCGGAGATCACCTCCACAACATCGTTTTTGCCAATACGCATCGCCATCTGACTACTCTTCGCTCGAAGGACCGGGTCCTGCAAAAAACCGCAACCACCTGACAAGCGGCATCGTCCCGCTACACGACCTCCTCAGCCAATGAGATGATCTTCATGAAGTTCAGCTCTCGAAGCTCGCGGGCAACCGCACCGAATATGCGCGTCCCCCGAGGCTCATCCTTCTCATCCAGAAGCACCACGGCATTGCTGTCGAACTTGACGTAGCTTCCATCGTTTCGACGGGTCGGAAACTTGGTACGAACCACGACGGCCTTCGCCTTCCGACGCTTCGCCCGATCCGCCCGGTCTGTTCCGCCGGAAAAGTCGCTGTTCGGCAGGGACTTTTTGACCGTAACCAGAACCAAGTCTCCAATCTTGGCGGACTTCAAGCGTTTCTTGCCGTGTCGCGACGTGCTGCCCTTGTAGACGGTGATCACCATCGCCGTCTTGGCGCCGGTGTTGTCAGCAACAGCCACCATCGTCTGCATCTGAATCATGGTCTACATCCGTCTCTTCTTAGCGCGATATCCCCTGCCAAACCGCTCTGTCAGAGTGAACTCACAACCTCGACCAACCGCCAATACTTGGTTTTCGAGAGGCGGCGACAAGCTGCAACCTTCACCCGATCGCCAACCTTGGCTTCGTTCTTCTCATCGTGCGCGCGCAGCTTGCTTCTCCGGCGCATGTACTTGCCGTACTTCTGATGACGCATGATCCGGTGGCACTCAACCGTTATGGTCTTGTCGCCCTTGTCCGAGACAACCATGCCGACCCGCATCGCACGCTTGCCGCGATCTACAGACTCTTTATCCGGACAGGTAGCTTCGCTCATCGGACCCAAATCCTTCGTCCATCTCTAAAACCGCACAGAAAACGGCACGGCTCAACTCGTTAACCACCTCGGCGCGCTGCGACCGCTTCCAGGTGACACTGCTTCTCCTCGATACCTGTTTCGCCACGCTCACGCAGTACGGTGAGAATACGGGCGATGTCACGCTTCACCCCTGTCACCTGCCGAGGGTTCTCTAGCTTCTCGGTGACTGCCTGTGCACGCAGATCGAACAGATGACGACGCACGGTCTCCAGCTCAGCGTGAAGCTCCGCCACTTTCATTTCCCGTATATCGCCGATCTTCATTCCACGCAGCCTTCCGTCATCTACAAGCCATGACGCCGTTTGACCATCCGAACCCTAAAGGGCATCTTGTGAGCTACACGAACCAACGCCTCGCGGGCTAGGTCCTCCGCAACTCCGCCGATCTCGTAAAGCATCGTCCCTTCCCGAACGCAGGCAACCCAAAACGAAGCGTCGGCTTTGCCCTTCCCCATCCGAGTCTCCAGCGGCTTCGCAGAGACCGGCTTGTGCGGGAAAACTCGCACATAGACCTTACCTTCACGATGGAGATGGTGCGTGGCGGCCACTCGACCAGCCTCTATCTGCCGAGCAGTCACCCAACCAGAGGCAAGACACTGCAACCCATATTCGCCGAACGACACGCGGTTGCCCCGCGTTGCGCGCGGGCGGATCTTGCCTCGCTGACTCTTACGCCACTTGACGCGCTTCGGCATCAACGCCATAACAACATCTCCCCCGTCGAGGGAACAACCAACCCGAAGGTCGGAATACTATCCTCGCTTGCCCCGCCGACCGTCGCGCCGCCCAGGTCTCTCTACCTGAACATACGTTGTTTCTTCGCCGTACCGGCCGTGATAAAGCCAGACCTTGATGCCAATCACCCCGTACGTCGTCCGACAGTGAACCAAACCGTAGTCCACATGGGCTTGTAGCGTATGCAGCGGGATCGAACCGCGAATCTGAACCTCGCGACGCGCCATCTCCGCACCGCCAAGACGTCCCTTGCACATGATCTTGACGCCCATAGCGCCGGCGGCCATCGCGCTGTCCGCACGCATTTTCATCACACGCCTGAAACCGACACGCTTTTTAAGTTGCTCAGCCACAGACTCGGCTATCAATTTCGCGTCACCGTCGGGAACTTTGATCTCGACGATGTTAAGAGTGATCTTCCGATCGATCAGGTCTTCAAGCGCCTCGCGGAGCTTCTCGACCTCAGCCCCCTTCGGCCCGATCACCAGACCGGGCCTGGCCGTGTGCAGGAAGACCTTCACATCGTTGCGGGTACGTTCAATCTCAACACGTGAACATGCTGCGTAAGGCGGCTGTCTGTTGAGACGATTCTCGATGAACTTCCGCATTTTCTGGTCTTCAACCAGGAACTCGCCATACGCCGCCTTCGGGGCGAACCAGCGCGAACGCCAGCCCTCCGTAATCCCGACCCGAAAACCGATTGGATTTACCTTCTGACCCACAATCAGCTCCTGCAGCGTAAGGCCCTAGGCCTCCCTGTGATTCGCTACTTCCTTTCGCCCACGGCAACCACTATGTGGCTCATCCGCTTGGCGATCGGATGGGCACGACCACGATCTTTCGGTCGCCACCGCCTGTTGTATCCGCCACCGTCGACCCGTGCCTCCTGCACGTAAAGACGACGTACATCCGCCTCCTGCTCGCTGGCGCTCGCCATCGCCGACTTAAGCACATCAACGACCATGCCCACGGCGCGACGCTTGTTGAAACGCAGCTGCTCCAGCGCATCGTTACAAGGCATTCCACGGATCAGGTCGATAACCAACCTGGCCTTTCGTGGTGATATGCGGGCGAATTTATGCACCGCCATCCATGTTTGATCCACTTCCATCGTCGACGCTCGCATTTCAGACAGTCGTCACCAACTCCGACCAAGAACCCACAACCCAACCCGACAATACTACCTCTTCTTAGAGGCTGTATGACCACGATAAAGACGCGTCGGACTGAACTCGCCGAGCTTGTGCCCCACCATGTCGTCCGTCACGTACACATGATGAAACAGCTTGCCGTTGTGGACATCAAACTTGTGCCCAATGAATTCAGGGACAATAGTGCAACGACGCGCCCAAGTCCTGATCGGCGTGTCAAGTCCCTGTTGCTTAAGCCTCATCACCTTCTGGAAAAGCTTCCCATCGACGAAGGGCCCTTTTTTCTGTGAACGCGCCATCCCGTTCCTCTCACTGCTGCGCCGACGCCCGCATCACAACCGACGCCCCGGACGCCGTTCGACCCATTCCAGAATCGCGTACGACCGAAATATCCCAATAACCTATTCGTTATCCGTCAACGCTTGGGCTTCGGAAGCTGCCCGTAACGCTTGCTCTTACGCCGCCGCAATATACGGCGATTCGACGTCTTGTTCGGGGCGCGGGTCCGACCACCCTTGGCCAGCACACCACCAGGCCCGCAAGGATGCCGACCGCCACCGCTACGACCTTCGCCACCGCCAAGAGGGTGGGCAACCGGGTTCTTCGCGGTCCCGCGGACATGTGGACGCCGGCCACGGTGCCTGTTGCGACCGGCTTTGCCCCACCGCAGATTCTGGTGTTCTACATTGCCTATCTGGCCGATCGTCCCACGACATTCCGAGCGGACCTCTCTCATCTCACCAGAAGGCAGAATCAGAATGGCCCATTTATCGCTCCGCGACAGCAGCTTGGCGGAGGAACCAGCACTGCGGGCCAGCTTCCCGCCCTGCCCCACGTTCATCTCGATGTTGTGCACAGAGAGGCCGGGTGGAATGTTCTTTAGGGGCATCGTGTTGCCGACCTTCGGCTCAACAACGTCGCCACTCTCGACCGCATCGCCCGCTGCCAAGCCCACGGGGGCCAGAATATACCGCTTTTCGGCGTCGGGATATTCGATCAAGGCAATGTGGCACGTCCGATTCGGATCGTACTCAATAGCGACAACCGTCCCGATTACGCCGTCCTTGCTCCGCTTGAAATCGATGCGACGGTAAATTCGCCGTGCACCACCGCCCCTGTGACGAGCAGTGATTATGCCATGATGGTTCCGACCAGCGTGCTTCTTGAGACGCTCGCACAGACACTTCTCCGGACGCTTCCGCTTATCCGTTAGCTCCGAGAAATCGTTCACCGATGATTGGCGACGCCCCGGAGAAGTCGGTTTGTACTTCGTTACGCCCATGAAACCTCTGACTCACGCTACCAGACCACGTACACGCCCCGAGGTGAAACACACCCTAGAACAGGTCAATATGGCTGTCGCCATCCAGTACGACAATTGCCTTCTTCCACGCGGCCGTTTTTCCCATCTTAAACCGAACACGACGCTGCTTACCCTTGCGGTTCGCAGTTCGCACGGTAACAACCTTAACTTTGTAAATCTTCTCGATCGCCTGCCTGATCATAGGCTTGGAAGCGTCAGGATGAACATCGAAGGCGTAAGCGCCACCACGGGCGCCGCGCGTCTTCGTCGCATCGAACGATTGCTGGGCCTGGTGGGTACCCTTCTCGGTCACCAGCGGTTTTCTAACAATGTGATAGATGTCCATCGGACTCGACCACTCCTACCTTGTCGTTGTTCGACGCCAAACCAGCCTAAACGGCACCCTTGCCCGTCAGACCCTCAAAGGCCTGCTTACTGAAGATCAACTTCTTGCGACGCAGAATTTCGTAAGCGGTCAGTTCACCCGCCACTCGGATATCCGTAAGGGGAATGTTCCGTCCAGACAGGTAGATGTTGCGATCATATCCATCGGTCGCCAACAGACAGCCCTTATCAGCCCCCAGGGACGACAACATCGAAGCGATCGTTTTCGTCTTCGGCTCGGCGCATCCCAGATCTTCCACGACGACCACGGCATCATCCTGAATCTTCGCCAGAATAGCGCTGTTTCGGGCCAACCGACGCATCTTCTTGGGAAACGACGCTACCGCCCGACGACCGCGTTTGGCAAACGCCCTTCCACCACCCCGGCGCAACGCCGTCCGGATGTTGCCCATACGAGCATTGCCCGTACCCTTCTGCCTGAAGAGCTTCCGAGTCGAGCCAACAACGTCAGCCCGCCCCTTGGTCCGGGCACTGTCCTGACGCTGATGGTCGAGATAGGCGACGATCGCCTGCTTGAGCAGACGCGGCCTGACCTCACCACCCAGGACGTCCGGGTCGATCTCGATCGTACCCAGAGACTCGCCACGCATGTTCACTACCGGAACCGACAGCATACCGACTAACCCTTCTTCCTGGATTGCCGTACAACCACCAGCGAGCCGTTCGGTCCGGGGATACTCCCACGGATAAGAAGCAGCCCGTTCTCTGCGTCAACCTTCACAAGCTCCAAAGAACTCATGGTGCGGCGCACGTGACCCATATGGCCCGCCATGCGCTTGCCCTTCTTGATTCCCCGGCCCAGGCCGGCATCCGAATGTCCACCGATACCACCAGCAGAACGGTGCTTCCGCTCGACACCGTGCGAGGATTCAAGACCCCCGAAACCGTGCCGCTTCATGACACCGGCAAAGCCCTTGCCCTTGGTCACGCCAGACACGTCAACAAACTTGACGCCCCCTTCCGTGAAAATATCGACGGAAAGAACGTCGCCCACCGAAACATCACCAGGGCCTGAAAGACGAATCTCGCGAGAGAACGCCTTAGGACCGGTACCCGCTTTCCCGGCGTGTCCGATCAGAGGCATGGTTGAACGGTGAGGCTTGACGTCAAGATAACCGAGCTGCACTCCGTGGTATCCGTCGCGGACAAGCCCCTTGACCTGAAGCACGGTACACGGACCCGCTTTGACCACCGTGACGGGGATCACCCGACCACGCTCGCCTTGGATGCGCGTCATCCCGATCTTGGTACCCAAAAGTGCAGGTTTCATACCGGCAACTCATCCTCGCTCGCACGAAGGCGAGCCTTGAAAATCTGCTCATCCGTGCGATCAAGCTCACACGGTCTGTGAATCTAATCCAACGTGAACAGCGCCTTGCGAAGACGGTGGCATGCCCACGAATGCCGCCGCTCTAGGTCTTGATCTTCACGAAAACACCTGCGGGAACAACCAGGCGGTTGAGCGCTTCGATCGTCCGGGTCGTCGGCTCACTTATGTCGATAATCCGCTTATGGGTCCGCATTTCAAACTGCTCGCGCGACTTCTTGTCGATGTGGGGACCTCGCAAGACCGTGTACCTCTCGACCCGAGTCGGAAGTGGAATCGGACCGTGAACCCTCGCACTGGTCCGCTTCGCATTCTCCACGATCTCCTTGGCCGAAGCGTCCAACGATCGAGGATCGTACGCCTCCATGCGGATTCGGATTCTTGTCTTCGCACTCACGCGTTGTAAATCCTTGCAATCAGGCGGATTGTCTGCCGCGCCTTCTCCCAAACGACGAAACAGCAAGAATAAGCTCAATGGCTGACTTGTCAACTACCGGAATCGACAATCTTCGCCACAAAAACGCCGCCACCGAGTCCAGGGCACCCGCCGCCACACGCGGACCCGCGAATCGCCGCGTCAGCTCACCTCGTCGACCGCAAACGCCCTATCCAACCAGGGATTTGGCCTTGTCCGCAGGAACCGGAGCGTAGTGCGACGGAGCCATGCTGACTGTTGCCCGCCCTTGCGAGAGGCTTCGCAGCTTGGTCACGTACCCGAACATCTCTGCCAGGGGCACACCAGCCCGGATCACACGGTCTCTACCGCGCAACTCAGTATCCCGAACCGCGGCTTGACGGGTGTTCAAATCGCCCATTATTGCCCCGAAATACTCCTCAGCCGTAACCACCTCCACGTCCATAACCGGCTCGAGCAGAACCGCCCCACCAGCCTTGACAGCGGAATAAAACGCGTTGCGACCGGCATTCTCGAACGCCATCTCCGAGCTGGTTTCCTCGCGCTGCTCCCCTCCCAAAACCGTAACTTTGCAGTTGATCACCGGGAACCCGCCAAGTTCTCCGCTCTGGGCAGCGCCTTGGACCCCACTTATGATCGCCTCGACGTACTCCGGCAGAAGAACACCCTCCGGAACCGCGTCCTCGATCTCGAAACTGCCCCGGACAACCGTCTTCGTTCCCGGTTCCACGCGGAGACGGGCGACTGCGAACTGCTCCCGGCCCGCGATCTGCCGGCTGAACCGCCCATCCCCTTCGCCAACGCCCGCCACGGTCTCGCGATACGAGACCCGCGGCGTGCCCACCAGGACGTCAACGTTCATGTCGCTCTTGAGCTTCTTCACTACAATGTCCAAATGCAGCTCGCCCATGCCCGAAATCAACGTCTGCCCTGCATCCACATCCGTCCTGACGATGATCGTGGGGTCCTGCTTCTGGAGAGCTTGAAGGGCTGTGGACAATTTCTCCCGGTCTCTTGATGACACAGGCTCGATAGAAACGCTGATAACAGTCTCCGGGAATTCGATGGGCTCGAGAATAATGGGATGTCGAGCCTCACAGAGCGTATGACCCGTCAGAGCGTTCTTGGGGCCTATCACGGCCACTATGTCGCCGGCCTCAGCCCGATCAAGCTGATCACGGCGCTTGGCGAACATCCGAAAAATCCTGCTGATGTTCTCCTTTTGCCCTGTTGCAGTGTTCAAAAGCCTCGAACTGCTCTTCAGCGTTCCAGAGTAGATCCGCAGGTAATACAGGTCCACGGGCTTCTCAGCCACAACCTTAAACACCAACGCGCCGAGCGGACCGGTGGGATCGCACTTGATCCGCCTTTCGACATCGGGCCGCTTGGCATCGTGAGCGACAACCGGAGGCATATCCAACGGGCTGGGCAGATAATAGCACACCGCGTCCATCATCGGCTGAACACCCATGTACCGCAGTGCACTGCCGCAAAGCACCGGATGGGCATCACCCGCAATCGTCAGCGATCGCACAGCCAAGCGAATCTCCAGCGGGCTCATCGGCTCATCATCGAGGTACTTGTGCATCAGCTCGTCGGAAGTCTCAGCCACAACCTCGATCAGCTGGCGTCGCCAGGCGGAAGCCTCCTCAACCAACTCTTCGGGAATCTCCCCAACGACTGTGGAAGCGCCAAGCGCCTCGGGCTTGTAGATCAAGGCCTTGTTCTCGATCAGATCGACCAGACCGCAATAGGTATCCTCCGAACCGATGGGAATCTGCATCACCAGCGGATTGGCGTGGAGACGCTCGCGGATGGATTCGACGGAATGGGCGAAATCGGCGCCGAGACGGTCCATCTTGTTGATAAAACACAGTCGCGGAACATCGTACTTGTCAGCCTGCCGCCAGACGGTCTCGGACTGTGCTTCAACGCCCTCTCTCGCGTCGAAGACCACAACCGCACCGTCGAGGACCCGCAACGATCGTTCCACCTCGGCTGTAAAGTCGACGTGACCAGGCGTATCGATGAGGTTAATCGTGTGGCCCTTCCACGGGCAGCTGACCGCAGCCGAGTAAATCGTGATCCCGCGCTGCTGTTCCTGCTCGTCGAAGTCTGTTGTTGTAGTCCCGTCGTCGACGTCGCCCATACGGTGAGTCTTGCCCGAGTAATACAGCAAACGCTCCGTAGTGGTCGTCTTACCGGCGTCGATGTGGGCTGTGATGCCCATATTGCGGACTGTGGATAGGTCAATACTCATGCCGGTTACAATTGGAAACTACTACTCTGTCGCGGTTGACTCCGCCGCATCGGAAACCACTCGGGGAAGCACCGATCGCGCCAGCGGAACTGGCTGGCAACTCGGCGTCCCGCCCACCTCAGGCGTACGGGGCAGATATCGAAACCGTCCAGTCATTGGCAAGACCAGCTTATAGCGTAACTGGTTCAAGCGTAACTGTCGGAATCGAGGAATTCACGGACGACACGATCGATTGAACGGTACGGTTGGATAGAGCTTGCTCTAGCTTGCCGCCGCACGCCAAGCTTGGAAAGGCAAGCTCACCCAAGCCACCCTACGCGTCTGTCTACAGAACGAGCCCACCCGATCACCGAGTGGGCTCGACGAGTCTACCGATCAAAAGGGTTACCACGCAAAGTGGGCAAAGGCCTTGTTTGCCTCGGCCATGCGGTGCACGTTCTCCCGGGTGGTCATGGCTGTACCCTCACCCTTGAAGGCATCCGAAATCTCCTGAGCAAGAAACTCACAGGTGGCTTTGCCCTTCTTAGCACGCACCGCGTCACGAATCCAGCGAAACGCCAGAGACTGCTGACGCTTGCGGTTGACCGGGATCGGCACCTGGTAGTTACTTCCTCCCACGCGCTTGGACCGCACTTCGATATTCGGCTTGACGTTCTCAATAGCCGTCTCGAACACCTCCAGCGGAGGCGTTTCCTTGATGCGATTGGAGATGATCTTCATCGCATCGTAGAACATGCGCGTGGTAGTGCTCTTCTTGCCGTCCAGCATCATGCAGTTGATGAACTTCGCAATCAGAAGACTACCGTATTCAGTATCCGGCTTAAGCTGCGACGCCGACTTGGTAAACCGCTTGTACGCCATCAAAACCCTCTTCCGCGAACCAAACCTCACGACTCGGACCAGATGCCCGAGACGTCGAATCTTAACAAACCCGACAACCCATCACAACCCCGGGAACGTCTTCCGCTTCAGCCCTGAGACGCACCGGACCAAGGAAACCGCAAGAAACAACTGAACAACTGCCTTGACTGCAAAAGGCACGAACCCGGCTACCGTCGCCGCCTTCAAACCGCCCATCCACAGAGACCCAACCGCAACGCCCAAGGCGAAAAGAACCACAAGACCGACTGCGCCGGCAGCCAGCAGCCGAAGAAACGAGGCCTGCCCAGACCCCCTAACCGTGCTAACGAGCCATGCCGCCAACACAAAACCCACCAGATATCCGCAGGTCGGGCCCCAAAGCCCCCCCACGCCGGCGAAAAGCGGAGCGTAGACCGTTCCACACGCCAGGTATAACAGCATCGCCCCCGCCGCCAGTCTCGGGGCAAGCATGTAGCCCGCCAACAACACCGCCAGCGACTGCAGGGTCATCGGTACAACCGTACCAGGAATTGGAATCCGCACTTGGGCACCGAGCGCCACAAGTACACAGAACCCGATCACCGCTCCGGTCGATTTAACCACAGCCCACGTCGACCAAGCCTGAACCGCTACCTGGTTTGACTGCCCAAGATTGCTGCTCATCCGCATACCCATCCGCCCAAACAAAAGCTGACAGCCTACTTGCGGCGCTTCACGCCGTACTTGCTCCGACCACGGTTGCGCGGGTGCCCTTCCTTGTCGGCTTCAACGGCGGCACAGTCCAAAGCACCACGAACGATGTGGTAACGCACACCAGGCAGGTCTCGCACTCTACCGCCACGCACCAGCACGATCGAGTGCTCCTGCAGGTTGTGGTCGACACCTCCGATATATGCGGAGACCTCCTTACCGTTCGTCAACCGCACACGGGCCACCTTCCGAAGCGCCGAGTTGGGCTTCTTGGGCGTCTGGGTCTTCACGATCAGGCAAACAGCTCGCCTCGAGGGGCACTTGTCCAGGTCGCGCACCTTCGACTTCTTGATCACTTTCCTGCGACCTCTACGTACCAGTTGGTTAATGGTTGGCATTTCCGATCATCACCTCTTCAAAACTCCAATCCGCACAGCCACAGCCATCCAGCGGTCGCCGACGAACCGGTTACTTCGTCAAATCCTCCTCGCTCACCGCAACGTCACCGGTCCCATCCACGCCAAGGCCCGCAGATGGAGCCGGTAGGCGTGAAGGAAGCGGCAACCGCTGAGCCTCCATCGACATCACATCCGCCGGCATCTCGAAGGGGCGATCCTGAAGTTCGGCAGTATCAGCCCCACCACCAGCCAGCGCACCGACCATCATCTCCGCGGGTGCCTCAGTAGGCAACGGCAGAGGTTCTCCGATGTGCTTGACGTGCATGGCCTGGTACTTGTTGAAACCCGAACCCGCCGGTATCAGATGCCCCAGTATGACGTTTTCTTTCAATCCACGCAACTCATCCACAGCCCCACAGAGCGATGCCTCAGTGAGGACCTTCGTGGTCTCCTGGAAAGAGGCCGACGAAATAAACGACTCGCTCGACAAGCTCGCCTTGGTGACCCCCAACAAGAGGGTAGTAGCCGATGCCGGCTTGGGCTTCTTGCCTTTCGCCGGTTCGCCGCCCTTCTCCTCTGTGGCGTCGTTGATCTCCGCCAACGCCGATTTGAGAACCATTTCACCCAAGGAGAGCTCCGTATCACCCGCATTGCTGATGGCAACGCTCTTGGCTAATCGCTCGTTCTCACCCCGGAACCTGAACTTGTCCACCACCTCGCCAGGCAGGAAACCGGAGTCGCCCGGCTGCTCGATCTTCACCTTACGGATCATCTGGTTGAGGATAATCTCAAGGTGCTTGTCATTGATACGTACATTTTGAGTCCGATAAACGGCCTGCACTTCCGCCAGCAAGTAGTGCTGCAGCGCCTCCTCACCTTTGATCCGCAAAATGTCGTGGGGAATCAACGGCCCCTCGATCAACGGATCACCGGCTATGATATGATCACCGGCGTGCACCAGAAGATGTTTGTCTTGGGGAACGTGGTGCTCCTTCTCCATACCGCTGTCGCTCTTGACCACAATGGTCATCTTGCCGCGACGCATCTCCGACCGAATCTCGATCTCACCCGAAATCTCCGCCATAACAGCGGGTTCCTTCGGGCGACGGGCCTCGAAAATCTCCGTAACCCTAGGCAGACCACCGGTGATGTCCTGTGTACCGCCCATCGCACGCGGCACACGGGCAAGCAACACGCCCGGCATGATGTCCTGCCCGGTTTCCACCTCGATGCGGGCCTTGGCTGGCAAGTAGTGGTAGTCGAGCACCTTGCCTTCCTTGTCCTCGATCACGATCTGTGGATGCTTCTCACCCTTGTGCTCGATCACCACGAACCGGGTGCTGCCTCCCTCGACCTCCAGGCGCACCGTCTCGCCCTCAGCCACATCCTGAAATCGGACGATCCCATTCACCTCTGCGAGAATCGGAGTCAAGTGCGGATCCCACTCGCACAGCGTTTCCTTCCGGGACACCGCATCGCCATCCCTGACCTTCATCACTGTGCCATAAGGCACCTTGTCACGCGACAGCTCACGACCCTTGTCGTCGACTACCAGGATCTCACCGTTACGCTTGAGCACCACAATGCGAGTCCCGCCATCCGGGTCGGGCACTTCTACCGCCTCGAGGTCCTGGTAACGCACAAAGCCCTTCTGTGAAGCCTTCAGCACGTTGTCGAGCGCCGTCTTCTGCGCCACGCCACCCGTGTGGAACGTACGCATCGTAAGCTGCGTACCGGGCTCGCCAATGGACTGGGCGGCGATGATCCCAGCCGCCAACCCCTCCTCCACAATCTTCCCCGTAGACATGTCCATACCGTAACACAGAGCACAAATCCCACGCGGACTCTCGCAAGTAAGCGGACTGCGCACCCGAATCTTGTCCAGACCCAGGTTCTCGATCTTCAAAGCGATCTCCTTGCTGACCGCCTGATTCTCCGCCACGATGAGCTCGTCGGTAACAGGGTTCCGGATGCCGTCGCGAGCCACACGCCCCACGATGCTCTCACGCAACGGGATGTCGACCTCCTCGCCCTTGTAGACAGCCCCCTTGGTAATACCGTTAATCGTGCCGCAGTCCCGCATGTTGATAATGACGTTCTGTGCGACGTCGGCGAGCTTTCGTGTGAGATAACCCGAGTCGGCAGTCTTCAAAGCTGTATCCGCCAGACCCTTCCGGGCACCGTGCGTCGAGCTGAAATACTCAAGCACCGATAATCCCTCGCGGAAGTTCGACTTGATAGGCGTCTCGATGATCTCGCCGGAAGGTTTAGCCATCAGCGCCCGCATACCGGCAAGCTGACGAATCTGGTCCACACTCCCTCGGGCGCCGGAGTCCGACATCAGGTAGATCGGATTGAGATACTGCTTCGCACCCTTATCGCCCGGAGACCTGTAGTTGTCATCTTCGTCGCGATAGTCAGCCTTCAATTCGCTCATCATCGCCGCTGTGACCAACTCGCGGGCGTGGATCCAAATGTCAATGATCTGGTTGTATCGCTCAAGCCTGGTCAGAGCACCCTGCTGGAAAGCTCTCTCGACCTTATCTACAGACGCCTGGGCGGCATCGATGATCTTCCCCTTTGCCTTCGGGATACGCATGTCGGTGATGCCGAACGAAAGACCCGCCAAGGTGCTGTACTTGAAACCGAGTTCCTTGATCTGGTCCAGAACCTCCAGCGTCGCGGACTGCCCCAAGATGGAATGGCAATCAGCGATTACCCGAACCGCACCCTTCTGCGACAGTGAACAGTTATAAAACGGCAGACCCTCCGGGAGAACGTCGTTGAAGACAATCCGACCGACCGTCGTGCGAACGCGCCGGTTCTTCGGCGTAGGCGTGTGATCCTTCTTGGCGTCTTCGACAATCTCGTCCTGGTCGAGCCTCACGGCAATCCAGTCGTGGATCTTGATATGCCCCGAAGAATATGCGAACAGCGCCTCCAGCGTTCCGCCGAAGGAAAGCAGGTCCTCTTTGTCGGCGGGGACACTCATGTGCTCAGTCGTGAGATAGGAGATACCCATCACGATGTCCTGCGTTGGCGACATGATCGGGCTGCCGTCCTGCGGACTGAAGACGTTGTTCGTCGCCAGGATAAGAACGTGGGCCTCGACCTGTGCTTCAACGGAGAGCGGAAGGTGTACCGCCATCTGGTCGCCGTCGAAGTCCGCATTGAACCCCTTGCACACCAACGGGTGAATCCTGATCGCGTTTCCTTCGACCAGGACCGGCTCGAACGCCTGAATACCCATGCGGTGAAGCGTCGGCGCGCGGTTGAGCATTACCGGGTGTTGGTAGATCACCTCTTCCAGGATATCCCATATCTCCTGGTCGCGACGCTCGAGCATCTTCTTCGCCGACTTGATGGTGTCGGCAAGTCCCCGTTCCTTGAGTTTGCGGATGATGAAGGGCTGAAACAGCTCGAGTGCGATCTTCTTGGGCAGACCGCACTGGTGCAGCTTCAACTCGGGACCAACCACGATCACCGATCGCGCCGAATAGTCCACGCGTTTACCCAGCAGATTCTCGCGGAAGCGCCCCTGCTTACTCTTGATCATGTCGGTGATGGACTTCAGAGGTCTGTTACTCGATCCAAGCACCGGACGACGGCATCGCCCGTTATCGAACAGGGCGTCCACCGCCTGCTGGAGCATACGCTTTTCGTTTTGAATGATGACCTCGGGAGCGTTGAGGTCCACGAGTTTCTTGAGGCGGCTGTTGCGGTTGATGATCCGACGATAAAGATCGTTCAGGTCGCTGGTGGCGAAGTTCCCGCTCTCCAGGAGCACCAAAGGCCTGAGGTCCGGCGGGATCACCGGGATCACGTCGAGCACCAGCCACGTCGGCTCGTTAGGTGAGGAGCGCAGAGCCTCAACGATTTTGAGTCTCTTGGAGAGGTCCTTGGCGGTCTGCTTGCTACCTGTCTTCTCAAGCTTCTCGCGCAGCTCAGCCGAAAGCTGCGCCAGGTCCAGACCGGCGAGAAGCTCTTTGATCGCCTCGGCGCCCATCATTGCCGTAAAAGAGCTGCCGTACTTCTCCAACGAAGCGCGGTACTCTTCCTCGGTAAGCAGCTGCTTCTCCTTGAGCGGCGTGTCGCCCGGGTCGATGACGATATAGTCCTGGAAATAGACCGTCTTCTCCAAAGACGCCGTCTTGAGATCGAGCAAAGCGCCCAATCGCGAGGGCATCGCCTTGAAAAACCATATGTGCACCACCGGAGCCGCCAGGTTGATATGCCCCATGCGCTTACGCCGCACGCGCGAGTGAGTGACCTTCACACCGCAACGGTCGCAGATGATCCCCTTGTGTTTCGTGCCTTTGAACTTGCCACACGCGCACTCCCAATCGCGCTCCGGACCAAAAATCCGCTCACAAAACAGACCGTCCTTCTCGGCGCGGTACGTCCGGTAGTTGATCGTCTCCGGTTTCTTAACCTCGCCGAAAGACCAGCTACGAATGTCGTTAGGCGATGCCAACGCAATACGCACGCAAGAGTAGTCGTTTACGCGATCGTAGATGTTGTCCACCATTTGCGGTGAGTCCTTTCATCGAGTGGCACAGTACCCGAACTCACTTGCCTGACTGGGGCGCCGTACTCTAAGAAGGCTGCCCGACCGACCCCGGAGGTACGGGTGTCGAAGAATCAAGCTCCATAGCTGTCACTCCCTTGAGAGGCCTAAACCCGAGCTCCTCGCAGAAGTCCACTTCTGTTCCATACGCCAACGCGTCAATCCGCTCCGCTCCGAAAGCACGCAGGCTCTTAACCACCCGCGTCGCCATCTCGTGCGCTATCCCCCCCGAGTCGTGCTCTATCCGACCGTCGGTGTGAGTGACGCAAGCGGGTCCCTGGTACTTCGGGTCCAGCTTGCATTCCGCTAATCGGCCCCGCACTCCGTCGGTGACTCCCCGGGCCCATCCGATCAGCTCTCCGCCGCGCCGGGCCGCCACAAAGCAAAACGTGTTGTCGATCATCCGCCGCAGCTTCTCGACATCCTGAGTCGTGCGGTGGCTTTGACGCTCGTAGAACGCCAGCAGTTCCTCGGGTGCGGGCTTGGTCCCCGCGTCGTACACGATACTCTCACTCATGACACAGCTCCGCGCGTGTCTCCCAAGCCACCACCCTCGATACACCCTTCACACGAAGAACAGGATGAGACGCCCAACGCAATTTCTCACGCCGGCAAAGCTACCCGACACGCCTCTTATCCAGGTAGATGTTCAGACACAGGCCTCGAATCTCGTTGCACAGAACGTCAAACGACACCGGCGTGCCCGCTTCCAGGGTATTTTTGCCTTTGACCATGGACTCGTATATCTTCGTTCGGCCCTCCACGTCGTCGCTCTTTACCGTGAGCAGTTCTTGCAGGACGTAGGCGGCGCCGTAGGCCTCCAGACCCCAGACCTCCATCTCCCCAAACCGCTGGCCACCAGTCCGGGCTTTTCCACCAAGAGGTTGCTGGGTTATCAGGCTGTATGGACCGGTAGCGCGAGCATGGATCTTGTCATCCACCAGGTGGTGAAGCTTGAGCATGTAGATGTAGCCAACGGTCACTGACTCATCGAAGTACTCGCCAGTACGCCCGTCACGCAAATGGACCTTGCCACCGGCCGGGACCTGGGCGAACACCTTCTCAACCTCGTGGGCACTGGCTACGTAGTCCGGGTCAGACTCGCGGCGTTTCGCTTCTGTGAGTGCCTCGTGGAGAACTTCGTGAAGCTCGCTTTCCCGGCAACCGTCGAACACCGGAGTGACCGCCTGAAACCCAAGCATCCTGGCGGCCCAGCCCAGATGCGTCTCCAGAATCTGTCCGACATTCATACGCGAGGGAACACCCAGCGGGTTGAGCAGGATGTCCAGCGGCGTACCGTCCGAGAGGAAGGGCATATCCTCTTCGGGCATAATGCGCGCGATCACGCCCTTGTTGCCGTGGCGTCCCGCCATCTTGTCGCCAACGGATATCTGCCGCTTGGAAGCCACATAGACCTTGACCATCTCGAGCACGCCGGACGGCAACTCGTCCCCACGCTTCATCTGCGCCGTCTTACGATCCCGCTCCTCGATCAGATCCTCAATGCGAGTCCAGTATCTGTCGGTGACCTCCAGGCACTCCTTGCCTTTGGAGGCGGGTTTCGCCCACTTCAGATTCCTTGCCCGAACCTGAGCGCCGAAGAAATCGATCTGTTCGAGAATGACCTCGTCCAGATTGCTGTGACCGACCTTCTGGCGCGTGTTCGGGTCGATCATGGGAATCCCGGTGATCAACTCGATCTCCGAACATATCTGCTTGAAGCACACGATGATCTTGGCGTTCTGCTCTTCGGTGTAGGTTTCGATCTGGGCGTTTAGCTCGTGCTTCTGCTCGTCGGTCATGTGCATCCGCCGGCTGAAGTGCTTTGCCTCGATGACCGTGCCCTCCTCACCAGCCGGCAATTCGAGAGAGTCGTTCTTAACGTCCTCGCCCGACCGTCCGAAAATCGCGTGCAGCAGCTTCTCTTCCGGGCTGAGCTCACTTTTGGACTTGGGGCTTACCTTGCCCACCAGAATGTCACCGGGCAGCACCCTGGTGCCAATCCGCACGATCCCGTTCTCGTCCAGGTTCGCCAGCGCCCGCTCGGAGACGTTCGGAATGTCGGCTGTGAACTCCTCGCGACCCAGCTTGGTATCGCGGACCTCCACGTCGTATTCGTCGATGTGGATGCTCGTGAACGTCTCGGCTTTCACCAGGCGTTCGCTAATGATGATAGCGTCCTCGAAGTTGTACCCGTCGAAGGTCATGAACCCGACAAGCACGTTCTTGCCCAGCGACAGTTCCCCGTTACTGGTGGCTGGTCCGTCGGCGATGATATCTCCCTCTTTGACGCGCTGACCGAGTCCCACAAGCGGTTTCTGATTGAGACAGGTTCGCTCGTTGAGACCCTGGAACTTGCGAAGGTGGTATTCGTCGGTTCCGTCAATCACAATCCGCTTGGCATCTACATAGGTGATCTTGCCGGACGAGTTGCTCCGCATCACCATTCCGCTGCTTCTAGCGACGTCCCGCTCCATCCCGGTGGCTGCTAGGGGCGGTTCCACCTTCAGCAATGGCACCGCCTGCCGTTGCATGTTCGAGCCCATAAGCGCCCGGTTGGCGTCATCATGTTCCAGGAAGGGGATCAGCGAAGCGGACACACCAATAGTCTGCTTGGGGGAAATGTCGACGTACGTCACGTCGCCCCTATCGCGCTGATCCAGATCACCATAGGCACGGACGAGCAACACTCCGTCCTTGATCCGCCCTTCACCCGGCTGAACGGCCTCGGGTGGCGCCAGGATTTCCCTCATCTCCTCGTCGGCCCGCATGTACTTATGCTCGGCGATCTTGCCATCCTTACGGATCTTGCGGTACGGCGTCACGAGGAACCCGTAGTCATCGACCTTGCTGAAAATGCCCAGCGAGGCGATCAGGCCGATGTTCGTGCCCTCCGGAGTCTCGATCGGGCAAATCCGGCCGTAGTGGCTGATATGAACGTCCCGAACCTCAAACCCCGCACGCTTGCGATTCAGACCGCCAGGACCCAGCGCCGACAGACGCCGCTCGTGTGTCAGCTGAGAAAGAGGGTTGGTCTGGTCGACAACCTGGGAAAGCTCGCCGCGACCGAAGAAAAACTCGATGCTCGAGCTGATGGACTTGCTGTTGACCAGCTCCGCGATCCGACCGATCTGATCCGGATCTCTCATGCTCATCCGCTCTTGCACGGTACGGCGGAGCTTGAGGAACCCCTTGCGCAACTCGTCCGCGCAAAGCTCGTCGAGAGTACGCAATCGGCGGTTGCCCAGGTGATCGATGTCATCAACCGCAAACGCCGGCTCCCCGGTCCGCAGCTTCAACAGGTACTTCAAGCAGTTGATCATGTCCTTGACGGTAAGGGTCATCTCGCCGCTGTCGTCACTGAGCTCGAATTTGCGGTTCAGACGGAAGCGCCCCACCTTCCCAAGGCGATAGCGGTTCTCATCGTAGAACTTCTCGTTGAAGAGCTTACGCGCCTTGTCAAGCTGAGGCGGGTTACCCGGGCGCAATCGCCCGTAGATCTTGATCAAAGCCTCCTCGTGCGTGTTGCTGGCGTCCTCAGCCATCGTGTTGAGAAGGAGCGGATCCACGGAGCCGCTGATAACTTTGATGCTCCTGATACCACAGTCCCGAATCCGCTCGACGGCATCACCAATCTGGCAGCCGGACCGGACCAGCACTTCGTCGGCTTCCTCATCCACGATGGAACTGACGACGTACATCTCCGGTTTGATCGCGGATACGCGCACTTTCTTGGTCGAATAAAACTCCTCGAGTATCTGCTCGTCGCTCGAGTAGTCCTCGTGCATTGCGCGCAAGAACGTGGTTGCGGGGATCTTGCTCGACTGATCGATCCGAATGACCAGCACGTCCTTCTTGGTCACCTCGATTTCGATCCAGCTCCCACGCTCCGGAATCACCCGACACGAATGCAGCGCCCGGTCTCCCTCCGCCTGCGCCTTGACGAAGTCCACACCCGGCGAACGGTGCAGTTGCGAGACGATAACGCGCTCCGCGCCGTTGATGATGAACTCCCCACCACCGATCATGATTGGCAGGTCGCCCAGATAGATCATGTCCTCCTGAATCTCGTCCACATCCTTACGCGTCAGGCGCACGCGAATGCGAAACGGCATCCCGAAGGTCAACCGCAACTCACGACACTCGTCCGGCGTGTATCGAGGTTTGCCCAACTCATAGCTGATGTACTGCAAAGAGAGGTTCCCATCGTAGCTCTCGATAGGGAACATCTCCCGCAACAGGGCTTCCAAACCGAGGCTCTCCCGCTGACCGGACGCAACCTCCTTCTGGAGAAACCTCGAGTATGATTTTGTCTGGATACCGATCAGGTCCGGAACAGGTATGGAATCCCCTACCTTCGAATAGTCACGCACGGGCAACGCGGTCTTCATCGGATTGAACCTTCAAGCTCGTTGGGCGCACCAACAAAATACACAGCGCCGGACCCAACCCTCGAAAGGGCAAAAGGCCAGGGCACCATACATCGCTTCCTTTGTCACAAGGGACCACATCCCGCCGGCAGAAGCATCCAGGTGACCGGCTGTCCCGCGAAACCGGTCGATCTCGCTCCTACAGCGGAGGGGACTCGTCGGGGCCGATAAACACGGGGATGTGCTCGTCCGACCCCAGTTGCTCGGATCTGTCACGTACGACCATCTAGAAGGTGGTCGTACAACTCAGAACTCTACTTGATGGTAACTGCTCCACCCGCCTCCTCGATGTCGGCTTTGATCTTGTCAGCCTCTTCCTTCGAGACGCCTTCTTTGATCTCCTTCGGAGCGCTCTCGACCAGGTCCTTGGCCTCCTTGAGGCCCAGGCCGGTGATCGCTCGCACTACCTTGATTACGCCGATCTTCTTGTCGCCGAATCCAGCCAGGATCACGTCAAAGGAAGTCTGCTCTTCTTCGGCTTCTGCCGCGCCACCGCCGCCGCCGGCAGCCATGACCACACCACCACCGGCAGGTTCGATACCGTGAACCGCCTTCAGGCAATCAACCAATTCCTGCGCCTCCTTAACAGTCAGCGCCACAATCGTATCAGCAAGCTCGGTGATCTTCGAACTGAACTCAACAGCAGGTGCATCAGACATCAACTCACACTCCTCGGTTCATATCCCATCGCCATCCCAATAGGCAGCCCGCCCACTGCGAACCATTTCATCCGCCATTCGCGGACCAGTTGAGATGTAACGCTTATAGACTCAGATCGACATATCCAGCAAACGGACCGACCCGTTCCACGAGCGCCGCTTCGTCAGCATCGTTCGCCCCAACCACAGCAGGACGAAAACCTCACGACAAAGCACCGCCCCAGACCGCCTCTTGGCAGCCTGTCACGCAGCCTTCTCTGTAATCGCCTTCAGGCACCCGGCGATCTTCGACTGCGGCGACCCAACACACCCCGCCAGCGAACGGGCTGGAGACGAAATCACCAAAGCAACTTCACCCAACATCTCGGACCGGCTTCGAAGCTTGGACATCTCCGCAACAGTTAGAAGCTGCGGATCGCCGTCCAAAACAGCCTGCTTAAGGCTCAGACTCGCATGCTCCTTGCAGCTCTCGACCAGCAGTTTCGCCACGTCGATGATCGATTCCGTGCTCGTTACGAAAGCACAAGGCCCCTCGAGATCCTGCGCCAGACGCGCCAGCGGACCGTCCACGAACGCTCGCCGCGCCAGACTGTTCCGCACAACCTGCAGTCGAGCCGACTTCTCGCGTAAGGCCGACCGCAATTGCTCGGTAGAGTTGACGCTCATACCGGTCAGGTCAACAACGCAAACGCTATCCACCTGCGCGTATTGCTCTTTGAGAGCCTCGGCGATCAGTCCCTTGATTGGTTTACTCATAGATTCGACTCACCAATAAGGCCTGCGAGGAAGCACCCACCGAACCAAACCGTCCGCCAGGTCTACCTCTCCGCGAAGGCCGAAATACCAACAGCCTCAAACCGCCACGGTTACCGAGGGCGTTCTTGTTGCTGACAAACTCACACGCTTGACGAACTGCCCCTTGGCCGATGATGGTTTCATCTTCATCACGTGTCCGACGGCAGCCTCGATGTTCTCTTTGAGATCGTCATTCGAGAAACTGACCTTCCCGACGGGCAAATGAACGTTGCCTCCTGCGTCGTTCCTGAACTCAATCCGACCAGCCGAGAACTCCTTCACCGCAGTCTCAACGTCAGGCGTAACCGTCCCAGCCTTGGGCGACGGCATCTTGCCCTGCGGGCCTAGCACGCGCCCCAAACGCCCAACCTTGCCCATCATCGATGGATGAGCAATCGCCACGTCGAACTCCAGCCAACCGCCCTGAATCTTCTCGACAAGCTCAGCCCCACCAGCCTCAACAGCGCCGGCGGCCCGGGCAGCCTCCGCCATCTCGCCCTCGCAAAACGCGACCACCTTGCGGGCCTTGCCGATCCCTTTGGGCAGCGAGATGGCACCACGGAGCATCTGGTCCGCCTGCCTTGGATCAATGCCCAAATGCATGACCAATTCGACGGTCTGATCTCCGGGATTCCTCTTCTTCGCTGTCTTGTACTTGCGATCAACCGTAACCGAAGCCAGCTCCTTCAACTTGACGAGGGCTTCCTCGACAGGCTTGGGGGTTCTGTCACCACCGCCGGCTTCGATCTGCTTGTTGTATAGTACGCTCCGTTGCGCCATGCGCGCTTTCTCCAATCGGCGGCCCCACGCCGTCAGTCGACTACCTCGATACCCATGGAACGCGCCGTCCCCGCAACGATCCGCTCCGCCCCTTCGATCGTGACAGCATTAAGGTCCGGCATCTTCTTCTCGGCGATCGCACGCAGTTGTTCCTGGGTGACCGAACCGACCTTCTCTTTGTTGGGGACGCCGCTGCCCTTGGCAATCTTGGCTGCGTCCTTCAGCAGAACCGCCGCCGGCGGACTCTTCACCTCGTACGTGAATGACTTGTCGGCATATACCGAAATGACCACCGTCACCAGCATGCCGTTCAACTGCCCCGTCGAAGCGTTGAACTGCTGCACAAACTGGCCGATGTTCACCCCGTGCTGACCCAACGCCGGACCGATCGGTGGAGCCGGCGTCGCCTGCCCACCGGGAGCCTGAAGCTTGATCGTCGCCTTTAGTTCCTTCTTTGCCACTGATAACCGTCCTGCCTGGTCAACCGGATTACAATCACGACTAGAAACCGCCGTTTATTCGTCCTGCTTCTCGATCTGCCAGTATCCTACTTCCACCGGCGTCGAACGACCGAAAATCGATACGATCACGGAAACCATGCCTCGGCGCTCATCGACAGAATCGACCTCGCCTTCATAGCTCTCAAATGCCCCGTCCGTGATCTTGACTTGATCTCCCTTGTTTATGTTCAGCCCTGAAAGGGTGGGCTGTTCCTCAGCTTTCTCCGAGGCTGCCAGCATCCCCACGACATCGTGCTCCGGCATGCTCGTCGGTTTACCATCCGAGCCGATGAAATCGCCGACGCCCGTGGTCTCTTTGATCAGAAACCAGACGTTCTCGGCAATCATGCCGTCCTCTTCGCACGACATCTCCACGAACACATACCCGGGATACAGCTTGCGCTCGACGATCTTGAGAACCCCGCCCCGCATCCGCTTCTCTTTGAGCGTCGGAACCAGAATCCGCCCCACACGATCGTCCATACCTTCAATCTTGACTTTGCGCAACAGCGTGTCGCGCACCTGTTCTTCTTTATTGGAAGCGACCCTCAGGACATACCACTGCATCCCGGAAGAGGTCTCCAGACCTACACCCTCAGCAGGCGATTCAGACTCGGTCGGTGGTGTCTGCTCTGAATCGATCATGTCTTCAAGATACCGATCCACACGAATAACTGCTGAAAGAGAAAGTCGCACACAAACAGCAAAATCGACATCAGAACCGTAAACAGAATCACTACCTTCGTGGACCCGATGATCTCACGCTTGCTTGTCCAGTTCACCTTCTTCATCTCTCCCTCGGTAGCGATCATAAAATCGCTGCTCCCACGGGAGGAGTAAACTGCCCACCAGGCCACCGATGCCATCACCACCGCAAACAGAATCGGAATACCCTTGGTCACCAGCAGTGCGGGGACCGTGTCACCCTCGAAGATGCTCAACTGCTCGTGAAGCCAGTAGGCTCCCCATGCGATCATGGCGCTCGCCCCGGCAAACGAGCCCAACCGAGTCCACTTGCCTTGATCCGGCTTGTACTTGCGCAAGAAGCTCGGACCCGCTCCTGGCGAAGCAAGCCCTCCCGCTGCCGTAGACCCTGGGTTGTTGCTGGCCATTAACTCGCCTTCATTCCGGGATCACGTTCAATAGATCTTGCTGCCCCGCCCAACCGACGAACCCGGGAATCGCCGGATATCCGGACACAGGAGCGGAGGGAGTTGAACCCCCAACCGCCGGTTTTGGAAACCGGTGCTCTGCCAATTGAGCTACGCTCCTAACTACGTCCGCCACGAACCGCGCTGGAACATCACCGATCGGCAAGGCACTTCGACAACGCACCTCCACCCGCCGGCCACACTCCACCGCAGGCGGCAGACTCGGTTGCTATTTCCTCTTGAGTTTGTGAAGAGTATGCTTGCGCTCCCGCTTACAGAACTTCTTGAGCTCCAGTTTGGGAGTACCACCCATCACGTTGACACTCGTACGGTAGTTCAGATCTTTGCATTCCTTGCACTGAAGCCAAACGTACTCGCGCTTTGCTCCCTTAGCCATGTCCGATCAATCCGCACGAAATCCGACGGAAACTAGCCACGCCGGAGACCAAAACTCAACAAAACAAACCCGCCGATCGGGCCACTATTCAATCTTGTCCGAGATCTACTCGGTGACCTTCGCGACAACGCCCGAACCCACCGTCCGACCACCCTCACGAACCGCGAAACGCAAACCCTGCTCCATGGCGATCGGCTTGCCAAGCTCCACCTCGATCGTGATGTTGTCGCCCGGCATGCACATCTCAGCCCCTTTGAGATTCAACGCGCCCGTAACATCCGTGGTCCTGAAGTAGAACTGTGGACGATAACCGCTAAAGAACGGCGTATGGCGACCACCTTCCTCTTGCGTCAAGACATAAACCTCAGCCTCAAACTTGGTATGGGGAGTGATGGAACCAGGAGCCGCAAGGACTTGACCTCGCTCGATCTCGTCCTTCTTAGTACCACGCATCAAACACCCAACGTTGTCGCCGGCCTCACCGGAATCGAGAGTCTTGTTGAACATCTCCACGCCAGTGACCGTTGTCTTCTGCGTCTCCGCCAAACCGACGATCTCAACCACGTCGCCGATCTTGACCACTCCACGCTCGATCCTGCCGGTGGCCACCGTACCACGACCCTTGATGCTGAACACGTCCTCGACCGACAGCAGGAATGGCTTGTCCCTCTGACGCTCCGGAAGCGGAACGTACTCGTCCAACGCATCCATAAGCTCCTGAATGCATTTGGTCTTCTCCGGGTCGCCAGGATCGTTCATCGCCGGCAACGCGGACCCCTGAACCACCGGAATCTCAGAACCCGGGAAATCGTACTTGTCCAGAAGCTCGCGAACCTCCATCTCGACCAGCTCCAGCAGCTCCGGATCGTCGACAAGGTCCACCTTGTTAAGAAACACGATCAGACACGGAACATTCACCTGGCGGGCGAGAAGGATGTGCTCGCGCGTTTGCGGCATCGGTCCGTCCGCCGCTGAAACCACCAGAATAGCCCCGTCCATCTGGGCCGCACCGGTGATCATGTTTTTCACATAGTCGGCGTGCCCGGGGCAGTCGATGTGTGCGTAGTGACGATTCTCAGTCTCATACTCCACATGCGCGGTCGCAATGGTGAGAATCTTGGTAGCATCACGGCGACCGTGTGATTCGGACGCCTTGGCGACCTCGTCATACGACACCTCCTTGCACAAACCCTTAGCCGACTGCACAAAAGTCATTGCCGCCGTCAGGGTAGTCTTCCCATGGTCGACGTGACCAATCGTGCCAACGTTTACGTGGGGTTTAGTTCTTTCAAAGGTTTCCTTGGCCATCCCAAACGTTCCTCCACTCGTGAAACGACGCTCATAACGAACGCGTCACCTCGAATATAACTCCAGCGGGCGCAAACACTTCCCGCGCGCCCCACGCCTTACCTGCAAGCTCCGACATCAACCACTCTCGGGCTACGCACCGATGGACACCGGGCACTTCGCAACAGGACCGCCGTACCGCCAGGCGAGACCCAAAAGCTGCTGACGGGAATCGGACCCGTGACCTCATCCTTACCAAGGATGCACTCTACCAACTGAGCTACAGCAGCCTAGTTGAAGCAAAAAGCGCTCGGCACGGCGAAGGACTCCGAGTTCGCCAATTAACCCTGTCGGCAACGATCCAAAGCACCCGCAGGCGTACCTCGCCAACCGGAACTCCGTCCTTAGACCCACGCGACCGAAACCTCCGCGCGCAGCCGCCCTCCCCTCACAAACTCTCGATTAGCGCAAAACGCCTATCGAGAGCCTGGCGAGTATAAGCATCCCTCTCCCGTTGTCAAACGCAAAAACCACCATTCCAAGCCCCAATTCACCAACTCCGGTTCACTACCCGCCTTCTTCCAACCGACAACCCCCGAACAACTGGCCGAACATCAACCTTGAGGGCTGCACTCGCGTCCAGCCAGCAGACAGCGTCATGAAATCGGCATATTGCCTGCGAACCAAGCGCCCAAACCCCACCCGGATGAATGCGACATCACCACATCTGAGATCCCCGAATCGCCCCATCCCTGCTATTGAGCCCTACCAAAGGCTGTGCTACCAGTGCTGCCAATACCCCGGGTGGCGACGTCCGGCCGTCTCTTGCCCGCTTCCTAGCCCATGCTTAGGATACGCCAAAACACCTGAATCGACGGTGCCTCAGATGCCGTCGGTAGACCAAGCTTCGGTTTGACCCGAAAAAGGCGAATACCCAGTGGAACACCGGCTTATTGGCGACAGCACGCACGTATCAGTAATTGCGCTCGGCACGTGGGCAATCGGAGGCGACGTCGATATGTGGGGCGTCGTCGATGACAATGAGTCTATCGCCGCAATCCGCCAAGCCGTCGACTGCGGCGTCAACCTCATCGATACAGCCGCCATTTACGGAGAGGGTCACAGCGAGGAGATCGTCGGCAAAGCCGTCACCGGCCTGCGTGACCGGGTGGTCATCGCGACCAAATGCGGGTTGCTTCCACCGACAAGAAGAGGCGACTTGCCCCGACGATGCCTTTCCCACGACAGCATCATTCGTGAATGCGAAAACAGCCTGCGACGCCTTCGAGTAGATGTCATAGACATCTATCAATGCCACTGGACCGATCCCGAGACACCGCTGCGCGAGACCATGCGAGCTATGACCACGCTGCTGGATCAAGGTAAGATCCGGACAATCGGAGTATCGAACTTCAGTTGCGAGCAGCTCGCTACCGCCCGCGAGTTCGGCCCCGTCCACTGCGTTCAGCCGCACTTTTCTATCCTCCATCGTCGCCCGGCCAGCGACCTGATCCCTTACTGCCAAGAGCACGACATCGCTGTGATTGCCTACGGACCACTGGCAAAAGGACTTCTCACCGGCAAGTTCGACGAATCCTCAACGTTCCAGGACGTCCGGGCCACCGATCCGGATTTCACCGCTGCGCGCTACCCTCGCAACCTGGCCATAGTCGCGAAGCTGGAGGAAATCGCCCTCCGATATGACAAGACCGTGGCGCAGCTTGCACTTAGCTGGGTCGTTAACCACCCTGGCGTGACCTCCGCGATTGTCGGCGCCAAACGCCCCTCACAGGTTATCGAGAACATTGGCGGAGCCGATTGGACGATCACCGACAACGACCAACAACTCATCACCCGGATCCTGGAAGAAGCATCCCGTGGCACCTGACCAGACCACTCCAAACGAGAACCAGCACCCCAGCGACTCGGCCATCTCCTATCCGCCGGGACGGCACGCGTCACGCGACGCTCGCTCCACACAGACGGGCAGGCTGCTGATTCCCGCGGTGGCGGCTGTTCTTGTCGGAACCGCCCTCACGCTTCTCGGTCCGTTTCACTATCGCTGTCAAGCCACTATCCGAATCAAGCACCAGGACGCCGCCAGCTATGTGGCCAACTATCGCACAAAGCTCCTGGATTTCGCCTGGCAGCGCCTCAGCTCGCCCGACCATGAGAGCGAGAGCAGGCTAGGCTGGAGCGTCGAGATCCCGGCGCCGGACCTCCTGCGACTGGCCCTGATCGGCAGTGACCGTCGCTCCGGTGTCTCCCATGTCCGCAAGATCGCGGAGGATTTCCTGGATACCGTGCGCGGGGAATTGCAGGCAGATCGTGAGAGTCCCGGCGAGGCGGAGCAAGCGTTGACAGAGTACGTCACGTCCCTGCGCTCCAGGCTCGACCAAGCCCGGACGGAGGTCGAATCGGGCATCACGCAGGTGCCCGACGAGGACCCACGCGGCGACCGCAACGCCCTGCTGGCCCGCTGGCGCCGGATGGCGACGGATTTCACCGACCTCAGGAGACAGCTCGCTGAGGCAAATGAAAATGTCCGACGCCTCGAGTCAACCCGGCCGCCGACCCACGGAATCGTCTCGTCCATGGTGCGAAAGGAAGCCCTTCAAGCCGATCTTGCTTTGCAGCAGGACCTCGACGAACTGAAGGTCCAACTCACACAGCTCAAGCTCCACGTGCTTAACGTGCGCCAGGAAGCGGAAGAACACCTCGACGCCCTGACGACGGCTGTCGATAACGCCCAACGCGTCCGGACGGACGACTCCGGAGCCGGCGATCAGGGCGGAACTCGTCTGCGGGTGTCGCGATTCACAGCAGAAGCCCAGCGCTTCCACAAAGACCTGACGGCTTTCGCCGCAACCTGGCGGGACGAGCTTGCCAGCTTGCGCGACATCGAATGCGATCCGGAAAGCGGAGCGGTTCTGGATATCTACAAGCGTGTCCGCTCGGTCCTGAGCAACTTCCTCTTTCTGTCGGCTGAACGGTTGGCGTCCATGCGTACCCACACCCAGACCATGGCCCGCGACCTGGACGATAGCGCCCGAAACCACGTGCTGTGCTCGAAGGTGATGCGCTGCTTCCAGGAGATCCAAACCGCCCATCACCGATTCGAGTTCTCAGCCGGAGCGATCGAGCCCTCAGCCAACTTCCGGCTCGACTCAGCACTGAGAAGTTCACGAGGTCTGCGTCGCCGATCGCTGGCTCGCACCCGCAACATAGAAACCCGACTCGAAGCCGAGGCTCGTAAACAAGCTGCCCAAAAACAGATCGAGCAGATCGAAGAGGCTCGCCGACTGGTTGATAACACCCGCGATCTTGCGGAACAGACCATCGACCAGATCGTTGCCCTCCAGGATCAGCTCAACCTATCGAGCGATCTCACACAGGATTTCTTAGCCAAGGTCCTCCGCGCCGAGCACGCCGAAAGTGTGGCTGACCTCGCCCAACAGGACCTCGCCGACGTCACCGCGCGGGTTCAACGTCTTCGCAGCGAGCGGCTGGCCACAACCGAGGCCGTCGAGATGGAAGTCGTGTCATTTGGTGCCATCGGATCGCCGGTGAATCTCGCTCAGCGCCTGCGAATCGGAGCCCTAGCCGCCGCCGTCACCCTCCTCGTCGCAGGGCTCGCCCAGTGGTGGAAACGACAGAGAACGTAGCATGTCGTCAAGCTGTGTGGTCGACCCCGTCCGCCTCTCGAGGTGTGCAGGGAGCCCTCAGCGAGAAGGTCTGAGAGCCGATACCGAAACCCAACAACGCAATGGACAGCACGACGCGAATCGCCCAGCCATGTTTGCTCTGGCTGCTCTTGATGGTTTTTCTGAGTCCTTCTATGTCGGCTTTGTTGAGAACGCTGCTGGTAAGCGACCATCGCATATACCCCAGCACGCCGCCCGGCGGATACCGCTCGCTCAAGAAGTTGCGAACACTGTCGGCCACCTCGTCGCGAAATTGCTGAGCGGTCCTGCCGTCGAGATGGCGAGCACTTTCGATGGCTTCGCCCGCCATCTGTTGCGGGAAACGCTCAGCCTCAAGCACGATCGAGCCCGTCCAACAAACCACCACCAGCAGGGTAGTTCCCAGCAGGACCGAACCCCCGTGATATGGTCTCGCTGGAGACGCCACGCGGTAGACGGCTGCGCCGATCAAGAGTCCGAATAGAATGAAGAAGAATAGCCCGAGATAAAACGGTAAAAGAGCCGCCAGCGACAACAGATAGACCAGCGGAACCGAAACCACCAGACCGACCAGGACCGCCAACCACCATCGCCACGACCAGCCCGATCGACACACGGCATTGGGCTCGATGTGTTCCACAACCGTCTGATTGCTCGTAGCAGTTTCTGTCAAGTTCCGTGCTCCCTTTGCGTGCCTTGGTCAATGCACGTTGAACCACTTCTGACGCGCTTCTCGAGTACGCCCCCTATCTTGGCGGATCGAAACCGAATCCGCAATCGCGAGATAACAAAAGGGACAACCGCAAAGGCCACGACCCGTTGTGACACGATCGCGGAAGACGCTCAGGGACAAGCCCGAAAGCGCCGCCACACTGGAAAACGCATCCCTATCCGGGCAAGAACATGCAGGTCGCGAGCATCACCAGTCCCAAACCGATATCAATGACGGCGAGTCGTAAGTCCGGTTTGTGTGTGACACGGTTGCGCAGATCTTCGGGGAGACGCAGAAAACGGAACACCGAAAACCCCAAGGACAGACCGGCCACCGCGCACCCGAAGGCGATCACTCTACCCAAACAGATCGCCAGCCCCCCCGCCCCGCCAAGCACTATCCCCAGCAGAAGCAGTGCCGCACCACCGACGATGAACTTGAAACCGATCCCGAGCAGTTCGTTAACGCCTTCCGCCTCATGAAGCTTCGCCAGGTGCTCGGCCTCTTGACTCTCAAGGTCCCGCAGGTAGAAAACCTCACCGCATTCCGAGCACCGGTCCGAGGTGGCACCCCGCAAATCGTATCCGCAATTCGGACACAGCGGCGGGACAACCCTCTTCCGCTCCCGGTGCACCATTCTGTCAAGCTCTCTGGGGTCAATTGACATCGCCGCGATCAACCTCTCTATGAGGGAGTCGTATTGCTGCTAGAGCAGAAAACAGCGAGCACCAATGCGTCCCCTGTGCCTAAAAGTGGCGGGGCACCTGACTTGGACGTGGTCAACATCTCGTGCTCCCGGTACTCCCTTCCCGGTCGACCAGCGCTCGCAATCGAATCGTCGCCGCCTCCACGTCCGGCTGGCTGATGATGCCCGAGCAAACGCAAAGACAACAATCACCAGCCGCCGCTGCTAGAACCTCCCCGGCGTTGGAATCGTCAATGCCCCCGATAGCAACAAGAGGTATGGAGGTCCGACTCCGGGCTTCTTGCAACAAAGCAGGACCAACTGAATCGCTTTGCGGTTTGGTGGTGGTTGAGAAAATCGGCCCGACGGCAATGTAATCAGGAACGTCAACAGCCGCTGCGGAGAGCTGCTCAGGAGTGTGCGTGCTCACGCCAACCAGCAGGTCGGCTCCGATTATTCGCCGGGTCTGGGCAACTCCGAGGTCCCCTTGCCCCACGTGAACCCCGTCAGCCCGGCTTAGAACTGCCAGATCAGGTCGGTCATTCACGACAAAAAGAGCGCCATGCTCGCGACAAAGATCAGCCAACCGCCGGGCACGAACCAGCAATTGGGTGTCGGAAAGCCCCTTCTCGCGAAGCTGCAGGCAGTCGGCTCCGCCTCGCAGGGCGGACTGGGCAGTCGCCAGCCAATCGCCTTTGCACAATGATTCGGTGATGATCACATAAAGCCGCACCGCGCCGAACCGCTCCCGCGCACGTGTGTGCATCGCCAGTCGCCGCTCCAGCTCATATCCCGTGTAACGGATTCGCTCGATGCCCGTGGCAAACGTCGGGTCGATGGTCTTGCCGTACTCCTCGATAGCACGCAGGGCTTCGCTGAGCCGCTTCCCGGCAGCCAAGGCGACGTCAACCGGACTGTCGCGCCGATACTCGGCCTCGGTTTTCACATCCCGACCCACGTCCCCTGTGATCTCGCGACTCATACAAAGAGCAGAAGCGAACTTCTCAGGGACGGTTGCGGCAAGAGCGTGGCGCGTCTTCTTGATCTCGCCACACAGGATAGCGTCATCGAGAACGAAACGCGCGTACTCCTCCATGACACGAAGAGCCTCACGCGAACGATTAAGATTCGCGTCGATGATCCGTAGCGATGGATTCGGCGTGGTTTCCGGTTGCATGAACCATATGAGAACGCCAAGGAGCGAAAAGGTCAAAGACCGGCCAACGACAATGTGGCTGGGAAACCCTGGATGGTCACCCGTTCAAGACCCCCAAAGAACCGAACTTGGGTGACTATCCCATGCGCTCCCTCAAAGTCATAAGCTCGCCATGCGACGGTGCGAGGAGTGGATCCGCGGACATTTCAAGGAACAACTGCGAAAGCGAGCGGAATCAGCCACGTACAAACCGCAAGGCGCCCGACACTGGCTGTCGCTGCTTGAACTGTACGGACCGGCCAAGTCCCTGCGGCTGAGAATGGGCCGTCGCCGGAAGCTATCAGCGTCTTCGCCGGAGCACCGCCAAGCCACCGAAAGTTGACAGGATCAACGTGGCGGGCTCGGGGACTTCGGAGGCGAGGCGGAAGCCGAGGTGGCAGTCCCCCATCGACGGTTCGCCGAGGAAGCGGGCTACGGCGTGCAGGCTGATGCCGGAAAGGTCGGTGTAGTAGAACGACCCGCCCCGCATCCCGCGATAAGGACCAAAATCCAACTCGTTCCACTCAAAGACGTTCCCGCCCTGATCAAAAGTGCCATACGCGCTATCAGAGGGTTTGGCCGAATAGGCCCCAACACTCGTCAGATCGCCGACGACAAAACCGTGGTTCGCGGAACCGTAGATCATATCAGTGCCCGCCGGGCCCTCGGCTGTCGGAGGTGTGTCCGACTGCGTGGCAAAGTCCCAATAGCCCGCATCGGTTGAGCCACCCTTGTAGTAAGCCGCCTTGTACCACTGGTGTTCGCTGGGCAAAAACACCTGTGCGCCCGGCTTGCGGACCACAGTCGAACCGAGGGACATGTCGTAAGCGCCGTCCTCAGTGGTCAATGGATCCTGTGCACCTGTAGGTTGGCCGTTGTGCATCCAGTTCGCAAAACGCAGCGTGTCGAACCAGCTCACGAAGATGACGGGCATGTTGCCCCGGCCCAGGATCGCGCTGTACGTGTAGTTGCCCGCAGAGCCGCTGCGCGTGATTCCACCGTATCCACTCCCCATGTTCTCGCTGTATAGCTCGTTCGCGTCGGATGAAGCCACGGCGTTAAGGAACTCGACGTACTGGTTGTTCGTCACCTCGTACTTGCCGATGTTGTAGACGCAGGCCACGCTGCCACACCAGTCATATCGCGTGTCTGCCATGTTACCCGGATCACCAACGGCGACCCAGTCCATCTCCAAGGCCTGCGCCGTCGAAACACACACCGACACCACAGCTATCACAAGAACCGTCGTCGAAGTCCTCATTGTTCCACCCTCCTTCTTGGCGTGGCTTCCGCAATGCCGTTCGGGTGTATCTATCTTATCCAGACTATCGGACGAGTGCAATTCCAAGGTGGAAGGACTCGAACACCAGTAGGTTCCGACTCTGTTTTGGCGACGTCACGTTGTTCCTATCCCCTTGCCCATTTCGATTACGAGAAGGCTGTTCGTATCGGACGCAGCCGGTTCGCTGAAAGCGTGTCCGGTTACCCTAAGAGCAACCGCATGGTCTGCCGAAAGTAACTTCTGTATGGAGGGCAAGTAGGCGGAAGATACGTTATTCGGACGTGGCTTACTGTCCTTCGCTGGCCGAGGCGGTTTGGAACAAAGGAAGCGAGATCATGAATAGAACTGACAATCCTGCGCGCAGGTCCGCGCGGATCAACGTCAAGGTGCTTGTCATTTTGGTTGGGGTCATAGGCGTGTTGGGAGTGGCCGCAGTCGCTGGTCATTACGTTCGCAAACGCATGATGGCCGACGCCTCGCTCGAGGAGGGTCGAGAGTTACTTCAGGCTGAAGACTGGGCCGGCGCCTGCAAGAAGCTCAAGTTCTACCTCTCGAAGTATCCCGACAACGAGGAAGTCCTTGGGCAATGGGCCGATGCCAATCTGAAGGTGCTCCCGCGGGAACAGAAATACCTTTATGGCGCCATCGCCGGGTATCGACGCATCCTGCGCGATCATCGGCCTGATGATCGAGAGCTTCTAGAGCGTCTGGCCTGGCTGTACTCGCAGGTTCGAGATCACAACGAAGTCGAGTACATATGCGAGAGGTGGTTAAGCACTTATCCCGGTGATCCGGAGGCAACTCTCTACCTCGCCAAGGCGTTGGTTGCCGGGCGCAAGCTCGACGATGCTCGCACACAGCTCATCTCGTTGGTGGAAGGAACCGGCCAGGCGGACGTCGAAGTCTATCGCCTGCTGAGTGTGCTCGCCCTGCAAGACGGCCTTGAATCCGGTGGCCAAGAGGCATTGGAATGGCTCGACCGTTGTGTGAAGGAGCATCCAGAATCGGCGAAGGCGTATGTGCTGCGCGCCCATTTTCTCGGTGTTGCGAGGGCGGGCAATGAAGCGGCCATCGACGATCTCGAAAAGGCGGAAGCGCTGGGTACCGATGATCCGTTGGTGTACATCGTGTTGTGCGAAGAGTGGATAAGATGGGAGCGACCGGAGCGTGCGGCTGGCGCGCTCGAGCGAATCGAACACGTCGAACCCGAGGTGCTCGCTAAGTATGACATTCAACCGGATGACCTGGAGCTTGCACGATACACCTGGTCCGGACGTCTTGCATTGCTGGGTGGAAACCAAGAGGAGCTTGGAACACTGGCGGATCAGGCACTTATGCAATTAGAACCTACGCATCGCAAGGCGTTTTTGCCTCTTGCGGTCCGGCTCTATCTCGCAGCCAACCGCCTCGAAGACGCCAGAGCCAAAGCCGATGAGTATGGAGAAGTGCTGGATCAATCGCACGGAGCAGGGTCCGGCAGCGAGGAGTTCCTCGTTCTTGAGGCGAAGCTGGCGCTGGCTGAGAACAAACCCTTCGAGGTGCTCAGCTTGCTGGATGGTGTCGTAATCCGCGGCGCGAAGGACCCAGTTGCCTTGAAGCTGCTGGCGTGGGCCTACCGGGAGACTGGCGAACCTCAAAAGGCACTCGAGCTTATCCAACAGTACGTGCAACGCGTGCCGGAAGATGCGGACGCCAAGCTGAATCTCGCCAGAGCATGCCGGTTTGTGGATTGGGAGCGGACGTTGGCTTTGGCGACGGCTTCCGGCAAGCTCAGAAAGACGCTTGAAGCCGATGTGCTGCGAATCGAAGCCCGCCTCCGGCTGGCTGGAGACGGAACCGAAGGGGACCGCACAATCGACACGTGCCGTAAGGAACTTGTCGCCCTTCGCAAACAGGCCCCTGCCAATGTTGATGTGCGTATGCTGTTGGCATCTATTGCGGCGGCGGATGGACGTCTCGATGAAGCAGAGAGCGAACTCCGGCAGGCAGTTGCAGCTTGCCACGACTCACTTCCCGCCGAGATGATGCTTGCGGGTCTCTACCAACGGCGCGGAATGTGGGACGAAGCGATGAAGGTCTGCGAAGCTTCCGTTGCCGGTCATCCCGAACTCGCCCAGCCACGCCTCGGACTCGCCGACTTGCAGGCGTCTTCCGGGCAATGGGACGAGGCTTTGGAAACACTGGAAGACGCTGTCCAAGTTCTGAGCGGAACGGAACGATCTACGGCGCAGGACGCCCTGGTCCGCCAACTGTTGCTCGGTGATCGAAGGGCTGAAGCAGTCAAGATCATGGAGCAACTACGCGTGGACAGGCCCGACGAGGCGGACATCCGCGTGCGGCTCTTGAGCTTGCCCGAGATCAGACAAGACGCCAGGCAGACCCAAGCTCTTGTTGCGGAACTAAGAGCCATCGAAGAACAGTCTCGGCAGATGGATCAGGACGATTGCGCGCGGTGGCGCGTCGAGCAAGCCCTGTTGTGGATCGAGAAACTCGCCAACAACGAACTGGTGGATCGTCGCGAGCAGATTGTGGATATGCTGACCCCCTGCCTGCAGGCAAGCAGGATGAGCGAGAAATCCGTGATGGGACTCGGAGTGCTGCATGAGCGTTTGGGCGAGATCAGCGAAGCGGAGGACATCTACCGGCGGGCTCTTGCCCGAAACCCGCAAGCGGTGATCCTGGCGGATCGGCTTCTCAAAGTGCTGCAGAAGCAGGGACGGTATGCCGACGCGGAGGGACTCTTGCAGAAGTCTCTTGAGGAAATGCCCGGCAGTTCGCGAGCTCTAGCCCGCCACGGATTAGGCATCGCGCTGGGGCAGGAAAACTACGACCTGGCCATCCGAAAGCTGCAGGATAGAGTTCTCTCCGACCCGAACGACGTCACCGCCCGCACCTGGCTTGCCCGGCTGATCTACGATCAGACGCAAGACCTGGACCACGCACTGAGCCTTCTAAGTGAGGCTGAAGCTATCGAACCAAACGCCCTTACCACCGTTGCGAGCAAGGTATCCATACTGATCGAAGCCGGACAAGAAGAAGAGGGCTTTGCCATTCTCGACTCTGAGATCGAGCGGCGTGGCGACTTCGTGTCTTACCTGCTGCGTGCCAGGCACCATGACGCATTAGGTAATGCAGAGAAGGCGGAGCCGGACTACAGGCGTCTGGTCTCGTTCGACAAGCAAGGGGCAGCCGGACACGCGCTGCTGGGGCGCTTTCTCTATAGTCAAGGTCGCCTCGATGAGGCGATCGAATCATGGGAGGCGGGGCTTGCCGTCGAACCTGATAACACCGCGATCAAACGTGTCCTGACGCAGGTTCTGATAAGCGATCCGCAGCACAGGAAACGTGGACAGGCAATGCTCGCCGAGCTGCAAAGCGAGCTTCCGGATGATCCGGAGTTACTGCGGATTGAGGCTGAAGCCCAGCTTGATGAAGGATCGGCAAAAGCCCGTGACAGCGCACTAGTAAAACTGCGGGAGGTCGTTCAAGCTGCTCCGCAGGATGTGCGGGCTTGGCGCCGCCTGATCAACCTCGTTCGTGCCCGGGGAGACCTCGAAGAGGCCAGAACGCTGGTGTTGCAAGCGGTGGCTGCCAATCCGAACGATGTTAATCTGGTCCTCACACGAGTCGGGATCGAGAGCGACCTGGGAAATGACAGAGTCGCCCGCGAGCTTGTTCTGGCAGTCAGGGCATCCCATCCCGACAACGTCGAATCATGCCTTCTCCTGTTGCAACTGCTCCTGCGCCACGGCGATCTGGAGTCAGCCGTCCTGCTGGTCAACGAAGCCACGAAGCTGGATCCGGGCAGTCAGGCCGTGCAGATTGCGCGTTCACAGGTGCTGCTAGCCAAGGGAGACACGCGACAGGCCGTCGAGAATCTAGAGTCGTACATCGACCAGGAAGGTGGAGACCAGGGGATCGAAGCCGTGCTCTTGCTGGCGAGCCTGCATGTCAGACTGGGCGAATTGGAGGAGGCCGACCGGCGGCTTACGCAGGCGGAGAAGATCGACACGAACCGTCGCGAAACCGTGGCCGCCCGGTTGAGTTGGTTCGTTTCACAGGAACGGTTCGATGAGCTGCTGTCCTACCTGGCGGCGCTTCCGGAAGGTCAGCCTGATCGTCCGTGGTGTGTGCTCGAAGGTGCGCGGCTGCTGACCTACTCAACCGACAAGCCGCGTCTTACCGAAGCTATGAGACTTCTGAAGCAAGTTATCGAGATGGACCCTGGCAACGTCGACAGCCACCTTGAGATAGCCCGAATAAACTACCGCCTCGGCGACCGAGACGCCGCCAAGGTAGCTTACCGGAACCTGCTGAAGATCGACCCGGGCCACCCCAACGCGCTCAACGACCTCGCGTGGCTTCTGGCGGACGACGGCGGGACCGAAGCTCTCGCCGAAGCCGAAGCGATGTCTTCCCGCGGCGTGAGACTTCACCCCAACAACCCGCACATGCGCGACACGCGGGGCGTTGTGCTCTTCAAGTTGGGGCGGCTTAGTGAAGCCCAAACCGAGCTGGAACGCTGTCTCAAGCTGGCTGGCCCCGGAGTACCCACGCACGCCAAAGCCCTGTGGCACCTGGCGGAAGTACTCAAGGCGATGGAAAGACCGGCCGAAGCTCGGGCCAGATTGGAGAAGGCCCTGGAAATCCACGAGCGATATCAGATCTTCAACGATGCGGAACGAACCGTGATCAACGAGATGCTAAGCTCACTATAAGGCAACAGATCGCACTGCAGCTCGTATCGAACGCTGTCACGCGGCTCGGGAGGCTTCCACCAGCACGGCTTCGAGATTGTGGGGGACCCGACCGACTCTCTCCCGTCTTCGAGGAATCGGACGGACGTCGACCGAACGAGGGCTTGTTCCCGCTGAAAGAGGTCTTCCACCCGGATTGAAACAAGGGCTAGGTCACTTCATCGTTGGATAGGGGCGCCCCCAATCCTCCCGGGAGCGGGCCTCGGGAACAGTTCACTGATTCGTGTCCCCCATACCCACACTGGTGCCACTGGCGGCTTGCCCGCCAGCGTGGCCCGCCGACCCCGAACTGCCAAGTTGCATCAGAATCGCCTTTGTGCATAATCTTTCAGAAGCTATCGAAAGGATTGACTATGTCGCAAACCGGTCTAGAAGCTGCACAGAGGCTGTACATCCGCAGATGGGGAGAGATGGGCGCCAGTTGGGGCATCAGCCGAACCATGGCCGAGGTTCACGCGCTGCTGTACCTCTCGTCCGTCCCATTATGCACGGACGACGTGATGAATCGCCTTGAGGTGTCGCGGGGCAACGCGAGCATGAACCTCCGCCAGCTTGTGCACTGGGGTCTGATACAGCGTGTCCACCATCGGGGTGACCGGAAGGAGTATTTTGAGGCTGAACGCGACGTTTGGCTGATGTTCCAGACCATCACACGTGAACGCCGCCGCCGCGAGGTGGAACCCATCCTGGAGACCATCGAACGATGCTGCACGATGATCAAGAAAGAGATGCCCGGTCTTAAGGGGGAAGCACAGGAGGAGGCGGAACTCTACCAGCGACGTTTCTCTGAGATGCTAGATTTCTTTGATCTGATAAGCACGGTTTTCAACACGATTAACAAGATGGGGCCAGAAGGGCTCAAGCAACTGGCGGACGCCTTGGCACAGATGCAGGAATGATGCACGCGAGCGTCGACTTTGCGAGGCATGAGCGCCCCGTGCCATCAGCGAGTTGAAAACCGACTGCGCACAGGTTGATATCCCTCGCCCGCACCTTGCCCATATTACCTCCGCAGGCGAAGCGGCCTTGCCACCCTTCGATTCGCTGTCAACGGAGGGTCCGCGTCAAGTTAAGGGGTAGGTTTCGCCCCGTTGTAGCTACCCTTTGACGGGGGCATGGAACCACTGAACCGAGCCCCTAGCGTCAGCGCGGGATGTTGGATCGGTTGGGCAATGGTCCCGTCGCTCGCGCTTCGGGCTCGGTTCACCAGTGTACCCACCAACCTGCCCCGGACCTTCGACGGAACCCTCGACCGACACCGCCTTGACGAACATCTGGCGATGGTCTATATATGGGTTCCAGGTGCTCTTACGAAAGGTGCCCACCACATGACTACACGTTCCGGGCCTCCGCATTCCGCGGAGCAACGTATCGTTCAAGACGCGATCACATTCGACGACGTCCTGCTCGTCCCGAGACGGTCCTCGATCCTCCCCGATCAGGTCGACCTCAAGACGCTTTTGACCCGTAATATCCAGCTAGATATTCCGCTGGTTTCCGCTCCGATGGATACGGTGACGGAATCTCGTCTTGCCATCGCCCTGGCACAGGAAGGCGGCATCGGGATCATCCACAAGAACATGTCGATCGAAGCTCAGTGTCGCGAGGTTCACAAGGTCAAGCGCTCGGAAAGCGGCGTGATCATAGACCCGGTCACACTGGGGCCCGACGCTCCGGTGACCCGGGCCCAGGAGGTCATGCGCCTGCAGAACATCTCTGGCGTGCCCATCGTCGACGAAGCCGGACATCTTGTCGGTATTATTACTCGGCGCGACATGAAGTTCCTCGAGCGCGGCGAGCATGAGCACGACCTGAAGATCAGCGACGTGATGACCTCTGGCAATCTCATCACCGGACCGCCGGACACCAGCCTCGACGAAGCCGCCAGGATTCTCAACCGCGCCAAGGTTGAGAAACTGCTTCTGGTAACAGAAGACGCCAAGCTGGCGGGTCTGATCTCGATGCGCGACATCGAAAGAAGTCAGCATTACCAAACCAGTTGTAAGGACGCGAGAGGCAGGCTAAGGGTAGGAGCCGCCGCCGGTGTGCACGATTATGAACGCATCGAAGGCCTGATCGCCAGCGACGTGGACGTCATCGTGGTCGATACCGCCCACGGCCACTCGGACAATGTGCTCGATACGGTGAAGGAAGTCAGGAGACGCTTTGATATCGAGATCATCGCAGGCAACATCGCTACCGTCGAAGCAGCCAAGGATTTGATCGAAGCCGGAGCCGGCGCGTTGAAGGTGGGCATCGGACCGGGCAGCATCTGCACGACTCGGGTCGTGTCAGGCGTTGGCGTACCCCAGTTGACAGCCATCATGGACGTTTGCGGCGTCGCCTCTAAGGCAGGTGTTCCTGTAATCGCCGACGGCGGTATCCGCAGATCAGGCGACGTAACCAAAGCGATCGCCGCCGGTGCCCACAGCGTGATGATGGGGTCGCTCTTTGCGGGGCTCGAGGAATCGCCCGGCGAATCGATCACCTGGAAGGGAAGGCAGTTCAAGGAGTATCGCGGGATGGGCTCGCTGGGGGCAATGGTCAAGGGATCAGCCGATCGATACGGTCAACAGGAGACCGTGTCCGTCGGCAAGCTCGTCCCCGAGGGCATCGAAGGGCGCGTGCCCTATCGCGGTGTACTCTCGGACTTCATATACCAACTGGTGGGCGGGCTGCGATCCGGGATGGGGTATTGCGGAACTTCGACAATCGACGAGCTTCGCACCCAGACGTCGTTTTACCGAGTCACGCCGGCAGGTGTGCTTGAGTCGCATCCGCACGACGTGACCATCACTAGGGAATCACCGAACTACGCGATGGAGTATCCCAATGAGTAGGCTCGCTCTTTACGTTCGCTTCGCCGGAATGGTCACGGTTGCGGTGTTGCCCTTGCTCAACAGCACGGGTTGCGCCCCGCGGAACAACCCGTTTGTCGACGATCTGGGGCGACGGACGCCGGTCACCACCGCCTCCGTCGACGGCGTTCGAGAGACTGACAGAGTTAGCGCCGAGGTCTCCAGCGACTACGCCCTGAAAACAACCGATGTGGCGGACGGCACTGTCACGCACGGGCCGCTGTACTTCAGGACACCTTACTGTTGCGGCGGCGACGGAGACTTCGCCCTGAGTTGCAGGGACTTACGTCACGTTCTGCGTGGGCCGCTCCACTTCTATCTTGACGCCGTGTTCCTACCAGTGAAGGCGATCATCGTGCGTCCGTGGAAGGGAGTATCCAGCGACGGCGGCGCGGGCCGATAGTGACACGGACTGAGACCCGCATAGAGCAAGCTCTAGCGCTGCCTCCGACAAGATACTGGTATTTCACCAGTGATGTTTCGGCGCGGTGGATGCTCGAACCGAACCGCGACCGTAAGGGAGCGACCCTGACGAAACCGCAACAGCCGGATGCCATGGTCACACTTGCGTGCCCATACCTTCACGAAGCTGCGAGAGTGTGTAGTGTCCGCTGCGCGGGCCGACCGGTGCATTCTATCGTCCCAGAATGGTCCCCACAGCGGACCCTACCCCTACTCCTCGAACGAGGGGCGATGGAGCACTGACAAGATGGATCACAGGCGGACGGTTGCGAGTCCGACGCCCGATTCCATAACTGGCCAATCCACAAGCACTTACGAGCACGTCGATTCAGCGCGCAGCGCCACGGTCAGCACTAGCAACGAAGACGGCAGCGTGAACCCGGCCACAGACCCCAACCTGCGGGCGGTTCTCGATGCATGGGACGGACTGCCCGAAGCCGCACAGCAGACCATCACCGCCATCGTTGCTGCGCACCGGAAGACGTAGGGCTGCGACGGCCAGACGGCAGGACAACAGTCACCCCCTAAGCAAACGAGCGGCAGGAGTCCCACGACCGCCAGAATCCATCCCACGCCCCCCACCCGTCCACGGCTGGGACTCCTACATAGCCCTCGACAATCGAAAGCGGATTCGAGCAGCTTGCAGGGGATCTGCGAAGTGCGTGCGTGTCTGGCCTACGTATCCTGGGCGCGTTCTATGTACAAGAGCACAACACGCGCCTGCCCCGAGTATTGCGACTTCCGCATCCGCCTGAGACCGGGCGGTGCGAACGCCGAACCAGGCCGCCCGAGCGTCTTCGTCGCCCACACACGCACACACCCCAAGTTGCGCAGGAAAGTGCAGGATATCGATGCGGATAGCACGGCTAACTCGATCGGTGACGGCCGGTTCGATCGCGGCTGCTCACCATCATTCGGGAGATTCTCAGGCCGAAGATCAAGCTGCGGCTCCAATTCCAACTTGAAAGAACACATCTTAACATGCTCGATTCAGGTTGGGCCGAGTTCTGGCACCATACGGGACATTCTACCCGGGATAGCCGACCAGGTTGAGATCTCGCGGGCCAAACTGCACCCTCGATCCTGGGTTGTAATCGGCGATAATGGCCTCGGCCGAGTAAAGATACCTTACTGGGAATGCTCGACATTTTGGCCCAGCTCTCGTGGAATAGCGCGACCCTTCGTCTGGCGATCTCAAGGCTTGCCCGACTTGACGTGGATTCTGTGCGCGTTGATCACGAGGGCCCCGCTGCTGTCGCGCTGCGCGATCTCGCCGGTCACGGTGATGCTTGCGAGCGGCGTCAGGCCGTGCTGCCCTTTGAGGCTGCGGCGTAGCGGCTTTCCGTCGGCGCCGACGACTTGGACCGTGACGGTCTTCGCGACGAGTGACTCGCGCGGCTCGCAGCAATAGTCCCACGGTGTCAAACAACTATCCCCATGAAGCTCATCGCAGGACTTCATGCTCGCATCGGCGAGCAGGAATACGGCGGCACCGTCCACGAACGGCTCGACGCGCCCGCCGATGCGGCCACGGACCAGGACTTCGCCCGTCGCATCGGCATCCGCCTTGATCTCGGCCACGCTCCGCGCGCCGTCCGGAAGTGATTGAACAAACAGGTTCGCGGGCAACGCGGAGGCCGTTGGCTGATTGGCGTTTGGCGAACGTGACGCCGCCTGCTCGGACTTCCGCTCACAACCCATGATGCCCATGCCCACAGACGCGAGTGCCATAAGTGTGAATGTGATAGTAAACTTCTTCATAAGATTCTCCTTTCGAGTACAGTTTCTGTTTCGTGCATGTCAGTCCGTTCGCATGGCTTCGACGATTGGCAGTCGCAGGCAACGCCACAGTGGCGGGATCACGCCGACCACGGCCAGCGCGGCGCCTGCGGCGAGACCACCCGCAAGCACGGGGGCGTCCAGGCTCAATGCGAAGGCACCCATAGAAAAGCGCACGGCCACACCGTTCAATAACAACAGGCCCACGAGCGTCGCGACGATCCCGCCCGCCGAAGTTGCCAGCAGCGATTCCTGTAAGAAACTCACGGCCAACGCCCGGCGTGGGAAACCGAGTGTCTGCAAGGCGCCCAACTCGCGCACGCGCGCGGCGAACGCCGCGTACATCGTGTTGAGGCCGCCGAACAAGCCGCCCAGCGCGATGAGCGCCGCCGTCGCCCAGACCATAGCCCGTACGGGCCGATAGAACGTCAGCAGGCCGGCGTAGTAGTCGCTCTCGCTGAGCGCGACGAGTTCCAGGTCCAGCCGTTGCGCGCACCAGATTGACACGTCTTCAAACGAGGCGTCGTCCAATGTGAGCACGACGCATGACAGCGTGTCTCGGCGGGTCGCGATTTGCAGGTCGGTCAGCGGCGCCCAGATCTCGGCGTCCATCACCGTCTGCGGCGCGGCAAAGCGACCCGTGATTGTCCACGCGCGATCATCGGACCAAAGCTGCCGCCCGACGGCGAGTTCCGTATCGTCGGTGTCCAGTCGTGTTGCTGCGAGCCGTCCGACCATGAGTTCGTACTCTCCCGGGCGCGGTAAGTTGCCCTCGATCATTTGCACTTGCGGGTGGACCAGAAAGGCGGTGGGCGTCACGCCGCGGACGACGGCCTGCAAATCGCTGTGCGAATCCGGGGAGGTCTTCAGGACGAGTGCCATGTGCACCTCCGGCGAAATGGACTCCACGCCGAGGCGACTTTCGATTCCGGGAACGCTCGCGGCAACGAGTGTCGGCACGCTCATGGGAATCTGGCTGCGCTCGAGGCTCTCTTCGCTGCCGGCGCCGAGCAGGATAACGTTGCGTTCGTTTCCACTAACAGCGAGGCTGCGCACCATGCCGCGCACAAAGCCGCCAGCGGCAAGCACCAGCAGCACGACCAGCGCGCTGCCCACGACGCTGGCCGCAAGCCGGACAGGCGAGCGACCGAGGTTCCGAACGGCGTATTCAAATGGCAATAACCGCATGACCGTTCTCCTAAGCTGCCCGGAAGCAGGTGACGATTTCTCGCCTTGAGGCTTGCCAAGCCGGAACCAAGCCTGCCAAGACGCCCACGGCCGCTGCGATGCCGACGCCCCACGCGAAGATCACTGGCGACGGTTTGACCGGGATGCTGTGGCTCTCGACCGAAAGTGCCAGTGCGCTATCTGATAGGAACACAAGTGAAGCAAGGCATCCCACGATAGCGCCGGTCACGCTCAACACGAGCCCTTCGGCAATAATCAAGCGGGCGATCTGATTCCCCCGAAATCCTAACGTTTGGAACACGGCATGGTCTCGAATGCGGTCCTGCACACTCAGCACGATCGCGTTCCCCACCAACGCCAGAATCGCGGCGAGACAACCCCATCCCACCCAGCGCATGAAGCCGACGATCTCGATTACGTCTGAGGCGGCCCGCGCAACGAAGGCTTTTTCCGGGCTTGTATTCGTGGGCTCCTGGGCCGGCGCGAAGCACGTGTCGATAGCGGCGGCGACTTCATCGATGCGGCCCGCATCGTCCACGCGGACGTTGAACTGCGTCACAATGCCGCCGGACCGGCTGCCGGAGGCGAACTGCAAGAAGTCCAGGTGCACGTATGCGACGTTCTGTTCTTGCGGCTCCTCCGAGCGAATGATGCCGGCGACGTACGCCGTGATTCCCGCGGCGTCAAAACGGTCGCCGACCTCGAGTCCACGCCGCGTTGCCAGTATCTCGCCGAGCAAGGCCGCGTCGCTGCGTCGCTGCCATTCTTCGACAGACCCGGCGATGACTTCGAGGTGCGGTGCGGTCGCATCAAGGAATGCCTGCTTTGGCACGCCGCGGAACGTCACCACGTCCAGGCTTGTTCGGCAGTTGCTCACGACGATCTTGATCGGAACGACCGATTCCACGCCTGGGATCCGGCGAATCTGCTGCTCATAGGACTGAGGCAAGCGGCTTGAGTACGGGCAATAGCGGTCCTCGCGGTACACCACCAGCGTCGTGTCATCCGCTTGGGCTTCAGTCGCCGCTTCAACGCCGGCCTGCATGGCTTGCACGGCGGCAAACAGGAACATGGCGGTTGCCACGCCCGCGACAGTCAGCAGGCTCCGCGTTCTGGCGCGCCAGACCTGCTTGAGAACCAGTGGTGCGAATTTCGGTGCGATCATGGCACAGCCTCCGTCGCTAGCGCAAGGTCCTGCGCCTCGACCAGCCGGCCCTTCTCCAGGTGGAGCGTCTTTCGGGCATACTCTGCGCAGTGGGCATCGTGCGTCACCATCACGAGCGTCTTGCCGAGTTCCTCGTTCAGCCGCGTGAGCAGTGCCATCACCGACTTCGCACTGCTCGCGTCGAGGTCGCCGGTCGGTTCGTCAGCGACGACGATCTTCGGGTCGGTGACGATTGCCCGGGCGATTGCGACACGTTGCTCTTGGCCGCCCGAGAGCTGCCGCGGGAAATGGTCGTGGCGGTCGGCGATGCCGACCAACTCCAAAGCGAGGGCGGCCTTTTGATGGCGCTGCTCGCGCGTCAACTCGTGCAGCAATAGCGGCAGCTCGACGTTCTCGTACGCCGTCAGCGTCGGTACGAGGTTGTAAAGCTGGAAGATGTACCCAACGTAATCACTTCGCCACACTGCAAGCTCGCTGCGGCTCATCTCGCCAAGCTCACGGCCCTCGATCCGCAGGTTGCCGGACGTCGGCCTGTCAATGCCGGCGATCAAGTTGAGCAATGTCGTCTTACCGCTTCCCGACGGCCCCATCAACGCCAGAAACTCGCCCGATTCGACGTCAAGATCGAGTTCGGCCAGGGGCGTGATGGTCGCTTCCCCCTTTGTGTACGTGCGTGTTAGCTTGCGACATTCAATCAGGGCCATGGCTAATCTCCGCGCGCCGGTGGCCCGGCGCGGTTGCGTCTAGTCTTCGGTCAGCCGGATTCTCCGGCCGTCCGCCAAGTCCGCCGGCGCATCGACGATAACGCGATCACCAAGTTTGAGGCCGTCGGTGACGGCAATCCAATCATCGAGCACGGTGCGACCTAACGTCACATGCCTGCGGCGTGCAGCGTTGTCGACCTGGTCCGCCAGCCAAACGAACGACTGACCATCTCTTTCGAGAACGGCCGATTTGGGCACGAATAGTCGCCGGCTTGTCTCGCGGCCGCCACTCCCGCTTGCACTAGGCTTCGCCAGGAAGCGCGCTCGGGCCAGCATCTCGGGCTTGATCTCGGAAGACGGGTGCTCAATCGCCACTTTGACCTGCAGAGTGTTCTTCTGCACGTCGGCTTCGTGGACGACACGCGTCACATGCCCCCGGAACACACAGTCCGGCAGCACATCGACAATGACCTCGGCAGGTTGGGCGACGCTGACTTTCGCCGCGTCCGCCAGCGGTATGTCGATGCGGACCTGGAGTTTCTCCGGATCGTAAAGCCGGACCACTTGCGCCGAGTAGGGGTTGTCCATGTTGAGAATGAGCTTGGCCCCGGGTTCGGCCAGACGCGTCATGACCAGGCCGTCGGTGGGCGAACGCACAGCCATGCGATTCATCCGCAACGCTGCCTCATCGCGCCGGGCCTGTGCGGCGATGACGTCCGCTTCTGCTCGTTCGACAGCAGCCTTCGCGTCGGCTAGCGCACGCGTGTCGATGATACGTAACCGTAGATGATCCCTGGCGGCCTGGGCCTCCGCCGCCAACGCCCTGACCTGTGCCTTCAGGATCGGCTTGCGGCCGCGCACCGCTTCGACGGCTGCCTGCTGCGCCTCATGCGCCTGTCGGGCCTGGATCAGCTCGATGTCGCTGGCTGCCTCGTCTTCGTGCAACGGCGCGATCCGGTCGTATTCCTCCTTGAGATAGACAGCGTGGGCCTCTTCGCGCTTCAGCTCTGACGGCCAACGCGCCAACTCCGCGTGCTTCTCGGCCAACTGCGCCTCGGCGGTTGTCAGCTTTCGCGTCAGTTCGATCGGATGGTCCCAGTTACGCTGGGCCTCCTCCAACGCCGCCCGCGCAGATGCAAGCGCCGCCTGTCGGCCCGACAGACCGCCTTCAGCTTGTTGCAGCGCGAGGCGTGCATCGTCCGCCACGAGTCGCGCGACGACCTGACCGCGCTCGATACGCTGACCTTCCAGGGCAAGTACCTCCTCCACGATGCCGTCGGCCAATGCCGAGACGGCCATCGGGAATGGGTCGGCCTCCACCCAGCCGGGCGCCTGGACAACAACGCTGCCGGCCGGCTGAGCATCCGTGTTCGCCTTGACGAGGACAGGGACCACGCGCACCGGCTGTGCCGGCCATAGTGCGTCCCCGGCGGCGATAACGAGCAAGCCTGTCGTGGCGAGGAGAATCGCGCCGGGAAGCGCGACGCGAGTTTTCCACCGCGGTCGCGGCCGCGGTACTTCTGCTCTCGCGGTGGATTCAGTCGGGTCTCGCTCTCCGTTCCGCGCGAGTTGTGATAAGTCCGTATTCTCCATGATGAGATACTCTGCGTTTGTGTTGGAGCAGCTAGAGTCCTGCCGTAGCGGCCAGCGCCCGGGTCGGCCGTTTCAGACAACCCGTGTTCCTCTATCGGCCACAAGGGGCCGACGCCACGGATGTTCCCTCGGTTGCGCGTCGCGAGGGTGCAGAGGTCCGGCACGGGGGGGCGGGCGCTACGCCGTTTGTTCGAAACAGAAGGATGTGCGGAATATCAGTCTCGGGGAGGGTGGAAGATGCCGCTAGGTGCTGCGTCCGGCATCAGGAGCGACGCGGGGATGGCGAGGATGCCGATGGGCGTCATGTCCACAGTGGGCTTGACCGACTCGACCGGCGGGCATGGGAGCTTGCCGCACCCACACGGCGCGGGGCACGAAGGCGGACAGTCGCACGGAATGCCGTCGGCAGGGAGGTGCTGGGGCCTTTCGGGCTTCGAGGTACCCGTAGCGTCGTCGGCGGGCTTGCAGCAACAGCAGCTTCCCACGTCCTTGTCGTCAGACAGGCGAAGCTGCGCGCAACGACTCCCCAGGCATGGCAATGCCGCGCTCGACACCACCAGAAAGAAAGTGGCAATAAACGCGGGAATCAAACTGGACGCGCAGGTAGTCCTTAACACCGTTCGGCTCCAAGGTAATCCGACTACCTGTATTATAAGTTCACTGAAGCGGCAGGACAACCGCGAACGCCCAATAGATATGGCTTCTTGCGTCGCGGAGCCGACGCGAAGGGCCTATCGGACGAAGCACTGGGCGGGAGGAGTGTTGGCGACATCCGGGCGACGGCACGACAGCCGAAGCCGCGAAGTCGGCGCGATGACCGAAGCACTCAAGGGCATAGTACAGAGCATTGGCGTGTGCGTGTTGACGCTAAGCCAATTGAACCGCGTATCGGCGGCGACGGGCAAGGCGCCGAACATGAGCGAGCTTCGAGACTCCGGCGAAATTGAGCAACACGCGGATGTTGTGCTGATGCTTCACCGGACAAGCCCACCTGACGGGCGGACCGTCGATGAACTCGACCCACACATTGCGAAAAACCGGAACGGCGCGACGGCGACGCTGGAGGGCGTGCGGTTCAACAAGCCACTGACGATGTTTGAGCGCGCACCGGTCGGCGCTACCGACAGACCGGGCGGGGAGGGCTCTTGACGTGACTATCATAGCGTGGCGTAGAACGCCCGCAGACACCGAACAATCGTTTCTAAGGAACAGAATCATGACTGACAGACCATTCCCCGGCAAACGACGCCGAAAGACGCACACAGAGCGGCTGAGGCCTCCCCAGGGCCCGCCTTGTTGCGGAGCAAGGACGCGGCGGCGTTCTTGGCAATCAGCCAACGGAAGTTGTGGGAACTTGCGAACCGCGGCGAGATTCCGGCGGGTCGGTTTGACCGAGTTGTTCGGTTCGACGTGGCCGACTTGGAGAAGTGGGTTGCCGCACAAAAGAAGCGTCCACGAAGATGATTCCGGGATTTCGGTTGACGCGATATCCAACATGAGATAAGGTGTAGGTATGAGCTACGAACCCAAGAACAAGATAGCGGACTCGATTCGGGCGGCGTTCCTCAAGAGCAAGCTGTCCATCCGACAAGTTTCCCTGCGGTCCGGCGTCCATTACTCGGGTACTCACGGCGTCTTAACCGGGGACAGGGACCCGACCTTGAGCACGGCTGCCAAACTGGCCAGGGGTTTGGGTTACGAGTTGGTGCTGCTGAAGCGAAAGGGCAAACAGCGATGAAACGACGGCGGTCGAGCGGTGAAGGTTCTTTGTTCAAGAGGCAAGGTCGACCGACGTGGGTCGCATCCTGGTACAACGACGCCGGGCAACGCCAGACGAAAACGACCGGCACGACGGACAAGCAAGCGGCGACGCGCATCCTGGGGAAGTGGGTGGCTGATGCCGCATTGCGGCGGTCCGGTGTTGTCGATGCATCAGCAGACCGGCACGCCAAAGCGGCACGCAAGCCCATAGCCGAGCATCTGGACGACTTCGTTGAAGAACTGAGGGCGCGGGGTAACACGACCAAGCACGTATCACAGACCGAGAGCCGAGCTAAGCGGGTGCTCCGGCTGGCTGGTATCGAGAGTGTCGGCGACTTGGAGCTTCGACAGGGTGGGGATCCAAGCTCGGACTTCCTGCTCTACCGCGACCATGCGGGCGGTGTGGCGGACTTTCACGCCCTGAGACACACGTACGTTAGCCGATTGGTTGGCGGTGGGGTTTCAGTCAAGGTTGCTCAAGAGCTTGCCCGGCATTCGACGCCGACTCTGACCATTGGCAGATACAGCCATGTTCGTTTGCACGACTTGACGGGAGCGCTGAACAGCCTACCAAGCACGACCGACAACACCGAGAGCGAGAGCATGCGACTTCGTAAGACGGGTACGAATGACGTGGCTTGCAGCGCGCAGCGCCACGGTCAGCAGTTAGGGTGCATTTCACAGCAAGATGGCGCAACGTGGTGCGAAAGTGGGGCAGTGCCACAGGTCGGCACCGATGAAGCGCACGCTCTTGGCGTTGCGAGGGTTAGTGCCACAGTGCGACACAATGCGAGGGAAGACGATAAGGACACTGAACGGACTCGGAGCCCGGGCTCACGGATTGCGAGTCCGACGCGATGACAGCACGCCAAACCCGGCAAACGAGACGTCGTTTGAAGCGCCTTCGGTGTCCAGCCTGTGGTCAGCGTGTCGATACATCCGCCCAAACGACGTGTACTCTCTGCGGTTTCGATTTCACATTCGGCGCCGAGAGTATCACTGGCGATGACGCTACGCCTTACGCCCGGGCTTACAGCACGGGCGAGCGCGGTTGGCAGTTCATGCTCGAGTGGTCCTGGTTTGCGGGGACACAACGCCTCAAGCATTTGGCGCTCATGCGCGCCTCGGCGGCTTCCCGCCGATTCGCCCGCATGAACCTGGCTCTTCTCGTGGTCGGAATCGGCGTGATCGGGCTGACGCAAATCGGTTGGAAGTGGGTGGCTCGTCTGCCTGCGCTGGAGCAGAGCGGTTCGACCCAGCCGACCGGGCAAGGATGGATTCATGTAGCTGGCGCTCCGCGCCCGCTGCGAGCTGATGTCGCCGGAGAATTGCCGGTGGATCTGTGGTGGAACTGGTCCCAGGCTACACTGGGTGCCGCGTCGGCAGTCGTCCTCGGAATAATGTGTATGTGGTTGTGCCTGGCGATTGTCAGGGCGGGGGTTTCAGTTGCGCACGGCGCCCAACTCCGTGAAGAAAAACGAATGACGGCTGCCCTTCTGTACAGCACCGCCTGGGCATTGCCGGTCTCCGTGGGCTTGCTGATTGTGGGCTTTCTGCCGGTCTCCTACATCGGGGCGATGGCTCAGTGGTCTTGGTATCCATCCGAGAACATCTTCATTGTCGCGGCTGCCGTGGTGGCTGGTTTCGGCGTCTGCATGTGGTGGTTTTGGCTTGTGCGTCTGGGCGCTACGGCTCCGCGGAAGGTGCGGGCTCGCGTGGCGGGGTTCCTGGCGTTGGGCGTTCCCCTGATCATCGCCGCCGCATGTGCAGCCTGGTACTTCGGAACCGAGTTGCTGCACCGTGCTCTCACAGATGCTCTACGGCTGGGATTCTGACGCCGTACAACCTCGGCGCGCACACACGCCTGTACTCTCGATCAGTAGTTAATCACAAAGCGTCACAAACGCTTGGTCGGAGCGGGGCCGCAAGAGATAACAGCCAGTGGCAGCCGCTTCCTGACGGGCGCGGTTCGGACGGCCCGCAGGAGCGCGTGCGATGCAACAACAACCTGTCTGCCCCCGGACGCGGGAGGCAAACGCACGGGCAAGCAACAGCTTGCCCGTGGCACCCGCCGGAATCTCTGAGTGGCACATGGTTGCCTGCCGGTTTGTGTGAGTGTAGAATAAGTTGGAGGTTTGTAGCGTCTTTCCAGGCGGATTGGTAGGCAATACAGGAGGGCTGGTCTTCGCAGCAGCGTCCGTCATTTCTCCTTCCTGCCTTAGTGGCAGCGTTTTGTTGCTCAACGCCCACTTCGTAGCTATGCGCGTGGTGAGCGTCCGGCGGGCGTTTACGCTTCTTTTCAAACAGGATGCTTTTCACAAACCGGTGGCTGAGGTCGTCGACGTCGAGGACGGGCGTTACGTCTCATACGACTTCGAGGACTGGGCGGAGCTTAGTGCCTTCAAACACGAGTTCGAGCCCGCCCGGCACGATTGGATTCGTACCGTTCGCTGTCACCTGGCGATCCCGCGCATCGTCCGCGTGCTTCGTTTCTCGAAGGTTCGCCGCCAGGAAGTCAAGTTCAATCGCCGCAACATCTTCGCTCGCGACCACAACACCTGCCAATACTGCGGCCGAAGATTCAACTCATCGGAACTGAGCCTCGATCACGTCGTGCCTCGTTCCCTGGAAGGGGTGACGACCTGGGACAACCTCGTCTGCTGTTGCCTGAAATGCAACGTCCGAAAAGGTGGCAGGACTCCCGCGCAGGCGAATATGGAGCTTATCAGACCACCGGCTAAACCCAGCCACAACCCGACGCTGTCGGTTCATCTTACCGACAGTCGCTACGCCTCCTGGAAGCAGTTCCTCGACGCCGCCTACTGGAACGTCGAGTTGAAATAGCAGTCCACGCTCACCTTCGATCGTAGCATTCGATCGCTGGTGTCGTCCGTAAGTTCATCGATTCTGACCGCTACGTTTGGACTGGTTACGCCATAGAGTGCTGGCACACGGGCAAGCAGATCTTGCCCGTGGCCCCCGGCGGCTGTGTCTGGAGATATCGTAATAGGCGGCGGTTGCAGAAGGGCACTGAGCCCCTCGTTGCACAATCTTCCGTCCGCCTCTAGCATCCCACCATGTTCCCGTTCGAGATCACTCACACCGACGGTCAGGCGCGACACGGCACGCTGACCACGCCGCACGGGACCGTCGAGACGCCGGCCTTCATGCCTGTGGGGACAGCCGGAACGGTAAAGGGGGTCACGCCGACCCAGTTGCGGGCCACCGGAGCCGAGATGATCCTGGCGAACACCTATCATCTCCAGCTCAGGCCCACCGCCGACGTGGTTCGCGACCTGGGCGGTTTGCATATCTTCACCGGATGGGACGGGCCGATGCTCACCGATAGCGGAGGCTACCAGGTATTTTCCCTGGCTGAGATCAACAGCATTACCGACGACGGCGTCGCGTTCCGCTCTCACATTGACGGGACACATTTGACGCTGGACCCCGAGATCGCCATCGAGGTCCAGAGCAAGCTTGGAGCGGACGTCATAATGGCCTTCGACCAGTGTCCTCCATTACCCTCGAGCCAAGAGGTGCTCGAAGGCGCAGTCGACCGGACGATTCGCTGGGCGTCCCGCTGCAGGGAGGCACACAACCGCACAGATCAAGACCTGTTCGGAATCGTCCAGGGCGGGCTCGATCTGCCCCTCCGACGGCGCTGTACCGAACAGCTGACCCGGATCGGTTTCGACGGTTACGCCATCGGAGGCCTGTCGGTCGGCGAATCCCACGAGCAGATGGTGTCCGTCCTTGGGCCGGTGACGTCGATGCTGCCGGCCGGCAGGCCCAGGTATCTGATGGGCGTGGGGATGCCCCGGGACATTCTGGCGGCTGTCGAAGCCGGCGTGGACCTCTTCGACTGCGTCCTGCCGACCCGCAACGGCCGCAACAGCCAGGCGTTTACAGCCACAGGGCAGTTGAAGATGCGCAACAACAGCCACCGGCTTGACTCCGGCCCGCTAGAGGCGGGCTGCGATTGCGAGACTTGCAAGCGTTTTTCCAGAGGGTACATTCGTCATCTGTTCAACGCGGGCGAGATGTTGGCAGCCACGTTGACCTCGATTCACAACCTCCGATTCTATCAGAGGTTCATGACGCGAATCCGCGAGTTGATCTGCGAAGGACGGCTTGCGAGAATCCGCGAAGAGTTTCCGATCGCCTCGATGGCGAGCCCGACAACTAGTGCTCTGTGACACCTGGAGTGAAGAATAGATGGGTGCCCCATGGCTTTAGCCGTAGGGGACACGATTCAGCGCAGCAATCGCATCCCCCACCTCTGAAGAGGTGGGCCACCCAATCCACGGTGGGTCACCCGACCCGCACGTTTAGGAGTGACGATGCCCTAGTCTCGTGTAACGCTCGAACGGCGCTTCTCTGCCCGGCGGCTCATCAATATGGCCGCTGTGTGGAAGCCGAAAATGTCCTAACAGTGAGGGACCCCAATGAATTCGTTGATATCCGTGATCGCGCAGGCGACTGGTGGTGCTCCGGGCACAGGTGCACCTGCTGGCGGCCCGCCCGCAGGCGGTGCAGCAGGTGGCGGTCAGATGATCTTCCTCGCTCTGATGCTCGCCATGGTCGTGTTTATGTTCATGACAACACGCAGCCAGAAGAAGCGAGAGCAGCGCAAGAAGGAAGAAATGTACGAACGGATGGCCAAGAACGACAAGGTGTTGACCATCGGAGGCGTAATCGGAACCGTTCTGACGGTGAAGGACAACGAGGTCGTGCTCAAGGTGGACGAATCCACCAACACGAAGATGACCTTCCTCAAGACCGCCATCCAGCGCATAATCACCGACGAGGAGTGACGGTAGTAGCTTTCAGCCCTTAGCTATCAGCTTTCAGCTATCAGTCGTAGGGTGTATCCCGGACGCACCAGTGGGCTGACAGTTGCGGTTGTATGGTGTTCCTCCGATACATCAATGAGTGTGCTGCGCAAGAAAAGGCCGCGCAGGGTTTCAACCAGAATGCGAGGGCGAAGACCACGGAAGGTCACCATCACGACATAGTGAATGCAGTGAAGCCACGTGAGGACGTTTTACGCTTCATGCGTGTCGTGCAAGATGACTTTCGCGATTATCCGGAGGCCTGGAAGAATGACACGCTAGCCAGTTACCTCGAAAGTATCTTTGGGTTTGTCCATGACATGGAGCGACAGTCGATTCGAAGGGAGAGACCGATGAGCAAAGCCAAGTCAAGCTCACGCGGCGGATGGTGGCAACGTAGATGTGGACGTCAAGTTGTGGCAGGAACGTGCGTGCTGCTGTGCTGTGTTGCAGGCTGCCAGACTGCTCGGCCTTCGGCTAGTGTTAGCCGAAGTTGGAGCCACGGTCCTCCTCGAAGACTTGCCCTGATAGAGATCGCCGACGCCGATCCGCGCCCAGATGAGTTCTCGTTTTATGGAATCGGTGGAATCGGTCGCGAATTCCGCCTTGGGGAGCAGCTATCCTCCTGCTTGCACCAGGAGCTCTTGAGTGCCGGCTTTGGCGTAATAGAACGAGAGAGGGTGAAGGACATCTTAGATGAGCTCGACCTGCAGGCCTCGGACATTATCAACAGCGAGCATGCCAAGCGCTTCGGAAGGATCGCGGGCGTAGATTCCATTGTTGTCGGCACGTCGGATTATCTTGAGCATGCGTACATCCCGTGTCCATTCTGGAGCACGCAGGAGTACCGCGCTTCGGCCAGAATCGTCAATGTGGAAACCGGTGAGGTGAGGGCCACTCTCAAGTTTGACAAGAGCATTGTTCTTCCGCTCTGGTTTGCCATGGTCGACACGACGCTTGTCCAGCGAAGCGTTAAGGAGGCCGTCGCAATGCTTCCGCGCGGAGGCGATTGAGGGATGTCGGTCGAGCCGGGTAGGGCAGGTCGATGACCTGCCTTTTCTGTCAGGACAACAGCGAAGATCATCCAGTTGTGAAGGCAGATGAATCACCTGCCCTACGCCGGTTGTTCCTTGACGGACGGCCCAACGACCGTAGAGGATGCTGGTGATGAGAAGTATGGAGCAGTATCACAACGAGGTCAGTCAATGCCTACGACGGCTGGCATCGTTGGCGGAGGAGCAGGTTGATTACTTGCAGACTCTTGGGGTGAGCCCATGCGAGGATGAGCTGGCGTTGGAATTCCACGAGGTGGCTGCTGAGACCGACATGCGCTTCGAGGATGGGCAGATATCGGAAGCTAAGAAGAACACAATCAAGCGTCTGGACTCAGTGCCGGACACGTTCAGCGGTCCCGAACACGCAAGCCTCTAGACAGTGCAGGCGTTATCATCAAGCAGAGAGTGGGCGGGCGTGAGGACGGATGCTAAGGAGTCCTTGAGGCTCTTCCAAACGGCGGGCCAAACGGCGAAGGCGTGCCGGGAAGTTGAAACCGGGGGATGCGCCCCGGATGCACCAATAGGTTGACACCTGATAGCTGACAGCTAATCCCCAGATTCGTCGCTAAGTCTCAGATCGCTGTCAGCTCGCAGGTTCTCGATCTTGTCGAGCTGCCGCTCGAGCATTCGCGTGCGTGTTCCCTGCAGAGTATCAAACGCCTTGGAGGCGTCATCGAGGCGCTTGCCGATCGTGTCCATGCAGTCGACGAACATCTTCCATTGCTTCTTGAAAGAAACGAGCAGATCCAGAATCTTGGCGGAAGCCTGCTCGAGGCGAAAGTTCTCCACCGACTGGCGAATGACTGCGAGCACCGCGTACAACGTCAGCGGCGAGCACAGCACTACCTTCGATCTCAAAGCGTCGTCCAGCAGCGATGCGTCATGCTCGTGAATGAAACCGTAGACCTGTTCGTTGGGAATGAACACCAGCACGTAGTCCACCGTGCCGGCGCCGGGATCGATATACTCGCGGGTCGTTACCTCTTTAATACGTGATCGAACGTCCCTGATGAATTGCTTCGTGAACCCCTCGCGGGCGTCGTCGTCGGGAGCGTCGAGCACCTTAAGGTAGTTAGCCAACGGGAACTTCACGTCCATGTTCACGCGCCGATTGTCGGGAAGAAGGAACGTAAAATCGGGCCGACCCCCACCGGCGATCGACTCCTGCTTGGTGTAGTTGATCCCTTCGATAAACCCGGCTAGTTGCAGTACGTCCTCAGCCATCCGTTCGCCCCATTGGCCTCGGCGCTGCGGATTGGCGAGCGCCTCGCGAAGCTGGCTGGTAGTCTCGTGCAGACGATTGGTTACCTGTGTCGCGCGATCGAGCGTACCTCTAAGCACCCCCTGGGATTCGCGTCGCTGCTTCTCGATGTCCTGCATAGCCGCGCCAAGCTCGGTCAGCTTCTTGTTCGTCTCCGCCAGACGGGTTTCGATGAGCTTGCGTTTTCCTTCAAGCTGCTCCTTGCCCATTGCTGTCTGCTGTTCGAGGCGGTCCTTCGCCAGTTTCAAGAAGTCGTCGGTGTTGGCGGACAGCGCCTCGCGCGAGAGGGCTGAGAAGCTGACCTTGAGCTGCTCGATAATGGAAGTCAGCTCATCCGCTCTTGTCTCCTGGGCCTCCTCCAGCAGCGCGCGGGCCAAGTCAGCCTCCTGACGCCGCCGCAGACGTACGACCACCAGTACGGTGGCTGCCCCAAGCAGGAATCCGATCAGGGCGAAGATCGCTTCATTCATGGCAGAATCGTAGTGGTCGGTCGATCACGCTGCAAATCCGCAGATTCCAGGTAGCAGACCACTGTGGCTGTGTTGCGAGAACTCCCCCAATTTGCCATCGGACGTTCGCCCTATGCATCAGACCGCACCAGGCTCATACTTTTCCTATTCCCCCTACGTAGATCAACCGAACCACTCGATGCCCTCAGATGTATCGCGTGACCGCAACTATCGGACCAGGCGAAGCTGCCTGATGATTGGTTCATTTTGTGCAGTAGCAGCAGGTGCGAGAAAAGCGGTTCTTGATAGAGGGGATAGAGACTGTGGAAAGTCGATTTCTGGTCATGATACCAGCATTGGTGCTTATCGTGGGCGCTACCACCGGATGTTCATGCTCGCGAGCTCACTCATATGCACACCAGCCGGCCGACAAACACCTGATCTTCAACCCTTCCTGGACCTCATTGGGGCCTCGATACGTTGCCCGGAGCGAATGGCCTTCCACAACGGTAGCCCGGGATCGTGGGGAAACGGTCGAGTTCGTCGAGCGTTACCACGACGTTCAGACTAGAGTGCGCGGCGGAGCCGACGAGGGAACGTATCGCAGCTTCACATCGGTTCGATCTCGGCGCATGCGGCATTGAGATTTCATATTTCACAGGATCGGCATCGGCGAGCAATTCACTCCATACCCGAGTCTTCAGTGTGGTTTCGCGGGAGTCCTTGCGAGCGCAAAGTCTTTGCTGTAATATGACTTGTGTTCACGGGGGTATTCTCGTGGAAGGGGCAGGTCGGGCGGCAGCGGGATCGAATATTGCCCTGGCCGGCGTTGTTAAAAGTGTTCGTCGGCCGGACATCAAGAGTCCGCCACACGTTGCCGAGACGTAAAACGTTTCTTTAGCTCAGGGTCTCGAAATGGCTACCACACCCAAGACCATAACGAAAAAGGAACTGATCGACCGGATCGCTGACATGCACGGCTTGAAACGTGTGATGGTCAAGAAGGTGATCCAGACCTTCCTGGACGAGATAATCTCAGAGTTGGCCGACGCTAACCGTCTGGAGTTTCGGGACTTCGGCGTATTCGAGAGCAAGATCCGGGCAGCCCGCCAGGCTCAAAACCCCAAGACAATGGACAAGGTGCATGTCCCCTCCAAGAGAACCGTGAAGTTCAAGATCGGTCGGGTCATGAAGATGCGTCTGCTTGAAAACCCGTGCAACGTCGATGAGGCGACCGGTCTGCCGCTTGAAGCTTCTTCGGGGCTGACGGCACCAGTCTCCACCTCAGCACGATCGGCATCCGCGTCCTCGTCGACCGCCCGTTCATCGTCCTCTCAGCGCACCGGTCGCAGCCGTAGCGGAAAGGGCTGACCTCTTTTTCAGCCGTCGCCGAATACCGCCTGGAAGCGTGCGAAGTCAGACAGGTCCACATCGCAGTCGAAATCGAAGTCGAACGGTTCGCAGTCCACCGGATACATGCCGAGGTCAGGCCCCGTCATGCAGTCCGTCCAGTTCTCGTAGTCTGTAAGGTCCACATTTCGGTCACAGTCAAAGTCACCGATGCCGAACTCGTACGCCCCCATGTCCACTACCAGGCAAAGCACCCGGAAGTGACCGTCGAGGTCGATCGGAGAGGTTCCGGGATCGTGCTGCGGATCACCTTTGTTGATGCAAGGCGACGAAGGTGACAATCGCAACCCGTCGAAAAGCGGATTCTGGTCTATGTTGCCCTCGCCGAACCAGTCTCCATCCACGTCGCTATAGGTGACTGTGATAGCGGCCAAGTCGTCGTTGCCTATCTCGTCACCGCCGTTCCACAGAATGCAGCCATCCAGCGATGGACTGCTGCTATCCATGTTGTGCAGTCCGTCGCTGACATTGGCGTCGTTGTTCTTGAACGTGCAGTGGATAATCGCAGGTGCGCTGTTGCCTCCGTTTGCGATCGCTCCACCAAAGCTAAGCCCCGGCAGAAGCGAGTGTGCCGAGTTGGAGTAGAATGTGCAGTTGCGCAAAACGGGACTGTTATCGTCGAAGTTGCTCATCGCTCCTCCGAATGAGTCCCACACACCAAACAACGTATCCGTGCGGTTCCAGGAAAACGTGCAATTGGTGACCATCGGGCTACCGGTTCCTCCGTTGGCCATTGCGGCTCCGTCGAATCTGCACGTGTTGTAGTAGAAGGAGCAACCGAAAAGCGTGGGGGAACTATCGTAAACTCGCATTCCGCCGCCTCGACTGCCGGCTGAGTTTTCGTTGAACGCACAATAAACCAGAGACGGGCTTTCGTCCCCCGGGAACGAGAAGTCGTACATCGCGCCGCCCGACTGCACCGCAGTGTTATCCTCGAACGTGCAACTGCTAAGCAACGGGCTACCGCGATCGTTGAACAGCCCGCCGCCGTACTCAGCCGAGTTCTGGCGAAAAGTGCATTCGTTCAACCAGGGACCTCCGAAGTTGAGCATCCCGCCGCCTCCCAGGTCCGTGGAAAACCCGCCGGTGACAGTCACGCCATCCAGGATGGTCCTCTGGTCGATGGCGTGGTCCGCCACCACAACATGGTGGCTGTTGTCGGAGTGGCCGCCCGTGGAATCGTCGTCGTTGAGATCGCCGCTTAGAATGGTCTCGTACGCAAAGATGTTCCGTTCGTCCGGATCGGGAGCACCGTATCCGGCGAACCCGCCGTAGATCGCGACCCTGTCGAGCAGATGGAACGCGACGTTAGGATCACCATTCGCAGGCGCTGGCCTGTACGTCCCACCGGCTATGTGGATTTCATCACCCACAATTCCTAAATACAACGCCTCCTGCAGATCGTTGAACGCGCTCTCCCACGACGCACCGTCGCCCCCGCCAGGAGCGCCATCGTCCACGTAATAGACCGTCGCGCCAGCCGCAACACCGGGAAGCGAAACCAGACAAATCAACAAAACCGGCAGCCAAACTCGCCAAACGTTTACCGTAAGTCGCATCGCAAGCTCCCTTGTCAAACAGGACCCCGTACCCACCGGCATGGTCGACAGCAAGATCCAGAGAGCGGAACCAATCGCCCCTTTAGCCATCGCGATCAGAATGACAGAAAATAGACCCCCAACTCCATGCTCTCTGGTCATTTAGCCTATCAATAAGACGAAACGTTGTCAAGTGTGAGTGAAGTGAGCTGCTTCCAGCAAACTCCGAGGCTACCCATAGGAGATTCAGCCTGTGTCATGGCCACTTAGGCCTGAGTGCATTAGGTTAACGCTCCATGCCAATCCTCATACGTAACATCCGACTGGGACTCGACGACCCCGAAGACCGGATCCCCGCGCTGGCAGCCCGTCGACTGGGTGTCACCGTCGCGACTATCCGCAGCTACGCGGTCGTTCGCCGGTCGCTCGACGCCAGAAAGAAGAGCGACATCCACTTCACCTATCACGTGGAGGTGGCGCTTGATGAGCCACGACGCACCGAACGCCGGCGGATGCGCAAGCTCACCAAGCAGCAAGCGGAGTGGATCGAACCCCATACGCCGCACGTTCCTCGCTCGGGTGATGGGCAATCGCCGGCGCGCCCCATGATCGTCGGCTTGGGACCAGCCGGCATGTTCGCCGCCCTTCGACTATCTCAGCTTGGATATCGACCCATCGTCTTCGAGAGAGGTCGCGAGCTCCATCGGCGTAACGCGGATATTACAAAGCGATTCTATCGAGAAGGCCAATTCGACCCCGCGTCCAACCTGCTCTTCGGCGAAGGCGGAGCCGGAACCTACAGCGACGGCAAACTCTACACTCGCGTCCGCGATCCGCTGGTGCACATGGTTTTGGAGACGCTTTATCAACACGGCGGAAACCCCGATATTCTCGTCGACGCTCGCCCGCACATCGGCAGTGACAGACTACCGTCGATCTGCTCGAGCATCCGCCGCAAGATCGAGTTACTCGGCGGCGAGGTGTGCTTTGAGCACTGCGTCGACGACATTCGACTGACTGCAGACGGGCCGGGAGACTCCGGCAGCCCTGACGCGGCAAGACGTCTCGCAGAACTGCATGTCACCGGACCGGGGATTGGGTCCGAGGGAAAGTGGATGACAGCCGGCCCGACCATATTCGCGATCGGCCACTCAGCCAGAGACACGATTCGCATGTTGGACAAACGCGGCGTGCAGCTGGCGTCAAAGCCTTTTCAGATCGGAGTGCGTATCGAGCATTCCCAGTCATTGGTGGACCGATGGCAGTATGGAGCGCTGGCTGGTCATCCCCGGTTGGGACCAGCCGAGTACCACCTGGTCGCCAGAGACGTCGCCAGTGATCATGGGAACATGTTCAGCTTCTGCATGTGTCCGGGCGGGACGATCCTCCCGGGACATCACGCTCCGGGACTGATCGCAACCAACGGAGGAAGCCGCTCGGACCGCTCAGGGCCTTTCGCCAACAGCGGCTTGGTAATCACGATGGATCCCGGGGCGACGAACCTCAACCCCGTTGAAGGCCTTGCTTATCAGGAGCGATGGGAACGGCTTGCCTTCCAAGCCACCGACGGCTCCTACAGGGTCCCTGCCCAACGAGCAGCGGATTACCTGGTTGACCGGCTGTCCGACGGACAACTGGACACGAGCTACCCTCTTGGCGGAGAGTGGAGTGACATTCGCGGCCTGATTCCCGAACAGGTCTCATCCGCGCTCGACCGGGCGCTGGTCATGCTCGACGAGAAGCTCCCGGGTTTCGCCGGGGCGGAGGCCATCATCACTGCCCCCGAGACCCGCGCCAGCAGTCCGATCCGCATTCTTCGCGATCAGAATACCCGCCAGGCGGTTGGTATCGAGAATCTCTATCCCACAGGCGAAGGAGCGGGCTATGCGGGAGGGATTGTCAGCTCCGCCATCGACGGAATAGTGGGCGCAGACAAGATCATCGAGCGTTTCGCCAGGCCGAGTTGACTGACGCGTGGATTGTTCAAGAGGCAGGAGGTGCGTCCGGGAGGCACCCTACGGTTGTTACCGGCCGGCGTTTCTCAACCCACGCCCGGATGGATTGACATTTCCGCGTTGGGGGAGTGTGATGACATTCCGATCCATGGATGATAGATTGACTTGCGCAGCTATCGTGTAGGATTCGGAGGTGATAGATTGAAAGACTTCCAGATTGGTTCTGAACTTCCGGCACTCGTCGATCGGATGGTGGATAGCTACGGCGCGCACACGAATACGTCCTACATCGACCGTGCCCACTTGCCGAACCGGAAGGAAATCGTCGAACTATTGCGGCGTTTGTTGGAGCTGGTGTATCCGGGGTTCATCGGGCGCCAGCACCTGACCGAGCATAACGTGTCATTCCACGTGGGCGATCTTCTCCCACGCATAGGAGAGATGACGTTCCGGCAGATTCACAGCTGCCTCTGCTATATCGAGGAATCGGGCAGCGCTAAGGGTGTAGCCGCCAATCCCCCATGCGAGAGGAAAGCCCGAGAGCTCACGATGTCCTTTCTGAAAGGCATTCCGGACGTTCGCGACCGGTTGGCTGATGACGTGGAAGCCGCCTACGACGGCGACCCGGCTGCCTTGAACACGGATGAGGTCATCTTGGCTTATCCCGGGCTGCTGGCTGTCAGCGTTTACAGACTCGCCCACGCGCTTTACCAGTTGGACGTTCCGATCATGCCGCGAGTGATGACCGAATGGGCACACACCATGACCGGAACCGACATTCACCCTGGCGCGAAGATCGGGCGGCGGTTCTTTGTCGACCACGCTACCGGTGTGGTCATCGGCGAAACGACCGACATAGGTGACAATGTGAAAATCTACCAGGGTGTCACGCTTGGGGCACTTTCATTCCCCAAAGATGAGAGAGGGCGGGTTATTCGCCAGATCAAGCGGCACCCAACCGTCAAGGACAACGTGACGATTTACGCTAACGCGATCGTCCTCGGCGGCGAGACCGTGCTCGGTGAAAGCTCGGTGATCGGCGGATCGGTCTTCCTTACCGCCTCAGTACCAGATAACTCGGTGGTCACGTTCACGCCCCCAGAACTACGCGTCAAAGACAGGACAAGCCGTGGAGCCGGACGCCCGAAGGACATCGACGCACAGCACCCGCCTGATCACGACATCTAGAGCTTGCTACAAGACCATGGGGAACGCGCGATAGACTGCTACGGTGATGGAGCGGCTTCGACTGTCTCGACAGGCTGCATCACGATCCGTGCGGCATCTCGAAGCAGAGCGGCGAGCACGTCATTGGCGTTGTTATCCACCAGATGCGTGAAGACGGGCAACGACTTCTCCGGTTGCTCAGTACAATAGTACAGGTACGCCAACAGAAATAGCGCATCATTGTCGTGCAATCTGACCTGCAGATGGTACACGAGTTTGTCAAGGTCGGACTCAAAACTGTCGGACGAACCGTAGAGACTCCGCACGTCGACCGGCGACTCGATGAGGCTTGGGTCAAGAGCGATAGCCCTGCGCAGAGCGTCGGACGCCACCTCATAGTCACCTGTGGCAAAGTTCGCGAAGGCGTACAGCAGAACCGTCACACCATTCCTGTCGTCAGAAAGGACCGCCCGGATGTACAAGCGACGGGCTTCATCATATCGCCCCATGTAGAACGCTTCGCTACCTTGCTGTGCAAAGGTCATCCGATCGGAGGGAGTCACGCCGCCCGAGACCATGCCGTTGACCGACACCGGTTGGCCGGTGCTGCTTGCGTCTGAGGAATCGAAGATGTCGACGGTTCCATCGCCACCGCTGTTGTAGATTGTCCCGGTATACCTCGCCGAACCACCGCCCACACCAACCGCCGGTTCATATGAATCGCTCGAGTCGACATAGAATGTGTTCCCCGTGTACACCGTTCCATAGTCGTAGGAACGATGCATCGGAGTTCGCCAGCCGTGGTAGACCGTCGTCCCTGGAGACGACCACGATGTGACTCCGTAGTATGGGTTGTTGTAATACGACGAATAACAATCCGAGTCGTAGTAGTCGGGATAGTACCTGGAAGCAGCCAGATAGTAGCGATTCGTATAGAAGTTGCACGAACCTGACCGATTGTGGGACGGGCGGCAGTACGTGTATCCGTAACGCCCAAAACGCCCAACCCTCAACAGACCGGAACAGTCATCTCTATCGCGACCGACCCGGATGGTCAGCGACGACCCGCAGCCGTCGTGCCTATCGCTACGGCGGTGCCAAGACAAGCTGGACGAAGGACGTAACCAGGCGGACGACGCACACCTGTTTCGATCAATGTGATCGAGACTATGCCGACCGGTATGTCTTGTCGGCAAAGACCGCAAGCCGAACTGCGAATGTCGCACCAGCGACGGTCGACCGGACAGTCCCCCACCCCTACGGTGGCCCGGTCGCGCCTTGGCTTCCTCGACCATGCGATTCGAACCTCGAAAACCCACGACGGACGCCGACGCCGAACCGCTGCCAAGAACGAACGACTGGGGACGGGCTTTGCCCTTTCCGACTTGTCCCGAAGACGACCGCTGGATCGGAGTCCGCCATCCGGTCCTGGTTCCCAGTGCGGTCGACGACGGCCTTCCTTGCCCTGTGCTGACGAACGAAGGCCTGTACCATGTGTTCGATCTGGTGGCGGGTCTTGCCTTATGCGACTTGATCCCCGGCGCTCCGGAGCGAATAAGTTGTCCACGAGTAGCGCCAGCCACAGGCTGGGAGCGCACGACGCCCGAGCTGCGCACGGGCTGCCTCCGCACGAACGTGGGCCCTACTCCGCTACCGCGTCGAATCGCCGGTCTGCCTTTGCGTGACTTGGTCCCCCGATCTGTTGAGCGGACGATAGGCGTTCGCTTCCCCTGCGTGCTCTTCCCTGAACTGGCTCTTGCTGAGCTCTTCGGACGCGCGAAGATCGATGTGGCAGATTGCGTTCTGGAGGACTGCCGACTGGGACGAGCCTTCGATGATCTCTGTGAACCGGAGGACCTGTTGCCGCTTTGAGCGCTCGACGATCTTCGAGCCGTGCTCTTCGGGCGCGCTGCTGATTTTGACCTCGAACTGCCACTTCTTCTCGAGCTTGAAGCAGATCTGCTTTTGGACTTCGACTTGCCCGAGCGAGGCTTACTCGCGCTCTTGGACTTGGAAGGCCTGGGTCTTTTATCCGCATCAGCCCAGCACTGCCCACCGGCTGCACTCAGCGCAAAAAGCATCACGAGGGCCAACAACCAGGTTCGTTTCACAAATGCCCCGTACATGTGTCACTCTCCTGTCAGGGAACTTCAACAGGCCAGGCAAACAATATCTAACAGATCAACTATACACGTCTGTTAAATAATACACCAAAAACTTCTCCTGTGCAAGTCGCGTCGGAGGAGGAGTCCATCCAACATCCGCCTGCACTACTATTCGGACAGCAGTGGCACCAGTTCGGTTAGTTTTGTGATGGTGAAATCCGGTTTGGCTGTTCCGATATCGTGCGTTCGCACTTTTCGGCAAAGCCAGGCCGTCTTTATTCCCAACCGGGCTGCACCGCCGACGTCGCTATGCAGCGAATCACCCACGTGAAGCGTGCGGGAAGGATCGACGCCCATCACTTTCAGGGCATACTGGAAAATACCTGGGTCGGGTTTGTAGCAGCGCACATCCTCTGATGCCACAACGCAATCGAGACGCAGGCCGTGCAATTCCAGGGCTTCGCCCAGGTGTTTTGAATCGGCATTGGAAACACAACACACCGGCAAGTCGATGGCTGCAAACAGACCAAGGACGTCATCGTGCAGCGCCGGCGCTCGCCAATAGGCTTCGAGCCCGTCTAAAAACCGCGTCCCATCAACGTCTCCTGCGAACTCTCGCAGCGAATCCTCCAAACTCACCAACACGCATCGGCTTAGCGTTTGGAAGGACTCATGGTTGCTGTTCTCCACTATCTTGAAGAAACGTCTCCCCCAGCGAACCGCAAACTCCCGCGCCGTAATGGGAACGGACAGTTCATCGACGATCCGCTCACAGGCCGCCTCCACTGCCTCCAAGTCTCCTGCGGCGATCGTACCGTAGAAGTCTATGAACAACGCTTCGAACGGTCGCGAGCGAGTCAACAGGTTGCCAGGGGTTTGTTCGATCATCAATACGACACCATCGTTGTGTATTCGTTTACGCTTGCGGTCAGATCCGAGTCGACTGGTCATCGGTTTCCCGCGAGCACGTTAGCCCACCAGTATAGGCGGATCGGGCCGCTGAGACCATAAGAAGCGGGCCAGCCAACTTGCACAGGAGTACAATGGTCTGCGGAGCGGACCCTACCGGTCCTTTGTTCCCGTGGCCGGCGGCGAGCGGATCGGTCCACAGATTACGCAGATGTCACAGATGGAAACGGACTGATTCAATCTGCGAAATCTGCGGACAAGAGGAGGCATCCGGCAGCTGTATCCGATGCTGTTCAATAGGCGCGCCTTGTTCGGAACAGCATTGGAGTGTCGCGTCCATCCCGCAGCAAAAGGTGGGGGATGGATCACCAGCCAAGGGTCACTAATTCTCTGTCACACCCGAAGCTGCGGGTTGCCAAAAATGTCTGTGGAACCGAACCGCGACCGTGAGGGAGCGGAAATGTGAGGGGTGGAAGCCGTAGGAGGTGGCCGCTTCCTGACAGGCGCGGTTCGGATAAGCCGCAGAAACACGTGTGATGTGACACTATAGCGGCTTCAACCATCTTGTAGCGTCCGGGATGGAATATTCTCAAGAAGAAATCGACTTCCCGACGCTACGACAGAATAGAACTTGTTCTAAGCCATCAACTGTCAGGGCACGGTCAGTTCCAGGTTGTGCAGGCGTGAGCCGTCGTTGAGTTCGCGGAGGATCAACCTGACGCTTCGTCCTGTCAGAGATGCTCCGCCGGTGAAACGGTATTCGGCGACGGTGGTATCGCCGGGAAGGAGGTTCGTGATGGGTTGATACTGGCGTGCCCGGCTCGGGACGTTGGCTGATCCGCGGAAATGGAGCACATCAGCGGAGAGGTTGGTGACAATCTGCCGCAGGAGCAGATCCTCGCCTTCAACGATTACCATCCCCCAGACGTCCACGTCACTGAGTCCCAACTCAAAGGAGAGGGGCACCTCGATATAGTACGGGCCTTGATTCAAGGAAATCTGTGCGAGGATGGTCTTTACGCCGGCAGGTTCGGTGTGGGGGAACCGAAGATCGAGGGTGACCTCCTCTTTGCGAGCGGTCGGGAGGCTAAGGGGGAAATTGCCGGGCACCACTTCCCACGATTCAGGTACGGCAAGGTGCACGTTGCCCGATAGTGGACTCGTGCTGTTGTTAATCGCATGAAGTTTGTATGACACTGACCTGTCACCGAAGTCCACGCTTTGCGGGGTCAGTTCGACAGATGTGCGGAACTCGACAAGCCAGCGTTCGATGTCATCAATGAACACCGGTTCCGGAGTGAGCGTAACGATCTGGCGCCCTTGCTTGTCACGTTCCAGTGGCGTCGAACGACCCCAACAGTCGACCTGGCGTCTGGCTCGGCCAAGCTGGACGGCGTAGCTGTTGCCCTCGGGGGGAGCCTGTGAATCCCACAAGGCCAACACCGTTTCCTTCCCATGATGAAACACCAAGGCTTCGACTCCTGCGGCGATGCGAAGCTGACCTCCAGGCAGAGCATCAGAGAGCATACCGGCGATCGTCCTGACGATGATATACTCCTCGGTGGGTTCTGCCACGGGGCCCTGGGGCGTCGATCTGACGTGCCAGGTTTGTGGCACATACACGGTGTCAGCCCCCGCGTGGCGAGCGAGAATTATCCGCCGCGTGTAGTCCGCAAGCCTCGGCAGACGTGAGTAGACACTCCCAGGCAAGGGCTCTATATAGACCGAGAGGCGATCGTATCCCAGTTTCTTGGCTCGGTCGATTTCCGAGTGAAACCAGATGGGATGGACGTCGCTATCCATCGTCAGGGCGAACTGGTCAGCCGACGGAATGGCTGAGTCGAAATCCAGCGAGGTAGAGCCCGGCACGACAAGCAGCGGGCGATTGAGAAACGGGAGCATCTCGCGGCGTAGTTGTTGGACGGCTTGGACCAACCGAATGTCCTCGACCACATCAGGGTCGTTGTCCGCACCAATCTGCCACCACCCGAACATGCTTGCGTTGGGCGCTACAACGGCGGCTAGATGATCACGCCATGCGTCCGGATCCTCGCTCAAAATCTCCACAAGCGACCTGGGATAAGGCCCCGCGCTCTCGACAAGCGCACCGGGAGGCCCGAAGAGCACGCCGGTCAGGGAGAAACCCCGGCGTACAAGGCTCCGCAGCAAGCGGCTGGTGCCTCGATGCTGCTCCGGCGTGGAGGGGGCCTCCGCCATCCCAGACCAAGCCGGGAGCTTGACCGAACCGATGCCCTGGTTCTCAAGGAGGTTCAGTTCGGTGGCTGGGTTGCTTCGCCGCCCGGGTTCCACGACAAGCCCAAATGGCCTGGCGACCGTGTTGGTATCTTCGCTGAGCTCCCCAAGTATGGCGAATGTCAGATTCTTGGTGACCACCTCAACGTCCCCGGACATCACGCGTAGTCCGGCGTGATAGACTCCCGGCGCCAGGTGGCCGACGTCGATTCGCGCCGGGTCCGTTGTCTTCCCGAGACTCACGGGCACTTCGCCGGTCAGCAGCTCTTCCCCTTCCGATGATGTGACGGTCAGTTTCCCCAGCAGCGTCGTGTCGCAGTAGTCAGCCAGGACGATTCTCAACTCCTGAGCGGAATCGGGAAGCAGAACATTACCTGGCGATGACGTTGTCAGGGACAGTTGCGGTAGGGCATGGATAGAGATGTCATCGAACCAGGCTCCGGCGCTCACATCATTGCGGGGAATGTGCCGCCGCATCGGAGCGGTGGTGTTCCACACCGGCTCCTGCACAACCCAGGCTATCAAACCTATCGTGCGAGCTTGGGGTGGTGCTGGCGGAAGGTACATCTGCACCTTGGTCCATCCAGGGGCTTCGCCGCCACCTTCCACGTTAACGGATCGAACGAGCGTTCCCCCGATAGGGTGCAATCCCTCATCGAGGAAGTGGGCGCTTAGCCACGCCCGAGCACGAATAAGGTGATCCGGGTGCACATAACCCTCAATAAGGTAGTTGGTGTTCGGCTGGATACGCGTCTCCGGGCCATTGTACTGGAACGCGACATTGCGACCTCTTGACGACAGGTAGAAGGAAGCCTCATCACTATGTCCGAAATCAAAGTCAAACGCGCCCCGAGTGAAACGCGGGAAACCCGCCGGCCTGAACTGCTCCCAGAACTTGGGAAGATCTTCCAGATTGCCCTCGTCGCGTTCATCAAAATCGAAGCGATGCACGATCCTGTGTGCTGGAGTCTGTGACCCCGACAGATCGTCAGCCCGAAGCGTCACGGGAAAAACCACCGGCGCGATGAGCACAGCCAGCGTCGCGAAGACATGGATGTTTCGTGACCACATGTTTCCGTTGAATCGCAACCCAGGAGCCTCCTATTGCAATCTTATCGGTAGATCGGCGAGCGTCCCGGAGGTCACTTGAGCCCTGCCGCACATAGCTTTGCGGGTGACCCATGGCTTTGACCTCGGAGAGGACAGATCGGCGGACTATTCGAGCCCCTCACCCCCAAAGAGGTGGACCAACCAACCGCACGTCCGAATAAAACGGGTCTTGCGAAGGCGGTTGCATCGTTGCGGGCTAAGGCTGGGCGCCATACCATCCGGTCATCATGCCACCATTGCTGGACACACGCAGATATCTGACAGACTTCGACTCGAAGCGGACAGGGAACCTGCTGACCGACGTGCTGGTTATCGGAAGCGGCATCGCCGGCGCTCGTGCGGCGATTGAGGCTGCCCGCCACGGCAACGTCACCCTGATCACCAAAGGGACGTTCGATCAATCCACTACATATTGTGCCCAGGGAGGCATAGCCGCCGCTCTCGGACCCAACGATTCCCCCGATCGCCATCTCGAGGACACCCTGAAGGTCGGCGGCGGGTTAAACAGAAAAGCAGCGGTCGAGCTTCTCGTGCGGGACGCACCACAACGTATCGAGGAACTGCTCTCGTGGGGCGCGTCTCTCGACCGTTATGATGGCGAGTTGGCCCTCACGCGCGAGGGTGGACACACGCTTCAGCGCGTTGCACACGCAGGAGGTGACCGAACGGGCGTTGAGCTGGTCAGAATTCTCGAACGCCGCGTGAGAGAGACAGAAGGCATCCGCCTTTTCGAGCACTGCTTCCTCATCGATTTGATTTCAGTGGACAGCGTCTGCATGGGCGCCGTTGTCTTCCACGACAAGCATGGCCACCAACTGATCTGGGCGCGACAGACCATTCTCGCGGCGGGCGGTTGTGGCCAGGTGTGGCGCGAAACGACCAACCCCGCGATTACGACCGGCGACGGTTTCGCAACCGCTTTTCGCGCCGGCGCCCGCCTCTGCAACCTCGAGCTTATGCAGTTCCACCCGACGACGCTGTATATCGCCGGCGCCGTCAGGGCGCTTATCTCAGAGGCTGTTCGCGGCGAGGGCGCCCGTCTTGTCGACAAGGCGGAAGAGCGGTTCATGGACGACTATCATCCGGACGGCGAATTGGCTCCGCGCGACGTCGTGAGCCGGGCGATCCACACGCATCTGATCAAAACGCAATCGAACTGTGTATACCTGGACGTGCGGCACATCAAGGACTTCCACCGACGGTTCCCACAGATATCAAAGCTGTGTGCCGATTTCGAGATCGACGTATCGCGTCAGCTAATCCCCGTAAGGCCCAGCGCCCACTACATGATCGGTGGTGTTGACGTCGCTCTGGATTCATCAAGCTCGATTGACGGTTTGCTCTGTTGTGGCGAGGTTTGTTGCAGCGGCGTGCACGGCGCTAACAGGCTCGCCAGCAACTCGCTGCTGGAAGGTCTGGTCTTCGGGAAGATCGCCGGCATGACCGCAGGGCGACGGCTCGACGAGGCGCACAAAGGAGCCTTGGTCCACCAGATCGAAACCGCTACACCGCCTTCCTCACGGACAGAGCTTGATCTGGCTGACATCTGCAACTCGCTCCGTAGCCTCATGTGGCACAATGTCGGCATCGAGCGCACCGGTCCGCGGCTTATCGAAACCTGCGACATCATCGGGTTCTGGAGCGACTATACGCTCGATAAGACCTTCGACGAACCCTACGGCTGGGAGGTTCAGAACCAACTCACGCTGGCGTGGGTGATAGCCTCCGGAGCCCTCAAGCGAACCGAGCCTGCCGGCGTACACTTCAGGCGCGACGCATCCGACAACGCAACCCCCACCACCTACGATATAGTAACCACCCGCAACTCAAACGGAACAGAACCGCAGCGCCGCGAACACACCAATACCGCAAGCGCCTGACACATCTGTGCGAGGCACACTTGCGCGTTACCACTCGACGCCGAGCATCACGCAAGACAGCCCGCTTCCGATGCCCAACATCGCGATACGGTCGCCTGGCGCCGGCGGATCGCGCTGAGTACCCATGGCCATCGTAAGCGGTAGCGACACCGAACCGACGTTGCCCAGAAACTCGAACGTTGAGAACTCCTTGGGCGGTCTAAAACCGATGGCTTCATAGAGCCGATCTCGATGGACCGATCCGACCTGATGGCAGTAGCTGCGGGTGATCTTGCCATCGGACCAGCCGAGGATTCTCTTGAATTCCTGCCAGGTTTCGGCGGCCAGGGCGCATCCACTGTTAAGGAGCTCTTCCGACTCGGTGCTCATCACGATGGTCGAGTCGCCCGCAAACCCGGTGTCCGCACTGCCCTGGCAGAGGTCGTTGTGCTGGGTGGCTGAGCGAACCACACCGCCGATCAGACGATGCCCGGTCTTCGCCACCGAGTCATGGGCCATCACGCATGCAACGGCTCCGGATCCGATCGTCAGCGACGCGAAGGCGCTCTTGAACTGTTCGCGTGTCAGGTCGGGCGCCGCCAGCAAAGCCTCTATCGTAGACTCGACAAGTCGCCGGCTGCTCTCGCCCGCCACGACGATCCCGCGCTCGATCTGGCGAAGCTCGATCATATTCGCCAGAGAGATAATGCCGTTTACAAACCCCAAGCAGGCGTTCGAGATATCGTAGAACATCGATCGCGAAGGCAAACCCAGATTGTGATGCACCACGGAGGCGGTGGCTGGCTCGAGAAAATCGCGCGAGACCGAAGTATGAAGCAGGCAGTCGAGCTGCTCAGCGCTCACGCCAGCCGCCTGCATGGCACACTTGCCCGCGAGCGTGCTCCCGTCGCTGGGCACGGTGCCGCGCCGCCAGAAGCGGCGTTCCTTGATGCCGCTCATCAGCTCGAGCCTGCCCACGTGAAGCCCGAACCGATCGTAAATCGGCGCGAGTCTTCTCTCGATCTCGTCCGAGGTCACGACCTCATCCGGCAAGACGTATCCGAACTCCTCAAGACAGACATGGGCATACTTCATGGGCGGATTCTCAAACTCGACGCTGTCACACCTCAAGACCGCGATCGGTATTATAACCGCTTGCCCGAAACCAGGTACCCCGCCCGATCCTCACAAAGACATGCTTCCAGGCCTGCGCTCTGTTGTTATCGGAATGTGGCTGTCCGATAGAACCGCATGCCGCGAAGCGACACGACCCATTAGACCTCAATCCGCTCCGCACACTTGACTTCGCCCAACTGCGTGCGAAAAACCAAGTGTAAGACACGCTAAGGGACCTCACTTACGGGTTGGAAGACTCTGCTACCCTTCCAGCCGAACCAGTCGCTTTTTTTTGGGGGAAAGAAAGCTGCAAACTTCACTGCGCCATTGTTGTATCCAGACCTCGCTGGTTATCGGTCTGACGCTGTTTATCCCGATCGCTACCGGCGGCTGCGGGATGTCCGTCGACGGCGTACCGACGCTCGGGTCATCGCTGAACACCGTGCTGGACGACGCCGGCGCCTCCAGGAGCGCTGCGAGCCTCATCGTGCTCAACTGGGACGGAGGGGCTAACATGCTGTACCCAAACCTCGATCTTCAACCATTGGACCTTGCCCTTTTAGCTACGGAGGATGGTGGATCGTTGGCTGACCGCGAGCAGGAGTTCAAGGAGCAGGTGCGCAGCCGGATAGAGCAAATTCTCGGTGGCGTTGAAGGAGTGAATGTGCGGATCGTGAGCAGCGACCAGAACCGAGATCCCGCCGTCGAGACCACCGTGCATCTGTCGCAGGAGATGTCGCCGACGGGTAACGTGGAGATCGGCAGAGCCGATTATGACCCCTGCAACGAGCATTACGGCGATGAGGCTGTCATCTTCGGCGAACAGATCCGCCGCCTGGGCAACGGATACACGTTTGAGGAATGGGTCACGCTTTTTGCCAACGTCTGTTCACACGAGACCCTTCACACCTTCGGTTATGGGCATGTGCTCCGCAGTGAACATCCACCGACCGACCGGGCGATATACGTCGAGCTCATGCTGGACAATCACACCATGAACGAAATGTGCCGCCCCCAACGCCTGATCCACGAGCTGTCCAGTTGCCCGACGGGCGACGGTGCTCCCAAGACGCTCGCTGACGACTCGGGTGGTGTTCCCATGACCGTTCGGCGTGCATGCAAGCACAACCGGTAGCCCCCAGCGACGCCATCCGCCTTGAATGACACAACCGCCCAGTCGCGATATATCTGCGTCGCGAAGTTGGCCGCACGCTCGTTCGGGTCAGAAGCTCATCTTGAACCGCACGCCACCGACGAAAGTGTCCGGATCGTCTTCGTGGCCGCCGGTGTTTGTGATGAATTGCAAGTCCGGGGTTATCGTCAGATACGGTTTCACGTGGATTGAATAGTACAGTTCGTAGACGCTCTCACGGTCGGCGCGTTCGTGAATGTCGCCGTACTCATCAGAGACAATGCCCTGGCCAAAGCCCAACCCGAGCACGTCCCGGTCGCGCCCGGGGACAATGCCCTCGTAAGCACCCGCCAGCGACCAGAAGCGATCGATTCTGTACACCGTCCCATCCGCTTGACCGTAACGGCCTGCGATCGTCAGGCCCTGCTTGCCTGAGGGCTCGTCGCTTTCCTTCCACACCATCTGGTCGAACCCGATGTAGAAACCCCAATGACCGCTGGAGTGACGCGACGCAAGCACTCCGCCTGCGGTGTCGAAGAACTCCTCTCTGCGCCCGGGGTCGTACCAGGTACCGACGCGGTAATGCCCCCAAAGATCGCCGCGGGCGGATGAAAACTTCGGCCTATATCCGACCTCGCCGTGGAACCGGAACTCGTCCTCGTCGTGGAAGGCGGTGTTGAAGTTCGTCTGGCGATTCCGCGAATGAATGTCCATAGCCGCCGCCCGAACGTATAGCTGCTCAGTTATGTCGTAGTTCACATATAGGCTCAAACCCTTCTGCAAGGGGATGGTCGCGTTGTAAACCAAAGCGCGGTTCATGAATTGAGTGTCCTCGCACCCGATGACCTTGCTGGTATCGAAGAAGCTCTTCAGAAGCAACAACCGTCCAAACCTCAGTTCGAGCTTGTCGTCGGCAAAGCTCTGCGCCCAGTACCATAGATCAACGAAAAGCGGCTCTTCGCTCTTGGCGTCCTGGTTCGTCTTGAACAGACCGCCGACTTTCTCCTTGTCGAAGTCGCTGTCGTCACCGCCCCAGTTGCCCTCAGCCTGAATGAAGAACCAGGCGTCCTCGATGAGCCCCATCTTCTCGAAATCCAGATAGAAGCTCATTTCGTAGCTTCCGGCGGTGTCGTGGCCGTTTTTGGTCTCTGCCCCGCCGTGCATGTTAGTCATGATCTGGTTCATGAGTTTGAACGTGATCTTGAATCCGGCGTCCTCGATATCGGTTCGGACACCGCCCCAATCGCCCGTCAAACGCCTGGCGGTCCGCAGGTCGAACTCGCCGACCTGATCCGCCGCATCGGCTGATTCACAATCAGCCGGCCTCTTGTTCTCGGCGATAGCCACCCCCACCGCCATCAGGACCGCGCTTAGAAACAAACCCACTCGCAATGCGAAAAACGATCGTCGCTCCATCGCACATCGCCTCCTTGGTGGTTAGGGTCTTTCGGCCTCGGCCCCACCTGATCCCGCGTGGTCCTCAATGTCAACAACAAACCGAAACGCGGCACAGACGCCGGGTGTCACGGGCATGCTCTGGTTTCCCGTGACAGCCCCAGTGGGATGCGCCCTTCCGACCTGCGCCGCTCACCCGGCAGGTCGTTCGATCTCCATTCGAAGCACTTTGTGTTTTGGTCCTTTACCGCCGAAACTGTGTTGCTCATTCCGAACGGCTGAAAACCCCACGCGCTCGTAACAACGGGCTGCTGTTGGGTTATCGCAAAAGACGATCAGCGAGATGCGGTGGGCACCGAGCAACTCAAAACCGATCTTCACGAGCCCTCGCACGAACCGCTCGCCAAGCCCGCGCCCGCGCTGATCCGGTTTGACGATGACGTGTCCGAGCCAGTACTGCGTGGGATCGTTCTGCAGGGGATTGAGCTCGGCATACCCCAGCAGCCCGGGATCATCGACCGTGGTCAGTTGAAACACATGGCCATCAGGTTTCTTCCAGGCTGCCACCTTGGCGGCAGTGAGCGGATAACCGGTGGCGGGTGCCAGGTGGAGCATCTCCTGATGTGTCGAAACCCAACCGGCTACTACCGAACAAAGTTCTGGATCAAAGCTCCTGATCCGCAACGAAACGTCTCCGGTCCTGCTCGGTGTTGTCAGAGTTTCCGTTGTCACGGCAGCTACTCGGCAAGATCACGGTGAATCGAAGCCATCCCCTCATCAGGCGATGGTCGTTGGCACGACCTGATCAGGTTGAACGGGCTCCATCGGGCACCCTTGAATCGGCCTCAACAGGATGATACTGGAGTTGATCCCGGAGGAAAGTGCCGGTGGCCTCGCCACGTGGGCTGGCTTCGCGACAATCCGCTCCGTACCTGGCTATTCCTCGGACGAATCAGAAGCACCGGCGTGGTTGCCGGGAGGTGCTGGTGACCGAGGCATCGATTCTTCCGAGAGAGCGAGTATCTGTTCGCCCTTCTCGCGCCCGGGACGGGCTTCAAACTCGCCGACCAGCAAGACAGGCTCGTGCCCGCCCCAACCCAACAGTACAAAATAAGCTTGCTGTTTGACGGTGAAGCGGAAACGACCCGAGAGCTTGCGGTCCCCGTAGTTCAACACGTTCACCAGTCCGCGAAGTGAAGCCGACCGTATATGCGACAACCCCCTTCGACACTTGAGGCGCACGCTACTGCGATTGAGGTTGTAGGTCCGTGTAGACCCCGCCGGCAAGCCATCCAGCACAATCGAGAGATAGAACTCACTCGAAAACATGTCTCCGAAGAGCGACCTTCTGCTGGCCTTCATTGCGATGCACAGGTGGTCGTCATCATCCACCCAGTAGTAGCATTGTTCGGGGCTGATCTTAACGATCAGCGGCTCGGTCTGCTTGAGCTTCTTGGCATTTAGGGAAATCATGCAAACCGAGGTGCTGCCCGCACAGCCCGAGGCAGCCCCCAGGCAAGCAACCACGCTTAGAACAAGCAGGATTGACGCGAACCCACGACCCGCGAAGCGGCCTGGAGATGAAACCGGGCGTCGTTGGCGGATCATAACGGGAACTGCTCACACATCTGAAGCACTTCAGCGCGAACGCCTTCAACGACCTTGGGGTCGCCTTGGGCTGCCAGGACCTTGTCGATCCACCCAGCCACCTTGTACATCTCCGGCTCTTTCAGCCCGCGAGTGCTCAGCGCCGGCGTGCCGATACGCAGGCCCGAGGTCTGCGTCGGCTTCCGCTCGTCAAACGGGATCATGTTCTTGTTGACCACGATGCTGGCTTCCCCCAGCCAATCCTCCGCCTGCTGACCGGTTACGTCCGGGTAGGCGGGCCTTAGGTCCAAAAGCATCAGGTGGTTGTCCGTTCCGCCCGAGACCAGCCGGTTGCCCTTTGCTACGAGCCCTTCCGCCAACGCCTGGGCGTTGGCAAGGATTTGCTCCTGGTAGATCTTGAAGGTCGGCTTGAGCGCTTCTTTGAAAGCCACCGCTTTCGAGGCGATGCAGTGCATCAGCGGACCACCCTGCGTCCCGGGGAACACCCGCGAGTTGACCTTCTTTTTCCAATCCTCCTTGCACATGATCATACCGCCGCGAGGCCCCCGCAACGTCTTGTGCGTCGTGGTGGTGACAAACTCGGCAGAAGCTACCGGGCTCGGGTGAAGCCCGACGGCTACCAGACCGGCAATGTGGGCGATGTCAGCCATGTGCACGGCATCGACCTCGTGGGCAATCTCGGAAAAGGCGTCGAAGTCGATCGTCCGCGGATAGGCGGAAGCCCCGGTCAGGATGATCTTGGGCTGGTGCTCCTTCGCGAGGGCGCGGACCTGGGCCATGTCGAACTGCTCAGTCTTGCTGTCCACACCGTACGAGATGATGTTGAAAAGCAGCCCGCTCATGTTCACCTTCAGGCCGTGCGACAGGTGGCCGCCGTGGGCCAGGCTCAGCGACAGGACGGTATCGCCCGGTTTGAGCACCGCAAGGTAGACGGCTGCATTGGCCTGGCTGCCCGAGTGAGGCTGAACGTTGGCATGATCGCAGCCGAACAGCTTCTTGGCACGGTCGATGGCCAGGTCCTCGACGCCGTCCATATTCTGGCATCCGCCGTAGTAGCGCCTGCCCGGGTATCCTTCGGCGTACTTGTTGGTGAATACCGACCCGAGGGCTTCGAGAACCGCCTTCGAGACATGGTTCTCGGAGGCGATAAGCTCCAGCGTCTGCTGCTGACGCCTCACCTCAGCCTGCATGATGGGGAGAATCTCGGGGTCAACCTGGGCAATGTGTTCAAACGTCTGTTCGGAAATAGTCATCAAAGCACCTCAAAAACGCAGTCGGACCACGATGTCATTCGGCAGACAATAATCTATCCACGCCTGGCGGGAAACGCAAACGGTCTTAAGCTGACGAGTCTGTCGTTAAAGGGGTCGTCCGATCGATCCCAGGGTGCCATGGGCAAGCTATGCTTGCCCGTGTGCTCGCTCAATCGTCCACTTACGCGGGTTCCGTGCAGACCGGTGATCGTCAGGCGACGCGACGCTTCCTGACCGGCTGGCCTCGCTTCACTGCGAGAATCGCCCTTTCTACCCTTCGACTTTCGTCGTCAGCGGCGTGTTTATGATCGGCGGGCTTTGCCGGGGTGCTTTGTTCCACCGGCCGAAGAAGCTGCGGAGCAGGATGCCGACGCGGTAGAAGTTTCGCCGCCAGTCGAAGTGGCCGCTGAAGATTGCGAACACACCCTTCGAGAGAATACCCGCCCGCAGAAGACGCATCTTGGTCTTTTCACAGATGCCCAGAGAAGTCAGGTCGATGCCCAGGTAGTCCTTGTTCAGGTTCCAGTTGTCGAGAACCTGTTCAGCCGATCGCAGGCCGTGGCGGTCGACGATCGCCTGCAAGGGCGCTCCCGGCATGGGCGTAGTGATCGACCAGGTCATGTAGCTGATCCGCCGCCGGAGAAACTGCCTCCAGACCCACCACAGCGAGTGACGAATTTCGCCGGGCGTCTCGAATTCCAGCTTCCCGTCCCGCTCCCAGAGTTGAAAGGCCATCATGAACAGCAGCACGCGAATCCCGTGCTTTTTGAGCACCTTCAAGCACTCTTCAGCCTGCCTGACGGTTATCTTCTTATCGATGCCGTCCAGCACACGGTCGTTGGCGCTCTCGACTCCGAGGTGTACAAGCCACATGTTCATGCGTTTGAACAGCGCCACCAGCTCGTCGTCGATCTTGTCCGCCCGCAGGTTCGACTGGAAGTACAAGTCGCGATATTCCAGATCGGCGATGGCTTTGCAAACGCTTTTCGCCCACGGCATGTCCACGTTGATCTCGTCGGAGACGATCTTGATCTCTCGCACGCCGAGTCTGTAAAGCCAGTCCACCTCCGAGGCGATGCTCTCGGGCGATCGCTTGCGAACGAAGGGACGACCGGCCCGCCACACCGGAAGCGAGCAGAACGTACAATTGTGCGGGCAACCTCTGCTTATCACGATGCACGACTGCCTGTCGGACTTGCAGTAATGCTGACCGAGGAACTTGCTGAAATCAACTCGCTCCCAGGCCATCGGCGGTAAGGTGTCGAGGTCGGCAATGACCCGGGGCTTGCCGGTGCTTGCATACCCCGCTGGTGTGCGGATCATCAGACCGGCGATTCCCGTGAAATCCCGCCCGCCACGGGCCATCTCGCGGACCACGTCAGCGAGCACCTGCTCGCCCTCGCCGATGCAGACCATGTCAGCAGCCGACTTGTCCAGAACGTCCTGCGGCGAGGAAGTCGGATGCGGGCCTCCGGCGATGATCAACATCTCGGGGAAACGCTCCTTGAGACGGTTGATCGCTCGAAAGGCCACCCTCTGGGTCAAAAATGAGATGCTCATTCCCAGAAGCGCCGGCTTGTGCTCCTCCACGATCCTGATCTGATCCTTGATCGAGTGAAACTCATCTACAAAAACGATGTTTTGGTCCCTTAAGGGCGTATGCTTGCGAAGATACGAGATGAGCTGCAAGAGGCCCAGGTTGGGGTAGGCTTTGTCGTAGTCGTCGTCGCAGGCAGGAGGGTCCGCCAGGACCACCTTAAGGGGCTTGATCGGCAAGCAATCCTCCGTGGTTGCCTCAATCGAAACCGGCGAACGGGATGGAACACAGGATGAAACCGACAACGTGCAATCTCCAAGGCGGATGGCTGTTTCCGCGCACAACGCCACCAACGCCTCCCACGGGCGCACTGGTGACCCACCATGATTATCGGAGCTTGCCAAGCCCTCCTGAGGCAAAAAGGGAGCAGGCTGATTTATCGTGCGGCTCATCGCCGCCCCCGGAGTGTCGGTCAGGATTAAGTCGATAGGTGCCCCATCCTTTTCACCAGAAAAGGGTGGGGGAAGGACTGATCGAACTGTGCCGCTTCGCGAGACCCTCCGTCCCCCAGTTAAGACAAAGGTACTTGTTTGATATACAAGGGCCGATCCGGCTGGCACCCGATAAGTTGTGACTAGGCATACGCTTAGGCCGCTTTCACCCGCCGGGTCAAAACGTTACAATGGACCCTGATCCCATCCATTCGGGGGATGGGCGGTCTCTGACTCCAGGTGGAGTGGAAAGACGATGAAGATCAGCACCGCGATTCTACTGACGGCAACCCTGGCCCTTGCTCTTGCCAGCACTGCCCAAGCCGACCTCTGCGGCGAACTCGAGCCTGGCGTGGTCACGCCATGCAACTGCGGCGATACGCTCGTCACGGACTACGTGATGATCGAAGACCTCGATTGCTCCGCCGGCGGGCACGGCATCATCATAGGGGCGGATGGGGTCACCTTGAACGGGAATGGCCACACGATCTACGGAACGACAAGTGGTGGTAGCAGAGGCGTATGGTGTGGTACTCCTACAGAGCCGCGCGCGAATGTCACTATAAGGAACTGCAGGATCACGACGTTCTTCTATGGTATCCTCATGCGAAGCGCTACGGCGTGCCACGTCGAAAGCAATGTCGTGACGAATGTAGGGTTCAACAGTATTGACTTGCGCGATGGAAGTAGCCAGAACTTCGTAGTGCATAATCGCCTAGAGTCATCCTCGATAAACCTGCTGTATGTCGACGATGCACCCAACAATGAGTTCTACCACAACCACTTTCTCGGGCAGTACGGTTACGCTGCATACGAGGGTGGGACGAGTTTTGGAAATACTTGGGACGGAAACTACTGGAATTACGGGATTGTGGATGGTGTCCGTCCAGTTCCGGATCTGGACAGTGCAGACCATGATCCTCATCCGATCCCCCACCCCAACCCCGGCGACATCGACCAGGACGGCGATATCGGCCTGGACGATGCCACCCACGTAACGACGTGTCTCGCCGGCCCCGGCGTGACGACTCCACCACCCGATGTCGACCCCGCCGACTTCGCAGCCTGCGACCTCGAAGGCAGCGACGGCGACGTCGCCCTCGCCGACTGGGCCGTGATACAACGCAACTTCGATCCGTAGGCGTGGTACCCCGTCCTTTTCACCAGAAAAGGGGGAAGGACTGATCGAACTGTGTCGCTTCGCGAGCCCCTCCGTCCCCCACCCTTCGCCGTTGCGAAGGATGGGGCACCCGCCCATCGTTCCACCCGGAATGTCGGTCAGGATTATGTCACCATGCCCCTTTTTTCGCCTGCCGGGGCCTGTTTCGTGGCACCTTCCATTCCCGGCGAGGTTGACTACAATAACCTCCCATATGCGAGCGGATTTGTTCCTGTACGCACCCAGCGAGCTGTGGGTGCGTATGGCCGGCTCTCTATACCCGCAGGGGGTGGGGCGTCGAGATAGTTTTTGGCTTGGTGTGAATTGGAGAGCTTCAAGTGAAGGACAAGGCGATTGCGGGCATCGTCATGGCAAGCGCTCTGGTGCTGTGCCTCTTGGGCTTGTTGTTGTTGCCATCGCTTCAAGATGCTGAAGCGTCAGCTCAAACAGAAGCGTCTGAGCACGTCGAGCGCGCCCGGCGACTACTCCAGAAGTACAGTGCAACCGTGGGGCAGACCTCTGCTATCCTCGATGAGTTGCGCGAGATGGAGGTTGACGTCGACATCGAGGACCCGGACGAGCTGCTGGAATACGCCGAGGATGATTACGAGGACCAATTCGAAGCCGCGTGGGAGGATTACAACGCGAATGGGAGTCGTCCGCGCATTCCGCAGGGTGTGGCTGCCTCAAAGGAGCTGATTCGCGAGAACGCAGCCTTGCTCGGAAGCGCTCTGCAAGCCGTTAAGGAGGCTCTGCGTGTGGCGCCGTCCCATGCGGAGGCCCATCGCCTCGAAGGGGTTATCTACTACGAAATGGGGCTAGCTGACTCGCTTCTTGCCCAGTCGATCCGTCGTCAAGCTGATCCCCTTCGTTTGAAGCTGGTTTCGCTGGCGACCGGGATTCGCCTGTCGGAGGGTTCCACGACACTCGTGGAGAAAAGCGGAATCCAATCGATGATCGCCGATCTCAAGGAACGAGCCGTCGAGGTGGAATCGAAGATTGCCAAGGATGAAGCGGCGCTTGCTGAGTCGGAGTCGGTGATCACCGAACTTGAAGGCCGCATCGCAGACGCCCGCAGTCGGGCGGGTGATGCCCGAGCGGTCCTGGACGAGCTCGGATCGGCGGGGATTGACTTCTCAAGACCAGCCGGTGCCGAGGAGTTTGCTGACAGTTACCGCGAGGCGGACGCCGCCCATCGCAAAGCCCTCCGCGAGATTCAGGCTTTGGAGCGGGGCTCATATCCTCAAGCGAAGATCGATCGTAGTGGCGACTACGTGACCGGGCGCTATATCGAGAACGGTTCGTCGGATGATCTCACGGTGGACCTCGGGTTGGCACATTACCGGGACGAACGAGCGATTCTGGCTGTCCGCCTTGAGTCGACCCGACAGGAACTCGACGGCGTCCGCTCGGACCTGATCCGACTTGAGGGGATTAAAGACAGGCATTCCGCAAGTCAGGGGCTCGCAATCGAGTCCATAGCCAAGACCCGGGATCGAGGCGAAGAGATCTACGACGAACTGCTCCGGATCGAATCGGAAGCAGAGGTCAAGGAGGACGAGGCCTTGGACAAGCTGGACAGGTCGGCCCGTGCTTCCCAGCAGGCGGCCCGGTCCGCAGCTGATTGGGTCCGTGAGGCTTCTGAGCATACCCGTGATCTTCCACCCGAGGTCAGCCACCTGTCTGCCTATGAGCAGCGCAAGGATGACGACTGGATGAGCGGATATGTCTACGCTCAGGAGGCGGACGCCCACTTGGCGAAGGCATGGGTCTACCTATCCCGGTACACGTCCGCTTTGCGAGACGAAGCTGCCCTGCGCGGGTCGCTAGAGTCGTTGCGGCTCTTGGAGGCTGACCCCGCAGACGACAAGGAACTTGCGGAAGAAGCCCACGAAATGGGCTTGGCTGCGGTCCTGGCGGCGCAGGAAGCACTGCAAAAAGCCCACCGATCCACCGGGCGCCACTGGACGATAACAGCCCAGTCGGCTGGGACTACCTATCTTATTGTCCTATTCGGGGATGAAGGCTACCTGCGGGACACGATATTGGGCTACCGCAGCGCCTTGGAGGGCAGGGAGGATCAAGCGTTCACAGCCAAGATCGCCGCTCGGCTTCGCAGCCTTGAGGCCAGATAGGCTTCATCGCCGGTTCCCGCCCCACACCGGGCCCCCGACCATTTCATCATTTGTGTCGGTTCAGGCCGGTCTGCACACTTGTGTAACAGGGATTCTGACGCTAAACTGCGGTGCTTCGACCATTGGATCAAGAGAAGGTGTTGGCAGGACGAGGCCTGTTGAAGCCCAGAAAGACCGAACATGCACTATCCCAGACGTAACAGCAAGATCAAGCGGGCGCGCAAGCAGGGTTTTCGCGCTCGAATGCGCACTCACTCAGGCCGGAACATGATCAACCGGAAACGCCGTCGTGGTTTCCACAAGATAAGCGTGGTTTAAGAGCCGATGATCGGCAAGAGCGGGTCAGGCCTTTGACTGTGAACTGCGGGCTTGGAATGATGATTGTGGCTTTCCACTCACGCAATCAGGCGCGGGATGTCTCGCGTCCGTGGTGGTATTGCATTCGTATAACAGCGAGAGCGATTTCCCCGGCGGGGTGATGGCTCTGCGGTCACGTCGTTGCGTGACCGATTAGCGCAAGAGCAAGTTGCTAGCATGGTAGATCAGAATCTCATCAAGGAGCTCGAGAACGAAACGGATCTCGAGGCGGAGTTCGAGGCGGTTTTTGCAGAGGGACTCAGCGATTCAGCCGTTGACGGCATCATAGACCATCGACAGGAGGAGTTCATCCCGGGGGCCATCCTCGAGGGGCGTGTCGTTGGACTCCATGGGAACGATGTCGTCGTGGATGTGGGCCTTAAGAGTGAGGGCGTCATCGCGGGCAGCGAGTTCGATGACCTCTCCACCGTGGCGGTCGGCGACGAAGTCCAGGTCCTCCTGGAGACGGTGGAGTCAGACAGCGGGCACATAGTGCTCTCCAAGCGCAAGGCTGATCGTATCCTCAACTGGCAGCGCATCGTTGCGACGAAGAACGAGGGCGATACCATCCAGGGACGGGTCATGCGCAAGATCAAGGGCGGCCTGTTGGTGGACATTGGCTATCCGGTTTTCCTGCCCGCTTCCCAGGTCGACATCCGGCGTCCGGGCAACATCGAGGGCTTCATCGGGCGAGAGATAGAAGCCAAGATTCTCAAAATCGACACTGATCGCCGCAACATCGTCATTTCCAGACGACGACTCATCGAAGAGGAGCGTCTTTCTGCCAAGGAGGCGCTGTTCAAGGTCGTCGAGATAGGACAGACTCGCAAGGGCACGGTCAAGAACATCGCGGACTTCGGCGCGTTTGTCGATCTTGGCGGGATCGACGGCCTGCTGCACATCACCGACATGAGTTGGGATCGTGTCGGGCATCCCTCTGAGGTCGTTCGGATCGACGAGGAGATCGAGGTGAAGGTCCTCAACATCGATCGCGACAAGGAAAAGATCGCGCTGGGTCTCAAGCAACTCAGGCCCAATCCCTGGGAGGAGATCGAACAGCGCTATCCGGTGGATTCGAAGATCAAGGGCGAAGTCGTCAACATCATGAACTATGGCGCCTTTATCAAGATTGAACCCGGAGTTGAAGGCCTGGTGCACATCAGCGAGATGAGCTGGACGCGCCGGATCAACCATCCATCCGAGATGCTCGAGGTGGGCGATGAGATCGAGGTTGTCGTTCTCGACATCAATAGGAACAAGCAAGAGATATCTTTGGGTATCAAGCAGACCACGGTCAACCCGTGGACCCGAATCGCCGAGAAGTACCCGCCCAACACGCGCATGAAAGGTCGCTTGCGCAATCTGACGAATTATGGGGCCTTTATCGAGATCGAAGAGGGGATCGACGGATTGTTGCACGTGTCGGATATGAGCTGGACGAAGAAGATCAGCCACCCATCCGAGATCCTCAAAAAGGGCGAAGAGGTCGAATGCGTCATCTTGAAGATAGATGAGGACAAGCAGCGCATCGCCTTGGGATTGAAGCAGTTACATGAAGATCCCTGGGTCCGCGAAGTGCCCGAAAACTACATCCCCGGTCAGATCGTCGAAGGCACGGTCACCAAGATCACCAATTTCGGTGTCTTCGTGGAGCTAGAATCCGATCTGGAGGGGCTGTTGCATGTCAGTGAGTTAGCCGATCATAAGGTCGAGGATCCCCATTCTGAGGTGAAGATCGGGGAGAAGGTTCTCGTCAAGATCCTCCGGGTCGACTCAGTCGAGCGGAAGATCGGGCTGTCCAAGAAGCGGGCTGACTGGTCCGCCGCACAGGAAGACGGGACCGTAGACGACAAGAGGCCTAAGCTCAGACGAGGCGGGCTCCACGGCGCTGGCGAGGATACAACCAGCTTGATCAATCCGATGGAGTTCATCAAGTCGGCGCGCAGCTCCGAAGAATCGGAGGGAAATGGCGACGACTCGACCGCTTCTGGGGACGAAGGCGGGGATGAGCAGGTAGATTCCTCCTGCTCGGATCAGGCGGGCGGCGGCGAGGATAGCACCGGGGGCGACCCCGACGCAGGAGCCGATGAGCCAGCGTCTTCGTAAGGGCGGCGGGAATTTGAGCGTTCGGCTAATGTCTGCCCCTGTGATGGCCGATCCGGTGATCCCGGGGTTTTCGAAATAGACAACTTGGTCTGCAAGTGCCCCGTGGCGTGTGCCGGGTCTCTTGCGCAGGCACGGTTTTGTCGGACGTGCTTGGAGGATGTAGCCATCGCTGTTGACGCCGGACTTCAAGCGTACTTGAAGCAGATCAACGAAGCTCCTCTGCTCACCGCCGAAGAGGAGAAGGACCTCTCCTCACAGGTGCGTGAAGGGCGCCTGGCAACCGAACGCTTCTCCGCCGGTGACGTGACCCTTGCCCAACGGGAGAAAGCTGAGAAGGACGCAGCCGAGGCCCGCGAGAGGATGGTCAAATCGAATCTGCGCCTGGTCGTGAACATCGCCAAGAAATACGCCAAACGGGGTATCCTGCTCAACGATCTGATCAACGAGGGCAACCTCGGGCTTATCCGGGCGGTGGAGGGTTTCGATCCTGACCAGAACACCCGCTTCAGCACATACGCTTCCTGGTGGATCAAGCAGGCAATCAAACGAAGCCTCATCAACGGCGACAAGCCCGTCCACATCCCGGCGTATATGGTCGAGATGATCTCCCGATTTCGCACGGCGCGAGACCGGTTCTTCGAGGAAGAGGGTCGACAGCCCACCACCGAGGAAATGGCTGAAAGACTCGAGATGCCCGAGAGCAAGGTCGACCACATTCGCAGCGCAGTGAAGGCCGTCACCGCAACCCAGCAGGACAGCGATCCCGATGGGGGCGCCTCTATTACCGAGGGGCTGGCTGATTCGAAGACTCCGCCGCCGGGAGAAGCCCTTTTCAACGAATCCGAGGCTTCTCTTATCTGTGCCCTCCTGGAGAACCTCGACGAACGAGAAACTAAAATCCTGCGCATGCGATATGGGTTCGACGGCGCCAAGCCCATGACTCTCAAGGAGATCGGCGCCAAGATCGGCCTGACCCGTGAACGCGTGCGACAGATCGAAAACGAGGCCATCAAGAAGCTGAAGACCTGCCTTGACGATTGACACTGTTTCCCTCCAAGCGGGACGGTGCCGGCCGTGCTCGGATGCTCGTTCCTTTGGTGTTGCTCTCCCGCCACCTTCTCCGCTCAAGAGCAAGCTCCAGGCTTATGTAGCGGCCGAAGGGTGCTTTTTTGTTGAACGGCGCAGAAAGTCGACCGCTATGCGAGAGCCGACAATGCGCCGGTATCAGCCGTGTTTCTTGAATTCTCGATAGCATCCGGGCGCAAGCCAGATTAACATCAAAGCTCCATCGGCGAGACGTCGGAATAGCGAGAATGGGTGCGACGAGTTCGCGAACCCTTCTTATCATCAGGAGGAGACAACCGTGCCGCGAGACATGCTCGATGATATGTTCGACAAACAGGCGGAGCTCAACAAGAGAATCGGGTACGATACCAAATCGATGCATGATCGGTTTGATCCGGCAAGCGCCGGCAAGTGGCTTAATGACTACATCCTAGCCGCCGGGAGCGAGCTGGAGGAGCTGCGCGACTGCACCTTCTGGAAGCATTGGTGCTCTGAGGCGAAGGCTGGTCGGCGGTTTGAAATCCACGACCTGCAAAACGCCCGCGTCGAGGTAATCGACCTGCTGTTTTTCTGGATGAGCATGGCGCAGTGCGTCGGGCTAAGCGCCGCGGATGTGTACGAGCTGTACACAAAGAAGCTCGGCGTCAACCACACCCGCCAGGATAACGGCTATTCCATGAAGGCCAAGGACGAATCCGACAACAAGACGATCACGCTCGACAGGACGTGATCAGTTCGGTTTTGACGGTTGCGTATTTTTCGGCGTGTCTCGATCATCGGGTCCGCGTCAAACTCAGGGGTAGTTGTCGCCCCGGTGTAGCTGCCGTTTGACGGGGGCATGGAACCACTGAACCGAGCCCCAAGCGCCAGCGCGGGGGTATTGGATCGGTGCGGCAAGAGTCCCGTCGTTTGCGCTTCGGGCTCGGTTCATCAGTTTACCCACAAACCTGACGCGAACCCGGTGGGCGGTCGCGTGGCCTACCGGGCGGACTTGTTCTACAATTGTTGATTGTATATGCAAGGAGCCGATCATGCCGCGGAAGAAGAAGACCTGGCAGGAGAAGCTGGCGGATGCGAAGGCCAAGAAGGAGCTGCCTAGAAAGTTCCATTGCGACAAGTCTGGTAAGCACATGTATGTGCCGTCGGTCGTCGAGATTGAGCAGGAGATGCGCGGCGTCCGCAAGGGCAAGGTGCGCACGATCGAGCAGATCACGCACAAGCTGGCAAAGCGGCACGCAGTCGATATAGCGTGTCCGATGACCACCGGTATCTTCGCCTGGATCATCGCTCACGCCGCCGACGAGCAGGAAAAAGCCGGGGCCAAACGCGTTGTCCCCTGGTGGCGTACCGTCAAGACCGGCGGCGTGCTCAATCCGAAGTACCCTGGCGGCGTAAGTGCCCAGCGGGCCCGACTGAAAGCCGAGGGCCACCGGGTCATACGAAAAGGCAAGGCGCACGTCGTCGAAGCCGCGACCCCGTACACGAAGAAGGTTCTTCCGCGGAACCCGTAGGTAACGGTAAGGCTGGCGTCTCCGGCCCTTATTCGGCAACGAAACCGCAGATTCAAGCGCCCCACAACTCATCCTCGCGTCCTCCGCTTGCCTCCTTCTGGCACGAATCGTGCTCTGAAACCCTTGCTCGATCGTCCGTTTCCACCGCCAAGTGGCGTTTAGAGGCGATAGGACGGGTTGAATCGGACGGTGCGGTTTGGGTATACTTTCGCCGCTGATCTGGTGCTCTGCCAGCTCTGTTGGGTGACCCACCTCTTTGGAGGTAGGGGACTCGAGCAGTTCACTGATTCGTGTTCCTCACGACTGAATGAGGATTTTGATCGCAGACGGTGCGTCCGGGACGCACCCTACGGGTTGAATGGCGTCCATAGGTTATCCGCCCGTTTATTGAACGCCGGCTGAGCACCAGGCTGATGCCGTCGAGCATTCCGGATCGTTCCTCGCGGTCCGCCGCGATTTTCGGAAGAGAGGCAAGCGCACAGTGCAGGCAGGTTGTTTTGAAAGGGACAATGGGATGAATGTACAAACACAGGTTGATTACGCCGCCCTCTCGGGCAAAGAGCACATTGAACTGGCCGAGCGCTGTGCGGCGCATAACTACCATCCCTTGCCTGTGGTCGTGAAGAAGGCGGACGGCGTCTGGGTAGAGGACGTGGACGGCAAGCGCTATATGGACATGCTGGCTGCCTATTCCGCCGTCAACTTCGGACACTGCAATCCCGAGTTGATCGCCGCGGCAAAAGAGCAGCTCGACGCGGTAACGCTCACCTCACGCGCCTTTCACAACGACCAGTTGGGGCCGCTGTGCGAAGAGCTGGCGAGCCTTTGCCGGATGGAGATGGCTCTTCCCATGAACACCGGCGCGGAAGGCGTCGAGACGGCTATCAAGACCGCCCGAAGATGGGGATACACGAAGAAGGGCATCCCCGAAGGGAAGGCCAAGATCATCTGCTGTGAGAACAACTTCCACGGGCGGACGACCACGATCATCAGCTTCAGTACTGACCCGGTCTGTCGCGAAGGATTCGGGCCATTCACTCCGGGCTTCGAGATCATAAAATACGGTGACATCAACGCGCTAAGAAGCGCCATCGACGATAACACCGTCGCTTTCCTGGTAGAGCCGATTCAAGGAGAAGCCGGGATCATCTGTCCGCCGAAAGGATACCTCCAGCAGGTTCGTGAGGTGTGCAGCGAGAAGAACATCCTCTTTATCGCCGATGAGATTCAGTCCGGCCTGGGACGCACCGGGACGACGTTCTGCTGTGATCTTGAGGGCGTTCATCCGGACGTCTTCATCCTCGGCAAGGCGCTTGGCGGCGGAATCATGCCCATATCAGCCGTCGTGTCATCGCGCGACATCCTTGGCGTCTTCACTCCCGGCGCACACGGCAGCACCTTCGGCGGTAACCCGCTGGCCTGTGCCATTGCCCGCAAGGTGGTGGCTACGCTCAAGACGGGCAAACACCAGGACCACGCGAGACAGATGGGCGATTACCTGCGCGACAAACTCCGCGCGATCCGGACGGACAAGATCAAGGAAATCCGCGGCTTCGGATTGTGGGTCGGAATCGAGCTGCACGAATCAGCGGGACGGGCGCGGGGATACTGCGAGAAACTGATGGACCTGGGCATGCTCTGCAAAGACACGCATGAGCAGGTGATACGCCTGGCGCCGCCGCTGGTAATCAGCAAGGAGGAAGTCGACTGGGCGCTCGAGCGACTGGTGGAGGTTATGCGGTAGGAAGAACCGGTTGAGAGTGTTTGCGAACGCAGCATGGAAGACGGAGAAAACGTGATGGCTTGTGATCTTGTAGGACGCAACTTTGTGTCGATGCTGGACTTCTCCCGCGAGGAGATTCTCGAAGTTCTTGAGACGGCTCGCAAGCTCAAGGCAGCTGGCGTGCCGGTAATGCCTCAAGGCGAACCGGTCAAGGCAATGCCCCTGCAGAACAGGACGCTGGCGATGATCTTCCAGAAGCCGTCGCTGCGGACCCGCGTTTCGTTCGAGACCGGCATGACCCAGCTCGGCGGACATGCCATCTATCTGGCACCGACCGACATAAGCCTCGGCAAGCGCGAGACGACCGAGGACATCGCCATCGTGCTTTCTCGCTACGCCGACATAATAATGGCCCGGGTCTTCGGGCACGATATTGTTGAGGATCTGGCGAAGCACTCGACCGTTCCGGTGATCAACGGCCTGAGCGACTACGAACATCCCTGCCAGATCATGGCTGACTTCCAGACCATCATCGAGCGAAAGGGCAAGCTCGATGGCGTAAAGACCTGTTACATCGGCGACGGCAACAACGTCGCGAATTCGCTGATGCTCGGCGCTGCTCGTGTGGGAATGCACATGACGGTGATTACCCCGAAGGGCTTCGAGCCGAAAAGCGAGGTGTTCAAGACGGCGACCGAGGCGGCTGTCTCTACGGGGGCAAGGATCGCGGTCTCCAACGAAATGTCGGCCATCGACGGAGCGGATGTGCTCTATACCGACGTCTGGGCTTCGATGGGACAGGAAGCGGAAGCGCAACAGCGCAAGAGCAACTTCGCCGGATACACGATTGACGAGAAGGCAATGAAGATCGCCGCGCCCGATGCCACGATCCTGCACTGCCTGCCGGCGCATTACGGCGAGGAGATCGACTACCAGACCTCCCGCCTGCCCAGTTCAGCCATCTTCGATCAGGCTGAGAACCGGATGCACGCCCAGAAGGCGATCATGTTGCACCTTGTGGGTTAGTGGTTGTACAGAAGGACTGACTGTCCGCAAGTGAAGGGAGCGAACACACGGGCAAGCAGTGGCTTGCCCGCGGCACCCGGCGGTTTCCACTGACGTGCAGGCACTTTGCCGCCGCTGTTTCGACGCCGTGGATACTCGAGCCGAACCGCGACCGTGAGGGAGCGGCCCTTGCGAGACCGTAACAGTCTCTCTGGAAACGGCACTGGTTATCCGAGAGTGAGGCACGGCCAAACAACCAAAGGCGTCCCAGCCCGGGGTGCCCCATCCCTTCCAGGGGTGGGGGGCGGATGTGAGGTTGCTCGGTCACTGCCGAAAAACGCCCGGTCATCTGAAAGTGCGATGGCCCGCGGAGCGGACCCTACTCGTCCTTTGTTCCCGGGGGCCAGGGGCGAGCGAACGGATCCACAGATTACGCAGATTCCACAGATGGGGGCCGGCTGATTGAATCTGCGCCAATCTGCGAAATCTGTGGACAGAAAGAGGCATCCGGCAAGTGCCCCAATGCTGTAATGAGCACGCCTTGTACCGAGGTGGATTGTGGGCACCTGGCAAAAAACTACCCGGTGGTCTCTGTTCCCACGCAAGGAGAATGCCGATCTTAGAGCAAGCTCCAGTTTTGTGTGGCAGTCGAACGGCACTTTTCTGCCCGGCGGTGCAGGAAACCGACCGCTATGCAAAAACCAAAAGCGCTTCTGAGATCAGCCAACGAAAGCAACAGGTACTTACATGAGCAAACCAAAACTGATTGTTGTCGCCCTGGGGGGTAATGCAATCTCCCGGGAGAACGAAGAGGGCAACGTCGACCAGCAGTTCGGCCACTCGCGCGACACCTCAAAACAGCTCGCGGACTTGGTCGACGGAGGATGGCGTCTGGTCATCACCCACGGCAACGGTCCTCAGATAGGCAACTTCCTGCTCCGCAACATGGCCGCCGCCCACAAGATCTACCCGCTACCCATGGAGGTTGCCACAGCCCATGTGCAGGGTGGGATGGGCTTCATGATCGCCCAGACAATGACCAACGAACTCAACAAGCGCGGTCACGACATTTCAGTATCAGCCGTCGTCACTACCGTGTTGGTTGATCGCGACGATCCCGCCTTTGAGAATCCCACAAAACCGGTTGGGAGGGTCTTCGATAGGGAAACCGTCGAGCCGTACATCCAGACGCACGGCTGGACGGTCAAGGAAGTCTCACCGGGCAAGTTCCGCCGCGTGGTTCCCTCGCCCCAACCGCTCGAAATCATGGAGATAGACCTTATCCGGCGAGCTGTTCAAGCCGGCGAGTTGCTGGTGGCTTGTGGCGGCGGCGGAATCCCGGTAATCCGTGATCCGGACGTGGGCCTGGGAGGAGTCCGAGCCGTTATCGACAAAGACCTGGCGTCCGCTCATCTTGCGCAGCAACTCGACGCCGACGTACTCTTGATTCTCACGGTCGTCGAGCGAGTCAGTATCGACTTTGGCAAACCCACCGAGAGAGCAATCGAGCGGATGACCGTCGAGCAGGCGAGGAAGTTGCTTTCGCAGGGGCAGTTCCCTGAGGGATCTATGGGTCCCAAGATTCAAGGCGCCATAGAGTTTCTCGAATCCTCGAACAAGCCAGGCGCACGAGTGATCATCGGTCCGCTCGACAGGGCAGCCGACGCCATATCCGGCAAGACCGGAACGTGCATCACCGCATGAGGAGGTGTCAGGAAAGTCCTTCTGACAGCATAGGTGCCGCCGACTGGGTCCGGGCATGGGACGATCGCCACGAGTTACCCAGCCGGGCCTTGTTTGTCATCTGTTGAATCGGCGGTGTCGTCCGTGATTGCCTCGTCTCCTACCGATGTTTTGGGGCTGGTTGTGCCACAGCATGCGAGCCCATAACCGCATCCGGCTTGACCGCAATCATCACAACGAAGCGGCGAACCCCTCGACGGGCTCTCGCAGTATTGCGAGAGGCTGCCGTGGCGGTGACAGCGATTATGACATGGAGCATCGAACGCCAATATGTGCCAGCCCCGCACGGTTTGGTGCAGCTTCATGTGCCACTACATCCGGGTGGTTGGTAGGTAAACGACACAAGGTGTCAATCAAGAGATGTCTGTTTTGTAGTTATCGGCCAGAATCCTTCAAGATCGGAAAACCGCCCTGACGATACTAATGACGTACAGCAGGCGACCTTGCAGTGAAGTAAGAGTGGACGAACGTGCTGATATGCGCTGCCTGCTGCCTCACGGTTCTCACCGGCGATTCATGGAGGAATGCGGGCGTGGGACGCGGACGGCGGAGAGTCCGTCGGGTCGACGGTCTTTGTGTGGCTGTTGCGATTCGGCGATAGGGACCGCAAGAAGTGGGAACCAGGTCCAGACCACACTGGCGGATGAGCCTTTGGACGCGGTGCAATGAGCGAGATGGTCAATATCGGGAACGTCACGCCGGCGGCTATTACAAACCTGCCGTTTGTCGGCCCACATCCGGCGGACTTAGGTGTCGCTCAAAAGAGCGCAACGGACCGGCTTCACAACGACACGTTCGAGTTCTCGGACGAGAGTGTCGCCCTGGCCCGCGCTACAGCCCTGTCCACGCTTCGAATCGCCCGGATGGCAGCCATCCGGGACGAAATCCAAAACAACCGCTACGAGACCCCCGCCCGAATCAACGGGACCGTGGATCGTCTGCTCGACGTTCTTGTCTGATCCTGACCTCACAATAGAAAGCCTCGATTAGAGCATTCTCGGTTCTTGTATAGCTGTCTACTACCCACACCGTTCAGCAGCAAAGCACCGTTCGGCCGCCACAAAACCAAAGTTTGATCTCGGCGATTCCAGCGTGAATATGTGCCTCCGTGTGTCGTCAAGCCTCCGTTTATTGGGACGGTGAATTGGCGGATCTTCTCACGGGCATCAGTCATTCGTGAATCGTACACTCAAGACGGTTACAGACGGGGGATGGGGCGCCCGTCGGGTACACAGATCCAAGGTTAAGGGGAACAGAAGCAATGTCATTTATAGACTTGAAGTCCGTCTTGCAAGACTGGGAGTACGATCCTGACAGAATCGCTGTGCGCAAGATCCTCAGCAACGACGGAGTTGAGAGAATCCAGCTTCGCATCGAGATGGGGCTTTTGCAGATGGAAACCGAGGGTCGCCCCGACGGCAACAGACCAATGGGGGCTGCATCCCTGTTGGAACTCCACTCCGAACGCCTCGCACAGTACGACCGTCGAAACGGGACCACGATCGGCTTTTTCCTGACGCAGGCTGAGTCCAAAGAGCTGTGCGACGAGGTCTCGCTGTATTACCGGCGTTGCGTGGCTCTGTTCGTGCTTGAGGATTTCGATGCCGCAACCAGGGACGCTTCCCACAAGCTGGCGGTGATGAACCTGTGTCGCGAGTACGCGCAGGAAAAGGAGGATCGTCTGCGTCTGGAAGGGTTTAGACCCTATGTGCTGATGATGAGCGCCCGGTCTCGGGCGTATCAAGCCCTTGCCGAGCAAGAGCCGGTTAGTGCGCTTGCCCACGTGAATCGGGGCTTGCTGCATATTGCCACGCTCTTCGATGGTCCGGACCAAGAAGAGGCTCTTAGCAACCTCGAGGAGGTCCGCGTATTGAAGGACCTCGAGAGGGAGTTGGCCGGCGAGATTCCCGAGGATCCGATCGCCACTACTCGCAAAGCGCTTCGCGACGCCATTGAACAGGAACGCTTCGAGGAGGCAGCCCGCCTCCACGACCAGCTTCAGGAAGGCTCCAGCAGCATGGATCACCCCTGACTCGGCGGTTGTCAGGGCGGTGACGGGCGATAAACGTCGTATCTGGTTTTCCGGCTGCGGTATTGGATGGCTGGTGCGGGCGAGAGCAGCGGTGCGGCGAGCATTCGCTTGACGACGATACGTGTTCGGGCGACTCGGCGTGCAGCCTCCAGCAGCTCGCCGGCGTCGCCATCGTCACCGACCAACGCCCTGCAGAGCCTCATCTCCTTTTTGACCCTGGCTGACTGCTTCTTCCTGGGCGGGTACATCGGGTCGATATAGACAACGTCGGGGGCCAGTTCGTTGTCGAGCTTATCGAGAACGTCACGGGCATCGTCCACGATAAGTGTGATTCGTGACGCAGCGTCTCGAGCCGCGGGCGCACTCGCCTTGGCTGCTCGGCTCAGCCCGTCTTGCAGCATCACCCCTAACACCGGCGAACGTTCGACGGCTGTCACGTGACATCCCAGAGAAGCCAGCACGAAAGCATCTCTTCCCAGCCCGGCTGTCGCGTCAAGAACCGTGGGCGCCGCCCCTCGCACGCCGACCGCCCGGGCGATGAGCTGTCTTCGGCCACCGCCCCGCCGACGGCGGTAGTCAACGGTTGGGCCCGTGAAGTCCACGGCGATCGGCCCCGGCGAATCCGCGCCCGTAGCGCGAAGCTCCAGACAATCCGAGCACACAACAAGAAGCAACTCAAAGGCTTCGTCGCCCGGGTCGGTTTGCGGAAGATTGAGCGATTGCGCAAGCGACACTACCAGCGCGCCGAGTTGGGGATCGGACGAGGCAGCCGCCACCGCGATCTTTGCAGGCGGCTTCATGCTAACCTCGGCGTGGGGCACGACATTGGCTTTCGACAAGAGATAACCCCGTAGAAAAAGGGGGACGATCTCTCCTGTGCAAGACATAACTCTCAGGCAAGTCTGTCCGAGTCGGAGAGACTCATTCGTCGCCCGCGAACGGTGGCGATGGCTTTGCCTGAGACCTCCCAACCGGCGAAGGGAGTGTTTCCGCTCTTGGACGCGAACCGTCCGGGGTCGATGGTCCAGACCAAGTCCGGGTCGAAGATCGTCAGGTTGGCGGGCGTGCCGGTTCGAGTTGACGGCGGATTCAGCCCGAGCACTTTCGCCGGCCCCGCGGTGAACCACTTGATAAGAGCCGGCCAATCAGCGAGCCCGGTTTCAATCATCGCCTTCGACACCAGAGGAAGAGCCGTCTCGAGCCCCACAATGCCCGGCGGAGCCTCGATGAATCCCGCCGACTTATCTTGCCGGGAATGCGGCGCGTGGTCAGACGCGATGCAGTCTATCGTCCCGTCGACGAGCCCCATACGGCAGGCTTCCGTATCTGCTCTACTGCGCAGCGGAGGGTGCATCTTAGTGTTGGGGTCGAGGTCCGCACAGGCTTCGTCGGTGAGCACGATGTGGTGCGGGGTGACCTCCGCCGTGATCGGCAGCCCGTCGGCCCGGGCACTTCGCACAAGGTCGACCGATTTTGCGGTTGAGACGTGAGTTATGTGGTAGCGAGCTCGCGTTTCGCGACACAGCGCGATGTCGCGCTGTATCATTGCTTCTTCGCTACGAGGGTCAAGCCCGGGCAGACCGAGGCGCTTCGAGACCTCGCCCAGGTGCATGACACCGCCGACGGAGATCGATCGATACTCACAGTGCTGCATGAGGACCGCGCCACATTCGGCGGCCAGCTTGAAGGCTTCGCGCATGACCGCATCATCAGACACGCCGTCGCCGTCGTCGCTGAAGGCGATAGCCCCCACTTCCAAGAGGGCTTTGAAATCGGTTATCTGCTGCCCCTGACGACGGTGGGTGATTGCCGCCACCGGCCCGACGTCGCAGTGGTCAGCCTGCCTGGCTTTGTCGAGCACGAAACGGACAGTCTCGGGCGTATCGATCGGCGGATTCGTATTGGGCATGCAGGCAACGAACGTGAACCCGCCAGCTGCCGCTGCAAGTGTTCCTGTTTCGATGGTCTCTTTGTGTTCGAGGCCGGGCTCGCGCAGGTGAACGTGAATGTCAGCAAACCCGGGGCAGACGATGCAGCCGGCTGCGTCCAGCACTTTCGCACCATTCGGTGAGGAATCGACCAGACGTCCGCCTGTGATCGCAACGTCGGCAATCTCGTCGCGCCCGGTGACCGGGTCGATCACTCGACCGCCGCGAACAACAAGGGTGTCAAGCTGTGTGGTATTCATGAATGGATCATCCGCGCACTTGTCACGCCCGGTATGATCGTATACTACCGCGATTAGAGCAAATGTTTCCTTTGTGAGGCGATACACCGGCGACATGCAAGACCGGAGCACCGGGTTCCACGGGCAAGCTATTGCTTGTCCGTGTACGGGTGCCCCATTCTTCGCGCAGCGAAGGGCGGGGGATGGAGGGGTACGTGAAGCAATACCGTTCGATCAATCCGTCCCCCACCCTTTCCTCCGGGCACGGAGCGAAGGATGGGGCACCCGTGCAATACCGTTCGATCTGTCCGTCCCCCACCCTTTTCTCCGGGTCGGGGCCGGAGGACGAGGTACCTGCGCTGCTCCTGGACCGCTTGGCTCATAACGCAGCAGGAACTTGGGAGCGAATGATGATTCTCAAACGGCGAAAGACATACCCTGGTCCGGGATTTCTGGCGATGACGTGTGTGGCTTTGGTTCTGCTGGCGAACCTGGGTGGCTGTGGGCCAAGAGCGAATTTCGCAACGGCGGGGTCCATCAAGACGAAGCGGTTCGCCGCGGACCTGGCCGTGGTCAACGCTCGCATCTGGACCGGCGTTGACGGTCGGGATGACGACGGTTCCGATCAGTCGACGGGGTTGGCTGTTGTTGGCGGCCGGATAACGGTCGTTGGGGATGACGCAGCCGTTCGGGCGTGGATAGGCCCGGACACGAAAGTGATCGATGCCCAAGGTCGGCGGGCAGTCCCGGGCATGACAGACAGCCACCTTCACCTGATCGGCGGCGGTTTACAGCTTGGACGGCTGTACCTGCGAGATGTGGCCGATCGCGAAGAGTTCATCCGGGCTGTCGCTGACGATGCCGATTCGAAGCGAAAGGGCGAGTGGGTCCTTGGCGGACGTTTCAGTATCGAGAGCTGGACCGAGCCGAGCGAGCCTCGGAAGGAATGGATCGACCCGGTAACGGATGACGTGCCGGTCTTTCTCACTCGGATGGATGGTCACCAGGCACTTGTCAACTCAGCCGCTCTCAAGCTGGCAGGGATTGATCGCTTTGGCCCCGCCGATCCGCAGGGCGGCCAGATCATACGTGATCCGGACACGGGCGAGCCGACGGGCATCTTGAAAGAATCGGCTATGGAGATGGTCCGCAAGCACATTCCGCAGCCCAGTGCGGACGAGAAATACGACGCGCTCAAACGAGCGATGCGGCACGCCAATGCCCACGGAATCACATCGGTACACGACATGTCGCAGCTTGGCGATCTGGACGTGTATCAGCGGGCGGCGGCTGACGGCGGGCTCACGCTACGGATTCATTGCTATGTGGATGTTACGGATTGGCGGGGATATGCCGACCGGATCCAGCGATACGAGGCGCCCGGCGATATGTTCCACGTCCACGGTTTCAAGGGTTTCATGGATGGTTCGTTGGGCAGCCGGACGGCCTATATGCGCGAACCGTACAGCGACGCAGATCCCGGGGCTCTTTACCCGCGCGGTCAGCTTACCGATTTCGCCGATCCGCCTTCGGAGTTCATCGAGCTTGCGGTGATGGCTGGCGGTCGAGGATTGCAGCTTGCAGTTCACGCGATCGGTGACGAGGCGAACCATATTCTGCTTGATGCCTACGAGGCGACCTTGCAGCGTAACGGTCCGCGCGACGCTCGCCATCGAATCGAGCACGCCCAACATTTGCGCGTCGAGGACATCCCCAGGTTCTCCGCGCTTGGGGTGGTGGCCTCGATGCAGCCGCTCCACAAAGCCGACGACGGGCGATACGCCGAGAAGCGGGTCGGCCCGGAGCGGCTGAAGGGTTCATACGCCTATCGACAACTCGTGGACAGCGGAGCACTGGTGTGTTTCGGCAGCGATTGGCCTGTTGTCACGCTGGACCCGTTTGCCGGGATCGACTCGGCTGTAAACGCGCGGACCCTGGCGGGCGATGTGTGGCTGGCGTCGCATTCGCTGACGGTTCAGGAGGCTCTCCGAGCGTACACGGTCTCACCGGCGCGGGCTGTTCACCATGAAGACAGGATCGGAACGCTGGAAGCCGGCAAGCTGGCCGACCTGGTAATCCTCTCAGCCGACCCCCTCACCGAACCCGGCGAGAAGCTCGGCCAGATCAGACCCACACATGTGATAGTCGATGGGAAAGTCGTCTTCACGGTGTCGAAGTAGGCTGTTATGAAGGAACGCGTGACCCGTCTGCCATTTGGCCGGTGCGGCGTACGGCGTGGCGGTCAGCTTCCTGCGATGTTCGGTAGAACCGCACAGTTCAACCGATATACAAGCCTGGAGCCAGCTCTAGCCGCCCGAGCGGCCGCTGCCGCGCACTCGTCCTACCAGGCTTTGCGCCTGGGTCTTTATGCCCTTTACTGCTGATTCCAGCGCCTCGCGAGACGGGGCGTAGTCCATGGCTGTGTCGAAGTGGACTTTCTCGTTTTCGATCAACTCCTTGAGCGACAGCGTGAACGATCGCATCCCCTCCTCTGTGCTCTGAGCGATGACGGCTGGTACGTCTTGGTCCTCTTCGTGGATGATTTTGTCTTTCACTACCGAGTTGTTCAGCAGCACCTCGGTGGCTGGATAACGCGATCCTTCCTTGATGCCCGGCAACAGGCGCTGGCAGCAGATTGCGGTGAGGCTATTTGCCAGCGACGAGCGGATGAACCCATGCTCACCGCGCGGGAAGAACTCGAGGATGCGGTTGAAGGTCTGTTGGGCATCAGACACGTGCAGAGACCCGAAGACCAGGTGCCCGGTTTCGGCCGCCTGAATAGCCGCCTGCATCGTCTCTCGGTCGCGCATCTCGCCGATGAAGATGCAATCCGGGTCTTGCCTGACGACGTAGCGCAACGCCTCGTGGTAATCCGGGATGTCGATGCCGATCTCCCGCTGGGAAACGATCGACTTTTGCGGATGGAACACGAACTCGATGGGGTCCTCGATCGTGATGATATGCATGCTGCGATGCGCGTTCACGTGTTGGACCATAGCAGCCAGCGTGCTGCTCTTACCGCTGCCGGTAACCCCGCTGACCAGTACGAGCCCTTCGACGCTTTGGAGCACGAGCTTGCCGTAAATGTCAGGGAGGTTCAGATCATCGAAGGAAGGTATCTTGCTCTCGACTCGCCGGACGGCTGCATGCATCTCTGCCGTGCAGCGGAAGACGTTGATGCGATACCGCTCTCCCCCGTCGCCTTTGGCTGAAAAGTCCAGATCGCCATGCTCCTCGTATTCGTGGCGTCTCTTTTCGGGAACCAAGGTTCTCATCATCTCTTCGATGTAGTCCGTATCCGGCAGGGGCGGCATATCCACCTTGCGCAGAACGCCCGCCACGCGATAATACGGCGCGTAGCCCACTTTGAGGTGCAAGTCGGAGGCATCGGTCTGCGACATGGCAGCCAGGAGCTTCTCGATGGCTCTGTCGGGAGATAGCAACTCTGACATTCCAAGGTCCTCCAGGACGACCCCGCGTGGATTGGACCGGGAGCGGTTTCCAGGCGGAAGTACTTTTTTTTCAACCAGCACCGATACGAATCGGGCATGTGCTCGGTATTCTATCAGTTGCGGCCTTTACGTGAACAGCCCGATTTCAACCGGCTTGTGCGGGGCTCTTACGATGGTTTTCGCCTTGCATCACCACGTATGGTCGACGATCCTATGAAAATGGTGGGGCAGCGGCACTGGAGTAAGTCGTCCCGGGTCGCCGGTATGTGAAGTCGGAGATTCGCCAAACTGGTCATCCGCCGCATCCGTTCGGCGGCGATTGAGCTGATCGCGACGTTGCTGGTGTTTTTGGATTCGAGCGTCTGTTCTTTCCCTTAGGTGGGCAGGTTTTGCATATCTGGGTAACGCTTTGGTGGCTGTTGTTTGTGTCGGCCGTCGGGCTCTGCCTTGGCAGTTTTCTGAACGTCGTCATTTATCGCATTCCGCGTGACAAGTCATTGCGATCGCCTCTATGGTCAGCCTGTCCGCATTGTGCCCACCGCATTCGCTGGCACGACAACCTTCCGGTGGTGAGCTTCCTTCGACTGCGCGGTCGTTGCCGAGACTGTGGCGCCTCCATCTCGACACGCTATCTCATCATCGAGGTGTTAATGGCGCTGGTTACGCTGATCCTGTTGGATGCTTTTTTCATCGGTGAGATCCGCTCGGGTCTCACTCATGGTCCTTTTGGCATTACGGAAGGGCTGTCGCTAGATTGGCCTATCTTCACCGCCCATCTCATTCTCTTTGCATGCTTGCTCTCGATGTCCGCGATAGACCTGGAGCACTACTGGGTTGACGTGCGATTCACGAACCTGGCGACAGTCTGCGGGTTCGCGCTTCATGTTCTCTGGACGCCGAAGCACAGCAGCGATTGGCTTAGGCCTCTCGATTCGACAGCGACAGCTTGCCTGTTTGCACTTACCGGGCTTCTGTTCGTCTGGGTCATTGCGATCTGTCGACCACATATGGACCCGGAGGACTTCGGAGATACTGAGGGGGAATTTGACTCACACCAGGGAGACCTGATCGAGTTTCCGGTGGAGGCACATTCTCTTTCCACGCAAGTACCACAGGCGTGCTCATCTTCTGGAACATCCGACCAAGATGGGGGCGCTGGCGGCTTGGCTCCCGGCGCTGTGCCAAGCTCGCCCTCCGCAACACACGCAGACACGCTGCCTGTAACACTCGACACGGTTGAAACCCGCGACGACGAGTTCTCCGCAGCGACCGAAGATGAGCACGCCCAAGCGCCGCAGCGCTGGGGAGGGTGGCTCGTTCTGACTTTCTTCGTGGTTCTGTTTGCGACGCTTGTGGTTGTAGAGGAGTCCGACGGCGAGTTTCCGCATTGGCCCCGAGCCCTTGTTCCGCTGGCGTTACTGTTTGGGATAATCGTGCATCAGGGGCGGGTAGCTCGGGAATCCGACCAGCAGATCATGGAAGCAATCGAAGAAGAAAGCCCTGGCGCCCGCAGAATGGCGTGTGCTGAGTTCGGATTGCTGTTACCGGCTATTGTCCTTGCCTTTGCGGGTTTGTTGTTATACTGGGGCTCGGGTGATTTCGTCGGTCGAGTGACAAGCCTGTTGCACATTGATGTGCAGGTTCCCGGCATCCCCATGATGCGACACTGGCAGCCGTTCTACGGTCTGGCGACGGCAGCGAGCGGGTATGTCATCGCAGGTGCGTTGGGGTGGGCTGTTCGCATCGTGTTCACGCTGGTGTTCGGTCGTGAAGCCTTCGGAGCGGGCGACATTCACCTGATGGCGGCAGCGGGTTGTATCGCCGGTTGGCCCGTTGTGTTGTTGGGGTTTTTCCTGGCGTGCGGATTGGCGATTGTCGGTTGGCTTGCATCCATGCCGTTCAAGCGAACCAGGGCGATTCCTTTGGGTCCTTGGCTTTCTCTGTCGTTTCTGGTGGTGGTGGTGTTTTACGAGCCAATCACCCGACTTCCAGCCATAGCGAGGGTCATTGCCGCGGGACGGATGTTGCTTTCCCACGGCTCACAGCTCGCAATCATCGGGGGTGTATCGTGAGTCTTGCTTTCGATCGAATAAGGGTCTATGTTCGTCTTGCTCTGGTGTTCGCGGCTGTTGGAGCCATCGTCCTGGTTCTGTTTATGAACCGCAACCACAACGTTACGGTGTGGTGTTTCTGGATCACTGACCAGGACAAGCCGGTCAATGTTGTCTGGCTCATGTTGGGCACAGCCGCCGCGACTCTGGTTTCATGGTGGGCGTTGTCGTTCGGCTGGGGTCTTTGGCGCGACATGAGGAAGGTGCAGCGGGAGACCGTCCAGCAGGAAGCGGAGAAGACCTGGCAGAAGCGTGCCGCCGATCTTGGCGAGCGTGAGCGGCGCATCGACGCCAAGCTTAAAGAGGCTATTTCAACTGACGGGAATGACGAGGACGGTACTTGACAGTCTTGGACGATCCTCCGAATGCAGGGAGAGTAGACGATGAAACAGGTTACGACATTGGTAATTTTGGCGGTGCTGGTGGTTCTTCCCTTGACGGGCTGCGTCAAGCCCTACAAAGAGCGTATCGTTCTACTCGAGGACGCCAACCAGAGCTTGGCAAGCCAACTCGCGGAGTTGAGTGGCCAGCTAGCCGGCTGCCATGACCAGCTCGCTGGTTGCGGGCAACGGCTTGAGACGGCTGTGGGTGAGGTCAACGACCTCCGAGCGCAGCTGGCAGCCATACCCGAACCTCAACCGCAGGTTGTCCAGCAGGTTGCTCCCGGTTGGACGCCTGTCCCCGGCGGCGCCATGATCTCGATCGAGAGCGAGGTACTTTTTGGGGCAGGATCAGCCAAGCTGATACCAGAGGCCCGGCGCTCCCTTGACGGGATTGTCGGCACGGTCCAAAACGCCTATTCCGACAAGGACATTCTGATCTTTGGCCACACCGATTCCGAACCGATCTCAAAAAGCGGATTTGCCGACAACTATCAGCTCAGCTCTGAGCGATCCCTGGCCGTCGTTCGGTATTTGAAGGACCGCGGCGTTTCGCCCGCCCGGCTGGTTGCTTGTGGCTGCGGTGAGCACCGACCCAAGGCCCCGAACAACAGCTACGCCAACATGACGCTGAATCGTCGCGTCGAGATATTCGCCGTCAACATCGAGTAGTCGATCAGCCGCGGTGCGAGCGTGAGCATGGCACGTCACCCAAATTGAACTGTGGGCCGGAGAATCAGTAGCCGCCATTAAGAGGGCTCATACTCCACGTTGCGGAAGCGCACCGACAGGACTTGGGAGTGTCGGGTGCGAGGAGGTGCTTGAATGGACAATGCGCGAGAACTCCGCTGCGCTCGATGCAACACAAAGATCTGCCGAGAAGGCGCGGATTGCTTTGACGTTGGGGAAGACCACCGCCTGTTGTATGAAGACCCCCGTGTCGCCCGTCTTCACCGGGCTGCTGCTGCGATAGAAGCCCGTCATTACTGTGCGGAGCCTCGTATTCGGGAGGTGATCCTGTTTGCAAAGGAGCTGGGCATCCGCAAATTGGGATTGGCGTTCTGCGTCGGATTGGCTGATGAGGCGACCATTATCGAGGATATCTTCTCCGCCGATTTCGACGTCGTTTCGGTATGTTGCAAGGTGGCGGGTTTGAGCAAGGCGTCTGTGGGCTTGGAGCAAATCCACCCCGAGGCGAGCCATGAGGTAATGTGCAACCCCTCCGGCCAGGCGAGCTTGCTTAACGATGCTGGCACGGAACTGAACGTGCTCTGCGGTTTGTGTGTCGGGCATGACGCCGTCTTTTCCATGGCGTCCGAAGCTCCGGTCACGACCCTTATCGCCAAGGACCGTGTCCTGGCACATAATCCTGTAGGCGCAATCTACTGCCAGTACATTCGACGGACGATGCCTGCTGGCGAAAGTGCGTGACGGATACTCCACATGGACCATTGCCCGGCAGAACCGGCATGAGAACAAAAGCTGGCGTTACCGCCTGGTTGGGGTATGTGGCTGCACGGACGGCGCTGGCGATTGTCCAGATTTTCCCGGTTTCCTGGAACTACCGAGCGGCGAAGCTGTTGGCAGCCGGATGGGTTCTGCTCACGACCAGACATCGCGATCGAGCGATCGCAAACCTGGAGGCGTCGTTCGGTGGCGAGTACTCGCGGGCTCAGATCGAGCAGATTGCCGAGCAGTGCCTGGTGCACTGGACGATGTTCGCCATGGAGGTGGTGTGGGCGCCGCGTCTGCTTAGCTCAACGAACTGGACTCGCTATGTGAACCTCGCCAACTTCGACGAAGCGCTGGAGATTCTGCTCGGCGGTCGAGGCGCTATTCTGGTCACCGGACATTACGGTCACTTTGAGATGACCGGTTACTTGCTTGGTTGCCTGGGGTTCGACGTGGTGGCTGTCATGCGCCCGTTGGATAACGTGTACCTCAACCGGTACGTCGTGGAATCCCGCCGGTCGCACGGGCTTGAGCTGCTCGACAAGAAGGGCGCGATCGAGAGCTCGATCGGGCTTGTTTCCGCCGGTCGACCGATTGCGTTCATTGCCGACCAGGACGCAGGATCAAAGGGCTTGTTCGTGGACTTCTTCGGTCGCCCCGCGTCGACGTACAAGTCTATCGGCCTATTGGCGATGCGTAGCAAAGTCCCGATTATCGTGGGTTACGCCCGGCGGACGGGAAACCGATTCCATTACGAAGTGGGGGCGCCACGGGTAATCCACCCCCACGAGTGGGCAGACAAGGAGGACCCCCTGCGATGGATCACACAGGCCTATACACAAGCGATTGAGGACATAGTCAGGGCCGGGCCCGAACAGTACCTGTGGATTCACCGCCGTTGGAAATCGAAACCTGGTGCCCGGAAGGCGGCGCGACGGAAACAGCGTAACGCCTCACTTTCTTGACCAGGTAACGCCGCCCATCTAGAATTCACAAGGTCTTGAAGTTCACGGTTGCGTGCAAGTGTTTTCGGTGCACCGTTACACCTGCGTTTCCGGGTTGTCGTTGTATGCAACGACAGGACCGGGCGTGCCGGTCAGAACCCGTCGCGGTGGCGGCGGGACCGGTCCGCGGGCTGGCTCCTGCGGCTTCGATCCGGTGACAAGCCCGCAAGTTCAAGTGTCACACAATGCTAGAGGGAGAACTAATGGCTGGAACTAATACGCTTGAGTTTACAGACGCCAATTTCGACGAAGAGGTAATCGGTTCGGATGTTCCGGTGCTGGTGGACTTCTGGGCTGCGTGGTGTGGCCCGTGCAAGGCACTGACGCCGACCATCAACGAGCTTGCCGATCAGTATTCCGGGAAAGCCAAGATCGGCAAGGTGGACACGGACGCCAACCGCAACGTGTCGGTGAGCTACCAGGTCAGCGCCATCCCGACCGTGTTGCTGTTCAAGGGAGGCGAGATTGTCGAGAAGTTCGTCGGGCTGCGTAGCAAGGCGGATTTCGAGAAGGCTCTCGATGCTGCTGTTGGCGGCGGGTAGAACACCTCTTGACACCCCGTCCGGTTTCCTCCGGGGTGCTTTGCGCCAAGACGGCGGGGCGGGTTGGGAGCACTCATGGTCAAGGCAGAGCCCGGTTTTGAATCACTCGCAAAAGAGCCGATCGCATCCACCTTGTGCGGTGGGTGTGGCGGTTGCGGCATGGATCGCGCGACCACGGATCGCGGGGACGATACCGACGACAGAATCCACTCGACCGGCGTTCGCTTCGGATACATGCGCTATGTTGGCGAGTTCACCCACGCCCCAGACCTGAGCTTCGTTCCGGGAGCAAGGGTCGTCATTCAGACCAAGCGGGGCATCGAGATTGGTGAGCACGTCTTGCTGACCTGCGATCGGTGTGAGCGAGCGGTCCCGCGGGAACAGATCAAGGACTGGGTGAGCGGGTGCGGTGAGGACTCGTTCATCTTCGGTGCGGGGCGCATTCTTCGCGAAGCCACCGCAGCCGACTTGGCTGAATACGCCCGGATTCAAAGCTTCTGCAGAGACAAGCGAGAATTCTGTCAGACCACAGCCGACCGACTCGGGTTGTCAATACGGGTGGTCGACTGTGAGTGCCCATTCGGGGGCGAGCGGATCATCTTCTACTTCACCGCCGAAATGAGGGTCGATTTCCGGGCTATGGTCAAAGATCTGGCCCAGGAGTTCAGGACACGGATCGAACTGCGACAGGTGGGCGCTCGGGACGAAGCCCGACTCTTGGCGGACTACGAGACCTGTGGGCAGGAAGTCTGCTGCAAGCTGTTCCTCAAGACCTTGCGACCGATCAACATGAAGATGGCCAAGATGCAGAAGGCCACTCTGGATCCGTCCAAGGTCTCGGGAAGGTGTGGTCGTCTCAAGTGCTGCCTCCGCTATGAGAACGCCTCGTACGAACAACTTGAAGCCAAGCTCCCGAGGATGAACGCCCAGGTGACGGCACCGTCTGGTGAAGGCGTCGTCGTGGGTCGCCAGGTGCTTACCCAGCTCGTCCAGATCCGAACCGAGGACGGCACCATAAACACTGTAGGCGTCGAGGAAATCGGCTTGCCGGTCGAGAAACAGCCCGCCCCCCAGGTCCGGGAGCCCACTTCCCGACCTCGCAGGCCGGGAAAGTCAGACCAGAAAAGACCGAGGAGACGATCCGGGAGCAGAAGCTCATCCGCCAATACGCCGCGCCAGCCGGGTTCTCAATCCCCGACCAACGCCAAACCCGAGACATCAAGCTCAAGCGCATCGGGATCAAAAGTCGATGACCGGAAGCAGCAGGCGGATGGGTCCGCCGAGCAGGCAAAGGCGAAACCTCGCCGAGATCGTCGACGACCCCGGCGCCGGAGGCGGGGTCCGAACCCTGGGGCGCCCGATGCTTCCGGGGGTTCTTCCGGTCCGCCTAAGGATGAATAAAGGCTGCGACGCACCGATTTACGCGTGACTGTTTAAAGCCAATGTCCGATAAGGAAACCGTTGATCTTAGAGAGCTGGTCGGGGTCGTGGGGCGATACCCGGAGGAGGCCTTTGTCTTCGTTCGGGACGGGCTCAACTTCGCGGTCGAGCAAATCCACGGCGTCGAAACGCAAGCTCATCGAGCACTCGCCCGCTTCCTATCCGACCACGACATGGATTGGAACGACCTTATCACCCAGTACCACGCCGGCGAGCTTGACGAAGTGCTCGTCCAGGCGATCGAGGATGCCGGCGGATGCGACAACCTCAACCGCCATGTCGGCGGACGGGAGCTGTGCTGGGGACTGCGGGATTACGGACTGAAGCGCTGGGGGCTGATGGCCCGCACCGTCCTGGACCACTGGAAGGTGAGAACCACTACCGACTTTGGACGGATCGTATTCTCGTTCATCGAGCAGGACCTCATGCAGAAGCAGGACGGCGACACGCTGGAGGATTTCGAGGACGTCTATTCGTTTGAGGAAGCCTTCGACAGGACCTTCCGCATGAGTGGAGACGATGGGGAGGATTCAGCCAACGACACCGAGGATTAGAACAAGTCCTATCACACCTCGATCGACTTGTCCTGCGGTGTTTGCGAATCTCTATTTACTGTGAAGAACCGCCAGCCCGGTCCGAACTGCTCAAGGAAGCACAGGGTGTAGCACTGGTTGAAGACCAGGATCGGAAGAAGGATCACGGTTCCGATGTAGGGGAGTGCAACCAGGCAGCAACAAGTCACAACCGTGGTGATGACGGCGATGACCGTCAGCACAATACCCAAGATAAACTTCATTACGAAAAACAGGATGATTGCACCAGTGTGCGCTGACAGGAGACCATGACGCACAATCGACCAGGCCTCCATTACGACGACGTTTCGCGCGTACATCGCCGGAACGACCAAGTGGTCAAGGAGGAGATTAAGGGTCAAGAAGACGAGCGTGGCCAAGAGGGTCAAGACGCCACCGACGCTCAGCGCGACGATTGCGTGAACGCCAAACTCCCCGGCGTCGATGTCATGCCAGGCGACCATCCCGACGATCATTGTGATCAGGGCCACCGTCATCAGCTGCAGGAGCATCAGGAAAAACGAGAACCCGAACAGGCTGTTGCCGAGCTGGCGGAAGCGATGCCAAGGTTCGACCACCGCGCCGCGATTGTGGGCAATACCGTCAAGGAACATGAACTTGCCTCGGCTGCGTAACCAGGCAAGCAGAGCGGTCAGCGTAACCGCCACAACGAAAAGGATCGACCCAATCAAGATGATCCAAGAGAGATGCTCGCGGACCCAGCCCAGGGCCTGATCGACACCGTCAAAGCACTCGCCGGGCTCGTGCCAGATGCCCCTCCCGCCATTCTCGTCCCCGCCGGGCCAGCCCCAACCACCTTCGCCCAGCCCGGCCAGGAACGCGCAGAAACCCAGCACGAACCACTTGCCCACGTCGAACGGAACGAACAGAATCTGCTTCGTCCGTTCAAACGCCTCTCCTATGGGCTTGACAATGGAAAGGTCCATAGCCAACGGAATCTGCCTCCCGAGTTAGCGAGACGCCATTGCTTCCCTGGAGGTAGGACCCGCCCAGATAATGTCACAGGCCCAGTCCCCCCCCCACGTATCATTCGGTGGTCACGCACCTATATTCGTTGCTTCGTCCATGACCTGCCATGGGTGTCTCACGTCAAATGACGGGTACAGGGGCACACCAGTGAATCCGGTATGGGCCAAGCACTATAAAACACGACCGGTGCTACGTCTTCTGATCGTTTGAAGTTTGTGGCGTCGTGGTGGGCTCCTGTTGGTGCTCGAGCTTGGGCGGGGAAGAGGACTCAAGACGGGATTCCTTCGCGATGTCGTCCTTGACGTCCTTTATGCCCTTCTTGAACTCGACAATACTCTTGCCCATCGAGCGAGCGACCTCAGGTAGCTTACGCCCGAAGATAAGCAGCGCGATTATCGCTATGACGATCCATTCGATGCCACCGGGTATGCTGAAAAACGCAAGCGTTAACGAGTTCATCAGGTCCATCCTTCCCGCCGGATGCGGCGATTGCTGAGTGGTCCACCACGGACGCGATCAGGACTACCCCGCCATTGCGAGGCCCCCCTTGAACCGGCGAACCACTGCACTCTATTATAACCCCGGAATCCGTGCCCCGTCAAAGTATCTCAATCGGTGGCGGATTCTCCTCACCCACATTTCAGTTGGGTCAGAGGCCAAACCCACGCTTGCGTGGGCACGAAGAACACCGCAGTTCCCTTCCGACAATCCCGGGTAGGGTCCGCTGTGCGGACCATCCGGTGGATCGGCACTATGAACCTGGGCGGTCCGCACAGCGGACCCTACACACTCTCGACGATCATGGCTACACCCGCCATACTCGGCAAATCGGTGGCTTTCTTGTATCGTCTCCCGACGCGTATACAATTAGCTTGGCTCCGGGTCGTATCCGGTGCACGCTGATTCCTTTGTTCGATCCCGGTGGTTGACTCATGGCTTCGAGACGCTTTTTGGTAACAGCCGCACTTCCCTATTCCAACGGTCGTTTGCACGTGGGACACGTCGCCGGGGCATATCTCCCGGCTGACACGTACGTGCGGTATCTCCGGGCAACCGGAGCCGAGGTGCGGTTTATCTGCGGTAGCGACGACAACGGGGTGGCAGCCCTGAAAAGCGCCCGCGAAGCCGGCATACCCGTCGAGGAACTTACCGCCCATTTCAACCACCACCAACAAGACGCCTTCGCCGGGCTGGGGATAGATTTCGACCTGTACGGTGGAACCCATCAGCCGGACTTCGCAGACATCCACGAGAAGTTCAGCCAGGAGTTCTTCCTCACAATCTACAACAAGGGTCTGTTCTCTAAGAAGAAGGCCTTTCAGCTCTACGACGCCGAGGCTGATCAGTTCCTGCCGGATCGCTTCGTCACCGGAACCTGTCCACATTGCGGTAGCGATAATGCTCACGGAGATCAATGTGAAGGGTGCGGTCGGGCGCTGGATCAGACAGATCTTATCAACCCGACGAGCGTGCTGAGCAAGTCAGCCCCCGAACTTCGTGAGACGGTTCACTGGTATCTGCGTCTCGACCAGCTGCAGGAGAGATTGGCCGGTTGGCTCGAACAGCGCAGAGAGGCCGACGGTCCGGGCGCGTCCTGGCGACCCACCGTGTTGAACCAGTCCTTGGGGCGCATTCAGGCGGAAGGGCTGCCCGAGCGGGCGATGACCAGGGACCTGACCTGGGGCGTGCCCGTCCCTCTTGATGACCCGGACGCCGAAGGCAAGTCGCTTTACGTCTGGTTCGATGCTCCGATCGGATACGTGTCGTTTACAGCCGCCCTGTGTGAGCGGCAGGGTGAAGGGACAGGCGCCTACGCGTGTTGGTGGAAAGACCCGGACTGTAAGCTGATCCACTTTATCGGAGAGGACAACATCGTCTTTCATGCCCTGACCTGGCCTGCCATGCTGCTGGCCACCCATGATAGCGACAGCGTCCAGGGCGAGTCCGGCGAGTATCAACTTCCGTACAACGTCGTGTCCAACTCGTTTTTGAATATCAAGTTCCCTGGCAAGGACGAGGAGAAGATATCCAAAAGCAGGGGGACAGCCGTCTGGATCGAGGATTACCTCAAGAACTTCGACCCCGATCCGCTGCGGTACTATCTGACGGCCATCGCACCGGAATCCGCGCGAACCGCGTTCGATATTGATGATTTTCTAGCCCGCAACAACGGCGAACTGGTTAACGCCTTCGGCAACTTCTTCAACCGGACGATCACCTTCGCCCACAAATATTTTGGCGGTACGGTTCCCGCCCCCGGCAATCGCGAGGAGGTTGACACTGACCTGCTGGACAAGTGTCGCGAGACGGCTGATCGCACAGCCGCCGCCTTGGAAGGCTTTCATTTCAAAACCGCCTTAGGTGAGGTGATGGGTCTGGCCCGTTTGGGCAACCTCTACTTCGACCAGACCAAGCCCTTCCTGTCTCGCAAGACCGACATGGACGCCTGTGGCCGGGCGATAAACGTCTGTTTGCAGACCGCCCGGACGCTCACTACGCTGGCGGCCCCGTTCCTGCCGTTCATCGCCGCCCGGTGTGCCCGGATGCTTCAGATCGAGGACAGATACATGACCTGGTCGATGGCGGCTGCGGACGAGCTTCCGGAGGGTCACAGATTGGCAGATGCTGAGATCCTTGTGAAGAAGCTGGACCCGGCTGATCTGCCCGGCAACTGATCCGAGCCCCGAGCGTAAGCGAGTGGGGCCGAAGACCTATGGTCTTTCCACGGAGACCCCGCGCTGGCGCTTGGGGCTCTGATCAGCTCCGCCGATAGTGTCATGGACTACTGCCGCCTTACCGATGAAGCGGGCTGTTATCGGGAGTAATCGTGAGCGTTTTCGAAGTCAACAGAAATCCCAGCAGGCGCGACCTGCGCGTGTTCGGTTGGAGCATGCTCGGCGGGTTTGCCATACTGGGTATGATTCTGTGGTACGTTGCCTACCATAAGGCTGACCCGCCACGCGAATTGCTTGACTGGACAGGGCAGGCGATCCAAATGGTCGTCGTCTGCATGTGGGCGTTGGGACTGGTCTTGTGGCTCTTGTCTGTCGTTTCCCTCTCGGCTACCCGGCGCGTGTACATCATGTGGATGAGCGGGGCCGTCCCCGTGGGCGTCTTCATGACCAATGTTCTCTTGACGCTTCTGTTCATAACCGTGTTGGTACCGTTTGCGCTGATTCGCTTCGGTGATCCGCTGCGCATGAAGCAGAAGACAGGCGGGACATGTTGGGAGGACCACAAGCCGCATGAACCGACGCTGGATCGGATGATGAGGCCCTTCTGAAAAGCGAGTTTCAGGGAAGTTGGCATCCGTGTACGTACTGGGCATATCGTGCTACTACCATGACTCGGGGGCTGCACTTCTGCGCGATGGCGAGCTGGTGGCTGCGGCTGAAGAGGAACGGTTCAACCGCCAGAAGCACTATAGCGACTTCCCCTCATTGGCCATCGAGTATTGCCTGAGCGAAGCCGGCATAACCATCGAAGACGTCGACCACATCGCCTTCTACGAGAAGCCTCTGGTCAAGTTCAACCGCATCCTCGAGACGGTTCTGGCATGTTGGCCCAGGACCTACTCGACATGGCGTAAGAGCATGCCGCAATGGCTGGCACACCGGTTGCACATCGGGCGCGAGATTCAACAGAAGCTCGCAACCGACAAGGACATCCTGTACTGCCAACACCACATGTCTCACGCAGCCAGTGCTTTTCTGGTGTCGCCTTTCGACGTTGCAGCCGTCATCACGGCGGACGGTGTCGGCGAGTGGACCACCACAGCCTGGGGTGTGGGCAGGGGAAACCGGATCGAGATCACCAAGGAACTGCGCTTCCCTCATTCTGTCGGTCTACTGTTCAGCGCCATCACCGCCTATCTTGGTTTCCGAGTGAACGACGCCGAATGGAAGGTCATGGGGCTGGCCCCTTACGGAAAACCGACCTACGTCGACAAGTTCCGCGAAGTGGTCGACATAAAGGAAGACGGCAGCATCCGTCTGAATATGCGCTACTTCTCCCACACCTACTCGACACGGAGGATGTTTAACCGACGCTGGGAACGTCTCTTCGGACAGCCACAGGCGAAACCGCAGCAGGAGCTTACCGACTTCCACCGCGACATCGCTTGTTCGGGGCAGAGAATCGTCGAGGATATCATGGTGAAGATGGCCACTCACGTGCACACCGAAACGGGCCAGGACAACGTGTGTATCGGCGGCGGCGTTGGTCTTAACTGCGTGGCCAACTGGCGGATTCTCAAGGAATCCGGATTCAAGAACATCTTTATTCAACCGGCAGCCGGCGACTCGGGCGGAGCGTTGGGAGCAGCCTTCTACGTCTACAGCTCGGTGCTCGACAACCCGCGCACCTTCGTGATGAATCACGCCTGCTGGGGCCCGTCTTTTACCAACGAGCAAATCAAAGAGACGTTGGACAACGTGGGCGCCTCCTACGAACCCATCGATGATGAGGAATCACTCTTGAAGCGGACAGCACGGTTGATCGCCGATGGGAAAGTGGTCGGCTGGTTCCAGGGCAGGATGGAATTCGGGCCTCGTGCCCTGGGGTGTCGCTCGCTCATTGCCGACGCCCGTAACCCGAAGATGAAGGACATCATAAACGCCAAGGTCAAGTTCAGAGAGGCCTTCAGGCCGTTCGCGCCTTGTGTGCTCAAGGAGCGTGCTCACGAGTACTTCGAGACGCCGCCTGGAATGGACCTGCCGTTTATGCTGCTCGTTCCGAAGGTCCGCAAGGAGAAACGCTCCGTCATTCCCGCAACGACGCACGAAGACGGAACGGGACGAGTTCAGACAGTAACAGAGGAGCACAACGGTCGATACTATCGCCTGGTCAGGGCGTTTAATGAGTTGACCGGTGTTCCGGTGGTGATCAACACGTCGTTCAACGTTCGCGGTGAGCCGATTGTCTGCACGCCGCAGGACGCCTACAATACCTTTGTGAACACGGGTATCGACGTGCTGGTTATCGGAGACAATATCGTCACAGAAAAGCCGAGCAAGGTGGACTACGATGCAGGCATGAAGCGCAGCGTAGCCCTCGAGTCGAGCTCGCTCGTGAAGACCGGGTGATGGCGAAGTGACAATAAGAACATGGAAAGTGATCGATGGCTAAGCAGTCGCTGGTAAAGGAATTCTTCCTTTTCATCAAGCATGAAAAGAAGTGGTGGCTCATTCCGCTGGCCACTGTGCTGCTGATAGTCGGCGCTTTGATCCTTTTTGCCAACACAACTCCTCTGGCGCCGTTCCTCTATCCGTTATTTTAGAGCTTCGACAACGTCCATCTGATAGGTGGGTGGCCCATGGTCTTAGCCGTGGGGGACACCGGATATCTCTTTTTTGTCCACAGATTTCGCAGATTGGCGCAGATCGAATCAGTCCGCCCCCATCTGTGAAATCTGCGTAATCTGTGGACCCACTCACTCGCGCCGGCCCCAGGAACAGAGGGCAAGTGGGGTGCGCTCTGCGGACCATGGTAGCTTCGATGCGGCACGCACATGGCCCTGCTGCGACTGGCCACGCGACACGTTTTTTTGCTCGACGCGCACGAAAACGGCTGGCGCTTGTGCGCCAGCCGCCGCAATTGAACCGTCGTGCTCCAGACAACTACCGACGCCTTCGATCGGCGCTCTTCCACTCACTGCGGACTACGCCAAGAGGGTCTTCACATCATCGAGTGTGACATCCGAGGACTTCTTGTGGAGTTTTCTACTCAGCCAACTCATGACGACCGGCGTATATGGGAGACTGCCAGCCTGTAGCTTCGCAATCATGCGCGCGTCGCGCCGGACGCGCTCCTTGCCTTTGTTGATGCGATTCTCGGCGTTGGCTTTCTCGAAATCCATGCGGTCCTGCCGCATGATGGTGCTACGATGTACGCCCATGGCCTTAATCTCCTCATACCTTCCGAGCGAAAGGGAGGCATTTTGCATACATCGAGCGCCCAAGTCAAGCGTACCGGCGAAAAAGGTACAAAAAGACATGCTTGGCTAGCGACCGATAACTGCCTGCAAGTACTGAAGTTAGGGCTGTGGGGCCGACCTCGATTCAACGTAGGTTTCAGCTCGGGACACCGCTCCTAGCAGCTCTCCACCGGTGACCGCTTCATAGGAAAGCCCGTAGGGCATAAGCCCTTCACGGTGGCAGGTCTTGAGGGCGTAGCGGCGGGCACACGACCCGATCGGTGAGAACAGGCGCCCGCCGAGGCTTCGGGGCATGTCGCACAGGGCGACAAGCATGTGGGCCAAAAAGCCTTTGTCGAGAACCTGATCGGGCTTGACGTCCCAGGAAGCCCCTATGGCTCCTCGCCGAATAAGCTCGATCCGGCGCTGTTCAAATGTCGAGCACGTAAGGTTTTCGTCTGCAAGAAGCAGGATAGCCCGGAACCCTTCATCCACGCTGGCCACCGGCGCCGTCGGAAGGTAGTGCAGAAACGCGGTGTCGGAAAGCGCGTCGGGATTTTGCTCGGGTTCGAACATCCGCATCGGAGCCGCACATCCGACGACCGCCACCATGCACATGATGCAGGCCACTATCATCCGTCGGAGACGGTAACCGCGTGACGCGGGCAAGCTGCTGGTCGCTCTCTGCATCGACCCGTTTGATGAGCGGGTAGGGCTAGGTCTCTGTTTTTCCGGCGTGCCCATTGTCAGAAGCTCCATACGATCCCGGTCAGGACGAACGTGCGGGTGGTTCGGTCGCCAAACGCGTCGCCAGGCATGAAGATCCCGCAGCGAGCCGTCCAGGACAGATCGGAGGCGATCTCCCAGTTCACGAAGTAGTCCATCTCCCAGCCCAGGTATCCCGATGGCACATTGGCCGTCGGATCGGAGACGGCGGCCCCTCGGTGATGCTTGTAGTACAGGAACCAATCCGTGCCGATCTCGAACCGGTCCAGCCGCCGATGTCCGGGCCAGGGAAAAAGCGAACCGCCGACCCGCCACATGTGCAGATTGCTATATCTTGGAGCGAATGACAGGCCCGTGTCACGCCATCCGAAGGCGACAAAGCCGCTGTCTGTGGAACCTTCCTCGTTCCCGCCGGTGGAACCTGTCGGGCTCAGGTCTCGGTCCGGGTCGCCCGAGCCGAAGATGTACTCGATCGACGCCCGCGCCCGGTGTCGTCCGGGAAACAGGTATTCGATTCGCCCGTCAAAGCCCCAGGCATCGATACGGCTGTCGTGGATAAACCGATTCGCCCCGAAGCTGTGGCCCGTCTGATACACACATTCGACCGTGTAATAGAGACGGCTGACCAGCTCTCCGCGCGACCCGACGCCCGCGTGGAAGGAATCGTAGTCATACCGCTGCCCGAACGTTGTCGTCGGTTCGTGGTTGCGGTCGTGTTGCCACAGGGCGTAAGCAAAAGGCCGGTGTCGCTCCAACCGCCTGCAGGTAGCCTGCACACCCCAGAAGTCGCGATGTGAGCGCCGGGCCAGCCGCGAAACGTCGAAGTCCTCACTGCTGCCGACAGTTTTACCGGCAAGAAACGCAAGCTCGATGTCTCGACAGGTAAGGGTAAGCAGCACATGGTCCAGTGGAGCCGCCAGGGCGAACCCGCTCCCGAACTGGGCCAGATCGCGCCCGGCTTTGAAGGTGACGTTGCCGTCGATGGCCGGCCCGTTGTGGGCACTGAACGTCTTGGCGAGATCGAACCGATAATACCCGCGTTCGAGGTTGGGGCCTTGGATGTCGTCATCGTTGCCGTCGTAAGAGTCGCCGCTGTTGAAATCCAACAGGCTCAGTCGTCCCCTGACGTAGAACTCCGAGCCGCCGTGGTCCAGCACCAGGCGCGACCAGAGCCGGAGATCGTGACGCCGCAATGTGCGCGAGCTGTCTACGCCGTCGTCGAACTCAAACAGGTATGCGCTGTACCACCCGCCGAAATCGAAAGCGATCTTGCCGGGGACAATCAGTTCCTGGTCCAGGCGGGCCCGGACCCGCTCCTGTGAGGCGCGCTGTTGGTTGACGAACGAATCGGGATCGCGCGAAGGAGGAGCCGCCTGGGCGAATGTCGATTCCGCGCCAGGCCCGACGAGAAAGATCATCAGGCTGAGCAATACCACGCGTCTCGCCCCAGCCGGCGATGGCAGGACGCGTCGGTCTCCGATCGAGTGGATCGGGTAGGGAGCGTCTTGTCCGGCGGCGCATGTGGAAAGCCCGGCGGGTCTGGGTGCTTGATGTACATTCCATCGCTTGGGCACGAGACGTTCCCCGGTCAGCCGGACAACAGCGGGTTGCTGCAAGCAACCGCCGGTTTGTCGGTTACTAGTGCGTCGTTACACGCAAAACGACGGGGGGCCAACATCCAGTCAAATCGTAGGGTCCGCTGTGTGGACCGCTTGGCTTAGCATAGTCCCAGATGGTCCGCACAGCGGACCCTACGGAACTCTGCTTTCAGGTCTGATTGACAACCCACAGTTTCGACTGCGTCAAAGCACTTGTGGCATTGTGATGGTTACGAGGGTGTGGTGCAAGTAATCCAGGTGGTGGGTGCCTCGCCCCCAATGTGGGCACCGATGGCGTCCCGTCAAGCGTAAGTTGAAGGGCAGTGCGCACGTCAATCCGGCACTGCCGAAGGCCGCTCAGGTTCCAATCAAGAGGACCTCGCGCGTGTCGCGGCGTGTGGAGAGAGCGTATTGATAGAGGCCTTTCTCCACGACGCGGACGTTTCGCTTGACCGCACGCAGCATTCCGGCCAGCTCATCAATCGAGGGGATTCCGTCGCTGCGATATGACACCACCAGAATGCTATCACGAAAGCGTTCAAACAAAGCACAGAACATCTCATGGCACAGTCCTGGCGACGACCAGGGGTCGGGTTCTCTCCGCAATCGGCGGTGCTTAGAGCTCATGTCGACCATCGCCGGCCAATCGTCGTAGCGCACCAGGCCTTCCAGGAAGTGATAGAAATCACGGTAGTCGACGCCTACTCCGCGCCGGTTCAGATACGGCGTATCGACGTAGACCAGGTCGAACCCCGGTTTAACCTCGAGGATGTCGCCACAGACGGCGCGGCACGGCCTACGGGATTCGATGACAGCAGCGTTTGCCTGAGCCGCCAGCACTTTGAAGTGATCGTCGAAGCTGCGATCCCAACTGGACTTGTTGCCGAAGCTGCGCGACACGCGGGCTGTCCGCATGTAGAGATTACGCCGATGGAAAAGGTTGTAGGGTCTCTTGGCGATGGCGGCCTGGGCGACAGCGAACCAGGAAAGGGCCCTCTTGTAGGGGCATCTGATCCGCCGCACGTTCCCGACGATGACGTCGAGCAGGCGGTTTTCCTCCGTGGTAAAGTAAATGTCCTCGAAGGTACGTTCGATGAAATCGCCGTAGGTGACATGCCCATGTCGCACGCTCATGGCGGTCAGGTCGTCCGAATCGAGAGTGACAGAGTTGTTCTCGATCAGCGCCAGGCCGATCTGGTGGTTGAAACGCAGCAGGTCGTTGTAGGTGACTTCCTTACCGGCGACCTTGAATGCGTAGGCGACGGCTCCGGTACCGCCGAACGCATCGAGGACGGTAGTGAAGTCAAGATCGCGAAGCTCGTCGACTATGGCGTCCGCCAGCTTACGCTTGCTGCCCTGGTAACGAGTCGCAGGGAATTGATTGCAGTCGCTGGTCGCGCGCTTCACCGGTCAGGACACCTCGCCGGTCGTCGAGCCGACACAGTCGGGCGAATCATCGTCGCCAAGTCCGCCGCCCAGATCGCTCTCGACGACGCCACTGTGTTTCAAAGCTGCTCGAACCAGACCGACGAAGAAAGGCTGGGGGCACAGTGGCCGGCTGGTAAGCTCCGGGTGGGCTTGAGTAGCCATAAAGAACGGATGTATGTCTTGCGGCAGTTCGAGCACCTGCATGATCGGATGGTCGGGCGCTTTTCCGGAGAAGATCAGCCCCGCATCTTCAAGGGTCTCGATGAACTCCGGCTCGACTTCGTAGCGATGTCGAAAACGCATGCGCAGGCTGCTCCTGCCGCAAAGATCAGCCGCCAGCGTTTTCGGTTTGATGTCGACGTCGAACCCGCCCAGTCGCATATTCCCACCGAGACCCTCGATCTTCTTTTGCTCGGGCAGGATGTCGACTACCGGGTGCGGGCAGTCGGGTTCGAGCTCGGTGCTGTTGGCGCGGTCCAGACCGCAGACGTGACGGGCGTATTCGATCACCGCAATCTGCATGCCGTAGCACAGACCCAGGTAGGGAATTCGGTTCTCGCGCACGTGCCTGACGCAGGCGATCTTGCCGTCGACTCCCCGCAGGCCGAACCCGCCCGGGACGATCACGCCGTGGATACCTTCGAGCTTCTGGGAGGCGTTGGAGTCGGTCAGATCGGAGCTGTCGATCCACTTTAGCTGGACCTTGGCTCCGAGGTGGGTGCCGGAGTGTTCCAGCGCGTGGATGATGCTGGCGTAGCTGTCCCGCACGGTGGTGTATTTGCCTATGATCCCGATGGTGACCGGATGTCTGGTGTTACGGAAGGAGGTGATGTAGTTGATCCAGATTCGCCGGGCATCCTCCTCTTCTTTGTCGCTTACTTGTTCCCCTATCCCAAGCAGATCGATGACGGCTGAGTCGATCCCTGCACCGCGCAGCATCTCGGGAATGACGTACACGCTGTCGCAGTCGTGCATCGAGAAGACCCGGTCCATCGGCACGTTGGCGAACAGGGCCACCTTCTCGCGGACCTTCTTGATCACTGGTTTCGAAGCCCGGCAGGCGATGATGTGCGGATGAATGCCCGCGGCGTTGAGCAGCTTGAGGTTGAGCTGGGCTGGTTTGGATTTCTGCTCGCCGAGCGTCGGCGGTTCGACGATGTATGTCAGAGCGACGAAACAGAAGTTGCTCGCCCCTTCTTCATGGGCCATCTCGCGGACGGCTTCTATCAGATAGGCGTTCTCGACGTCGCCCACGGTCCCGCCCATCTCGACGAAGACCACGTCGGCTTCGGACGTCACCGCTAGGTTGCGAAGTCTCAGCTTCACCTCGCCGGTGACGTGGGGGATCATCTGGACGTCTCGTCCGAGATACGCGCCCTTCCGCTCGCGCTCGAGGACCGCGGAGAGAATCTGCCCGCTGGTAATGAAATTGCGGCGCGACAGATCGACGTTGAGCATCCGCTCGTACGTCCCCAAGTCCATGTCGCACTCCATCCCGTCGTCCAGCACGAACACTTCGCCGTGGCGATATGGGTTCAACGTGCCGCTGTCGCGGTTGAGGTAGCCCTCGAGCTTGATCGTGGCGACAGTGAAGCCTTTGTCCTGAAGGACCTTGGCAAGCGAGCTCGAGAAGATGCCCTTCCCCAAACCGCTCATCACCGTGCCCAAGACGATGACATACTTGGTCTTGCCCGGTTCGTACCCGGTGGGTATGGGCGTGAAGAACTCCGTGTCATCCGAAATACGACCAAGTGAAGCGAGGACCTTTTCCGAACTCATGTCGCTTTTCCAGGTATCTTAAAGACCTCTGTCAAACGTCTCACTACACGGCAGACAGACCGCCAGACCGCTCAATCATGCCCGAAAATCGCTCAGTGCCTTGCCGCACCCAACACTGTGGGGTGCCGATCAGAACCGCGACCGTGAGGGAGCGGACATAAACCGAACGGTGTTCCGGCAGGCGGCCGCTTCCTGACGGACGCGGTTCGGATAACTCGCAACAATGTGCGGGCGGGTGGCCCATGGCTTTAGCCGTGCGGGACAAGCCACCCGACAGTTCGCGTCCCCCACCTTCAAAGAGATGGGGCACCCGACGATCATTGCTCAAGACCGCCTAACAGCCAGCACCCTGACGGTGCACGAAGGCAGCGTAGTCCTCCGGTGTATCAATGCCCACACAGGCGTGGTCGACGACCACGACGGCCACGGGCAACCCATGCTCGAGCCAGCGCAACTGCTCCAGCGACTCGATTCGCTCAAGAGACGACACCCCACCTATCGAAAGCGAAGTCACCTCGCGAAGCGTGCTCGCTCTAAAAGCGTAGACCCCAAGGTGCAACAGCCAGTCCGAAGGGCTTTCGACCACACCTTGCTGCTGTCTCGGGTACGGAACCAGACTTCTGGAAAAATACAAAGCCCGCCCCCGGGAATCGACCACCACCTTTACACAATTCGGATCGAGCGGCGATCCGGCGCCCTGGCGAGGCCCTTCGTTGTCGAACCTGACAGCCAAGGTCCCTATCCGAGTGTTTGACTCGCCAGATACCGTCACATCCACGAGGCGGTCGAGGTCGCCCGCGTCAATCTCGGGCTCGTCACCTTGTACGTTCAAGACCACATCGTCATCACCAAGCCCCAGGTCCGCCACCGCCTCAGCCACCCGATCGGTACCGCTGGGATGGTCAGCCCGGGTCATCCGGGCTTCACCGCCGAAGGAGCGGACAGCTTCGACAATACGCTGATCGTCGGTGGCGACGACGACGCGGTCCACCGCACAGGCCTGAGATACACGTTCGTGGACGTGCTGGATGAGGTACTTGCCGGTGTCGTCGGCGAGGGGTTTTCCGGGGAATCGCGAGGAGGCGTAGCGGGCTGGTACGACCGCAACTGTGGTCACGACGCCTCCTTCGGATCTTCTCGATGGTTTGTTAGATGATGCACGGGACAAATATACCGTCAGTCCCGCCTCCCGTCAAAACCCAAGACATGGTCCGGCACGCGGGAACTGCGGGCGAAACGCGGCTTGAGCGGTCTGGACGAAAGTCGCCGCAGCAAGTATCACTTCGGGCATGCAAGCATGTGTTCTGGCGGCAATTGAGACAACGGGAGCGACAGGGGAAGTAGCACCCCCTTTCGTTCAACACCATGTGGGACAGCTGAGCCTGCTTCTCGCGGTGCTCGCAGTCATATTCTACTTGACCAAACACCCGGTAGTAGGTCGGATTTTCAAGGTCGTTCCCGCGCTGGTGTTTTGTTACTTCGTTCCAGCAGGTCTGACGTCGGCCGGCATTCTGCCTGCTGAAGCTCCGCTCTACGATTGGGTGAAGACCTACCTGCTTCCCGCCAGTCTGCTGCTGCTGGTGCTGGCGCTTGATGTTCCAGGCATTATCAGGCTTGGCCCCAAAGCAGTCATCATGTTGCTGGCGGGCACGTTCAGCATCGTGATCGGCGGGCCGATCGCGCTGGCAATCACCAAGAGCCACCTTCCGCCGGACGCCTGGCAGGGAATGGCTGCCCTTTCCGGAAGCTGGATCGGCGGCGGAGCCAACTTCGTCGCGATCGGAAAAGCCGCAAACGTCACCGACGCCATGTTGGGGACAATGGTGATAGTCGATGTTCTGGTGGCCAACATCTGGATGGGCACGCTGTTGTACCTGTCGGGCCATCAGCACCGCATTGATCGGTGGACCGGTGCCAACGCCGAGGCTATTCGCGACCTCGAACGGCGCCTCACCGACTTCCAGGAGCGTACCAACCGCGTGCCGTCCTTACCAGACCTGATGATGATCATAGCGCTTGGGATTGCCGGCGGGTGGCTCAGTTACAAAGCCGGCGTGCATCTATACACCTATTTCGGCGGAGACGCCGCCAAATCAGGAATCAACACGGTCATCAACGCCTCAACCTGGAAGTTCATCATAGTGACAGCCGTCGGGGTGGCCCTTTCGTTTACTGCCGCCCGTAACCTGGAGGGCGCGGGGGCTTCGCGCGTCGGGACGGTAATGCTCTACCTGCTGGTGGCCTGCATCGGGGCTTCGGGAGATTTCAGGAAGGTCTTGGAGTGTCCCGCCTATGTCGTGATGGGTCTGATCTGGATGGCGATTCACATCGTCGTTCTGTTGGGCGTCGGGATGCTGATCCGTGCTCCGATTTTCTTTGTAGCCGTCGGATCACAGGCCAACATCGGCGGGGCAGCCAGCGCTCCGGTGGTGGCGTCGGCATTTCATCCTTCGCTGGCGCCGGTCGGGGCGCTGCTGGCTGTGGCTGGCTATGTGCTGGGAACTTACGCCGGTTTGGTGTGCATGACGATGCTCAAATGGGTGGCGGGAGGAACCTGACGGTATCACACAGATGGAGCTCATTTGTGAGCTATCGGCTGTCAGCCTGGGTGTTGGGTGCCGTCGCTTGCTCGGGCATGTTAGTTCGATGAAAACCGCAGTCCTTCCCGGCAGGCTTGACCACGCCGAAATCGCCTCGAATCAACAGCGTTCCTGCAAGATCGCACCCCGCATATCCCGTATGTCTATCTGTCCTCCACCACAAGATGAAGTAGGGCACCACGCGCCACAGCTGGACAGCGAGTCTCTTTGGATGTGGTGTCTGGGGATAGTCCGCTGATTCGCATCCCCCGCGGCCAAAGACATAGGCCACCCGTACTGCCAATGCGGGGTTGGTCGTCACACTGGCGGACTGACCGCCGCCAGCCCCCGCGTACGCCCGTATCCAGCCGCCTGAGCCGTGATAGAGTCCGGACCCATCGCACGGCGAATATTGTCTGGTGGGCACCGAATCAATGGGTGTCGCCCCCGGGCTTGGCTCCCGGAGGCCCACAACCGCCCGTTTGGGGCCTGTGGGCAGGCGCTGTATCATCTTGACATCGCAGCCGCTCGAGGAGTGTCCTAATGTTAAGCCAGCTTCTTTTCGTCCGACTCAAAGCCGCGGAGAAGGCTCTTCGAGGCGGACGGCTGGACGACGCTTATCGGCTTGCAACGGCTTTGGACCTGCGAAATCATCGCCGCAGCCGGGCGGTTCTTGCGGCGCTTACTCCGCTCTTTGTCGAGCGGGCGCGCCAACATTACCGGGCGGACCGGTTCGAGGAGGCCCTCGCCGACCTCGCCAGGACGCAGGCGTCTGGCTCGCTCCAGGCTGAGATCGACCAACTCCGCGAGGACATCCGGACGGTCCAGGCTGAGCAACGCCGCAACCAGGTTTCGCGGTATCACCGCCTCGATGCTGCCAAGAAGCGGATCGATCGTGGATCGCTGGCGGGCGGCGGGCGGATTCTCGAGGAAGCGAGCGAAAATGACCGCGAAGCCAAGAAGCTCCACCGGCAACTCCAAAACCGGGTCGAAGACGCCATGGACATGATCAAACAGGCGGAGAAGCTTATTTCCAGGGGACAGCTGGCCACCGCGGCTCAACGCCTCCGCAGGGCGAAGTCGCTTGATGCGAGCAATGGCGCCATCGCGGAGATTGAGACCCGCCTGTGCAATCTGATACTGGACAACACCCGGGCAGCTTTGATTGACGGCAAGTTGCGGCGGGCGGTTGATGAGCTGTCCTGCCTGGGCGATCTGGGGGCTAACCTGCCGGCCCGCAAGGAACTGGCCAACATGCTGGCGGTGACCAGGCAGGCAACGGAGAGCCTTAAGACGGGGAAGCAGGCTGAGGCTCGCGCTCATGTCATGAGGTTGAAACGCCTGCTGCCCAAAGCCAAGTGGATCGACGAGACTATCAAGCAGCTGAAACAACTGGATGACGTCACGACGGTGTTGCGGGCCGGGCCTCTGGGCGAAACTCTCGAGTCGCGGGAGGTGGCGGGTGCTGCTTGTGAGTCGCCGGATTCCTTCAAGGAGACCCTCCCGATTCCAGGCCGGGCTGCGTCGTCGGACGAGTTGCCCGAGCGGTTGCTCCTGCTGGTTGACGGGGGTGGCAGCTATCTGCTGCTGCGATCAGCCAGAAACACGATCGGGCGCGTGGTGTCCAGCAAGCCCGCGGACGTGCCGATCTTCAGCGATCTTGGCGAGCAGCACGCTCATATCTTCCGGGCGGACGACGACTATTTCGTGGCGAGCGGAAGAGATATCGAAGTGGGCGGTAGAAAGACCAAACAGACCTTGCTTCGCGATTCAGATCGCGTTGTGCTGGGCCGGAAAGCGAAGTTCACTTTCCGTCTGCCGTCCAGGAAGAGCCCGACGGCTGTCCTGGACCTCAGCGACACGACCAAGATGCCCAACGATGTACGACGCATAGTGCTGTTTCACAATCACGCGACCATGGGGCCGGGGCCCGCAGCCCATTTGCGCTGCCCCCACGCCAGCCCGCCGCTGGTGCTCTTCGAGCGGGATGGGGCATTGTGGATCAGGCCCAAAAGCGACGGGCACGTGGATACGACGGCTCAGCAGCTTCGAATCGGTGAGCCGATGGAGATTCAAGGCGCAAGCCTGGTGCTCGAACGCTGGCAGGACCGGCCGGTCGGCGGCACGAACGCCTAGTGCTTCGGCAACCATGATTCTGCGGGTTACATCAAGTGGGTGGCCCATGGCTTTAGCCTTGGGGGACACGACAGTTTCGACCTGAGCGAAAACGTAAGGCAAAGGCGACAAGACGATGGCCTACATGTTCAAACACGGCGACCGCCCATTGGATGACTACACGATTCAGCGTGCAGTCGGAAGCGGCGGATTCGGCGAGGTCTACTACGCCGTCAGCGACGGAGGTCGGGAAGTCGCGCTGAAGTACCTGCGCGAAAACCCCCAGACCGAGCTTCGCGGAGTAAGCCACTGCATCAACCTGAAAAGCCCGCATCTGGTCAGCATTTTCGACATCAAGAAAAACGCGGACGGCGACTACTTTATCATCATGGAGTATTGCTCCGGACCTTCACTGAGAGACCTCTTGATTGCCGAACCCGACGGTCTCGGGAAACAAAAAGCCGCTTTCTTCGTCCGCGAGATCGCCAAGGGAATCGGCTATCTGCACGACCGCGGAATCGTCCATCGCGATCTCAAACCGGGAAACATCTTCTACGACGACGGATACGTGAAGATCTGTGACTACGGACTCAGCAAATTCATCTCCGTCTCCAGGCACAGTGCCCAAACGGCCAGCGTGGGCACCGTGCACTACATGGCCCCCGAGATCGGGAGCGGCGATTACTCGCGAGGTGTGGACATCTACGCCCTCGGCGTGGTTCTTTACGAAATGCTGCTGGGCAAGGTGCCTTTCGAAGGGTCGAGCATGGGTGAGATACTCATGAAGCACCTCACCAGTCAGCCCGAAGTCGAGAACCTGCCCGAACCATTCGGGAAGGTGATTCGCAAAGCTCTGGAGAAGGACCCCAAAGACCGCTATCAGACAGTTGACGAAATGGTCGAGGACCTGCTCGACGTGGAGGATGTCAAGCAAAGCCTCGCGGGGTTCAGCCCGAAGAGCCTGGACGGGGCTGTGCGTGCGGGATCACCGTACGACTCGCCGATGCCTTCCCCCAACCCGGCGCCAGCGTTCGCTCAGGACTTCCGGCGAAGAACTCCTCCACCGGTGAGCGAAACCCCTCCTTTCGCTACGCCCCTTCCCGACCGTTTGGCTACTGGGGTCGACCGGGTAGCTCGCAAGGTCGAGCGCAAGATGCGAAAGCTCGAAGGCAAGCACGGTCGGCGTGAATACCGCGGACATCACAGGGGCACGCCGCCTGTGGCACGTCCGTCACAGGCCGAGCTCTCCGTTCGCGACCGGCGGAAGCGCCGCTTCATGGCTGGCGTGATGACACTCAGCATCGCCGGTGTGGCTGGTGTGGCGGCGGGTCTCTCAACCGGTTCGGAAGATATCGGTGGCTCCACGTTTTTCGTGGCTTGCATGATGGCATTAGGCCTTGTCCTATCCCGGCGCGCGTTGGATTGGCTCAGCGACCAATCACAGCCGGAGTGGGCTCAGCGGTTCGTACGCCTCGCCTGCTGTGGGCCGCTGATCTTCCTGGGCTGCGCGCCGATGCTCGGTGACGGCCGATACGACGAAATCGGTTTAGCCACGGCGTTGGGGCTCTGCCTGCTGGCACTGATGGGCAATTGGAAAGAGACCTTCGAGCGCGGCGCCGACGGCGAGCTTTGCATATGGTCGGCGATCTGGAGAGGAGTCTTCGCCGCCATAGCAACGGCCTTCATCGCCGGAATGGTCAACTGTGGCCCCAACAAGAGTTCGCTGATTGTCTTTCTGGTAATCGCGGCTGTCTCAATCATCATCCAGACGACTTCCTGGTGGCTGCCGCGACGCGCACCGATCCATGCAGATCAGGAAGACGCGACTGGTGATGTCCCACCTGACGGGCAGCCGCCCGCACCCGTCGACCCCAACCGGTCGTATGCTGATCCGATCGATGGCCAGTCGCCCCACGCTCAGGCTGCACATCTGCCGTCAGCCGGACAGCCGATGAGTGAATCCGAGTTGATCGCTTCGGGAATGGCGATACCTCCTGAGTTTCCGCCACCAAAAGACCCGATGGCGCGATGGGGTGTAACCCGTGCTCTTTGGGGTCTGTGCGCGTTCGCCTTGATGGGTGTAGCCACTCTGTCGGCTGTGGCGCCGATCGTGTTTATCCGAGGGGGACACGCAAGAGGAACGGCTCTGATTGTCGTTTGCATTGCATGCGTGTGTACAGCAATTTATTCCCTGGCCAAAACGACCGCCCGCAGGCGAGAGGGCTTCTGGCGTGAGACGGCTCGCCCCATGCTCATCTGCCTGTCGCTATTCGCATTGGGAGCTTCGGCCACGTATCTCGCTCGTGAGAACGCCACCAATCGCGGAAGGCAGCGTCAGAAAGAGACAAGAATAGCGGTGGCGCACACGGGACACAGCTCGATGCCAAACGCGTTGTCTGACCGCTTCAACGCACTCGCCGTCGTGGATGTCACGCCGAGCTTACAGGAGGAAGTAATCGAGTCGGCTGGGGCTGATTCTGTGAGTGGACTAGCCAATCTCGATTTCTCCGGGAAGTTCCCCTGGCAGGTTTGGCGGAAGGGAAGCCCCGAGGAGTTGGCGGCAAAGGGTATGACAGTCTTCGTCGATTACACAGCCACCTGGTGTGTCATATGTCAGGCAAACAGGAAGTCCACTACAGAGTCCGATGAAGTTCGCAAGAAGATGGATGAGTTGAACGTCGTCCCCATCACAGCTGACAACACCAGGAAGGACCCGGAAGTTCTCGCCGCGCTCAGCAAGTTTGGCCGCGTCGGTGTGCCGCTCAATGTCATCTATCCCGCCGGCAAGCCGAACGAGCCCATCGTTCTGCCGATCCAACTCGTGGGGAAGATCGGGCTGGTGCTCGATAAGCTGGACGAAGCCGGACCGTCAAAGCCCACCGAATAAGCCCCCAATCGCCAAAGCACTTCTGGCAAACGGTGATGACACCTCTCGATACTCTCAAGAGCGGCTGGAAGCGTAGCCCAAAGAAGCTAAACTCGCTTAGTCGCCCCTGAGAAACACAGGTAGGGCAGATCAATGACCTGCCTTTCCCTTCAACGAAGATGCTCCGGGACGACCACTTCGTGATCGTGAATACGCCCAGCGATCTTTGGGTTTCAGTATCCGCGAAGGTCGGTTGCGGCGTTGGCTCTTGATTCGGCTTGGACATTCTCGCAAACCGAAGTTCGCAATCCGCCGCTGGTTTCGAGCCCCTGGAGCTTATTGAGGTAGTCGGTCAGATCGTCGGCGGAAAACTCCACCAGGAACTCCGGTTTCGCGGTTGGGTTGAACTCTCTGATGGCTTCTATGGTGTCGCTTTTTAACATGGCTATTCTGTGCTCCGCTTTCAGCCATCGGCTATTAACTCTCGGCCTGCACCTACCAGCTTTCGGCTTTCCAGGCCGCCCCCTTACGGTCTGCGGTTCGGCTTAGGCCTCTTCGGACAAGTGTATCCACATCTTGCCCGAAAGGTTTTTTCGACGCGCGGAACGAAAGGTCTTGAGCGCAACTCGCTACCTGGTGGTCATCGGATAGCCGGGAAAGAAGCAAGGGTTGCGCGTAGGCTAAGCGAGTATTGCGCGGTCACGAGAAGCGGGCTTGCGGTCCCACATCCGGGTGAGATGAAGGGACTTGTCTCAGGCTGAAACTGCGCGTCAATCAGAGTGGAAAACTGAAGCATTCAAACGTGGGTGCCCCATTCTTCGCGCAGCGAAGGGTGGGGGACGGAGAGTGCCGCAAAGTGACTCAGTTCGATCAATCCTTCCCCCACCCTTTTCTGGTGAAAAGGATGGGGCAACCGATTCTTCTGCCTTCCCCCTTCTGCCCTTTACCTTCCCCTCACCCGCTTATCTTCTTGATCGGCCGACCGGCTTGGGCCAGTTGGCGTTGTGGAATCGGCCGCCCTTGCTGATCTCTTTTCCGTCGGCTTCGATCCTGCCGCCCTTGCGCAGATCGCAGACCATGTCCCAGTGCAGAGCGGAGACGTTCTTACTGCCGGTGATCGGGTACCCCATCCCGAGGGCGGCGTGGAAGGTGCCGCCGATCTTCTCATCGAAGAGCGTGTTCTTGGTGAAGTCCTTGATTGCGTAGTTCGTTCCGATTGCGATCTCGCCGAGCGTCTTGGCGCCCTTGTCCTGGTTGAGCATCTCGTGGAGGAAAACTTCGCCCTTGCCAGCCCGGGCGTCGACCACCTTCCCATCGCGGAACTTTAAACGGACGTCATGGACTTCCTGCCCGCCGAAGACGGCCGGATAGCTGAAGCATACGTCCCCTTCGACGGCGTCTTCGACCGGGCCTGTAAAGACCTCGCCGTCCGGAAAGTTGTTCTTGCCGTCGCAGTTGACCCAGACGCGGCCCTCGATGCCCAAACGAAGATCGGTTCCCGGGGCGATGAAGCGAATCTCCTTGGCCTTGCTAAGGAAATCGCAGACGCGCTTCTGGGCGGTTCCCATCTTCCGCCAGGCGCCTGCGGGGTCGCTCAAATGAAGCAGCCCGGCTTTGAAGACGAAATCCTCGTACTCCCCCAGCGACATCTCAGCGTCCTGAGCCGAGGCATTGCAGGGATACTGCGTGCCGACCCAGCGGAGCTTCTCATCGTCGGGAAGAACTTCGCGCCTCATTATCGTCTCGAGGATTGGCTTGCGGGCCTGGGTGATCGTCGCCTGCTTGGCAGGGTCGACATTGGACATCGAGCGGGTATTTTCCTCCGCCTGGATGGAGATCATGCAGTTGATCGCCTCCATATCCAACTTGTTGCCCGGATAGATGTACGAAAGCTGAGACTCATCCCCTAGCTTGCAGAGGAGCTCTTCGGTTTCAGGAACGCGAACGCGCAAGACCGGATGTCCGCCAGCGCGCAAGACGGCTCGAAAGACGGAGGTGATAAGCGGCTCCGCGACGGCTGGACCACGAACCAGGACAACGTCGCCTTTCTTCACGACGACCGAGTATTTCACCAGGACCTCAGCCAGCCGATCGATTCGTGGGTCACGCACGGTAATGCTCCACTGCGTTGCTGAAGATCGCCAAACCGTCCGGAAGTCCCTTGGGGGCTCGGTGCGTCCATTGTGGATGGTGTGTGTGCTGGAAATGGCGATCCGGATGGGGCATCAACCCGAAGACCCGCCCGGTCGCGTCGCAAAGACCGGCTACACCGTCGATGCTCCCGTTGGGGTTTGCCGGATAGGTGTCGTATCCGCCGCGTTGGTCGACATAGCGAACCGCGACATGCCCGCCTTGATGGAGTCTTTCAAGGATGGACTTGTCGGCGACGATAACCTTCCCTTCGGCGTGTTCGACGGGCAATTCGACAGAGCCGCCGCTTTTCAGGTAGATGCAGCGGTCGGTGCAGACCTCCATGCGCACCCAGCGGGCTTCGAACTTAGCCGAGTCGTTGAAGGTTACGGTGACGGCTTGGGTGCCCACGTCGCCGCCGGGCAGCAGGCCGGCTTTGACCAACACTTGAAAGCCGTTGCAGATGCCCAGCAGGCTTCCGCCGCGCTCGACGAGATCTCGCATGGGGCCCAGCAAGTCCCGCACGATTCGCTGGGCGAGTATCACGCCGGCGGCGATGTCGTCGCCGTAGCTGAATCCGCCTGGAATAGTGACGATCTGGAAATCTTCGAGCATCCCCGGCTCGCGTGCCAGGCGGTTGATGTGGACCAGGTCGACCCGGGCACCAGCCAGCCGCCAGGCGTGGACCGTTTCCTCATCACAGTTGATACCGGCTGCTCGAACTACCAGGACGCGCACATCGCCGACCATCATCGCCCTCCCTCAAACGCTAGAGGCGCCCGCCAGGCGCCGGCCATGTCCGCGATAGGCAAGTCCAAAATGTGCTCCTGGCCTGTGTCGATCATAAGTCGCCTGCTTCCTGTCGCCTTACCGACAATGGGCAGCCCGCTGAGCTTCGCGTCCGCCTCCGACATTTCCAGCACGTATGTTGTCTGCACGGTCGTGAAGATCGAATCCGCAAACGTTCCGTCGTCAAGCGTCAAGGTCGCCCCGAGCCTTGAAGCGATACACATCTCTGCCACGGCTACCGCCAGCCCACCGTCGCTGACGTCATGGGCTGACCTGACCTGCCCGGAAGTGACAAGGCGCGATACCTCCAGATGCATATCGCGAGCTTCGGACAGACCGGCGCGATCCACCGGTGCCGAAGCGAGCACCAACGCGCTGCCGGGCTCCTTCAAGTCCATCGATACGCAGCGCCCCACGTCCGCAACCAGCCCTGTGGCGGTTATCAGCAGTGTACCGGGGATGCTCATTCGCGCGGGCAACCCCAGGCGCCTGGCGTCGTTTTCGTCTTGCGTGAACTCGTTGTTGAGCGAATCCTTACCGGAGATGAACGGCAGGGCGTAGGCGATGGCTGCGTCGGATGCCCCGCGACAGGTTCGCACCAATTCGCCCAGTGCCTCGGGCGTGTCACATTTGCCCCAGCAGAAGTTGTCGAGGATGGCGACGTGCTCGGGGTCGGCACCCACGCAGATGACGTTCCGCAACGCTTCATCGACGGCACAGATCGCCATCCAGTAAGGGTCCGCCTCGGTGAGCTCCGGGCATAGCCCGCAGCCGATCGCGACACCGCCCTGGCGGTCATACCGGGGTCTGATTACGGCGGCGTCCGACGGACCGGCGTCCGGACCGACGAGAGGCTTGATGACGCTGCGCCCCTGGACCTCGTGGTCGTATTGCCGGATCACCCATTCCTTCGACGCAGTGTTGATCTCTCCCAGGGCTTCGAGAAGCCGATCGCTCTGGTCGGTGGTCTCCAATCGTTGCAGCCCGCTCGCGGTTCTACCGCTTGCAGTCCAGCGCGCCCGGCGAACGGTTCTGGGATAACCGTCGTGCAAAAACGACATGTCCAGCTCGCCGACGGTTTGGTTGTTGTATCGCACCTTCAGCACGCCATCGTCGGAGAATGTGCCAAGAACGGTGGCTTCGACCTCTTCGTCGGCGAAGATCGAAAGTAGCGTGTCGAGCTTCTCCGGCGGTACCGCGAAGACCATGCGCTCCTGAGCTTCGGATATCCAAATCTCGTCGTAACGCAGGCCGGAGTACTTGAGAGGGACATCGTCCAAGTCCACGACAGCCCCGAGCTTCTGACCCATCTCGCCGACGGCGCTGCTCAATCCACCGGCGCCGCAGTCGGTGACGGCTGAGTAGAGGCACCCGTCGGGATGGTCGCGAGCGAGCAACAGGGCGTCGAGCACCTTCTTCTCTTCGATGGCGTTGCCGATCTGAACAGCGTGCGAGAACTCGTCGGCGTGGGTATCGGTGAGCTCAGCCGAGGAGAAGGTCGCGCCGTGGATGCCGTCCCGGCCGGTCCGTCCACCCGCTACCACGATTTTGTCGCCGGTTTGCGCTGCCTTGTCGATGCGGTCGCGCGGGATCAGCCCCACGCAGCCGCAAAACACCAACGGGTTCGCCAGATAGCGCTCGTCGAAGTAGACCGCACCGTTTATCGTGGGAATACCCATCCGGTTGCCGTAGTCGCGCACGCCGCGAACCACACCCTTAAGGATGCGGCGCGGATGAAGCACGTCCTTTGGCAGGCGGTTAGAATCGTAGTCCGGCGGCGCCAGGCAGAAGACGTCGGTTGACGCGATGGGCTTGGCGCCCAAGCCACAACCCATGATATCGCGGATGCAACCGCCGATGCCGGTGGCTGACCCGCCGTAAGGCTCGATCGCCGAGGGGTGATTGTGCGTCTCGACCTTCACGGCGATACCGCACTGGTCATCGAAGGCGATCACCCCGGCGTTGTCCTCAAAGACCGACAAACACCAGTCGCGATCCAGGGTCTTGGTGGCATAGACGATGGTGTCCTTGAGAAGGTTATCGAAGTGTGCCCGCACCTGACCGCTTGTCCCGAAGCCGTCGCCTTCGTAATCGATCTCGCTCTTGAGGGTCTTATGCACGCAGTGTTCGGACCACGTCTGAGCGAGCGTCTCGAGCTCCAGGTCGGTCGGATGGCGGTCAAGGCCGGCGAAATGGTCCCGGACGGCTCGCATCTCCTCTATCGAAAGGAACAGATGAGCCTCCCGCGAGAGGCGCAGTAACTCCTCGTCCGTCAAACCGGCAAGCTCGACATGCCTGACGGTGGAATCACTCTCGGGGGCGACGGCGGAGGCTTCGGGTAGCTTGTCGTTTCTGTCAAAGCCCCGGATGTAGATAGTCTCGATGCAGTCGTTGGCCAGGACCCGCGTGGCGATCTGCTCCAGGTCATTGGCGCCGGCGGCGCCTAGAATCTCATACCGCCGGGCCGTCCGGACGTCCTCCACAACACCGTCGGTCGGGGTTCTGCCATCGAAGAACCGTCCGGCAGCCTCTCGCGCAGAGATCGCCACCGGGTTCATAACTCCGGGCTTGGCGTGAACTTCGATGGCCGGCTCGCGGTCGGTGCGGTGCGTGAACCCCGGATGACACTCGAAAGCCTCAGCTACCGGATCGCACAGCAGTTCCGCAGCCAACCGCTCGACGTCGGACACCGCCAACCGGCCAGTGAGAAAATATATCTTGCTCGACAGGACACCGGCGATGTGTTTAAGCCCCAGTTGGCGGACGTCGGCCAGCATGTCGCGCCCATGACCATCCAGCTCGGCGCTGCGAGGCCTTACGCGAATACACCAGCGGTTTGAGTCGGCTACGCTTACGACGCTCATTATTCCTCCAAGCGCGAGCATGGCGTTCCACACTCCGCCACAAAACACGACCACACCCCGGGCTTTGCGTGCATTCCATTTGGGGTGGCACGGGCAAACTTGTTTGCTCGTGGGCGATGGGAGCATACACACTGGCAAGCGGTAGCTTGCCAGCGGCACCCGGGATCCGGGACCCGGCGTGGGCACGCTGTTATGATCTCGTGAGAACATAGTCACGCGAGCGTAACCCTGGCACCCGCCAAGCCGCCACCCATCTTCGGGATGCACGCACGGGCTTCAGCATAGGGAGGAATTGATTCCTTCGCCAGTCTGTTCTATGGTTGGTTGTGGAAAAAGACGTGCATCCCCGGGGGCCTGTTCGCCCGCACCGCCGGATCATGTTACGACCGCAGGAGAACGGTGCCGATGCGTTTCGCCTCGTCCATTGCTGTGACTTCCGACGCTCAAGAAGCCGTCGAGCAGCTGCTCGATCCTATCGATCGAAGCATCACGCCGGGAATGGTGGATTTGGTCTTTCTCTTCATAACCGGCCACTATGAAGACGACGTTGAGCACATCCTCGAGCGGACGACCGAGACGTTTCCCCATGCGGTCATGGTGGGATGCTCAGCCTGTGGTGCGATCGGGGTCGATCGCGAGGTCGAGGGATCGCCCGCGATGTCGCTTGTGGTCGGTTCGCTGCCGAATGTGCGCATCTGTCCGTTCGCGCTGCGACAGCCCGAGTTGCTGGCCGCCCAGACCGTCCACGACTGGGAGCGGATCGTCGGCGTCTCTCCAGAAAGCGACCCCACTTTCATCGCCATGGGTGACCCATTCCGCCTGAACATCCTGGGCTTTGTCGATCAGATCAACCACGCCTACGCCGGTGCTCCGCTGCTGGGTGGAGTTGCCAGCGCCGCCGACAAGCCCGAGGGCAACATGCTGTTTCTGAACGGAGAGGTTTTTCGAGAGGGCGTCGTCGGCGTGGCGCTTACAGGCGATGTGGTGGTCGAAGGCGTGGTTTCGCAGGGATGCAAACCCATCGGCAAACACTTCGTCATCACCAAAGGACAGCGCAATGTTATCCAGGAGTTGGGTGGACATCCTCCGCTTCACCAACTCGAAACCGTATTGTCTGGGCTCTCGAAAGACGAGAAGAAGCTGGCGAAACAGTCGCTTCTGGTCGGTCGGGTAATCGACGAGTACAAAGGCCAGTTCGCCGGCGGCGACTTTCTGATACACGGCATCATCGGTGCTGATCGCCAAAGCGGAGCTATCGCCATCGCCGGACACGTACGCGTAGGAACCACCATACAGTTCCAGGTGCGCGACGCCGCCAGCGCCGACCAGAACCTCAGAGAGTCCCTTACTCCCCACGCGGACGCAATCACCAAGGGGGCGCTGCTTTTCGCTTGTGCCGGACGAGGGAAACGTATGTATCCCGACACCGGCCACGATGTGGGAGTATTCCGGGAAATCGTCGGAGGCGTCCCGCTGGCCGGTTTTTTCTGCGGAGGTGAGTTCGGACAGGTGGGCGGACGGAACTTCGTCCACGGATTCTCCACCAGCATAGCGATGTTCCGGGAGAAAACCGCCTGACGGTGCGCTAGCCACAAATCGACGGGCGCCCTCGCCGTCCGCTTCACGGGGTAACTGAATTAACTATGAGTCGCTGCGGTTTGCGTTGTGTATCGCAGGTGGCGCGCCACGGCCGGCGGGAGGTTGCCAATGACGTACTGCTGGTCGAATTCATATGTGCGGATGTGTTTGTTAAGATAAGGAGAGATCTCTCGGAGTCTGGCCCTGTGCTTACCCATCGAGAACGTCCGGGATATCTTCCTGAGCCCGACGTATTCAAAGTAGCTAAGCACGCCTCCAGGCTTGAGAGCCCGCCGGACCATCCCCAGAACAGCCTCAATGTCTTCGAGCGAAAACGCCGTCAGCGGAAGGCCCGAGATAACAAAATCGTATCGGTCCTCATGGGGAATCGCCTGCGCCGGTGCGCAAACAACCCGCACCCTGCCCGCACGCACAGCCGGCGCGAAAGTCGTGGTCGAAAGCACCTTGCTTTCAAGGATGTCAACGAACTCCGGATCAATCTCGCAGATGTCCAACTCGTCGTCAGGGCCTAGCAGCGAACCGATATGCCGCGTCACCGCTCCCGTGCCCGCGCCGATCTCCAACACCGCCGCCGGCTTGTCGCAGCACCGGTACGGATCACACAAGGCTTGAGCGAGTTTACGCGAACTGGGGGCCACAGCTCCGACTGTACCGGGTCCGTTCAGACAATTCCGCAAAAATCGAAGACGGTCATTAAGTGGCAAGGGAGACTCCTCCACCTACCGGGCTGGTGTTGTGTCACACGTTAACCAGCGGCTCATCCGAACCGCGCCCGTCAGGAAGCGGCTGTCCACTTTGGCTGTGATTCCTTGAGCCTTCGCTCCCTCACGGTCGCGGTTCGGCTCTGACAGCGTCTTCAGCAACGCGCAGTTGCGGGTGTGTCGACGCAATTAAGGAACACACCGCGTGCAGGCCGACTCCAAGTATGCATTGACCACGCCGGACAACTCCACACATCGAGGATATGCTAACCATTTGCGGCTTACGCTTCCACCAGAAACCTCATCAAGGCATTGTGTCGCATCGTGAATGAATACACTTCAGTCTGACATGATTTGCCAATCGGTCCGATATCCGTGCCGCCTGATTGAGCGGGTTTTTCGCTGGTCTGGGCATCCGGATGGAGCTAGACTTAAGGTGCAGGGGCGAGCGTCAGGCTGAAGCGCCGAACAGGGGGTGCTGAGGCAGATGGGAATTCCTGCCGAGCATCGGAGAGTTGCTTTCCGGTGCGCGATGTGCCTGCGGGCTCCCTAGTTCCGTGGGGGGATTCAGCCCGAAGTCTCCGGTCGCAACGCCGTGGTATTCGGGGGGTCCCGTTTCAGAAAGGGGGTGATGCGTGGACAATGGTATAGGTGGGCTGCCGTAGAGCAGCAAGAGCTGCTAGATACGGCAGCACAATCTACAAAAGGCCCGTCCCAAGTTGCGATTTCGGGGCGGGCCGATCTTATGCGCCGACCCCGACGATCGATCACACCGACCGGGAGAGGCTGATCAACTCCCGCCGCCGTAGAGTCTGGCAAGCTCCTGGCGCACGGTCAGAATCGCCTGGCAATCACAGTAGGCGCCGTTGCGGATAAACAGCAATCTTGCGTCGCGGATACGGTCTGATGAGAATTTCTTGGTGGCCAAGACAACACCCAACTCACTGAACTCCCCCTGGCAGGCTTTCGACGGCGACGGCCCAAGGGCGTCTTTGAGTGCATCGAAGACACGCGCCTCTTCCAGTCCGGAGTATATCTCCTCCTCACGATCGGCGATGTCGTCACTGCGGGGGAGCTTGAGGAAGGCGTCTATGTCCTCTCCTGGAACTAATTCGAGCCAGACGAATCCTCCGAGCTTGCCCTGGCGAAACTCCTCGGGAATCACTCGTACCAGCCGCTCGAACCGCTCCTCAGGCAGCAGGTCCGTGAATCCCTCCCAGCGGAACGTAACGCACATGCGCTGCCAGCGCTGGCTGTGCTCGACGGTAACCTCCATACCCGCGTAGTGCGGCATGAGCATCTCTGCCAACTCTTTGCTGAGCTTGTTGTTGGGAGTTTTCTTCGTCATGGCCGCCCACTGTCCGCGCCCGGCTGCAAATGTCAAGAGACACGTATTGACTCTGCTTCGGGCGCACCCCATCTTGGGAAGCGAGTCTCGGGCTCCTGGAACGCCGGCGTTCAGTCAATAGTGAGGCGGAGCGGGCGATTCAAGAGAGCATGGTGAACAGCTCCGGATCCAGAAATCGGCAGGCAGCTTGCCCCCCCCGGACGGTCTACCTCCCTGTCGGAGCGTTATCGGTTTCTGCACAGAGGTCGGTTTCCTGCACCGCTGGGCGGAAAGGCATCGTTCGATCGCTACACAAAGCCGGAGCTTGCTCCAGCCGATACCCATCTTCGCCATTGTGGTCAGGGCATGAATGCGGTATTACATGATCCATCTGATCTGTGTGTTTGTGCCGGAGGGAAACCGACGGGATGACGGATATCATTCACGACAAGTTGACGTGCGGTATCGAGTATGGAATGGTCCCGCTACCGGACCGCCACGTTGTTTCGTTCCAGATAGCGGTTCTGGCGGGGTGCTGCGCCGACCCGCCCGAGAAGCTGGGCCTGGCGCGGCTGCTTGAAGAGACGATCGACAAAGGCACCGAGTCGTACACCGGTCGCGAGCTTTCGGACGCGTTCGATACCATCGGAGCGAATCGCGGCAGCAGCGCGGGCTCGGAGACCACGACGTTCTCCTGCACGGTGCTTCCGGAGCATTTCGAGCGGGCGATGGAGTTGCATTGCGAGTTGTTGCGCAGACCCACCTTTCCCGAAGACGCCTTCGGTGTGAATGTGGACCTGGCACGACAAGAGCTCAAAGCACTGGAAGACGATGCCCAGGCCTTTATGGACAAGCTCATCAGCCTGGACGCCTTCGGACCGGTGCTGGGGCGACACCCGCTCGGCGAACCTGAGACTCTCGGCTCTCTCACACGGGACGATCTGGTCGGGCACTGGAAGAAGCACTTCTGCGCCGGCTCGATGCTGGTGTCGGTGGCTGGTGCCGTCGAACCAGAGCGGGTCGCCGATGTGCTCGAACGCTGTTTCGACGGGTTCGGAACTGCCGAGCCCACGGGGCGGTCTCCATTCGACGCCAGGTTCAACCCCGGCATGACACACCATAACAAAGACCTCGAACAGGAGCAGATCGCCATATGCTGGCCCGGTTGCGGGGTGACTGACGAGGATTTCCCGGTCCAACTCGTGACGTTGGGAATCTTGTCGGGCGGTATGAGTGCCCGGTTGTTCACCGAGGTCCGTGAGAAGCAAGGCCTGGTGTATTGGGTTGGCGCCTGGCATGAAGCTCCGCGCGCTACCGGGATGATTTTCCTGGGTGCTTCGACGACTCCTGACCGCAGCGCGAAGACCTACACCACATTGCTGCGTGAAGTGGATCGGTTGGCGGAAGACCTTGAGGCTGAGGAGCTGACACGAGCGATCACCGGTATCGTCGCGCAGACCGAGACGCGCGGCGACCTGACCGCGTCCCGCTGCCGCGAGTTGATCAACGACCTGTTCCACTACGGACATCCTGTGCCCATGTCGGAGAAGACAAGGCGGGTTGAAGCTGTAACGATGGAGTCGATCAAGCGTTATCTGGCTGACTATCCCCGAGACCGGCGCTGCGTGATGACGCTGGGGCCGGCTCCATTGAACAGCGCCTGACCTCGGCATTGACGGCGGCGGGAGACCGGGCAGGTCGAGCACGAAAATCGTGGCGTCGGCGACGCGTGGTTCACTAAACAGGGAACTCCGGAAGTATGACAGACAGGATTAACAGGATTGACAAGACAAGAGAATGGCATTCCCCAAATCCTGTGAATCTTGCTAATCCTGTCTATTTCTTCCCAATGCTTTGTCATGGAGCAAATGACGGGTTGCCGACGTACTTGGGGGTTACTGGCGGATTGTTGGGTGCCACATCTCTTTAGAGGTGGGCCGCGCGAATAGTCCGCCGGTTCGTGTTCCCCACGGCTAAAGCCATGGGCCACCCACCTGGACATCGAGAAGCACGCGGCAGGTGAACTGTTGACGTTGCGTGCGGCTGAGGCTATTACGAAGAAGGGTTTGATTCGGTGAAAGATCCTTACACGCTGCATACGCTGGACAATGGTCTGCGTGTGGTTATCGAAGTCATGCCGGACGTGTGCAGTGCAGCCGCCGGTTTTCTCGCCCGCACCGGGGCACGCGACGAAACACCCAAGCTCGCGGGGGTTTCGCACTTCCTCGAACACATGATGTTCAAGGGTACAGCCAAGCGCGATTGGCGAAAGATCACCATCGACTTCGACAACATGGGCAGCAGCTACAACGCCTTCACGTCAGAGGAGCGCACGTTTTACTACGGTTGGGTGCGGAGGAGCGACATCGGCAAGCAGATCGAGCTACTGGCTGACATGATGCGATCGAAGCTGCCCACTGGCGAGTTCGATATGGAAAGGAACGTTATTCTAGAAGAGATCGCGATGTCCAAGGACCACCTCGAACACGTCGCCTACGACTTCATTCTGGAGAAGATATTCGGGGAACACCCGCTTGGCTGGCCCGTTCTTGGATACCAACACACCGTGGAACCAATGGACCGCGATCGCATGATGGAGTACTTCCGGCAGCGGTATGCTCCAGATAACCTCATGCTGATTGTGGCGGGTAACGTGGACCCGGATGAGATCATCGCGATGGCCCGGGAGCATTGCGGTTCGTGGGAGCCTTCGGGAATCCGGCGCGACCGCATCCGCCCCACGTTCAGGAGCGGGACGGAGGTGTCGGTAACGGACAGGTTCAACCAGCAGTTCGTGGCGATAACCTTTCCATCAGTCGGGTCCAACCACGAGTTCACCGAAACCGCGGAGGCTGCCTCCGCCATCTTGGGCGGCGGCAACTCGCGTTTTTTCTGGAACATCGTCCAGACGGGCATCAGCCCGCGAACCAGCGTCTACCACGTCCAATACGAAGATTGCGGGCTCATGTTGCTGTGTGGCGTCTGTCAACCGGAGAACTCGGAGAAGTTCCTCGATGCGATGCGAGCCGAAGCCGATCAGATTTGCCGGGAAAAGGTGCAACCCCGTGAGATTGAACGCGTCAAAAACAGAAGAAGGACTTCTCTCGCCGTTGGGGCTGAGGCGCCCTATCATCGGCTAACGCAAGTTATGGAGGATATGGACACCCGAGGTGCCCCGCGAACGGTGGATCAGATGCTGGCGGACATCGATACCGTATCCGCCGATTCGGTTGAGGCATATTTCGAGCAGTACCCGATAAACATACCCGGGCACTTGTCGAGCGTGGGTCCGCGGGATTGGCCAAAGGACCAATAGGCTAAAATAAAAGGCCGGCGCGATCAAATGTCGATCCGGACCCCGAGGACGGACAAGAAGCGAACCAATGAGCAGTACAGCGTCCCCTGTCGAGATCAAGGTCATCTACAGTTCCTCGTCACGAGGTCCGCGACCGATGCCCAGGCGTCGTCGCATGCGGTCCGTGGGTACGCGCGCTGCAATCGCGCTGGGGCTTGTGAACCTGATTATCGCCGGCGCCTTCTACTACGCAGCCTGGTGGCCTGTCAGGTCTTCGTTCTCGGGGGCGGTTCTCTACAAAACACCGATCCAGCTCACTGCGGATCAGCTTGCGGGGCTCAAGCTTGCCTTCGGTGCCAAACCATCCCAGGTGGGAATGAGGACCTTGAAGGACCCTCCAAAGGAAGCGGATCCGCCTGTGGATGAAACGGAGGAGCCCGAAGCCTACTTCACGGGTCGCGCCGCTCAGGTCATCATCCCCGGAACCCTGCTGGGATGGCTGACGCTCACTAGCGTTGCCATTGTCTTGCTGTCGTTGGCATCGGGGGCCATGTGGGCAGTTACCCTGACGCCGATACTGCGTAGGGCATCGAGGGTCCTTGTCATACTTGTGTTGATTGGTCTGGGTTGGATGGGTGTCGACTGTTGGAACACGTATGGTGTGGTTTTCCCCGTCGCGGCCACTCAAACTGCGATTGGAATCTTGATGCTCTTTGCCTTGTTGGTTGGCTTGGGCATGGGCCGTGGCGGTCGCAACATCGCCAGGTTTGCGGGCCTCGCGCTGATCCTGTCAGCTTTGGGCGGCGTTATTGGTCTTTTCCTCTGGCGTCTTTGCGGAACCCTGCCTCCGGATGAAATGACCGCTTCGACCATCTTCATCGTCTTCGTCGTGCATTCCCTCTGGGGCTGGTTGCTGCTGTTTGCCCCGCGGTTGCTCGGAACGAATCGCGCTTCAACTGCGTATTAGCGTATCGCAACATGCTATCTGGCCCAGAAAGGCCCTCAAAAAGAAAACAGGCGGGCTACAAAGTAGATCGCCGCAAGCGAACAGACCACGATCGCGGCAAGTGCATAACCCCGGTCTTTCGCATCGCGGTAGGCGCCGACAGCCATACCGAACACCACGGGGATGCCGATCATAATCGCGCCCGAACTGAGCGCCTGCAACGGATGGCCTCAACCGAAGCGCCCATAAAGACCGAGACCGATAACCGGCGCAATCGTCGCAAGAAGAGAGATTTTCCCAGACAAACCCAAGCCCTCCCTGACCAACAGCCTCAGCGAACCGTTACCCGGCCTGCTTGGTCGTTTTCCAGAAGACATACCGCTCTTGCACCATTGTAGAGGCGATGGGCTTGCTGGGACAAGCTATAGCATACCCAGTCCAAATTTAGTCGTCGGAATTGAGAAACTCACAGACGACACCGGCGATTCAACGCTCCGATTCGATGAAGCTTGCTTTGGCCTAGTGCTCTGTCACACCCGAAACTGCGGGTTGCCGAAGGCGCTTATGGAACTGAACCGCGACCGTCAGGGAGCGGAAACGCAAGGGATGACAGCTGCGGAGGGAAGCCGCTTCTTGACGGGCGCGGTTCGGATGACCCGTAGAAACACGTGTGATGCAACACTAGTTTCTTCCACTCAAGTCCAACTGACGATCAGCCCACACTGACAGGCGAACCGCTAGTGGCACCCGATAGGCTGCTCGCTCTGTGACAGGTCGCTTTGCGGTCGATGGGTGATATGGGTTTGCCAGAGTATCGCGGGGGATTCAGTTTCGTTATCGGACGGCCGCGTAACCGACACATCATCGGACCTTTTGCTCTCAAGGACCTGTAACCCCCGTCCGAAAAATATGGTGGTCCGTTTTTAGTTCACGGGTGCGCGCGCCTTCCTGCACGCTAGACAAGCAGCGGGTCTGTGTTCCACCTGCGAATGGTAGGAGAGCCGACGGCGTTTGCGCCGAATCCGCTGTCGGAGACATCGCCCCGAGTGGGCGCAAGGAAAGTGGGAAACTGGTGTCAACCCATACACATCATTCGGGGCAGGGGCGATCCCGCGATGCCAGACAACACGCGGGTAGTGGAACAACCGACCAGGGCAACGATCCTGGGCGTCCGCTGGCGGAGGCGCGCAAGAACGTCAATGACGTATTGCGAGTCCTCTATCAGCACCGATGGGTGTTTTTCGTCCCTTGCTGCGCGGTTGCCACGATCATCTTCGTGATGAGCCTCCAATACCCGCGCACCTACACGGCTACGACCGTCTTCGAACGCCGCGACGACCCGATCATGCTCAATGTCAAGACGTCGGAAGGAACCGGGTCTTTCAGTTACTGGCGAGCCACCATGCAGGACGACCTCGTTTCTCTGCCGATCATGACGGAGGTGGCTGATAACCTGGGCTTGACCGACGCCCTTCCGCGTGGCGAAGACGGCGAGTTCACCGAGGCGGCCCTGAAGCGCCGCGAGAGTATCGCCGGTTCCCTGTCTTCATCAGTCGGCATTCACACGAGGATGCCCAACAAGCACATTGACCGGGTCACGATCACGTACAATGGCCCGGACTCGGAATTCGGCAAGAAGGTCATCGAGGGCGTGAAAAACGCCTACGTGCGTCAGGCGGGCGTCAAGATACGCAGCTTCTTAGATGACCAGAGGGCGTATTTCGCCGCCAAGGCCAACGGAGCGCTCGAAGAGCTCAAGACCGCCAGGACGGATAGGACCGAACTGAGACTCGCCAACCCGCTTATCAACCCCATTGTCCCCAGCGAGATCAACACAAGAATAGCCCAGGTGGAAGTTGAAAGGCAGATGCTCTCGCTCCGCATCAAGGACCTCAAGGCTGAACTCGCTGGACAAAAAGAGCTATTTGCCCTTAAGGAACTGGATCGGGCGCCCCCGGCGAGCACCATATACCCTAGCGATGGTCCCACGATAACGAAGGCACCGTACACGCCCGAGACTCTACGTCTTATGGGCGAGATTCGGCGAATTCAGGATGAGATAGCCTCGCTGAAATCATCCCGCGGTATGACCGATGAACACCCGACCATCAAGGAAATGGCAACTCGGTGCAGATGGTACCAGGAGCGATTCACGCAACAACGAACAAGCGATTCGGACAACGCCGGCGTGGCCAACAAGTCCATGGGCATTCTTGCGCCTGGCACTTCCGCGCACGAAATCGCTGCCCCCCAGACCACCAGATCCGCAGCCGACCTCATTGCCCTTCTTGGTGAGCAGCTTCGCATTGCAGGTTTGGAGGATAATGTATCCGAAGCCGAACAGCGCCTAAGGGCCAGCAAGGACCAGGCGGCGCGACTCATCGAAGCCAAAGAGAACCTCCCTACCTACCAGGAAGCGTCAGCCGCCATCGAGGAGAGAATCTTGGCGGCACACAATGTGTACAAAGCGAACAGCGACACTGTGCGGCTCCTGGAGCCCGCAATCGCCGCCAACACCCAGGGAAAGCTGATGGAGTTTATCGACGTCCATCCGGCACGCGGCGGAGCCAAAGCCACCTCGCCGAAGTCCAAAGCCATTCTCCTGATGGCAGCCCTCGCTGGTCTCGGAGTGGGAGTATTCTTCGTAATCCTGGCGGAGCTATTCGACCATATTTTCCGCAGCTCGAACCATGTTGCCCAAAGCCTCGGACTACCAATCCTCGAGACTATCGACGAGATCATAACAACAGTCGATAAACGCAAACTCTTCGTAAGAAAGGTCGTAGTCGTCCCACTTGTTGTCATTATCACGCTCAGTATCACAGGTACGACCGGTGGGCTCGCATATCTGAGCCTCGAACATCCCTCGACCTATGAGCGCGTTCGCAACATTTCCGACAAGGCCCTGAGCATCCTCTCCGGAGAAGACGAGGCAGAAACCGAGATGCAGGCGTCATTGTGATTATGCGCCGCCGAACTCGTCCTTCCAGCGCTTGATTATCTGCAAGGCGTCAAGCGGCATCATCCGATCGGGGTCGGTCTCTCGCAGCATATCGAGAAGTTCATCGCCTCGATCACGAAACAGCATGAGTTGATCGGTGCGGCGCGTCTGGTTGCGGGCGAGCTGGGGCGTGTGTGACTCACGCGAGAACCCGCGCTGAAGCTCATCTAGAACCTCACGGGCTCTTACCACCACCGCTTTGGGCACACCGGCGAGCTTGGCTACATGAACACCGTAGCTTCTGGAGGCGCCGCCCTCGACGATCCGGTGAAGAAACGCGATTCCCTCGTCTCGCTGCTCCGCGCCGGGTAGCTCTTTCACAGCCGCGTTGTAGTTCCGCACGCCGCGTAGCAACTCCTCCAGCTCGATCAGCTCGTGGTAGTGCGTCGCCACCAGAGCGCGACACTTGGTCTTGTTGGCGAGGTGCTCGGTAATGGCCCACGCCAGCGAAAGCCCGTCGAACGTGCTTGTCCCCCGGCCCAGCTCGTCCAATACGACAAGCGACCGGTCAGTGGCGTTGTGCAGGATGTTGGCGGCTTCGGTCATCTCCACCATGAATGTCGATTGTCCACGGGAAAGCTCGTCGGAAGCACCGACTCGCGTGAAGACGCGGTCCACCGTCGAGAAGCTCATCGAAGCGGCCGGTACGAACGAACCGGTCTGCGCGAGCAGCACGATCAACGCCACCTGGCGTATATATGTGCTCTTACCAGCCATGTTCGGACCGGTGATGACGAACAACCGCGAGTCCGCGCCGACCATGATCGTGTCGTTGGGCACGAACCGGTCCGCGAGCATCTGGTCCAGCACAGGGTGGCGACCGTCGTGGATTTCGAGACGCCCGTCTTGGACCAACTCGGGTCTGACGTAACGGCGGCCGACGGACAGCTCCGCAAGTCCGCCCGCACAATCGAGTCGTCCTATGGCGTCGGCCACGCACATCAGAGCCTCGGTATGCGACGCCACCTCCCGTCGCACTTGCTCGAAAAGCACCTGCTCGCGCTCGTTGGCTTGCTCCCGGGCGGTGAGAACCTCTGTCTCGAATTTCTTGAGCTCGTCAGTGATGTAGCGCTCGGCGTTCTTGATGGTCTGCTTGCGAACATAGTCGGGAGGCACCTGGTGTCGGTGGGTATTGGATATCTCGATGTAGTAACCAAAAACGCGGTTGAACCCGACCTTCAACGACGCCACGCCCGCCCGCTCGATCTCCTGCCGCTGATAATCCGCCAACCACTGCCTGCTGTTTTGTGCGAGTGCCCGAAGGCGGTCGAGTTCCTCATCGAAACCGTCCGCGATGATACCACCCTCGCGCAGAGTGGGCGCCGGTTCATCGTGAATTCCTCTGCGAATCAAGACCGCAACTTCTTCCAACCCTTCGATATCGGATGCTATCTCTGTGAGGAACGGCGCCGGAGATCCCGTAAGATCGGCCTTCATTCCCGGCAATGCGTCGAGCGCTCTACCAAGCGACTTCAGGTCGCGCGGTGTCGCCCGGGAAAGGGCGATTCTGGCGGTGATACGCTCCACGTCGGCCATCGCCGCAAGACGCTTGCGAAGATGTGCCCGGAGAATATTCGACTCCACAAGAAACCCGATGGCATCTTGGCGCGCGAGGATCGCATCGACATTCGTAAGCGGCGCGCAAAGCCAATGACGCAGCTTCCTGGCGCCGATGGGATGGACAGTCTGGTCGATCGCACACAGAAGCGAGCCCTCGCGCAGACCGCCTCGAATCGTGCGGTCCACCTCGAGCGCCCGCCAGCTGTTGTGGTCGATCTGCAGGACATCTTCCACCGCCCGCCGCGCTATCGACGTTATATGACCCAGCGCGGTCTTCTGGGTCTCCTTTAGATATCCGATGATGCATCCGGCAGCACAAAGCGAAGCCGACATGCTCTCGAACCCGAAACCCGCCAGCGTCGAAACCTCGAAATGATCCAGTAGAGACTTATTGGCTTGGTAATCGCTGAACTCGTGCATCGGACGGCGCGTTATCGCCGCTCCGCAGAGCTGATGCGCAGTATCAGCCACCCCGGCTGACGGACCGTCCCGCTCGTCGTCGATAAGAATCTCCGCCGGCGCCAATCGCACGAGCTCATCAATGACCCCGGCGGTGTCGACGTCGATCGTCCGGAACCGCCCGCTGGCAAGCTCGACGCTTGCGATCCCGACCGACTTGCCGCGAATACAAACCGCCGCCAGCAGATTGTCATCATGTTCATCGAGCAGGGCTTCATCAGTGAGCGTGCCGGCGGTCACAATCCGAACGACCTCTCGCTGCACGACGCCCTTCGCCTCTTTGGGGTCCTCGACCTGCTCGGAAATCGCCACCTTATAGCCGGCGGCCACCAGCTTGCTGAGGTAGCCCTCGAGCGCGTGATAAGGAATGCCCGCCAGCGGGATGGGGCTGCTACCTTTGCTTCGCGACGTCAGCGCGATGCCCAGGACCTTCGAGCACAGTACCGCGTCGTCGTAGAAGGTCTCGTAAAAGTCGCCCATGCGGAACAGCAGCACCGCGTCCTCGACACGCTGCTTCTGCTCGACGTATTGGCGCATCGCGGGCGTCAGCGACGTGAGGTCTGTGGGCATAGCCACACCCTTCGACTCCGATGATGACACCGCCTGTGATGACAAACCAATGATACTCCTTGTTCCCGGCGGATCGTGACTCACCCAGACAAACGGCTCCAAGCACGCGGGCGCCTCCGCGACCCTGCATTCAACCGCTTCCGCGACCTTGTCTCGTCCGAAAGCTGGGGCCATACTGTAACCGTCGACCGCGCTGCTTTCCATGCAGCCCCGGTTTTTACGGTGGGTGGCCCATGGCTTTGGTCGCGGGGGACATGAATCAGAAGACGGTGCTCCCGGGACGCGCCCTACACACCGAACGCCCAATTTCCTATGATGGCTACACTTATGGAACATAGTCAGGCACAGACGATCTACGCATGACCGACGAAAAAACGCCAGATCCTCTCGGGTCCTTTGACGACGCTCTGTCAGCCGGTCTGAAGCGCTGGTCTATCCCGATAGACGCTGACCGTCTGGGCCGGCTCCGTGCTCACTACCAAGCCATGGTCGAAACCAACCGTACCGTGAACCTGACGCGAATCGTCGAGCCCACTGAGGCCGCCTGCAAGCACTATGTCGATTCGCTGGCTCTGATTCTGTGGGCGGATTCTGCGGACACTCCGCAAGCGTGCAGGCTCCTCGATGTCGGAACCGGAGCCGGGCTGCCAGCCGTCCCCCTGGCGGTGATGCGCCGGGAATGGACAGTGACAGCCATCGACTCGACCCGCAAAAAGATAGACTTCCTCAGACGCCTGACAGATGAACTTGGCCTCGACAATCTCGCCGTGGTCCACGCTCGGGCGGAGCACTGGAACGTCTCTGAGAGGTTTCACATCGTGACCTCGCGAGCCGTGGCCCGGCTCTCCAAAGGGCTCGGGCAAAGCGCTCGCCTCGTCGCACCTGGCGGATATCTTGTCGCCTACAAGACCGCTTCAACAAGCCGCGAAGAGACTGATGAGGCTAACGAGCAGACGCGGAAGCTGAACCTGGTCGCGAAAAAGCCCTTCGACTATGACCTGGTTGTCGGCGACGAGGTACTGCACCGCAGGCTGCTTATCTATCGCAAGAAACGGTGACCGACTTCACAGGCACAGGGTAGACACCAATAGGATCATTGTGCTTGGGGGTCGGAGTCGCTGCCGTCAGTCGAGGGTTTATTTGCGGGTTTGGACGGACGCTTGTCCGCGCCGGTGCCGCGTCTCGTGCTGGGCTTGGTGGGTGTTTCGGTCCCGGGAGTAACCTGGGAACGCACAGGCAAAGTTGCGAACTGTACAACCAGCGTCACAAAGCGCTCGGGCTGCTCCGGCGCGTCCGCAGCTTCCGCGACCTTCATAAGAGGACGATCGTCGCGAAATAGAACATCGCCGGGCGTCATCACATCACGGGCCTTGTTGCCCGAGATCTTCGACGCAGGCTCGACCAAGCTTGTGCCCTCGATGCGCCTACTGGCTGACGTCGAGTCCAGCTCTGCCAAAAGCCTCTCGATCAAGGGAACGTGTTCAGGCACGATGGGAAGCGCAGCCGACTGTTTCTCGGCAATCGTATCCGACTCGGGAGCCTTCCCCCTCACTTCCTTGGGGGCACCGGCTTGACGTGCTTGAAGCTCGGTGGATTCTTCCGCCGGAGCGGCGGCGACCTTCGTGGCTCTTCTCGCGCGACCGGCGGCTCTCGGAGATGCTGGCGAATGATCGGCGACCTGTCGGGTTGGCTCCTCAGTCGTCACGCCCGCACTGTCGGGCGCATCAGCCACACGGCTATCCTTCTCGCTATGAACGACGGCGTTCTCAAGGAAGATGTCCGAGTGATGCTCTTCCTTATGACGTTCCGCAACCGAACGGTGAACCAGGGTCACCGTCTCCTCGTCAATCCCCAGGGCAGCCATCAGCTCCATTAGAGCATCGCTCTTCGCATCGCCCGCACCGGCGAATTCTTCCGTGTCCGGAGTCGTACGAAGCAACGTGGCTTTCGTAGGTTCAGGCTGCGGGTGACGATCATCCGTGACCGGCGTCTCAGGTCGCTTTGATATTCGGGCAACCAGGTCCCGGGTCTGGTCCCATCCTCTGCCCACCACAGGACCCATGCGCAGCACGGTCTCCCGGTCGTCGGGCGCTGAACGTGACAACTCGGCGACCAGGTCTTCAATGTCATCCGCCGGCACGCGCACAAGAATCTGGTTTCCACCGTCGGCGGGGAAGTTGACAGCCGCCCGACCGGCAAGGAAAAACGTCTGTCGGCTTTCCTGCCCGTTCTTTTCCACGCCGCGTCTGCGAGAAACCCGCCGAAGGTCGACGACACCCTTCGTCCGCAGATATCCGGTGAACTTCTCAGCCGCTGCAGCACGGTCCGCTTCGCCCGACAGGCCTACCCGCAGCGTATTCACCTCATTGACGAAGTGATGATCAAGCGCGTCCCGGCCTGACAGACCAGAAGCGATCTTCTGGTCAAGCGTGAGCACGTCAGCAAGCCGCTTCTCCCGATCATCCTCCGCAGTAGATACCCGGCGCTTAGATGTAATCGGCACGATGGCTACGTCCTGACCGACACCGTCGGGAGTACTCCTGAAAGCAACCGTTTTCTCAGCTCTGCCCTTTGCCCTCGGTCCTTTGCCTTCGTCAAGAGCAGCCTTGTTCTGGGATCGGCGGGTCCGCGGCGCGACAGGCGAAACATCATCCTCGACCGGGGCAACGTCCTTGGGGTCGTTAAACACGACTGATTGCCAAGCTCCAATCCCGGTCCTACCACCGAGTTCTACAAAAGCCCACAGCCCGCCACCGACAATCACAGCCAGCACGGCCGCAGTGGCCAGCAACGGTCTCCAGCTCCGATGGCGTCCGGGAGAAACAGCCTCCGCTTGGCTCGGATTTCCAAGCAGATCGTCACGCTCGATGTGCCGCTGTATGTCTTCCATCATGGAGGCTGGGGCTTGATGACGAGGCAACGAACCGACCAGAGATGCTGTGCGCGAAAGTTCCTCGAACAGTGCTTTTGCTTCGGCGTCCTGTTCGAGAATCTTCTCGACGGTCGCAGCCTCCTGGGCCTCCAGCTCGCCGTCGAGGTAGGCTGTCAAGTACTCGCCGAGTTGTTGTCGATCAATGGAAGACATCGCTTAGTTACTGCCGTCCCAAGAAAGGGAGAATCGCCGTCCGCAAGACCATCCGAGCACGGTGTAGACGCGATTTTACCGTGCCTATCGCAATGTCCAGTACTTCGGCGATCTCCTGATAGTCAAAACCTTCAATATCGCGCAACACAATCACCGCTCGCTGATCGTCGTCAAGTGCCTGCAACTCCGCCACAACCTTGCCCTGTAACTCTGAATCGATGACCGCCCGGGACGGATTCTCTCCCTCGACGTCGCGAACGCGCTTCGCCAAAGCAGCAGCCTGTGTGCCGACAGCCCCGTCCGAAAGGTCCAAAGACACCGGCTGGTGTCGCTTCGCCTTGCGGCGGTGAGACAACGCCAGGTTTACTGCCACTCGGAAGATCCACGTGTAAAACCCGCTTTGACCTCGAAACTCCGAAATCCGCGTAAGAGCCCGAAGAAAAGCATCCTGTGTCAGGTCTCGCGCGTCTTCCAGGTTGCCGCTGATACGCCAGCACGTATTGAAAACCCGGTCCTGGTATTTTTCGACCAGCTTACCGTACGCCTCCGTCCGCCCGGCCTGCACCTGCTCGACCAACCGGGCATCTTCGAACGAAGAAGGTCTCGGCCGACGGTTCGATGCCGGACCTTCCGTTTGTTTTGGACACTCAACCACGTGTCTTGTTCCCAAGTATCGCCCGGCTGTGGGAATGAAGCACTCCAACCGAGACAAGCTCGCCTGTTCATCATGCACTATCAGGCCGAGAGGTCAACGAAGCCCGCAAGATCAACTCCCACTTCAAACGGCTTTATGCTAATTGCAGGTTGCGTAAGATCCCGATATATCCTAGTATCCGGATATATGAGCATTGCGCAGTGGAGTGCTATCGGTGGTGAGACCGGAGAACCTGTTCAAAGCCATGGCTGACGCTACCCGTCAGCGGGCGCTCCAAGTCCTGAAGGGGCAGGAGTTGAGCGTATCGGAGCTTGTAGAGGTGCTCGGTCAGCCTCAATCAACCGTCTCGCGTCATTTGCGGACATTACGGAATGCGGACCTTATTCGCGACCGGCGGGACGGAGCCACGGTGTTGTACTCGGTTCCCAAAGATGATGCGGGCAACGGAGCCAGCGATTTGCCACGTCATCTTCTGGCCTGGGTGGATCGTCAGCCGCTTCCCGATTCTCTGGCGGAGCGATTGGACGTGGTTCTCGATCGCCGCAGGGATATGAGCGCCCGGTTCTTCGATCGTGTTGGGCGACACTGGGACAACCTGCGAGAGGCGAGTTTCGGCAAGACGTTCCACCTCGAGGCCCTGATTGCCCTGCTGCCGAGTGATTGGATCGTTGCAGACATTGGGGCTGGCACGGGATACCTGCTACCTGCGTTGGCGGGTCAGTTTCGCCACGTCATCGGCGTGGAGCCGGTTGACAGGATGATCGATATCTCGCGGCAGCGGGTCGAGCTGTTGGGCTTGAACAATGTGGACCTTCGCAAGGGCGACCTCGCACGATTGCCGATATCGCCTGAGGCAGTCGATCTGGCTATCGCCATGCTTGTTCTGCACCACGTCCCCTCGCCGCGGGCGGCGCTCGGTGAACTGCATCGCATTTTGAGGGGCGCAGGGCAGGTCCTTATCGTCGAGCAGGCTGCCCACGAGGATGAAGGTTTCCGCGATCGCATGCAGGATGGCCGATGGGGATTCGATCGGGACGAGTTGACAGCCTGGGTACGTTCCGCTGGTTTTGCCGACTCGACGTCCAGGGTTCTGTTGTCGGCGGACAGGTCAGCCGGCACGCCGGAACTCTTCATCGTGACGGGCAATCGAGGGCAGCAGCAGACGCAAGAACGCGAAATGGGAGGCCCGGAGCAGGTTTGAGGCTGTCGTGCGGGTCACGGGAAAGGTCGGGAGGAGGCTTGCCGGATCTAATCAGGCTGTCCGAGGTGGTGCTTGCCCGAACCAGCGAAATACGCAGAATCACGGTTAACGGTACACGAACGGAACTCAGACACGGTGCCTTTACTGGGACATGCTCATTGCCGCTCGCGAAAGGGCGGTTTGGATTTCTTCGAGAGAGTTGCATAGATGACTACCATGACCACACCGATCAGTGATTACAGGATTGCGGACATCAAGCTGGCGAGCTTCGGCCGCAAGGAGATCGAACTGGCTGAGCACGAGATGCCGGGCCTGATGGCGGTTCGCGAGGAATACGGCAAGAGCAAACCGCTCGCCGGGGCGCGGGTCACCGGCTCGTTGCACATGACGATACAGACGGCTGTCCTCATCGAGACGCTTCGTGATCTCGGTGCCGACGTTCGCTGGGCGAGCTGCAACATCTTCAGCACTCAGGACCACGCAGCGGCTGCCATCGCCAAAGCTGGCGTTCCGGTCTTTGCCTGGAAGGGCGAGACGCTCAAGGAATACTGGGACTGTACCGACCGGGCGCTTACCTTCCCCGAGGGAGGGCCCAACCTGATCGTCGACGATGGAGGTGACGCTACCCTTCTGGTTCATTTGGGTTACGAGGCGGAGGAAGCCTACGCCAAGGACGGTACGCTTCCCGACCCATCGAGTGCCGAAAGCGAGGAACTGGAGATGGTGCTCGCGCTGATCCGCGATCGGATTGAGGTGGACCCGGATCATTGGCATCGCCTGGCCAAGGACATCGTCGGTGTAAGCGAAGAGACGACCACGGGCGTGCATCGCCTGTATCAGCGTGCCGAAGCGGGCACGCTGCTGTTTCCAGCCATCAACGTCAACGACAGCGTTACCAAGAGCAAGTTCGACAACCTCTACGGCTGTCGCCATTCGCTGGTCGACGGCATCATGCGGGCAACCGACCTGATGCTCGCGGGCAAGCTCGCCGTGGTTTGCGGGTATGGCGACGTCGGCAAAGGTTGTGTCCAGAGTCTGCGCCACCAGGGCTGTCGCGTGGTTGTCACTGAGATAGACCCCATCTGTGCCTTGCAGGCATGCATGGAGGGCTTGCAGGTCATGCCACTCGAGGACGTCGTCGCAAAGGCCGACCTGCTGGTCACCGCGACAGGCAACAAGGACATCATCACGGCGAAGCACATGTCGCTCATGAAGGACAAAGCCGTCGTGTGCAACATCGGGCATTTCGACAACGAGATCGACATGGCTGGTCTTATGGGTTGGCCAGGGGTGCGAAAGGAGACCGTCAAGCCGCAGGTGGACCAGTGGACCTTCAAAGACGGGCACAGCGTGATCATCCTCGCGGAAGGCCGACTGGTGAACCTTGGCTGCGCAACCGGGCACCCCAGCTTCGTCATGAGCAACAGCTTCACCAACCAGGTGATGGCCCAGGTCGAATTGCTCCAGAACAAGGATTACGAAAACAAGGTCTACACGTTGCCGAAGCACCTCGATGAGAAGGTCGCCCGACTGCATCTCGGGAAGCTCGGCGCCAAGCTCACCGAGTTGACTCCCGACCAGGCAAGCTACATAGGCGTCACCGTAGACGGACCATACAAACCGGATCACTACAGGTACTAGAGCAAGCTCTGTCCAGTTTTAGCATTCAATCGCTGATGTCGTCCGTGAGGTTCTCGATTCCGACGGCTACGTTTGGACTGGGTATGCCACGATATCCGGGCCAGGAGAAGGTGCCAGGGTGATCTTTGCAGGCTCCCTTGCGATACGAACGGAACCACCCTGACGCCTTCTCCCACGGTCTCCCCCCGGTCCACCCTCAAGCGACGCGGTTCCATGACCGATAAGCCTGCAGACCCGGGCTTTCGTTGCAGTTCCATGCCCGGGGCCAGAGGGGTTATGGGACGCTTACGTCGGAGAGTCACGCGTCCGGCGTTTGGATTCGAAGCGATGGACACCGTTTGAGGGAGGTTCTCCATGATCAAGGTCTTGTCAGTTTGCGGTGCCCGACCCAACTTCATGAAAATCGCCCCGGTGGTGGATGCTTTTGAGCGCACTGGTCGGTTTGAGAACACCATCGTCCACACCGGTCAGCATTACGACGAGAACATGAGCCGGCTCTTCTTCGACGAGTTGGGCATTCCCAAACCTGATGTCAACCTCGAGATTGGCAGCGGTTCGCACGCATCTCAGACGGCTGGGATTATGAAGCAGTTCGAGCCTCTCTGCCTGGAGAGGCGACCCGACTGGGTCATCGTTGTTGGTGACGTGAACAGCACGATCGCCTGCTCTTTGGTAGCCGTCAAGCTGGGAATCAAGGTTGCCCACATCGAATCCGGACTTCGTAGTTTCGACCGGACCATGCCCGAGGAGATCAACCGCGTGCTCACTGATGCGATCAGCGATGCGTTGTTCGTCACCGAGCAGAGCGGGCTGGACAACCTCCGTCGCGAGGGCGTCGCCGAAGAGAAGGTCCACTTTGTCGGTAACGTGATGATCGATACTCTCTTACGGCATCGGGCACGGGCCAGGGATTCGCGGATTCTAACGGAGTTGAGTCTGCAGCCGAAGTCCTACGCAGTGCTTACGCTTCATCGCCCCAGCAACGTCGACAGCGCCGTAGCGTTTGCGGGCATTCTCGATGCGCTTGATGTGATTACGGCTGACCTGCCAGTCGTTTTTCCGCTGCACCCGCGAACCCGGAGCAACATCCGGCGTATCGGGTTAGAGGATCGCATCCGGGACAACAAGCGACTGATGGTGGTCGACCCGTTGGGCTATCTGGACTTCACAAGGCTTATGGACAACTCCGCCCTCGTGCTGACGGATTCCGGCGGCATGCAGGAAGAGACCACGATTCTGGGTGTCCCCTGCATGACACTGCGCGAGAACACCGTGCGTCCGGTAACGATCACCCAGGGAACCAACAGACTTGCCGGTTGCTCGAAGGAGCATATTATCGCTGCGTACCGGGCGGTGTGCGAGAACCCGCCGCCGCCGGGTTTGGCGCCTGATCTATGGGATGGCAAGGCAGCGGACCGTATCGCCGCGTGCCTGATTGACTTGCAGGATAGACAACTGCAACCAGTTTGCTCGATAGGAGAAAGTGTATGAGACTCGCCGCCGTTGGTACGGGATATGTGGGACTGGTCGCCGGAACCTGCTTTGCGGAGGGCGGCAATCATGTCATATGTGTGGATTCCGACGAAAGCAAGATCGAGGGTCTCAAACGAGGTGAGATACCGATCTACGAACCGGGACTGACCGAGATGGTCCTGCGCAACTACAAGGCGGGACGGTTGGAGTTCACGACTGATCTGGATGAGGCTGTCAAGCGTTCGGTTGTCCTGTTCATCGGCGTGGGGACTCCGCCCGCGCCTGACGGTTCAGCCGACTTGTCGGGTATCTTCGACGTGGCTGGTGGAATCGCGCGGGCGATGGATGGATACCGCATCGTGGTGATGAAGAGCACGGTTCCGGTCGGGACGCACAAGAAGGTGTCCGAGATCATGGCCGCCAATACTGATTATCAATATGACTATGTCAGCAATCCTGAGTTCCTGAAGGAGGGGGCAGCCATCGATGACTTCACCAAGCCTGATCGGGTGATAATTGGTTGCACCAACCCGGCCGTCGTGGAGATTGTCAAGGACCTCTACGCACCGTTCATGCGCCGCAGCGAGCGGATCCTCGTAATGGACCCGGCCAGCGCCGAGATGAGCAAGTACGCCGCCAATGCCATGCTGGCATCGAGAATATCGTTTATGAACGAGATATCCGGGCTGTGCGATCATTTCGGCGCCGATGTCGAAGCCGTCCGCCGCGGGGTCGGTTCCGATTCACGGATCGGGACGGCGTTTCTGTTTCCGGGCGTGGGATACGGCGGTTCGTGCTTCCCGAAGGATGTTAGCGCCCTGGTGTCCATGGGCGAGAAGGCTAACAGCCCGATGCGCATAGCAGCGGCGGCCCAGGAGGCAAACAAGAACCAGCACCGCAGGTTCGCCCAGCGGGTCATCGATCACTTCGGCGAAAGGTGCAAACAGACGACGTTGGGCGTGTGGGGGCTGGCGTTCAAGTCGCGCACCGATGACGTCCGCGAGTCGCCCGCGATAACCGCCATCAAGATGTTCCTGGAAAGCGGTCTGACGGTCCGGGCGCACGATCCCGAAGCCATGGGGACCTCGAAGGAAGAGCTTGGAAACACGGTCGAGATGCACGACGATGCTTACGCGGCGCTCGATGGGGCTGACGCTCTTGTGATCTTCACGGATTGGCCTGAGTTCCGCACGCCGGACTTCGACCTAATCGCCAATAAGCTCAGCGGCAAGCTGATCTTCGATGGGCGTAACATGTACGACCCGTCGCTTATGGCTAAGCGCGGGTTTGCGTATCATTGCGTGGGTCGCCCAACGGTCGAAGTGTCCCAACCGGTGAGCGGCAAACCCAAGCAGGTTGCCGTGTGTGGCATGAACCACGCGTAGGCGGGCACGCAGATTGGTGGCCCATGGCTTTAGCCGTTGGGGGACACGAACTGGCGGACCATTCTCGCAGACCAGGGCCGGCGGCTCGAGGTAGGTAATCGAAAGGAGTACGCTGTGCGTACCGTTGTTGTCACGGGGGCTGCGGGTTTTGTCGGGTCGCATTTGTGCGAAGCCCTGGTTCGTCGGGGCGACCGGGTAATCGGGCTTGACAACTTCGACGATTTCTACGACCCGACCGTCAAACGCCGCAACCTGGCGTCCCTTGCAGATAATGAGGCGTTCACGCTGGTCGAAGGCGACATCCGCGACGCGGATGTGGTGGGCGAGGTTCTGACGGGTGATGTGGAGGTCGTCGTCCATCTTGCAGCCCGCGCGGGCGTGAGACCTTCCATTGAAGATCCAATATTATATACAGATGTCAATATCCACGGGACGATGGTATTGCTGGAAGGCTGCCGGCGGAGTGGAATAAAGAGCTTCGTGTTTGCGAGCAGTTCGAGCGTCTACGGCAACAACAGGAAGGTGCCCTTCCAGGAAACCGATAACGTTGACTACCCCATCTCGCCGTACGCAGCCACCAAGAAAGCAGGCGAGCTGCTCTGCCACACCTACCACCATCTTCATGGTCTGGACGTCACCTGTCTGCGCTTCTTCACAGTTTACGGTGCCAGGCAGCGACCCGACCTGGCTATCCATAAGTTCGCTCGCCTGATCGAGGCCGGAAAACCGATCCCGGTCTTCGGCGACGGGAGCATGATGCGCGATTTCACCTACATCGACGACATCATCGACGGCGTGGTGCGGGCAGTCGATCGCTGCGGGGGTTATCACATCTACAACCTCGGCGAGTCACAACCGGTAAAGCTTGGCGATCTGATCGAAGCCCTTCAAGAAGCTCTGGGCAAAGAGGCCATCATAGACCGTCGCCCTCCTCAACCGGGCGACGTGGATCGCACCTATGCAGACGTCACGCTGGCACGAACCGAACTGGGCTACAAGCCATCAACCGACCTGAAGACGGGCCTGGAGAAGTTCGTCGAGTGGCTTCATGACGACGCAGCCTCACTCGCACATCAGAACGCCTGACAACCGATGACACGCCATGGTCAGGTTGTTGACGCTCTCTGTGATGTAATAACCTGTCGAGAGAAAGCGAGGCGCCATGGGTGGGCCGGACAGTGGCCATCTTCTGTGGCGAAGCGTGCAGTATCATGGCCAGGTTTGGAGAAACGCTGACAAATCGAGGCGGCTTCGGCATGGCCCTGCCTGTTGGGAGGGAACTACGGTTTTCGTCATATCCACCTGCCCACGCTAGCGTGGGCATGACACCCGGAAAGAGTACATGACACCCGACCCGCCTAAAGTGTGGGCCAGAGAATTCGCTTGCACCACCGAACATGGTCATAGCCGCTGACATCCGCGTGCGCGGTAGCTCTTGCAGATTGAAACCCACTTTCGTATACAAGAAGGTCCGTTTGCCGGTCGTCTTTCCCGGCATGGTGTATTGATCAACCGGCCGGCGCTGCCGGGCTTGGATAACGAATTCTGCGGAGATGGAACTATGATCCGATTGACCTTGGTCGCCTTTGTGCTTGTCTTTTCCACCACCGGTTGCTCACAGACTAGGGCTGGCGGTCCCGGTGGTGCTGTTGGCGTGGACCACGTCGCAACAGGAGCAACCGATCCCGCCACCGGCGATGTTCCCGCCGGACCCGAGCAGGGCAACGTTGATCTGCCACGCTATCCCTCCATAAGCCCGGACGGCCGGTGGATCGTTTTTTCCTGGCGCGGTGATCTGTGGAAGGTGTCCTCGGGCGGCGGGCAAGCGGTTCGCCTCACGACGCATTCGGGTGATGATCTCCGGTCAGCCTTCAGCCCCGACGGAAAGCGGATCGCCTTCGAATCCGATCGTGACGGCTATCTGAATCTCTATATCGTCGGCGCCGACGGTACGGGCGTTCGGCAAGTCACCCAAACAGATCGCTCGTGCCGCCTGGCGGGCTTCGAGTCGGATGGCGACGGCAACGAAGTGCTCATGTTCCACTCATATCGCCAGCATGACCAGTATTCATCGCCACGCCCCTACATGGTGTCGGTCGACGGCGGCGACATCCTCCGCGTGCACGACGCCTTCGGCGCGTACGCTGATGCGAGCCCTGACGGTAAGCGCGTTGTCTTTACCCGTGGTTTCTCGCGTGCCACGCGGCGGCATTACCGCGGCCCGGACGATCGCGATATCTGGATCTACGACCGCGAAGATGGTTCCTTTGATCGCCTTACGAAGTGGGAGGGCAATGACGACCGGGCCGCCTGGGCGGACGACGACACGCTTCTGTATCTTTCCGACCGCGAGCTTGAGTGCGTCAACCTGTGGACCATGCCCGCAAGCAAGGGAGAGAGAAAGACCAAGCGACTGACGGCTTTTGCTGACAACGACGTTCAGCACTTCGGCGTGTCAGCCGACGGAGCAACGGCAGTGCTGATGGTCTGGGACACGCTCTACACCCTGGCACTCGACCAACCCGGCGCCCAGCCGGTCCCGCTGACAATCCACGCCAACGAAGACGAAAACGACAACTACGAGCTGAAGAGTATCAACCGCGAGATCAGCGAAGCCGCCCTCAGCCCCGACGGTGAAGTAATGGCTATGGTTACCTACGGCGAGGTCTATGTGCGGAACATCGAGGACGACAGCCCGACGCGTCGCGTTACCACAAACCACGCCCGCGAAAAGGACATCGCCTGGTCGCCCGACGGGCTCAAGCTCTATTTCACCTCCGATCGCGACGGCACCGAATCGATCTACGCAGCCACCGTGACGCTCACCCGCTCAGAGGTGAAAGAGGAGTTTGACAAAGCCATCAACCCGCCGGAGGAAGAAGAGGAGGAGGAAGACAAGGACGAGGAAACGGAAGAGGAAGAAGCCGAAGACAAGCCAGCAGCTGAGCCCGAACCAGATGAGCCCGGCAGCGATACGCCGCCAACTCAGCCCGCTACCGAGCCCGAACCCAAGGTAGAAGAACCTGGCAGCGACACGCCAAAGACTGATCCCAAGCCTGAAGAAGAAGAGAAGCCTGATGCCGACAAGGATAAGGGCAAAGACAAGGACGAGAAGGAAGAAGAGGAGCTCCCCAAGGAATACAAGCCCGAGCGCTGGCACGACGCCATGAAGTTCAAGGTTGATCCGGTCATTGTGGAGGACACCAACGACCGCGAGCCGAGCCCGTCGCCCGACGGAAAGTACCTGGCCTTTCGCCGTGGACGCGGGGATCTGATGCTGCTCAATCTGGAGACCGAGGAGATCACGACGCTTGCGACCGGTTGGGACGCCTGGCTTCATTGGCGATGGAGCCCGGACAGTCGGCACATCGCATACGCGCGTACCGACCTCGACTTCAACTCGGACATCTGGGTGGTGCCCGTCGACGGCTCGGCACCAGCCGTGAACATCACGCGCCATCCCGACAACGACGAAAGCCCGCGCTGGTCAGCCGACGGCAAGATACTCGCATTCACCTCCGAACGGGTTAACGAGGAGTACGACGTCTGGATGGTCTACCTCGATAAAGACCTCGAAGCCCTTACCCCCAAAGAGCTGGAAGAGTACTACGACGAGGCTGTCAAAGCCGCAAAGAAACGTGAACCTCTCGAGGTTAAACCGCCCGAGAAGGAGGAAGAGCCAGAGGAAGATGCCGAGGACGAAGAGAGCTCCGACGGTAAGGCTGACGAAGACGACGCCGACGAAGATGAAGCGGAGGATCAGGCTGAAGCGGTTGAGGAAGGTGAAGACGAGGAGGATGAGGATGGCAAAGAGGATGAGGACGAAGATGAAGAGGACGAGGAAGAGCCCGAAGAGCTTGACCTCGATGATGCGTACCTGCGTCTGAGGCGAGTCACTACTTTGAGCGGTTCTGAAACAGGCCTCGAGCTAACTCCGGGAGGCGATCGCTACATCTTCAACGCCACCATCGGCAAGCGTGGCCTGTACTCGATCAAGTGGGACGGCGAGGAGCGAAAGCGACTCTCTGACGCGGCGTCCGTACATCATGTCAGCCTCACCGGTGACAAGGTCATCCTGGTCAAGAGCAGCCGGGCTGGCACGATCAAACCCGCCGGAAATAAGGTCGAGTATGTCGACATCTCCGACAGGATTCGCATCGACCTGCAGGAGCAGGCTAGCCAGAAGTTTCTCGAAGCCGCCCGCATACTGGGCGAGATGTTCTACCATCCGACGATGAAGGGGCTTGACTGGGAGGAGCTTTCGAAGAAGTACCATGCCCTCGCCAGGCAGACGCGCACCGCCGGCGAGTTCGTCGAGGTGGGTATGAGGCTTCTGGGTGAGCTTAACGGCTCGCATCTGGGTATCTACCAGCGTGGGGACCGCAACCCCAACGCCCAATCAAATGGCCGGCTTGGCACCGTGAACAAGCGCGTCGAGGGTGGGTTCGAGGTGCTCGGCATCGTGCCTGAGAGCCCGGCGGACAAAGGACCGATGGCACTTAAGGTCGGCGACGTCATCACGGCCATCGAGCAGGAGCCTTTCGCCGAAACAGACACGGTCGAGTCGCGCCTCAAGGGCAGGTCCGGCAAGGAGACGCTCATCAGCATTCGCCGTGTTATGGATGACGGCGAACCGGCTGATCTGAACGTGCTGCTTACGCCGATAAACTACGGAGCGTTAGGCCGCCTCGAATACCAAGCCTATCGGCGGGGTAATGCGAAGCTGGTGGACGAGGTTTCCGGCGGCAAGCTCGGGTACATCCATATCGAGAGCATGGGGCAAGCCTCGCTCGACATCTTCGAGCGCGACTTGTACGCAGCCTCCCACGGCAAGAAAGGCCTCATAATCGACGTGCGCAACAACGGTGGCGGCTGGACGGCCGACCGGCTGCTCTCGTCGATAATGGTGCAAGAGCACGCCTACACCGTCCCGCGCGGCGCCGATTGGAATGAAACGGGCCACTACCCGCAGGACCGCCTGTTCATCCAGCGCTACACGCTGCCGATCAACATGCTCTGCAACGAAAAGAGCTTCTCAAACGCCGAGATCATCGCCCACGCCTTCAAGACGCTCAAACGTGGGACGCTGGTGGGCCAGCAGACTTACGGCGGAGTCATCAGCACCGGCGGAACGAGCCTGATTGACGGCACGTTCCTTCGTCTGCCGTTTAGAGGATGGTTCGTCAAGGGCGGCGCCGACATGGAAAACAACGGAGCCGTCCCTGACATCATCGTACCTCAAACACCGGAGGCTGAGTCCGCCGACAACGACGAGCAGCTCCGAGCAGCCGTCAAGGACCTGCTCAAACGGATCGACTAAGCGGTCTTATGTAGCTTCTTATCGATTCCGCAGGTGTCCTCTGATGTGCTTCGGCTGTCGGTGGACAATCTGGTTCTCCGACAGCAAGCGGGATAAGTGAGGCGGGCTTGGATCAAGCTCTGTCCATTCGCAGCGTTTAATCGCCGGCATTGTCCGTGAGTTCCTCGATTTCGACCGCTTCGTTTGGATTAATTATGCTTCAGCTGTAGTCTTCAACCCTGCCCGTGCTGCCGGGCGTCCGCGTTGCATACAGTTGAATCAAGACCTGCCCAAGCGTTCGTCTCGTGCTTCCGCCTCAGCATGCTCCTTTGAGGAACGTGCCAGCCGTTCTGAAGAGGATCATCATATCCAGTTCAAAGGACATGTGTTTGAGGTAGTATAGGTCGAACTGGAGCTTCCGCTTGGAGTCTTCGATGGAGGCGCCGTAGCGGAAGCTGATCTGTGCCCAGCCTGAGAGCCCGGGCTTGACCAACTGGCGTTCGGCGTAGTATGGCAGTTTCTTCGAGAGTTCGCGGACGATGTCGGGCCTTTCGGGTCGCGGTCCGACGATCGACATTTGCCCCACAAGGATGTTGTACAGTTGGGGCAGCTCGTCGAGTCGGGTCCGTCGCAGTATTCGTCCGACTTTGGTTGTCCGAGGATCGTTGGGCGACGCCCAGAGGCTTTTGCCGTCTTCAGAGTTGGGTTTCATCGTGCGAAACTTGTGAAGCCTGAAGATCTGTCCGTTTTGCCCCACACGGTCCTGAGCGTAGAACACCGGTCCGCCGTCGTTGAGCTTGACGGCCAATGCGATCAGAGGCCATAGCGGCGCCGACAGACATAGTCCCATAATCGTGGTTACCAGATCGAAGAGTCGCTTGACGGTTGCATGTTCGTCGCAATGGACCTTAAGGTCGGCGAAGAGGAACCAGTTGGGGGTTATTTCGTCAACAAGGATCTGTCCGGTGGCTTTTTCATAGAAGATGGCTTCGTTGGTGACGCGGCAGCCCTGCTGCAGGCAGGGGACGACCCAATCCATGACCGACGGATCCCTCGCGGCATCGGTACCGACCACGACGTTGCTGACGTTGGCGTCGTGCAGGCGGTGAATGTACTCGGTTATCGTCCCGAGGTTGTGTTCATCGTCTGTGTCGCCTTGGTCGCTCTTATCCGTGGTGACATACCCGACGAGCCGATATTCTGAGAGCAACCCGTTATCTTGGGCGTTTAGGAAGGACCGGAACAGCGTTTGGCTTCCAACCACCAGCAGCCCGCGATGGAGTTGATGGACCGTCCAGCAGGCGAACAATCGCACGAAACCCGTACCCACAAGAAAGAACACCATGGTGAACCCGGTGACGCGCCTGCTGACGGTGGCATACATGACAACGTAGATGATGGCGTAGCTGATAGTCGTGGCAGCGGATATCGACAGCAGCATTCGTGTGAGAATTCGCGAGCGGCTCATGATCGTGTCACGTTCATAGAGCCCGAATACCAGACTGGCCACGACGAGACCGAGCGCGAACACCGGACAGGCTTGCCAGAGTTCGACGTGTGGTGTGTGCTCCAGGTTCGGTGGAGGGAACACCCGGTACGCCACACAGAGCAACCCGGTCAACGCACACACGTCAAGCAGCAACCAGGTTGATGTGGGGAGCTCGATGAGAAGCTGTCCGACGAAGCGGGCAGCACGCAGCCAGACCCCACGCGATACCGACGTGGAGCGGGTCCACTTCAGTTCGATTCCCGACTTGCCGTCCTCAGCGGGTACAAGTCCGATGTCGCAATCACTAACTGCGTGAGCGCACATATAGTCTCTCAATGAATACCCGACAATCCAATCGGAACACGGACCTGATCAAATGAGTTATCGGTATGGTTCAGGGCGGTTTGTGGCCGTTATGATCGCGATTGCGACCGATAACTCCATGCGGAAAACTGGAAGCAAGACGGACTCGTTTTTTGGCTTAGTCGGACCGAGACAAACCCGATATTTCATCGGAAAACAGTGGCATCGCCCAAGTGTGTCGATAATGCCCGTCGCAGGCGAGGAGAAAGGTACACTGTGAGAATCCGGTTGTCGGTCATCAAGTCGAGCGTAGTCGCGCTGGGTCTTCTGGGCGCCTTGACGATCCAGGGGGGGTGTGCTCAGACGAAGGACGTCGAGGTGTGGGCGCCGCCAACGAATGTGCGGTGGACCGATATCGCCATGACGGAAGAACGCCCACCTGTCAACGGTTACGTCAGGCTGGGTGACTCCAGTTCCGTGGGGCGGTTTCCTTCCTCGGTGGCTGTCACTCGATTGTCCATCCAGGGATCCGACACGGAAAGTGGGATTCGACGTCCCTACATCGCCCCCAAGCCTAAAAACGAGTTCTTAATGTGGAATTCGGCTTTTGACGAACAGATGGCAGTCAGCGAGGTCTTTCCAATCGCCCAGCGCGACCTTGGAGGTGGAAAGGCGGTTCCCAGGCAGATTGTCGCCGCCTTCAGAGCTTTGCACGCCAAGCTGGGGCTTGTCTACGCCACAAACTACCTGACCGAGACTGAGACCGAGATGATCGGTGTCCTTTACGAAACCGACACTGTCACGCCACTCGCCATCTTCCACGCTCGGGCATCCTCCATCCCGGTGGCCAAAGAGAAGCGGAAAGAGCCAGTCAACCTGTGGAAGCACGATTCACGGGCGCTGGTCCGCTCGAAGTTCGAGACCCTGGTGTGCACTTGCATGCGCGAACTGGTTCTGGCTGACACACCCGAGAAGGTCGATGTTCCGGCTGGCTGGGTTCCCGCGATGCCTTCCTATCCCGTCGAGTGGCCTCCCAGGAACCTCCGCGGAGGGTAGCAACACAGGTGCGCGTCGCCGGGTCATCTGCCGGTCATGTCGGCTCGTCCGCCTCTGATATCCCCGTTTGCCACTGCGTTCCCTGTTTGACGTGCGTCGATGGGTCAGACTTGCAAGGAATCGGCGGGGTCGAGACGCAGCGAGTCTTGGGAACCGATAGACTGGGGCTTGACTGAGGCAACGGCCAGTTCACGGCGGTCATAAAGCCAGTCGCGGAAGGCGTCGGCTGTGACCGGGTGGTTGCCAACGGCGGCGATTTCGATGGCGGCGGCTGCGTTGCCCATGTAGGCTGCCTGGGTGAGGTTGGCTCCGCAGGCGAGGGCGAGAGTGGCGACAGCTAGCAGAGCATCCCCGCAACCCAAGCGGTCGGTTGCGTGTTCCGCAAACGAAGGCAGTTGTTCGCTTATGAGCCTGCCCGACCACTGTTCAGACCCGCGCTTCTGGCTGCGCCGATCAAAGACCACCATGCCGCGTTTTTCCAGCGTGACGATAAGGTGGCAGGCTTGTGTCTTGTTGAGGAGCTGCCAGGCAGCCGCAGAAAGGCCCGAGTCGTAGTCGTTCAGAGCGGTTCTGACCTCGCGTTCGGTCGGGCAGAGCAAGTCCACGAAGTTGAAATTGAGCAGGTTAGCCCGCCCACCGCTGACGTCTGCTGTCAGCGTCCGCACGTTGTGCCGCAGTGTCGGCAGCGTCCTGCCCAGCAACCCTCTGGTGATCATACCGTAACCGAAGTCGCAGAAGATAACGGCGTCAGCCACCTTGGACTGCTGTTCGAGGATGACGGCTGCGTGGCGTTCCGCCCTGGAATCCAGGGGCATACTCAAGGCGCGATCCACCTTGAATAGCTTGGTGTCACCAGCGAGGTATCTGGTCTTCTCGACGACTGAGGGTCTCGCCTCGATCAGCTCGGCTTCGACGCCTTCCCGCTCGAGGGTAGAGCGCACCCGATCGGAAGTCTCGTCCGTTCCCGCAGCACTCAGCAAGAGCGGATGGGCACCCATGGCTGCCAGGTGGCGAGCGATGATGGCTGCCCCGCCGACATAACTGCGCTCGTCGAGATAGGCGAGGCTTATCATCGGCGACTCGCTTGCGACACCCAGCGCGTCACAGAACACGTAACGATCCGTCACCACGTCCCCGACAACCACCACATGGAGATCGCGAAAACGCTCAAGAGTCTGCTCGATTCCGTCCCGAGTGATTCCATGGCGGTCACAGAAGAGGTTGAGGCGATGCGACTCGATTCCGGTGCTGCGTGGCATTTGCTCGATCAGCTTGCTCGAGCTGAACACGATTTCCCCGCTCGAGAAGATGATACGCCCGCCGTAGTCCTCGACGACCCGCTGTTCGGCTTGAAAACCCGGATGGTTGGAGTTCTCGTATTCCTTTCCCTTCACGTAGATGTCGGGTCTGATCTTCGCCAGAACGTCTTCAGCCGTCGGACAATGGTCGATGCAGACGTAGTTAACGGACATGAGGGCTGCTAAGTTCTCAGCCCGAAGTTCCTCGGGGATGTAGGGTCTCTCTTGCCCTTTCGAGACCTCTGAATCACCGGTAATGGTCACGATCAGAAGGTCGCCTTGTTGCCGGGCGAACTCGAGGTAACGCACGTGTCCCGGGTGAACGATGTCGAAGCAGCCGTGGCATTGGACAACGGTCTGCCCATCGGCCTGTGCCTGTTTGACGATGGACAGCAACTCTTCGACCGTGACAATTTTCTGGGAGAAGCTCGGTTGCATGTCCGCGCGCATCCTCTCTGGATCGCCTCGGCCCGCGCGCCGAGACGTAACAGCGTTGTTATCGGCTTACCGGGGGCTTGATCAGCATCTTTTGTGTGATGCGGCGTTACGAACCATAGCGCGGTTGCAATAGTGGGTTAAGGGTCTACCATTCGGGATGGTCGTGGGTCAATGTCCGCGCAGGGTTGCGGTTCGGGAGTTTCCATTGCCGGTCCAGGACGCATGAGAGCTTTTCCTCTGACATTGCAGCGCTACATCTTCCGCGAGATGGGCAAGACGTTTCTGCTGGCCTCGGTGGGGCTCACCGGCGTTTTAGGGCTCGGCGGCGGCGTGCTGAACATGATCGAGCTGGGGGAGGTGACCCCGGGGCAGTTCGCGCACCTGATGCTGATTCTCCTGCCGCTGTCAGCCGCTTTGACCATGCCGTTGGCTGCCTTGTTCGGGGCGGCGTCGACCTACGGCAGACTCAGCGCCGACAACGAGTTCGTCGCCTGCCGAAGCAGCGGAATCAACATCCACGTATTGTTCCTTCCGGCGATTGTCCTGAGCGTGGTGGTGGCCTGCGTCACGTTTGTGTTTTTCAATTTCGTGGTTCCTGGCATGGTTATGAGCCTCGATACGCTGGTGCGGTCCGACTTGCAGTCCATGATCGAACAGCGTCTGCATCGTTCCCGGGGCATCTCCTTCGGGGACTATCGCATCTTCGCCGACAACACCATGGTCGGGGATTCTGACCCGGACACAATCGAGCTTCAGCGAGTAGCCTTCGTCGAGATGAAGGACGAGAGCTGGGAGCGAATCGGGACGGCGCGAAAAGTGCTGCTGAGGTTCGACCGCAGCGGCCCCAAGGTGGCAGCCTCCGGCGAGCTGATCGGTCTTACCTGTCTGGATCCCGACACGCTGGCGACCATCGAGTTCGGACAGCAGAGCGTCGCTCGCAACGTGCTCCCGGAACAGTTCCTTCTCAAGCTGAAGTTCCTCAAGCTCGGCGAGTTGCTGCATTACTGGCGGAACCCGACCGCGTGGCAGGACGTGCGTGAGGGCTTGGACAAGCTGCGGTTCGCGGCCGGACGTCTAATCGTATACGACGGCATTTATGACGAGTTTCTCCGTCGTGGGGAAGTGGCGATCACCGACACCAACGTTGGTTACACCATCCGGGCTGACACCTGTGGCCAATCGCCGCGTGAGGGAATCATTGAGTTCGGCAACGTTGTTATTGAGGAAACAAAGAGCGGTCGAACCCGCACGGTGACGGCGAAGCGTGCGATTATCGAAGTGCCTCGAGCCGACCGCATCGGGGAGGCTTCGATTGTAATCGAAGTCTACGATGCTCGCCTTTCCGACGGGGACGCGACGATCGAAAAACCAAAGGAACAGCTTACCCCGGTGTGTGTGAGCCCGGACCTCATCGAACGGGTTAACGGCATTGCCCTCGGGGTCCTTCTCGATGCCGGTTCACCGGACGGTTCTCCTGATCGTCTCGCAGAGGAGCGGCTCCAGTTGGGCGCCGTCATCGACACCACTGTCCGCAAGATCCGGGCTGTCGTCAACGAGCGGACAGCCTTCAGCGTCAGTGCATGCGTGCTGGTGTTGTTGGGGGCGGTGATGGGGATCGTTTTCCGCGGGTCACACGTACTGACAGCTTTCGGCATCAGCTTCGTTCCGATGTTGGTGGTTATCGTGACAATCGTGATGGGCAAGCAGCTCACACAGAATCCGGGAACGACCTGGTCGGGGTTGGTGCTGATCTGGAGCGGAATCGTGATTGTAGGCTCTCTGGACGTATGGACTCTGACTCGCGTGTTGCGGCGTTAGAACGGGTGACCAGTGGCTTGAGCCGTGGGGCATCAGGACGAGGTAGGTATCTGCGGTGAGTGTTCTTGACCGATACATCATCAAGTCGCTGTTGATCAACTTTCTGATCGCCATGGGCGTCATGATGAGCCTGTACGTCGTGCTGGACATGTTCGTCAACATGGACGAGTTCACGGAGCACGGGCGCCCCGCTCATGTGGTGATGCGCGACATCGCCAGCTACTACGGGCCTAACGTCCTTTTGTACTTCAAGCAGCTTTCAGGCGTGATCGCGCTGTTCGCGTGCCTGGTCACGATCGCGCGGATGCGCAGGCAGAACGAACTCACGGCTGTCCTGGCGTCGGGGGTGAGCCTCTACCGAGTGGCCGCTCCGATCGTCGTTTTCGGGCTGGCGACATCCGGGCTGCTTATTCTGGATACCGAAGTGCTCATTCCTTCCGTCGCCCATCTCCTTTCGCGCGAGCACGATGACGTGGGCGACCCAACCTCGCAAGAGGTGCTCTTTCTTCCCGACCGGGGCAACGCCCTGCTTTCAGCCGGGGCTTTTGATCCGGAAGCTGGCGAGCTGCGCCGAATGCTGGTGATCCAGCGCAATGACCGGGGCGACTGGACCCGGATACTCCAAGCTGATATCGGCGTGTGGGAACAGCCGGACCTCGTCAACCCACTTGGTAGATGGCGGTTGCAGCGGGCGAGGGTCAAGTATGTCGTGAGCGGCGCCCCCGGGGGCATGGTCCCGGAAAGCGAAATCGAGGAGGAAAGTCCGCGCCACTACGAAAGCAATCTGAGCCCGGAAGCGATACAGGTTCGCCAGGCTGAGGGCTGGGTGCGATTCATGAGCCTCACGCAACTCCGTACCCTCAAAAACAAGGGCGGACAACTGGTAAGTGAGATCGTCCGCGCCAAGCACCAGCGGATAGCAGCCCCAATAATCAGCATGGTTCTGCTGCTTTTGGGCTTGCCATTCTTTCTCGATCGAGCCCCGGAGAATGTCCTGGGCGACACGGGCAAGTGTATGATCGCTTGCGGGCTATGCTTCGCCGCGACGTTTGTCAGCCAAAGCCTCAAACCCGCAGCCCTGCCGGCTTTGCCCTATTGGATTCCCATCTTCGTCTTTCTCACGATCGCCACCGTCCTTATCGACCGGATACGCACGTGATCGCGGGATCAGCTATCAGTTGGCTCGTTGGCTGAGCGATTCGCGAATGGGTGCCCCATCCCTTCCAGGGGTGGGGGACGGATAGCAAGACCAGAGCATATCCCATACGACTGTCTGTCCCCTGCATCCGATCACGGCCAGTGCCGTCGTTCACAGGAGACGAGGCCGCGTCGGCGGCTACTTGCTCTCGCCTAGCAGCCTCTGAAGCTCTTGGCAGACGATGTCCACCTCCTTTTCGGTAAGCTCATGATGAAACGGCAGGGCGATGGATCTTGATGTCAGGGCTTCGCACACCGGGAAGTCGCCTTCCTTATACCCGAACCGCTCGACGTAGAAGGGTTGAAGATGGATCGGGGCGAAGTAGTTGCTGCAGCCGATGCCCCGGTTGCGCAGTTCGATGAGAATACGGTCCCGCTCGCTCTGGTCATACTCGTCAGCCAGGCGAACCACCATCACGAACCAGTTCACGTCTTCCGCGCCGGGCGTCACCTTCTGCATGGAAACGCGCTGCTCGCCGGACAATCGCTCGTGGTAAAGTCCGTACACGCGAACACGATGAGACTTGATCTCGTCGATGCGCGAAAGCTGGACGATTCCCATGGCACAGTTGATGTCGCAGAGGCGATAGTTGTACCCGAGACGTGGATGGGCCAGCCAGCCGCCGTCGGCGGATCGGCCCTGGTTGCGCAGTGATCGACACATGCCGGCCAACGCGGTGTCGTCGGTAACGATCATCCCGCCCTCGCCGGTTGTTATTTGTTTGTTAGGGTAAAACCCGAACGCTCCCGCGTCTCCCAGTGAGCCCGCCCTTCGCCCCTTGTAGCTACTGCCCAAAGCCTCGCAGGAATCTTCTATAACATAGAGCCCGCACCGCCGGGCGATCTCGTTTATCGAGTCCATGTCAGCCGCCACGCCGAAGACATCAACGGGGATAACAGCCCTGCTACGCGGGTTTACAGCCGCCTCGATCAGCCCGGGATCGATGTTCCAGGTGTCGGGGTCGATGTCCACGAAGACGGGTTTTGCCCCGGCCAGAAGCGCGCAGTTGGCTGAGGAGATAAACGAAAACGGCGTGGTGATGACTTCGTGCCCCTCTGAGACGCCGGCGGCTTCGAGCATCATATGCAGGGCGGCTGTCCCGTTGGAGCAGGCTACGGCCTCCCGCGTACCGCAGTATTGCGCCATGTCGGATTCGAACTCGGACACCTTAGGCCCCAAGCTCAGTTGCGGAGTGGACAGGACGGCGACGACGGCGTCGATCTCCGCCTGGGTGACGTTGGGTCTGGCAAGTGGTATGGAAGGTCGGTTCATTGGCTTATTCCCGCCGAAAAGGGCGACAAACTCCTATGCAAGCTCAAACAAGCATTATAGTATCCCTCCGGCATCGTCGATACGAGATGCGTGGGACTTTTTGAGCTCTGCAGGACCCGGATCGTCCGGATCCTATCAAGAGGGCGTGGGCGGCGACGAGTCGCTCCTCCGTGGACCGGAGAGGGCGGGCGTTTCGTCTCCCTTAAAGGACTGGGCCGACAGCAAAAGGATTTCGTGTCATGGCAAGTAACCAGGCAGGCTCCGGAAAAGGACGCAAGCGACCAACGACAAGCAAACCTCGCGGAAAGGGCAAACGTGCGAATGCGCCCGCGTTTCTGCAGGCTATCAAAGACCGAACCGCCGTCGTCGGGATCGTCGGGATGGGGTACGTCGGTCTGCCGCTGATGCGCACATTCTGTGGAGCCGGGTTTGAATGCCTGGGCTTTGATGTCGACGAAAGCAAGGTGAAGATGCTCAACGCGGGCAAGAGCTACATCAAGCACATCACCTCGAAGTTCATCAAGGACGCAAGGGCCAATGGCCAGTTTCGTGCCAGCAGCGACCCCAAGACGTTGCGCGCGTGCGATGCCATCCTGATCTGCGTGCCGACCCCGCTGACAAAAATGCGCGACCCGGACATGAGCTACGTCGAAAGCACGGCCCGGCTGATCGCAAAGCACTTGAGACCAGGGCAGCTTGTCGTTCTCGAGAGCACGACCTACCCCGGAACGACGCGCGAACTGGTGAGACCCATACTCGAAACCAGCGGACTCAAAGCCGAGAAGGACTTCTATCTGGCCTTCTCGCCCGAACGCGAAGACCCGGGACGCGAGGACTTCACAACCGAGACCATCACCAAGGTCGTCGGCGGATTCGGCCCGAAGAGTCGCAAGGTGGCTGTCGCTCTCTACGCAGCCGCCATCAGCAGCGTGCATGGCGCATCGAGTTGCGAGGTGGCGGAATCCTCCAAGATCCTCGAGAACGTCTATCGTTGCGTGAACATCGCGATGATCAACGAGCTCAAGATGCTCTTCGACCGGATGGACATCGATGTCTGGGAAGTCATCGCCGCCGCCTCGACCAAGCCGTTCGGGTTCCATCCGTTCTACCCGGGTCCGGGGCTCGGTGGTCACTGTATTCCCATTGACCCGTTCTATCTAACGTGGAAAGCTCGCCAATATGGGATGGCCACCCGCTTTATTGAACTCGCAGGTGAGATCAACACCTCAATGCCCGAGTATGTTATTGCCAAGCTGACAGAAGCACTCAACGGCAAGAAGAAGGCGGTTAAGGGCTCGAAGGTCCTCGTCTTGGGGTTGGCATACAAGAAGGACATTGACGACCTGCGCGAGTCGCCCTCGATCGAGCTTATCGAGCTGCTCAAGGAGCTCGGTGCCAAGGTCGACTACAACGATCCGCATATTCCCAAGACCCACGTACAGCGCGAACACAACCTGGGAATGAAGAGCAAGAAGCTATCAGCCGCAATGCTCAAGTCGTACGATTGCGTGTTGATCTCGACCGATCACAACGCCTACGATTATGACTGGATCGTGAAAAACGCCAAGCTGGTCATTGATACCCGCAACGCCGCCGCCAAGGTGAAGGCCAGCCGCGCGAAGGTGTGCAAAGCGTAGGCGAGCAGGCACAGGGGCTGCCGGCGGCATCTGTCCATGATACCCAGCCACGTGCAGCTGCCGTATCTAACGGGGTGTTTACGCTCCGAGAACGCTGCTTCGGCGCCGCGGATGGTTGAACCGAACCGCCAGCCCGAGGGAGTGTCACTGACAAGACCGCAACAGCCCTCTTATTGGGTGGCCCAACCATCGCTCGGGTGTTGGCCACCCATTTTCTTACGTACGACAGGTATTGTCGTTGGGGAACACGAATTCGACCGTCGCAGTCGTGCCCCCCACCTCTAAAGAGATGGGCCACCCAACCCGTAGCTTCAAGCGTGGCGAAGCACTAGTGCAGTCTGCCGCTGCGGAAGATCGCCCAGCTAAGCGCGATGCCCAGCACGCCCGCGATTATGTAACCCACGATACCAAGCCACTGAATATTTACACCGAAGACCGTCAGGTCGCTATTGGCGCTGATGACAATTGAGCTGCCAACGATGATCGCGGCGATGACAACCGAGAACGACAGCCGGTTGCTGGATCGGTCGAGCTCGTTGGCGAGCCGGTCGAGGTTCTCATGCTTGATGTTGAGTTCCCAGGTGCCAGTCGCCAAACGCTGCATCAGTTGTCGCAGGCTGGATGGAGCATGGCGGAGCAGACCGACCAGGTTCCAACCGGACACCAGCGCCGTTCTGGCCAACCGCTTCGGTGACAACTGCTCCCGCAAGGCTCGTTTGATGCGGGGTTTGATAAGCGACATGACGTCGAGCTGCGGGTCGAGCTTGGTGGCGAGACCTGCCACCATGCCGACAGCTTTCGCCAGGCTTATCGCCTCCCTCGGTACGATCACATCGTGTTGCCGGACCGCATCGGTGAACTCGCTGACCACGGTTCCGATATCGAATCTCTTGAGGGGAAGCCCATAGTACTTGTCCAGCAAGGCGCGCACGTCGCGCTGTAAATCGTTTCGGTCGGTGGCGGCACTGAGGGCATTCATATCTGCCATGGTCTCTACGATAAGGTCAACCTGTTTGTTGACGGCGCCGTAGACAATCACGACGATTTGCATCATCAACTCGTTGCTGATGGTGGTCACCTGGCCGAAGTCGATAAGCCCGATCCCTGATGGCGGTTCGATCAGGATGTTGCCGGGGTGTGGGTCGGTGTGGAGCACGCCGAGATTGAAGATCTGGTCGAGGTAGGCCTCCATGAGGTTCCGGGCGATGACGGCGCGGTCTATCACATCGGGCGTTTCGCTTCGGTCGCCACGGAGAAAGGTCTCGATGTTGCGACCGGGGATCTCACCGAGGGTAAGCACGCGTGAGCCGCAGAGGTCCCAGTGAACACGAGGGATGCGGATGATCGAACTATCGGCGAAAGCGTGGGCGAAGGTGTCAGTGGCTGACCCTTCGTTGATGTAGTCCAGTTCGCGGTTCAGCAGTTGCTCGAACTCGCGGATGATCATCGCGGGATGGTAAACACTGAGTTCGGGGATCAGGTTCTCGAGCGACTCCGCCAGCCACTTGAGAATTCGCATGTCCAGCTTGATGATGTCGTCGATTCCGGGCCGGCGCACCTTCACGACGACGCGGTCGCCAGCCACGGTCCGGGCTCGATACACCTGTCCGATCGAACCGCAGGCGATTGGTTCATCCTCGAACGAGGCGAAGCACTCTTCAGCGGGACAACCCAACTCCTCGGCGATGATCTGCCTGGCACTGTCGGTGTCAAATGGTGGCACTTCATCCTGAAGTGAGTGGAGCCCTTCCAGCACCTCAGCCGGCAGGATGTCCGGGCGCGTCGTGAGCATCTGCCCGAGCTTGACGAATGTGGGACCCAGCTCAGCGCAAACGCTAGCCAGACGTTGCCCCAGCGAGACCGGCGTCTCGCGGGGCGGCGGAGCGGCTTTTTTCCGCATCATCCACACGGGCACGAACCGCGTCAGGTCAATCCGGGCGACGATGTGGCCAAACCCATGCTGCGTGAGCACCTGGGCGATCTGCCGGATGCGGTTGAGGCTCCGAACGCTGCGTGTGAGTTGCAAGGGTGTCATCGCTACATAGAGTCGCAGTTGAGCATCTAATCGTCAAACGGCAACTCTGCAGGAGTCCCTGCACAGCCAAACTCGTGGATTGCCCATCCATCTGCAGGGCGTTGATGGAGCACGAGGCGGCGCCGCAGTTCGCCCCCGCGGAACTGCGCGCTCTAAACTGTCACCTTAACCATGACCATCTGAGGCGGTATACGTCCGCATACTCACAACCTCAGCCACAAAAACCTGCCCTTTCATGGTCTCCCAGGCAGGCGGGCCTTGAGTTTCGCAAACGGCATGGATACTCTAGAGATAGCAGGATTCTGTGGGTCACGTTCGACTTGGCGGCGAAGGAACCCGTCTTTACAATTAGTGGGGACAGGGGCAGCCGGGGGTCGACCCGGAGAGGGTGCAAATGAAGACGCTTCGCTTGAGCATGATGGTCGTTCTCCTCGTCGGCACCGCGTGGACGTCTGCCGCTGACTTGGACATCAATATCGAAAGCGGCGGTAAGAGCGTCGTCGTGGTTCCCCCGGGATTCGACGTCCGATACCAGCTCATTGGCGAGCTGACCGATTCGCTTAACGAAGGTCTAGCCATGGTCTCGATGGACCTTACGTTCGACGGCGGCGACCTCGAACCGGCGGACGAGCCACAAATGCCCCCGATGACGCACTTCAGGCCCCACCGCGGGTTGAGCAACCCCGCGGGATTCGGCGGCACGGTGATCGGCGGAGGCCTGATGCAGATCGGCGGTTTGCAAAACACAATGAATAACCACGCCGCCCATCCCAGTTTCCCGATTGGGCCCGTTGTCGACGGCGTGGCAGAACCCGGCAGCCCGGTCGTGCTGGCGGAAGGCGCTCTGACCGCTCCATTGGAGCCAGGTGAGTATGTTCTCTCGATCCAGAACTTACATGCCAACGTGATTCGCGAAGGCGAGGACGGTGTGGGCTTCTGGATGACCGAGCCAGCCGGTGCGGGTGTTGTGGCTGATCTGGCGATCGTGGTCGATGTTGACGCGGTGGCTGTCAGCGGTTCGGTGCCGCAGACCGGCGCGATCGACGCTCGTCAGCCGTGGTACCATTCAGGCGATGACCCCGACACATGGGAGTACTTCGGCTGGAACGAGGTGGAGCTGGCCATCGTCGGAGAGGCTTCGAGCTTGACGGTTGACGACTTCGAGGTCGCGCATACCGGTGTTACCGATCCGCCCGAGGTTGTGGGCGTGACGGTTGCCCCGGCAGAGGATTCGGTCATCGTTCAGCTAAGCGGTCGGATCGAACCTCTGGAGTGGACGACGATCACGCATTCGCTAAGCGGCACGAATGTCCGATTGGGGTTCCTGCCCGGCGACGTCGACGGAAGCCGCCAGTCGAACGTCAACGACGTCTTGGCCCTGATCGACCACATCAACGGTGAGAAGCAAAGGCCCATCTACCAGACCGACATGGACCGCAACGGCGTGACTGACTCAAACGACGTGCTTCGCCTGCTGGAGCTACTAAACGGCGACGACCCGTTTCCAGTCTTTTTGGGCGCCGAACTTTCCGAATAAACAACAACCCGCCGCCCCATCTCCGTCTCAAGCACCATCGCGGAAGGCCCAGCAGAAGGGTGCTTCCCGGACGTACCAAGCCCGGTTGGACATTCAGGCACGCCTGGGGTGCCCAACCAGCGTCAACGCAAGGACGCTAGCGCAAGCTCTATCCGATCGTAGCGTCTAATAGTTGGTGTCCTCCGCGAGTTCCTCAACTCCGACCGCTACGTTCGGACTGGTTATGCTATAGGCACCCGCTTCCTTTACGGTTGCGGTTCGGATCGGGCGTTTGGGGCGTTGGATCATTCGTGGTGCATCGGCTATCGTGTAGGGCATGGATCGCGAGGAGATTTGCAGCAAGTTTCTCGATTGGCTTCCGTTTGACCCCTATCCGTTCCAGGAAGAGGCGTTGCTGGCCTGGTTCGAGGAAGAAGGCGGTATCCTGGTCACTGCCCCAACCGGAATGGGCAAGACCCTGATCGCGGAAGCCGCCGTGTTCGAGGCACTTTCCGCCGGCGAGCGACTCTACTACACCACACCGCTGATCGCCCTTACCGACCAGAAATTCCGTGACCTGCAGGATCGGGCGGAAGATTGGGGCTTTGACCGCGACAGCATCGGCTTGATCACCGGCAACCGGAAGGTAAACCCGGATGCGCCGGTTCGCGTTGTGGTGGCTGAGATTCTGCTCAACCACGTGCTTTCCGCCGAGCAGACGCTTGAAGAAGTCCAGGCTGTGGTCATGGACGAATTCCACAGCTTCAACGACTTTGAGCGTGGGATCGTCTGGGAGCTGTCGCTGGTCTTGCTACCCAGGACGATACGCCTGATGCTTCTTTCCGCCACCGTGGGCAACACGATCGAATTTCTGGGCTGGCTCAATAAGGAGCATGGCCGGAAGCTGAGGCTCGTGCACACCGACGAGCGCAAGGTGCCTCTCGAGTTTGTCTGGGTCGGCGATAAGCTGTTGACCGAACACCTGCCGGAAATGGTCTTGGCCGACGACGAGTTGAACCGTGCCCCGGCACTGGTCTTCTGCTTCAACCGCAACGGGTGTTGGGATGTAGCGGAGAAGCTCAAGGGCTTGAAGCTCATCAGCCAGGAGACCCGTTCACAGATCGAGGAGCTCATTGATCCCGAAGTCTTCTCGAAAGGTATTGGTCCGAAGCTGCGGAACATGCTCATCCGTGGAGTGGGCGTACACCACGCAGGAATCCTGCCCAAGCACAAGCGAGTAGTCGAAGAGCTCTTCCTGAAGAAGCTCATCCCCTTCGTGGTATGCACCGAGACGCTGGCGGCTGGTATCAACCTGCCGGCCCGTTCCGTCGTTGTCAGCACGCTCTTGAAAGGCAAACGCGGCGAGCAGAAGCTCATCCCGTTTTCATCCGCCCATCAGATGTTCGGGCGTGCGGGCAGGCCTCAGTTTGACTCCAAAGGTTTCGTCTACGCCCTCGCCCACGACGACGACGTCAAGATCGTCAAGTGGCGAAAGAAGTACGACCAGATCGACCCGAACTCCAAGGACCCGGGGATTATGCGGGCCCGCAAAGCCCTGGAGCGCAAAAAGCCGTCACGCCGAAAGACCGAGCAGTATTGGTCCGAGGGACATTTCAAGCAGCTCATCGACGGCCGGCCGGCCAGGCTTGCAAGCAGGTCCATGATCCCCTATCAGGTGCTTATCTATCTGCTTACGCGCTCGAACGATCTCAAGGACGTTCGCTCATTTCTCTCCAAGCGGTTCAACACAGCCGAGCGCCTCCAGAAGTTCCACGATCAGCTTGACCACATGATCGCCAATCTTGATGTGTTCGGATACCTCTCCAGGGCGGAGGGCGACGATCATGTGACACTGCATGACACTATCGCCGAACTGCCGGTGTTTCGCAGCGTGGACCCGGTATACGGCGCGTTCGTGTCCAAGCAGCTCGCCTGTGCCGACTTTTCGGAGAAGGTGGCGGCCTTGGAGTCCGTGCTGCCTCTCCCGTCGGTGATGGAGCGATCGGTGCGCCCGCCGGAGGATTTGCCGCCCGGGCCGCTTCAAGTCAACGTGCTGGATCCACTGATGATCCAGATGGGCGTCGTCATCGCCGACACCGGATTGCGCGCCAAGGACCCGGACGAGGGCGAAGACTACTGGGTTGACAAAGAGGAGGATCGGCCGCTAACCCTGCCGGAAAAGCTGAAGATCGTCTTCGATGACAAGCTGGTGACACCTGAGGACATATTCATCCAACCCAAGTGGGTTCTCGGCGGAGTGCTCGAACACGGCGGCGACTTCTACAATTACGTCGGTGCCCGCAACCTGACCAAGGACGAAGGGCTGGTCGTACGCCACCTGCTCCGCCTCGTCATATTAGCGGGCGAGTTCCACACCCTGACCGAAGACCCGGACTACGAGGACATCGCCGAGAAGGCCACAGGCATCTGCCACAGCGTCGACGAGCAATACACCGACCGCTTCCTTGCCGGCGAAGCCGAAGCGAAACAGCTCGCACAGCTCTAGTGCTACGCTTGGAGCACAGTAGGGTCCGCTGTGCGAACCATCTTCGGGCAGGTGGAGAAAACCGGTTGGCCCGCACAGCGGACCCTACGAAGTCCCCGACCTATGAAGAGGTGGCCCCGCAACCCGTAGATTCAGGAGTGACGGTGCTTCAGTGCTACGCCTCGAGCTTGTCATTCACGCTGCGCAGCTTGTCGTCCATCGTCTGGGGGCGGTCGGTGCGCGTGCCGAACTTCAGCGTGCTGGAGACGCGCGGCGACCCCATCTCGTGCACAACCTCGTGGCAGCGCTTGACGGCTGCGAAGACCGCGTCCCATTCACCCTCGATGTTGGTTCCGTAGGCGTGGAGCTTTGTCTTCAGACCGGCATCCGACAGCACCTTCTCGCAGGCGGCTACGTACTTCGAGACCGACACGCCCACACCGAGCGGCACCACGCAAAGATCGGCGATTACGTTCATTCTAGCATGACCCCCTTCCAACTAGCGACGTTTCGTGGGAAACTCGACTCAGCAATAGACCGGCGAACTCGCGCGAGCGAACATCGACAAGCTAAGTCCGTGGACCGGTGGATTGTATGAGGAATCGTTCCGGAGTGCGATGCGCCTCAAACGACGGATGCGATGGCAAACATGGGTGCCACTGGCAGCAAAGCCTGCCAGTGCCCGTCCGGTTGTCACACTGGCCGACGAGCCGCCAGTGGCATCCGTCGAACAGCGTGCGACAAAACACTTGAAACCGCGAGGTACAATTGGACGCGCCACACGATCAGGACGAACGGTTCATGCGGGCCGCCATCGACGAGGCGGCTTCGGCAGGCGAGGAAGATGAGGTGCCCGTCGGTGCGGTAGTGGTCCGCGATGGGCGCATCATCGGCAGAGGCCACAACCAGCGCGAGCGCCTCCGTGACCCCACTGCTCATGCCGAGATGCTGGCGCTGACAGCCGCCTCCGCCCATGTGGGCAGTTGGCATCTTGAAGGCTGCACGATGTATGTAACGCTCGAGCCTTGTCCGATGTGTGCAGGGGCGCTGGTGCTTTCCCGAATCGATCGTCTGGTATTCGGCGCCACCGACCCGAAGGCCGGCGCCTGCACGACGTTGTTCACCATCCCGACAGACCCGCGCCTGAACCACCGTGTCGAGATCACTACTGACGTGCTCGCCCGCGATTGCGCCGCTCTTCTGCAAGAGTTCTTCGCAAAGCAGAGAAGCTTGGGCAAGAAGTAGACATGCCGACCGGTCGGACGAGCACAACAGCGGCGTCGGTCAAGTGTCGGGGTGGGTTCCTCATTCTTCGCGCAGCGAATTGGGGGATGGATGCCTGCGAAGCAATACAGTGTAGTCAATCGGCCCCCACCCTTTTCTGACGAAAAGGATGGGGCACCCAATCGGTGCCGGTCAGGTGTCGGAGCACCGGGTAGCGGACGTCGCCGAAGCCACCTCATGCTTCAGCGCCTGCAACACCCGCACTATGTCTCCCAGCCCTGACGGTTTGTTTCGGGCGTTCCAGCACTTTTCGTAGCGTGTGAGCGCCGATTTGAGCTTCTCAATCCAGCGCTCGCGAGGCTCAGATGGATCGCCACGCATGAGACGAATCTTCTCGGCGAGAAGCGCATGAAACTCACAAGCAGTTGCCAACTCCTCCAGGTCTGATGACGCTGGAGACGAAGGCCCGACAAGGCTTCGGCACCACTGGTGGGCTGTGTCGGCTGCTTCCTGTGACTCGTTCAGTTCGTCCCAATCGGGTAGGTTCGGTTCGTGCGCCAACTCGCGCAAGGGCGTCCACAACAACCGCCACGTCTCACACCCATCGCCTAAAGCGGACGCCTTGCGAAGCAGCCCGACCCCCGACGAATCATCGACACCCAATACTGTTTTGGTGAAGACGTCGTCAAACGCCGTTCCTGTCGGATGGTCCGCTTCCCAACCCAGCGCCGCTCCCAAGGCGATACCATGTAGCGAACATGCCAGCAGGTTGAAGTGGCCATGGTCTCCCCAGTCGGTGTTGAGCAAACCTGTAGCGCCGCGCTTCTTACCCGCCAGGGCGAACGCGGCGATGTTGCGCTCAGCCAAGTCCATCGCGTTGATGATCCGCTTCCAGCCGGAAGTGCCCGGGCAAACATGAGTTCGCAGGCCAGCCCGAACGAAGACGCCTGTCTTGTCGTAGTCCGCCCGGTCGTCATAGCCCCAATGGAGCACGGTGGAATCATCGAGCCCAGCCGGCAGGTGCGGCTGGTTTTTGACGACGTCGCTCCAGAACTGCGTACGTATTCCCTTTTTCGCACAAAGCTCGTGCGTCGCCCGCAGGCGGTTTGCATACGCTTCCCCCAGCGACTCACTGGTCATCTTGCCGATGTTCTTTCCCTTTCCAAGGTCCCAGGGCTCATCGCCGCAGATGTTGACCACCGGTGAAGAAAAGGCATCGAGCACATCTGTCCACATGCTCTCGACCAGACGGAAGGACTCGGGATTCATGCAATCGAGCGTCAGGCCTCGCATCCGCTCGTGCCAGTCCATGGCGGCCCAGGGCTTGGTTGCTTCGATTTCCGCGAGGTGCCGGTAACGCTCCATCGACAGGATACGCCCCATGTGCCCGAACGTGGCAAGCGCGGGCACCAGATCGACGAACCGCTCCCGGGCGTACGCGTCGAGCTCCCTAACCTCATCCGGTGTCAAGCCATCCTGCGGGCTGCAGATTTCCGGATCAAACGAGAAGACGAACGCATGCTCGATGTTGAGGTGTAGCTGGTTGATCTTCAGGCCCGAGAGACGATCCACCAACATCTTCAGCGTCTCGAGCGTGGGCACCTTCCCTCGGGTTATGTCGTGGAGCAACCCCCGTGTGGCGAAGTCGGGCCTGTCTTCGATCGTGCAACCCGCCACGGTTCCTCCTTCAAAGTCTGACAACTGGCTTAGCGTTTGGAGGCCCCAATAGCAGCCCTCCCGCCCGCCACCGATCAGCTCGACGCCATCTGGGCGGACACTCAGTTTGTATCCCTGCGGATGATCCACCACCTGAGGATCAGCGGCAACGAGCAATCTGCCGATAGGCCGATTGTTCGGGTATTCTTCGGTCACGCCGGGCTTGACTCCGTCAGCGATGTGTGATCGGGCTGAGAACCGATTCCGCCAGCCCAGAACAAAGCGCTCAATGCGCGGGTCGACAGCGAGGATGTTGATGCGGCAGGCGGGCCCGATGCGGCAGACACCGCCCGCAATCAACGCCTGTTTGGGACGAGGAAGCAGCAGTTCCACCAGCTGTCTAGCCGGACCAACCATCAGACGTCCTCCGTGCAGGAAAGGGTCAGGTTACTTTGTTGCCCGGATCATCATTCCATCCGAAAGGTCGGCCAAGATAAAGTAGCCCACCCCCTTTTTTTCTTCCGATAAGTATGCGTATAGGCAAAGGGGAATCCGATGCAAGACCATTACCGCAGCGAAACTGAATCAGCCTCTCCGCAGTGCCTGGTGGTCATGTACCACTATGTCCGCAAGCGTGATCCACTCGCGTCCGACGGGATCATGTCCATAAGCCCGCGAGAGTTCGAAGAGCAGCTCGACGGGCTCTGTCGGCGACTCGAGCCGATCGATTGGCCTACGTTTCTGGGTTGGAGCAGAAACCGGCAGTCGATTCCTCGGCGGTGCTTTCTGCTCACCTTTGACGACGCCCTGGTGGACCATGCCCGAATTGTCCTCCCCATCCTGGAGCGCCGAGGTCTTCACGGTGTCTTCTTCGTTCCCGGTGAAGCGCTCACCAAGCAGCGGATGCTCTCCGCACACGCGATTCACGCTCTCCTTGCCGGTCTCGGATGCGAGGTGTTTCACTCTGAACTGCTCCGTTACCTTGAGGATTACGATCCTGACGCCGACTGGTCATCCAAGGTCGACGGGCGGAAGGCGCAGCAGATGTACCATTACGAACCTCCTCACCGCGCCTGGATCAAGTATCTGCTGACGATGGTGCTTCCCGGTGACCTGCGTCGCCGAGCTGTCGATGCCCTGTTTGAGAGGCACATAGGATCGCCAGCCCGCTGGTCACGCCACTGGTACCTTGACTGGAAAGACCTTGTCGAGATGCAAACCAAGGGACACACCATCGGTGGGCATGGCCACGATCATGAGCCTCTCTCGCTCCTCACACCCGGCGAATTGCGTCACGACATGCGGAAGGCGGCGGCAGTCCTCAACGACGGGCTCGGAACCGACCTTCGCCCGTTCAGCTATCCGTACGGCGACCTTACCCCGGACATCAGCGAAGCCTGTCGAGATGCCGGGTTCGTTCAAGCGTTCACAACCGAGCGAGGTTGGGCGAAAGCTGAGTGCGATCCGATGCATTGGCCTCGGGTCGACACCATATATGTCGAGACCGAACTGAAAGAGAAATTCACGTGCATGCAACAGGTTTGACAGAACATCTCATATGTTGGACGGAACATCCCGCCAGGCAGGAAGACAGCCTGACTCAGTCGTTGCTCCGCCGCTTTCTCGACGCTTACTGGCTTAGACCCGAGAATGCATTCTGGATGACCCTGCGCAGCCACGCTCTGAGCCAGTGTCCGCCGCAACATCCCTCAATCGATCTGGGATGCGGCGACGGAGTGTTCAGCTTTCTTAGTGCGGGCGGAGTTTTCGACCCGGGTTTCGATGTATTCAAAGCCGTCGGAATGCTCGACAAGGTCCGTGATGAACATGCCGACATGTTCGATTGTGCCGACGAAAGCTATATGCCGCACATCACGTCCAGGCCCGCCGACGACATCGATGTGGGAGCCGATCTGAAACCGGCACTGCTGAATAAGGCACGCAAGCTGGGTTTCTACAAGCAGCTCGTCGAACACGACAGCAACATCGCCCTGCCATTCGAGAGTGACAGCTTCAGGTGGGTTTACTGCAATTGTGCCTATTGGATAGAAAGTGTCGACTCGTTCCTGCGTGAGATGGGGCGCATCACCCGCGCTGATGGGCACATCGTCGTGCAGGTAAAGCTCGACAGCATGCGACGATATACGCTCGAGCGCCATCGATCGGTTTTGGGCGACCGGTTCCTGGACATCATAGGAAGAGGCAGGATCGAAACCTGGCCCTGTGTCGCTGATCGCAAGACCTGGGAGGATCGCTTCGCCCGGGCAGGCTTATCGATCGAATCCGCGACACCGTTTGTCACCCGCACCCACGCTCACATCTGGGACATAGGCCTGCGACCCATCGCTCCGCTTCTTGTCCGAATGACAAACGCCCTGACTCCGAAAACTCGCGCGTCCATCAAACAAGAATGGGTGTCGCTGTTTATCGAACTGCTTGAACCCTTCTGCCATCCGGACATCGATCTTCTCCCTGGAAGCGATGAACCAGCGGAGATTCAATACGTGCTGACACCACCGCAGAAGGACGGGTGATTCACCCGCCTGAACCATCGCCGGGCAACGGAGCGTGCATCGCCGGCCCCCGTGTATATTGCAGACCTCCCGAATAGAGTGAAGACAGGTCGTTGACCTGCCCTACTCACCCTCAACTCGCCACGTATTTTCTTCCCGCGTTACCGGCCTGTATAGCGAATCGCGTTCCACCGGTTGGAAGCCCGCTTCGATGATGATGCGTTTGAGGTCGTCGACGCCAATCTCCTGGTGCGTGCCTTCGCCTTGGCGTTTCGTGATGTCGTAGTAGACCACGGTGCCGTCGATGTCGTCCACGCCCCAGTTGAGTGAAACCTGTGCCAGTTTGGCTGAGTGCATGATCCAGAAGGCTTTGACGTGCGGGATGTTGTCGCACATCAGCCGGCTTATCGCCAGCGTCCGCAGGTCTTCAACCCCTGTGGTACCCGGCAGATGCGAGAGGGCTGATCCTTCCGGAGCAAATGGAAGCGGAACAAGACAGTTGAAATGAGCCGATCGTGAAGCCAGGCTCCTTTCTTGGCGCTCACGCAGCTTGATGAGATGTCTTATTCGCTCCTCTTTTGATTCCAGATGACCATAGAGCATAGTGGCGTTGGTGAAGATGCCCAGCTCGTGGGCGGTCTCGTGGACCTCGAACCACTCGCTTTCGCCCATCTTGGTCTTGAAGGCTTCATCATGCACGCGATCGTCGAAGATCTCCGCGCCTCCGCCCGGCAGCGAGCCAAGACCGGCGCTCTTTAAGCGCGTCAATACCTCGGCAATCGTCGTCCGGTCTTTTGCTACTCGCGAGAAGTGGATGATCTCGATCGCGGTGAAGGCTTTGATGTGCATACGTGGGCACGATTCGCGGATCGCTTCGCACATGCCGGTATAGTATGAGAACGGCAGCTTCGGGTGTAGGCCGCCGACGATGTGAACCTCGGTCGCGCCGCGGTCGTAGGCGGACCTGGCCCGCGTGACAATCTCGTCGATGGAAAGCTCATAGGCACCATCTGATGCGGCAACTGGTTGGCCCTCGTCCGCTCTGTGCTTCGAGAAAGGCCTGAAAAACGCGCAGAACTTACAGCGCAGGACGCAGTAGTTCGTGTAGTTAATGTGGAGGTTGACGTTGTAGTAGGCCCGCCGACCGTGAAGCCGCTCGCGGACCAGGTCCGCCAATTGGCCCAGCGTGTGGAGGTCGGCGGATTCATAGAGGAGCACCCCCTCGTCAAACGAGAGTGGTTCGCCCGCTTCGACCTTCCTTCGAATATCGGCGAGTCCGCGGCGAGACGTCATCTAGAGCGTTTCCGGTTTCGACGTTGCAGTCGCATTCATGCGCCGCTGGGCAGAGAAGCACCGTTCGACCGCTACACGAAACTAGAGCTTGCTCTAGGGATTGGGCTTGACGGCGCCATCAATGATCGACCCGACCGGCACGAGGTAGATTTCGACACGACGGTTCTGGGTGGCGCCGGTTTCATCGGCGTTCGTCGCAACAGGGCGGAACTCGCCACAGCCGGCGACGGTGATCCGCTCCGCCGAGTATCCGTACTTCAATAGCGCGCTCTTCACGGCGATGGCCCGATGGGTGGACAAGTGCCAGTTAGTGGGGTGCTTCTTCTGGGTGGTCGGCGTGAGCGTCTTAGTGTCGGTGTGCCCCACGACCAGCACCTCGAAACCGGTGGCGGCTGGAGACTTGAGTACACCCACGAAGGCTTCGAGCGAAGCCAGCGAAGCGTTGGTCACCAAGTCGCTGCCGATGGCGAACAGAAGATCGGACTTCCATTTGACCGTGCCGTTGATCGCGTCGTAGATCACGTCTCCCGGATGTGCCTCGGCGAATGTCTCCAACGCGTCATCCAGAGCTTCAGGAAGCTTGGGGCCGGCGATCGCTACGCCCTCAAACTTCTGCAGACCCGCCACGCGCTCGAGCTCCCTGCGACAGGTTTCCAACATCTCGTTGAGCAGATCGCTTTCAGTGCGATAGTTGGTCAACAATTCGTTGTTGGTCCCCATCTCCCTTTCAAGAGAATCAGCGCGGGTGCGAAGCGTATCAGTGACGCTTCGTTCGTCCTGCAGGTCCCTTTCTATCTGCTCGTTTTGTGCCTGCACCATGCGATGGGCAGCCTGGAGCCTCTGGTATTTCTCTATGGAGACGCAACCGCCCAGCGTCAACACGACCCAGCCGCCGACGATCCCACAAGTCAGCCATCCGCCCAAGCGCATCGCATGCCTCCTATGCTTGTTAGCCATTCCGTTACTCTCGCCTCGAGCCAAGACTTGATCAGTCCCAAAAACCGCCACGAACGTCTTATGAACAACGCTCAAATCGACAACGGACATCGAGACCGCACCTCGACGTCCCATTGACCTCGTCGCAAGAAACGCCCGCCCACACTTCCGCACCGTCAGGCAACAACCGCCAGATCGACGCGACCACAATACCGTGCGGGACGGGGCCGACGGTAGCTTATTCCGACCGCTTAGCCACCAGAAACGTCACCACAGCCGCGATGATCGCCGCCAGCACCGCTCCGCCGGCGTAGTACATCATGCTGTTGTATACCGAAGCCACCACGCCCGGGAGCACGCCCTGAACCATGGCTGCCGCCGCCAGGCCTCCGAATAACATCGCTATTGTCGCCACGACCATAGCCGCCGTCAGACCGGCGGACACAGCATCCGGAACATACTCGAAGCTGGTTACCGTCACCGATCGCTTCGTGGTGGCTCCTTTCTCTGCCGGGCCGAACACAACCTCAGCCTCTTCGTCGTGAGTCGCCGACTCTTCGCCTGATGCTTCATCAAGACCGGCACGAGTATCGTCGCCCATCTCGACGGTGGCCTCCTCCTCACCGCTGTAGATTTCGTCCAGCAGCTCAGACCCCAGCGAGGTATCATCGCTCTCCCGAGTCAAGTCCAAGATACCGGAACCGCTCCCGGCGCCCTCCAGACCCAGGTCGGCTACATCACTGATGGCTGTCTGCGCGAGAGGGTCAACCACCTCGTCGAGCTCGTCGTCGTCGAATACGCTGACGCCGACCGAACTGACAACCGTTCCCTCCTTGTCTTTTTTCTTGTCGCCGCCCGCCCGGGTGCCTCCCGGCGCGTCCTCCGGTTCCGCCTCTTCCAGGCTTAGCACGTCGCTGCTCGAAGGAGCAAGAAGGATATCGGACTCGTCCGCAGGTTCCAGCACTATCTCGGTGTCTGAAGCCCCGGCGGCATCTGCCGGAGCCAGCTTGTCCACGTCCTGGGCCTTATAGTGAACCGTGCCCGCATCGCGGAACTCACGGATCTTCCCCGACCGGACCAGGTTGGCGAGCTCATCCGCCGAGACGCCGAGCTTTGCGGATGCCTCATCGGCGCTATAGAAAGACTTAGCCATTATTATCCATCTCGCTTTTCAGAGCCGCCGCACGAAACGTGCTAGGGCATCCGCCCTTCACTCGACTCCAGCTTATACTTCCTCTGATCCTCGATCATCTGCTCGACCACCTCCGGTGGCAGGTCGCAGATATTATAATTCTCCAGGTAACGATCATAACGCCATGCCCGTGCTCCCGCCAGTCGCAGGCAGCCTTTCTGAGTGTACTCGTACACCCAGACCGTCATGGCGTCGACATCGACCATGTATACCCCAAAAGTCGATTTGGTCAATTGTCCCGAAAACGCAAATACGCCACGGGATGACCCGCTGCTTGTCGGTTGAGCCATGGCGGGGCTGACGACCTGCCAATCAAGACGAGCAACCATAACCGTCGCGATCACCGTCAATGCAAACGCGATTACCCAAAACACCGGGTGAGGACCGGGCTTGGGTACGGCTCTCGCCGGTTCTGCGGGTGATCGATCGCCGATGCTGATAGCAGGTTCCTCCGACCCGCGCCGCGGAATGCGGACGCAAACGGGCCTTCCAGGGTCAAGCTAAGCCAAGTAGCCAGCCTAGATTATAGCCTGTAAGACCCCGGCGACAAGATGCCCGAGCGGAGGCTGAGCAGTTACGACATGCTGGCATGATATCAAGCCCCACTGACGATGGCCCGGCTCGATCTCCGGCAACCGCATTTCATCGCTGGCGGCGGCTTGTCGGAGACGGCAACCGAGTGGGACGGGCGAGCTGCCGCTTGCCCGTGTGTTTCAGTCCGCCCGGCCCGGGTCTTCCGGGTCTCGGTCTGTGTCGACCGGCCAGACTACTGCGGTGGTGTATTTGACGATGTCGGCGTCGAAGTAGTTTGTGGACATGCCGCAATCGAGAACGATTCCCTGAGCGTTTATCCCGCTGGATCGCTCGCTCAATAGAAACGCCACGGCACTTGCTACCTCATCGGTGGTAAGCGCTGCCTTACGCGGGATGACCTGTTCGGCGAAAAGATAATTGTCGAGGTAGCCCGGAATGCCGGCGGATGAGTTGGTCTTGAGCAGCCCGGCACACACTGCATTGAATCGCACGTTAGAGAACCGGCTGAAAGACTTAGCCAGAAACACGACGGCACTATCGAGCGCCGCCTTTGCGGGGGCCATGTAGCCGTAACTCTCGACGGCCATCCGCGTGGTGGAAATGGAGATTGTGGCCACACTCCCGCGCTCGTGGAGCATCTCCTTGAATGCGTTGGCGATGGCGATCAGGGAATGACAACTGACACCCACGCATTGCAGAAAATCTTTCCGCGAGACCTCGTGGAACTTGCCCGAGTAGTTCTCGTAGTCGGCGAATGCTATGGAATGTACCAGGCCATGGATGGTCGGGTGGCTTTCGCGCACAGCGCTCGCCAGCGCCGTAATCTGCTCTTCGTACTCGACATCGCAAACATGCACTTCGCGATCTTGTAACAGCTTGGCGACGCTCTCACGCATGGCGTCGGAATGCACACTGTAAACGACGGTCGCCCCTTCCTCCTCCAGTAGCCGGGCAACGTGATAGGCGACGCTCCGCTTGTTGGCTACGCCGAGAACGACGAACACCTTGCCGACTAGATCGAGGAAGCTCACGACAAGCCTCCCTCCTCGTTGGCAAGAGCGCATGTGAACTTCACTCGCAAAGCCAACTGTTCGTCGACCCGGACACGTCCGGTGAGGAAATAGACACCGCTAAGCTCCTCATCGAGCACAACCTCGACGTCCAGCATCTCGCCCGGTTTGATCATGCGCTTGAAGCGAGCGTCGGAGACCCGGGCGAGCACCGGAACGCCCCCGCCCTTTCCGATTCGCTCGGCACCGAACGCATGGGCGACCAGAAGCGCCCCAGCCTGGAAGACGCTTTCACAAATAAGCACTCCCGGCATGACCGGGTTGCCGGGGTAGTGCCCCTTGAAGAAGTCCGCCTCCGGGTCAGCCAGCTTGCGGGTGAGAATCCGATTGTCTGAAACCTCGACGATCTCATCGACAAACAGAAACGGCGGTCTGTGTGGAATGGTTGAAACGCTCAATTCGCTCATCAGGTAACGACCTCCCTGCCGGCAGTAGTCAGCAGATAGCTGTCCAATTCGTTCGCGACGATCACACCGTAGTTGATCGCCCCCAACCAGCCCGACATGATGATCCCGACCGATCCGGCGTGAAAGAGTCCGGGAAGCTGCTTGGACAGGTCCATCGAGACCTCGAGCCCCTCGAACTTCGTCCCGAACGTCGCACCGCTGATCTGGCGAGTGTATCGCTCGAATGTCTTGGGCGTCGAAGCCTCCACATGGTCGATCTTGCTTCTGATGTCGGGCAGGTACTTCTCAAGCGCGTCCAGTGTCGTTTCGACCAGGTGCTTCTTGTCAGCCCGGTATTGCTCATCCGAGAGGTTCGCCCAGTCCTCATAGTTGGCGTTGGTCGACGAGACGATGGCATAGCGGCCCAAACCAGGCCTGATGTCCGGGTAGTACATAGAAAACGTTCGGCTGGTGATGTCCTTGGCACACAGCGCCTTCGAGTCGAACCGCTCGTTTACCGACGTAAACAGCAAGTCGCCGATATAAGGAATGGTCTCGCCTTTTCTTAGCCCCATATAGACCTGGCAGCTGCTGTTGTTAAGCCGGACGGCCTTGGTCTTGTCGACGAAATCCCCGTCGAAATGTTCATAGCCGACGAAGTCTTTGATGGTGGTTTTCAGATTTGCGTTGGAAAGCACCGAACGGGCGGCGATGCGTTTGCCGCCGACAACGACACCCTGCACCCTGCCGCTCTCGACCACGACGCACTTAACCGGTGCCCGCAGCCGAACATCGACGCCGTTCGCCCGCAACTCTGCTTTCATCAACCCGACGAGCTTGTCGGTGCCCCCGCGGAAGATGTAAACACCCTTGCTCATGAAGTTCGAAAAGACAATGCCGTAAGTGATGGCTGGTTCGTCAAGCGTCGAGCCGTTGGCGTATGCGATGGGCTCCATGAGAAACCGCACGACGTCCGATCGGCCCGGGAAAAACCGCTCGAACAGCTCGCGGGTTGTCATGGCCTTATCGTCGTAGAAGTCCATGCTGCGGGCGGTGTCGAAAAACCGCTCGACCACGTCCGGTTCAATCCCGAACCGCTCGATGAGAATCCGTGTGAAGTCCGTGCGGTCGAAGGTCGTCTCTAGCTGAAACTGCGGGTTGTCGAAGCGAATGCCCTTGAGCTGGACGATCGAGTCGGCGATCTCCCGCGTCCAGTACTTGCGGCAGCTCTTTATCATGCCGACGGGAAACCCGTGCAGCGAGACGTCGAAGATATGCCCGCCCTTGCGCGTGAACCAGGTCGCCAGCCCGCCGAGATTGTGGTGCTGCTCGGCAAGCAGCACCGATCGTCCGCACTTAGCCAGATAGTTGGCCGCCGTCATGCCGGCCAAACCCGAGCCGATGACGACGACATCGTAGCATCCCTTCGTGTCTTCCAGTCGATCCGCCACCATGAGAAACCGTCATTCCTGCAAGAGTCCGTGGTCGTTGGCAGCCATAACTCCGCTTAACATCGCGCCGATGATACCCAAAAAGCCTTGATCGGTCCCGCAGATGAACAGGTTTTCCACGCGAGTCCTGCCGTCGTAGATCTTGTGCGGAGCCCCATAGACCGCCCCGTTCAGATGCCCGGTGAACTTCTGAATCGTGCGCGGCGTGAAAACATCGCGGGCGATTACCCGATCACGGAAGTCGGGAACGAACCTGATCGCCCTCTCAGCGGCTTTATCCGCCCATTCCAGCTTGGAGCGTCTGTATGCCTGCTCGCTGAGTTCGGACCACCGCTTGTGGTTCGCAAGCGTCGTCAGGCGGAGCATCCCGTCGTCAGGATGGCCTGACCCTTCAAAGTTGTTCGGACAGCACAGCACGCCGCTACGAAGGTCCACCAGACTCGTGGGGCGTGCGTAGGTGAACGTGTCCGAGTCGTTGAAAAACACGATCGTGGTGTCGATGCCCAACTCCGACGGCTTGACGTCGAGAATCGATACCGATTCACTAAAGGAAAGCTGTCCAGTCTCCAAGGACGAAGGTCGGTCAGCGGAATCGGAGCAGATCCCCATCGTCTCGTGGAACCCGGCTGAGGAGATGACCATGTCTGCCGTCAGATTCTCGCCGGTTTCCAGAACGACGCCGACGACCCGCTCTCTCTCGATTTCGAGGCGCTCAGCTCCACAATTGAGCACGAGCTTCCCGCCAAGATCGCGGAACTTTGTCACCAACGCCTTTAAGATAGTGCGGACGCCGCCAGCCGGTCTGGCGAAACCTTCGCAGAAGATACTGCGAAACAGTACCGCGAACGGGCCGAAGTCGATTTCGTGCTCTTGGGCGCTGCCATAGTACATGATCGGGCACAGGAGCATCTCGATAAGCGTGTCGTCGCTCATGTAGGTCCGCAACACGCTCCGCGCCGAGACTCGGTCAGTATCCGACAGAGCATACTCCCGCGACTTCACGTCCGTCACCAAACGGCGAAAACCGTCAACCTGGCCCGGGAACCGGTCGGCTACCTCCTGGATCAGAACATCGATGTCGTTGGTGAATCTGAGCTGTCGTCCGGGAAAGCGAATCTCTGACCCGTGCTGCGGACGAAGATCAAGCTCCTCGTGCGAGAGGCGAAGCTGACGCAGTATTCTCTTGAGAGGTCCTCGACCGCCCGCGCCAGGCGGAAGGTAGTTGGTTATCGCGTGGAGCCCGACGTCAAACAATCGACTCTTGAACGTATAATAGGAGTTCAGTCCGCCGCAGGTGTGGTGGCGCTCGACGATGCAGACGCGCTTGTTGTAGTACGCCAGCCGTATGCCGGCGGCCAGACCGGACATGCCCGCGCCGATGATGACAGCATCGTACTGCATTTAAGTGGGCGAGATTCAAGCGCCGTCACCATGCCGTCGGCTCCCGGCTCGACGGGCGCAACTACGACGAGAGGTGGGCTTGCAGCTTGGGCCCTAGGTACTCGGCACAACTGTCGAGTGACTCGAGCCTCGGATAATCGTCCTTGGGAACCTCGACTTTGAACCGCTTGCGAAGCTCCATCACGATGTCCAGAAAGTCCATCGAGTCCAGATCTAGCTGGTCTCGAAGGCGGACGTCCGGCTTGACGTCTGACAGATCGGCATCCGGAGCCACGACCGCTATGATGCCGAGTATGATATCCTTAACCTTGTCCTGAACCATGCTGCCCTCAGTGCTTCCGCTCAATCAAACCGACGCCGGAACCGAATCAGCCGGTATACCGCTTCACGATAACCGCCGAGTTGGTCCCCAGCATACCAAATGAGTTGTTCAAAATATAGTCGACCCGGTCAACCGACCGCGCCTCATTCATCACCAGATTGCGCACCTCGCATCGAGGGTCGGGTGCGTCGAGGTTGATGGTCGCGTGTACGACCCTGTCCTCCAGCGAGCCCAGGTTTCCCGCAAGCTCCAATACGCCGGCTGCCCCCATGGCATGACCGATGAAACTCTTCGTGTTGTTCACGTAGGTGTGCGAACATTCGCCGAACACCCGCCGAAGAGCTCTCGCTTCCTGAATGTCGCCCAGTTCCGTGGCTGTTGCGTGGGTGCTTACGATTCCCACATCAGCCGGCTCGATACCTGCCCGCTTCAGAGCAAGCCTCATACACTCCTCAAGCCGATCCGGGTTGGGCACGACCGGATCGGACGCATCGGAGTTCATCGCGTACCCCACCAATTCGCAGACTATTGGTGCTCCGCGTTTTCTCGCTTCCGAAAGCCGTTCGAGCACAAACAACCCGCCGCCCTCCGACACGACAATGCCGTTTCGGTCTTTGTCAAAAGGCCGGCTGGCTTTGGTCGGGTCCGCGTGCGTCGCCAACGCATGTTCGCTGGCGAAACTGGCAAAGATCCCAAAAGACCCGGTGGCTTCGGAAACGCCACCTCCAAGGGCGATATCCACTTCATCCAGACGCAGCATCTGAGCACCCTGGATCAGACCCGCGTTACCGGCTGCGCAGGCGGCTCCGATCGTGTAGTGCGGACCGCGAATGTCCAGCCTGATGCTCACCTCGCCCGCAGGGTTATTCGCCACCGTCCGGGGATTGTGGTGATGCGACCAGTAGCTGGTGTCATAATCAAACTGGCGGATCAGGTCAATCTCGTTTTCCGTCTCGACCGTGCCATGTTCGGTTATCCCCGCGAAAACGCCCACTCGGCTTCGATCCACCGAATCCAGGTCGACGCCGGCCCTGTCGAGTGCCTGGGCTGCACAGTAGATGGCGATCGAGCCCGCCCGAGTCCCCCGACGTCGGTCTTTCTTGGTCTGGTACTTAAACTCATCGAACCGGCACAGACCCGCCAGAACCTCGCCCATGAACCGTGTTTCCATGGTTGTAACGCCCGAAACACCGGCGAGCAGGCTCTTGCGAAACGCCTCGAGGTTTTCGCCGTTTGGCGAAGCCAAGCCTATCCCCGTGATGACTATTCGCTGTTCGTCGGTCATACAATAGCACACTGAAACAGGCTATAGCCTTGTGTAGCAGTCGGACGACATCTTCCTGCCGACAACCGCACGAAGCCCATCGCAATACAACAACAAAGAACGCTCCAAACCGGGCAACTCGTCCAGCAAGCGGCATATCCGATGCCACATCGTGCCCGGTCGCGGAATCTTAGCAGAAACCCGAGGAAATGGAACTTGCCCCTACAATGCTCGTGCATCTTGCGACTTGCCAGGTCAAATCCGACCACCCGCTGGGCTGCCTGGGGCTTTGTTACACATGTTCTTACGGGTGCAACTGGCAGCTTACCTGCCGGCGGGGTCTTTCGTAGAAACCCAAGCGACGTCTGACAGGGCACCGCGTGCCGCGCTTCTTTGTACCTGCAATTCCCCCAAATCGTCACCACCTCACGCCGAGTCAGTCCGGCTGACGGCTTCGGAGGTGCTCCAACAGCCACTCGACACCCTGCCGGGTGGAAACCGCCGGCGTATAACCGAGGTCGTCGCCGGCAGCCTGTGTATCAAAATGGTGCGAATGGGATAACTGGGCGGCCAGAAAACGTGTCATCATGGGCTCTGGGGGAATTCCCAGGAAGCGGTTGGACAGCTCCAGAAGCGCCCCGGCCAGATACGCTCTGCGGTAGGTCACTCTTCTCACGACGGCCGGAAGCGATAACTCCTCCAAAATCTTCCCCAGCCATGACCATAGAATCACAGGCTCACCCTGGCTTATGAAGTAGGCTTTGCCGGCACAACGGTTTCCCATCGCCAGCGCGCCAGCCGCCAGAACATGAGCCGAGACGGCGTTATCGATGTAGGTGATATCGACCTTGTTGGTGCCGTCGCCGACTTGCATGAGCTTGCCACGTTTGGCTCGCTGAAGCACGCGGGGGATCAGGTGCGGGTCTTCCGGTCCCCAGATCAGATGTGGACGAATTGCCACCGTCGCCAGCGACGGGCTGTTAGCCTCCAGCACCATACGCTCCGCGGCGGCTTTCGTTTCAGGATAGAAGGCGAGATGTTTGCTGGGATACTCCAGACGCTCATCGGCCCCACACCGGCTCTTGTCTCCGAACACCACACTCGGCGTGCTGGTGAACACCAGTCTTCCGACCCCGCAAGCCTTGCAGGCATCTATGACGTTCCTGGTTCCGTCGACGTTGATACTCCAGAAATCTCTCCGCTTGCCCCAAAGAGCCGTCAGCGCCGCGACGTGAAACACCAAGTCCATACCTTGGCAAGCTTGACGAACGCCGTCGGCATCGCGGATGTCCCCCTGGACTGACTCGATGCCCAGGGATTCGAGCCGCCGGTAGCGATGTCGCCCCAGTACGGTCACAGTGTCGGCGCGGAGGAGGATCCTCCGCGCGATCCCGCTTCCGAGGAAACCACCGCCACCGGTAATCAGCACCTTCATCGCAGTTGCTCCGCAGCCCACTCGGCGAGCTTCTCCCGATCAATCTTGGCGTTATGGCGCACGTCGACCGGAAGCGACGGGTGCAACAAAACGGTCTTGATCGACCGAGTAAGCTCGTTTGCCCGGGCGAGCTCCAGCAGTTGCTCGCGAATGGATCGACGTTCAGAATCGGCAGCGGACGACTTGTCCGATTGAAGTTCAACGACGATCACCGGCGTTTTTGCTCCAGGGGGTCCTACACCCACCAGGGCACAGCGATACACGTAAGGATGGGCGTTGAAGATACCCTCGCATGGCACCGAGAACATCGTGCCGGAGGCCTTCTCTACCCGGTGGGACTTTCGCCCGCAAAACCATATTCTACCGGCCGTGTCACGATAGCCGATATCTCCGATTCTATGCCATAGTCTGTCACCATCGCGAATCTTCGCCAGCGCGGTAGCTTCCGGTAGCCCGTAGTACGCCTTGGTAACCACCGGGCCCGCCACCACGATCTCGCCTTTCTCGCCGTCAGCGACCATTAGATCGTCGGACCACTCGGCGATGGGGTTGTCAGTGATTGTGATAAGGCGGACCTCGATTGTGTCGAACGGCGTTCCGACGCACGTGCCCGCCCCTTTCTCGCTGAGGATTCGGCATTGGGCCAACACCTCTCGGCTGCCGATCGACGCCACCGGAAGCGATTCCGTGGCTCCATACGGAGTGAACACCTCAGCTGAGGACCCCATCATCTTGTGCAGTCTCTCCAGCACCACCGGAGAAACCGGAGCCCCGGATATTAAGATGCGTTTTAGAGTATCAAGAACAATTCCCTCTTTCACGCAGTACCGGCTCACCCGATCCCAAAGCGCCGGCGAGCCGAAGGCGCTGGTCACCCGGTGATCGCGGACAGCCTCCACGATCCTGCCGGGGGCGACGCGGGCGGGGTGGGCTGGGTCCATGTCGGGAATGACGCAGGTCATGCCCATCCCGGCTGAGAACAGGGAAAACAGCGGAAAGGAGGGCATGTCCACCTCGCCCTCTGTGATCCCGAAGCGTCGTTGGATCAGTCGGACCTGTGCCTCGAACATCCCATGCTCATAGACCACGCCCTTGGCGGGGCCGGTGCTGCCGCTGGTGAACAGAATAGCCGCCGTTTCGTCGTGTCTGGTATCCGCCACCGTGAACTGGCCGCTCGCCTCACCCACAAGCCCTCGTAAGGTGGGACCGCCCCAAAACCAACGCCGGCCGACGGTGATGATGCGCGTGACCGAACGAAAGGCCCGAGGTTTCAAGATTCGCAGGGCATGGGCTTTGGGAATACCGATCAGGGCTTCGGGCTCGACGTGGCGTATGCACTCGAGAAGACGTCTCAAGCCCATACCCGGGTCGATCAGCACCGGAACCGCCCCAATCTTGATAAGCGCGAACGAAAGCCCGATGAACTCCAAACCAGGTATGACCATCAGCAACGTGCGGGTACCGCGCGTGATTCCCACGTTCAGCAGGCTGTTGGCGTAGCGGTTGGTTTGCTCTTCGAGATCGGCGAAGGTAAGTCGAGTGTAGATGGCTTTGCCGTCGCGGGTTCTCCCTCGGGTGATGACTAGGGCGACACCGTCCGGGTTGGTCGCAGCCATTCTGGGAAGATAAGAGGTGACGTTGCAGCACTCAGGTTTCGTCTGACGCTCTGGAATGTCATCAAGATGAAAAGCGGTCGAAGTCAAACGAATACTCCCGATAGGACGCACAAGCCTAAACGAAACAGGGGACAGAGAACCGCTCCATCGCACGATGGGACCGTCGTGATCATGATTTCACGAACTCCCGCACGAGCGGCAGAATGTGTTCGTGGGCATCCTCCAAAACGTAGTGGCCGGCCTCCTCGAAGCGGTGCACCCGGGCCTGGGGAAAGCGGCTTATCCAACCCTCGAGGAAGCGCTTGTCAAAACAGAAATCCTTGACACCCCAACAGATCATCATCGGGCGGTCCCGCAGTTCTGGAAGTCGTGATTCAATCTGGGTGAGCACCGAGTGGCTGGGAATCTGCCGATTGCGCGGAATATCGCGAACGAAACCGAGGATCGCGACACGGCTCGCCCAGCTGCCGTAAGGAAACAGATACCCGCCCTTCACATCGGGCGTCATTCGTTCGGGCCTGGCTGTAGCCATCGAGCAAGCAGCTCGGACAAAAGCGTTGAGCCCGCGGATAAGGACGTCCCCGACAAAAGGAGCCGTGCAAATCCGAATCCGCCAAGGAGCCTTCCCGCAGAAGAACGCACCTCCGTTGAGAACGACGATGTCCCGCACAAGTTCGGGACGTCTGACCACCCAGCCCATTCCGATGGCTGCCCCCCAATCGTGCACGATGAGCGTTATGTCCTTCAACCCGAGACGGTCTATCAGTTTCTCGATGTTATCGACGTGTCGCCCGAGCGTGTAGGCGTACGCTTGCGGTTTCTCCGACAGACCGCAACCGATGTGGTCAGGCGCCACCACCCGATGGTCCTCTCGAAGCTCCTTGATCAACTCACGAAAGTAGAACGACCACGTGGGGTTGCCGTGCAGCATGACGACGGCTCGCCCTTCACCTTCGTCCACATAGTGCATCCGAGGTCCGCCGACGTCGAAGTAATGTGAATCGAACGGGTAGAGCTTCTTGAGAGTTGTGAGATCAATCGGCATGATGCAGTTCGCTTCAGCAATCTCCTGGGCTGTTACGGTCTTCGTCGGGGCCGCTTCCTCACCGGGCTGTTGGAACAGTCGGGTCGGTCATTATCGACGGCGGCCTAGTGGAATCGTACAACATGTACGGGAGGAGCGACATATTCTCTTGGAGTGGATTCCGGCTGTGAGTGGTCTTCGCACACCTGATATTCTCTGCCAGCAGATGGTGCTCTGGGAGAGTCGCCTGGTGGAATGCCGGCAAACCGGGGCGGTTTGGGCGTGGTGTGCTTGTTGGGAAGAGGCCGCGATCTAGGTCATCCCATCATGCCCACGCAAGCGGGGACGCAGCCCCATGCTGACAGCCGCCGGCAGAAAGCTACCTGGCGGTCCGTCCCTCGCGCTGGGAAGGGGTGGAGGGGGGCGGCCAGTGGCACGAGGCACAGATGGGCTTCGTATCGAGTCGTTTGTCCTAACAGATGGCCACACAGGTGTGGGCCTAGTCCGCAGCCGCTATTGTTCTTCCGGGTTACCGTCGTCGTGTGCATGCGAGCAGGCATGGTTGCCGCAAGATTGGTGATCGCGAGCGTCGAGGGAACAACTGCTGAGCAGCAGCCTCTCGCGAGCTGGAGGTTCGATAGACAGCGTGCGAACCTCGCGAGATTTGCTCCGAAAAGCCGAGGCCTTTGCGAGCACCAAGTTTGTGTCGCCACCCGTCGCATCCAGGAGCATCCAAACGGCGTCCTGGTTTCCGATCGGGAAAACATCATCGTGGAGCGGCGATCTTGAGAAGTATTGGTCGCTCAACAGTCGGCGTAGACTGGCTGTGACGTCCATTATGCTGTCGGGGTCTTGCGTGTGGACCAGGCCGAGCAGATGTCCGGTCTCGTGGCTGGCTACGTTGGCGATTGCCTGGGCCATCTCCTGGACGGACGGATCCAGGGACATGAAGGCGGCGAAGGTATCGGTGAAGATGATGGCCTGTTGTGACTGCGTAGCGTTGAACTCGTCCACACTATCGGATATGCCAAGCAGCTCCTCATTGAATGTCCCGAAGTGCAATACGCTCATGCCGTCTTCGTAATCATATCCCTCGCTGGTGGACAGAATCGTGACGTCGAATCCCTCGTAGTCCTCGCGGATGTCGTCAACAAGCAGTTCGATAATCGCATCTGTCGAACCCTCGTATTTCGCGCTTATGTCAGCCGCGTCGAATGGTGGGACGTCTACAGGGGCCCTGCTGCCGATCCGCACGTCGGAGGCTCCATCGAAGTTCAGGAGGATGACATCAGGGCGGGCCTCGGGTAGCCGGTCATCGTAGGACTTGCTTGCCCAAAGCAGGTACGAGCCAGACGATTCGTAACCAGGAGTCGCGGATACCACAGCGTAGCATGAGTCGGTCGGCCGGCGGATGACGACATCGATAAACGGCACCTTCGTACCGAGGTAGACGTTTCGGTGGTCGTTGACCAGCAGGCTCGTCCCGTCTTCATCGAACAGCGCAATGGCTGCGTCGAGCGGATCTTCGGGTTCCATGTCCACGATGACCCGGTCCCCGACATTCATAGGCCCCAGGTCATAGACATCCACGTCACCGGTCTGATCGAGGTTCCCCCTGATGCCAAGCTCGCCGGCCGAGAGTGGGAAGTCCTCAGAATGCTCGAACTGGTTGTTATAGGGTTGGGATTCGTCGATGGGATCTGGGATGATGCTTGCGTCCAGAGTGCCGGACGCAGGATCGAAGCCACATCCCGCCACAGAGACCACGCCGCAGATCGAAATCCACGCACAGCTTGCGCCGAGGCGCACTTTTCGGGTATGCACAACTTTCCCCTCGTTGTGGTTTGTCGATCGCCTCTCCCGCAGCGCCTCCTGCAGGCATGGGACAGGACGATCCCGGGTAATTTACGCCGGTTCGATGACACCGGTCGACGCGAGGTCCTGCGGATATCCGCGATCCGCCCGCGTCGGCCGGGCCACCGCCGGCGTCTTTGCTTCTTTCCCCCCCGAAAAGCGTTTCGCTCGATTGGACTGTACGATACCGTCGTGCGGGGATGTCCCGGCGCGTTCGAAAAACGCGGTGTCGTCTCGGCAACCGGGTTCCTTTCGGACACACGACGGAAAGAGGACGGTGGCAGCGACTCGGCAATGCCACGCACCGAAGAAGGCCGGTGCCCTGTCACAGTCGGAACTGTGGGTTGCAAAAGACGCTCACGGAAGCGAACCGCGACCGTGAGGGACCGGCGATGCAAGGGATGACGACCACGGAGGGCGGCTGCTTCCTGGCGGGCAAGGTTCGGATAACCCTCGGGAACACGTGTTATGCGACAGTAGTGCACCGTCACTCCAGAATCTGCGGGTTGGGTGGCCCACCTCTTTAGAGGTGGGGAATGCGATTGCTATGCTGAATCATGTGCCCCAAGGCCAAAGCCATGGGCCACCCACTTGATGCAACCCGCAGAATCAAGGTAGCCGGATCACTAGATACGCTACGCCCTCATCCGGGACGCAATGGCGTATGGGAAAGGGGAGGCCTATAATCCGACCGGCAATGGCGAGAATGACCCTGACAGATCAACAGCAGATGGCCGTCACGACGACCGGTCGCAGCCTGATCGTGTCGGCGGCCGCCGGGTCGGGCAAGACGTCTGTGCTGGCCCGCAGATGCGCCTACCTGGTTTGTGACGCCCCGCCCGAGGAGCGTTGCGACGTTGATGAGCTTCTGGTTCTCACCTTCACCGACGCAGCCGCTGCCGAAATGCGCGGGCGGATCACCGAGAGCATCCGCGCTCGCTGGCTGGAGGAGCCCGATAACGAGAGGCTTGAGCGGCAGGCTGTTCTGGTCGACTCCGCGCGGATATCCACGATCCACTCATTCTGCAGGTGGGTCATTCGTCGCTGGTTCTGTGACGCCGGTGTGGGCCCGGAAGCCCCGGTGATCGACGGAGACGAGGAGAATCTCCTCAAACGCGAGGTGCGCGACGCGCTGTTCGCAAGGCTCTACTCTGATCAGCCCGATGCCGGCAGTGGCGGGGAAGCGGACCCGCCGCCCATCGCAGCCGGGTTCGTCAAGTTGGTTGATGATTACGGGTTGGGAAACGACCGCGCGGTCGGCGAGCTTGTGGGCAAGCTGGCAGACTTCACCGGTTCGCTGCCCGAACCGGACGATTGGCTGCGGGAGGCGAAGAGCAGAATCACCGCCAAGCCCGATCTGCTCGTGTGCGAGCTTGCTGACGATCTGAAAACCGAACTTCTCCGGCAGAGCGAGCATTGCGTGCATTTGGCTGACGACCTCCTGGCTGGTGACCAGGCCGGTCATTTCCATGGGGAGCAGATACGCGAGTACGCCGAGAAGGCTGAGCAGTGGGCTTCGGATCTGTCCGGAAGCGAAGAGCCGGAATCCAAAGACGATAGCGGCGTTCGCGAGAAACTCGCCCTGTTCGATAAAGTCTGCCTGTCGATCAGGGAGTTTGCGTTCTCCAGATCGAGGGCGCCCAAGCTGTCGAAAGAGGCTCTACCGGCCCAGCACGATGCGCGAGACTGTGCAAAAGGAAGATTCAAGCACGTCAGAGAGCGGCTGTTTCGCGATCGGATCAAGAACCGGCTATGCCTGTTTTCGACGGAGGAGTGGGTTTCGGGACTGGCCCGGATCGCCCCTTACGTCCGGACGATCGCGGACCTGGTCGACGCCTTTCGCGAGTCTTACAGCCGCAGGAAAAAGCAGCTCGGTGTGCTGGATTTCAGTGACCTTGAGCGTTTCGCCTTTGACATTCTCCGTGATTCGGACCGGCGCGACGAGCCTTCCGACATAGCGGCCACACTCCAGCGGCGTTTCGCTCACGTTCTGGTGGATGAGTTCCAGGACGTCAACCCGATCCAGCAGGCGATCATCAGGCTTGTAAGTCGCGAAACCGATCCGAATCACGGCGACAACCTGTTTGCGGTCGGCGATGTCAAGCAGAGCATCTACCGTTTCCGCCTCGCGGAACCCGCCTTGTTTACCGAGCGGCTCGATTCCTTCCGCGATCCGGTAAACGCCGGTGTTGCGATTCACCTTCAGGATAACTTCCGAAGCCGCAGTGAGATTCTCGAAACGGTGAATCTCGTGTTCCAACAGCTGATGCGCAAGGATGTCGGCGACGTGCACTACGACGAGCAGGCCTTCCTGTCGCCGGGGCGTACCGACGATGATGCGGGAAAGCCGCAACCGGTCGAGCTTCATCTTCTCGAGCGCCGAATCGGCAAGGTCGATCTCGCAGAGGAAACTGAAGAGCAAACCGAAGAGCAGCGCCTCGTAGATCCTCTTGATCCCTCGCAGTGGCAGCCGATCGAGCGCGAAGCGTATCTGATCGGCTCGCGCATAAACGAGCTCATGCGGGAAGGGGCGATCACGCCGGACGGCAATCCGCTTCGCTACCGCGATTGTGCGGTTCTGCTCCGCGCTGCCAGCCTGAGTGCGCGGAATGTGGCTTCTGTGCTGACGAAGATGGGCATTCCCGCCTATGCGGACGCGGGCGGTTCGTTACTGGGGGCGCTCGAGATCAGAGACGTAAGGGCGGCGCTCGAAGTCCTCGACAACATGCAGCAGGATATTCCTTTGGCAGCTGTTCTGCGTAGCGGTGTTATGGGCCTTCGCCTATCGGAGAACGATCTGGTCGCGATTCGGTGTCTCGATGGCCGGGTGCCCTTCCACGAAGCCGTGCGACAATACGCCAGGCTCGGGGAAGATGAGCGGCTCAAGCTGCGACTACAGACAATTCTGGAGAGGCTCGGTCGTTTCCGCAGCGACATCCGCAGAAGACCGGTGGCTGACGTGCTGCGGCGAATCTACGATGAAACCGGATACCTCGCCTACGTCGGCGGCCTGCCGAACGGACATCAACGGCGGGCTAACCTCCTCAAGCTCCACGACCGGGCCGGGCAGTTCGGCACCTTTCGCAAGCAGGGCCTGCACCGATTTTTGCGCTTCCTCGAAATGCTCGAAGAGCAAGGGCAGGACCTCGGACCGGCTCCGGCGCTGGGTGAGGCTCAGGATGTCGTCACCATCATGAGCATTCACCACAGCAAGGGGCTTGAGTTTCCCGTAGTGTTTGTGGCTGGGCTTGGCCGGAGGTTCAACCTGGCTGATCGTAGCGGGCGAATGGTCTTCGAGCGCGACACCGGAATAGGACTTCGGGTCGTCGAGCCCGAGCGGATGATCGAGTATCCGTCCGCCGCACATGTACGCATCACCGGGTCGATCGAGCGTCATACCCGTGCAGAAGAGATGCGGATTCTATATGTAGCCATGACGCGTGCCCGGGAGAAGCTCATTCTCCTGGGCTCTGTCGATGGGCTGGAAGGCGTGGGAAACCCCCCGGCCCCTGAACGGAAGCAACACCTCTCGTCGCTGCAGATAACCTCGGCTCTTACGCCTCTCGACTGGCTGGTGCCCGCTTTCACGGCATGCCGCACCGGGCAGGATTCGGTCGAGGGCCGGTTTGAAGTGCATTCTCACATGCCTGAGCAGATCGTGCGGTGGCGTCTGGACCATCACGCCGGCGGAGGTGGCCGAAGCCTGGGTCAGACGATCGTGAGCGGTTTGCCACTTCCCGAGAGCGAGCCCCGTAGCTCGGACGATCCGCGCGTCGAGAAAGTGCTGGACAGGGTCGATTACGTGTATCCTTCTCTTGCCTTGGCCTCCGTGCGTGCGGTCGTAGCCGCCAGTGAGTTCAAGGGAGACTGCGACTATCAACACAATCCCGAACAGCGCGAGGACGCCCGCGAAGTCGGAGAGACATTCACAGTGCCTCCGTCCAAGTATCTGGACAAGGGCTCTTCCGGTGGGGCGATCAGGCGGGGTATCATCACGCACCGAGTCTTGCAACACTTGGACTTCCAAGCGGCGCGAGATCGTTACGGTGTGGCATCGGAATTGCAACGAATACGGGCTGAGAGGATTGTGTCCGCTGATGAGATAGCCCTGATAGACCAGGGAGGGGTGGCGTGGTTTGTGGCGACGCCCCTGGCTGAGGTCATCCGAGAAGCTGGCGAGTGCTACCGGCGCGAGTTTTCCTTTGTAGCTGCTGAGGCTCCGGAGTTTTTCGACCCGCTGGTCGAATCGCCCGGGGATGATACGGTACTGGTCCGGGGAATCGTGGATGGTGTGCTGCCGGTCGAGGACGGCATCGAGATCATCGACTTCAAGACCGACGCTGTCGGCGAACGGGATGTGGCTGACCGATCCCAGCGTTATCGCCCGCAGATGACCATGTACGCCCGCGCTATGGAACGTATCTGGCGCACCGAGGTGCGGGCGAAGCGGCTGGTATTCCTGGCGGCCCGACAGATCGTAACCCTCGACGGCGCCGGTTAGAAACCGGTGTTTCGGAAGCGTCTGGTGGTCCGGAAGATGTCGTGTGGCATGTTGGTTCCGTCGTTTGAGCGTCGATGTTCCAGGCTGGAGAATCGCCCCGGCGGAGATGGAATGCGGATTACATGGTAGGTACCGATCAACTAAACAAGCGGACACGCGACATAGGGCTTGAGATCTTCCAACAGGCCGACGCGGCTAAGCCTCGAGTCTGGCAGAAGCGATGGTGGCTCGAGGAGATGACCCACCTCGTCGAGCGAGACGAGCAGATCAAAGCGCGGGCTTTCCAGTTTGTCGAGTGCCTCCCCGCCCTCAGAACAGACGCGCTTCTCACCAGGCTCCTGGGGGAATACCTCGATCCCAAGCTCGTCAAGCTGCCCGGCGTCTTTCACAAAGCAATCGCTCCCGGACCCTTGCAGTCTTTCCGTGAGCACGCCGTCGGTACGTGTGCCCGCCTGGGCGCGACCCAGATGGCCGGCAAGTACATCGCCGGAACGGACGGTTCCGACGCCCTCAAAACGATCCGAGGTCTGAGGTCTCAGGGCATGGGATTTACGCTGGATGTCCTGGGCGAGCTTACCAACGACTATAAGCAGGCGGACCGCTACGCCGCGGCGTATTTGGACCTGATTGACGTGTTGGCGCCGGCCTCTAAGACCTGGAACCACGTCCCGATTATCGATCGCGACGTCAACGGCTTGATGCCCAGCGTCAACCTCTCGATAAAGCTCACCAGCCTCGACCCCCATTTCGACGCCATCGACCCACAACGTGCCAAGCGCGAAGTCTGTAAGCGTCTTCGTCCGATCTTCCGCCGGGCGATCGAAACCGGGGCGTTTGTCAACATCGATTTGGAATCGTCCAAGGTCCGTGACCTGACTCTCGACCTGTTCAAGTCGCTGCTCATGGAAGACGAGTTCCGCGATTGGCCCGACGTTGGTATCGTCGTTCAAGCTTACCTCACCGACGGCGAGCGCGACCTGCACGACCTCCTGAAATGGGGCGAGCAACGCGGGACGCGTTTCGCCATTCGCCTGGTGAAAGGTGCCTACTGGGATGCGGAGACGGCTGCGGCTGTCAGGAATCACAAGACGCCGCCGGTGTGGACACGCAAGTGGGAGTCGGACGCTTGCTATGAACGCATGACTCGCGTGATGTTGGAAAACACGCATCTGATCAGACCTGCATTCGCCAGCCACAACGTCCGGTCGCTGGCGAACGTGATCGCGACCGCCAAGGACGTCGGTATCCCGCCAAGCGGGTATGAAATACAGCAACTGTTCGGAATGGGCGATCCTCTCAAGACAGCCATGGTTCGAATGGGGCAGTGTGTTCGCGTCTATCTGCCCTGTGGCGAGCTTATGCCGGGGATGGGATACCTGATTCGCCGCCTGCTGGAGAACACCTCCAACGACGGTTTCCTCAAGCAGGCGTTCGGCGACAGAACCCAACACGACAAGCTGCTGGCTGATCCGTCCGTCTCCCGTCCGCCCAGTGCTCCTCTGCCGAAAAGGCATTACCAGAACACCGATCCGGAGGAACCGATGTCCTCGTTTGTCAACGCATCGACCACCAACTTCGCGTCTGAGCAAAACCGTAGCAGGATGATCGACGCTCTGAAGGGCATCCGTAAAGAGCTAGGCAGGGTCTGCCCGCCGGTTGTCGACGGAAAGACGCACTCCACCGACAAGACATACTCGTCGGTCAACCCGGCTAGGCCCGACGAGGTCATTGGTAAGGTGTCGTTATCCACCACCGCCGACGCCGACCGGGCAGTCGCCGCCGCCCACAAGGCCTTTAAGACGTGGCGCAAAACCACAGCCGCCGAGCGCGCCAACCTGCTGCGCAAGGTGGCTGACCGGATCGAAAGCCGGCGGTTCGAGCTGGCGGCGGATATGATCCTCGAATGCGGCAAACCATGGCGCGAAGCGGATGCCGACGTTACCGAAGCCGTCGACCACTGCCGATACTACGCCGAGCAAATCGAGTTGATCGAGGCCAGACCGCGCCGCCGGAACGTCCCCGGCGAGGACAACGTGCTGATCTACTCGCCCAAGGGCGTCTGTGCTGTCATCTCGCCATGGGCGTTTCCGCTGGCGATCCTGACGGGCATGTCGACAGCCGCCCTCGCCGGCGGCAATACGGTGGTGCTCAAACCCGCTTTGCAGGCTTCGGTGGCGGCTTCCAGGTTGATGGATATCTTTGTCGACGCCGGTTTCCCCGCAGGCGTTGTCAATTTCCTTCCGGGCGAAGGCCCGGTCGTGGGTCGACACCTCGTCGAGCACGAGGATGTACAAATAGTAGCCTTTACCGGCACTAGCGAGTCCGGTGTCGGCGTGATCGGCGCTGGGGCTACGGTGAGACCCGGCCAGTCGTACATTAAGAAGATGATCGTCGAGATGGGCGGTAAAAACGCGATCATCGTCGATGCCGACGCCGACCTGGACGGAGCGATCAGAGCGGTCACCGAATCCGCGTTCGTCCACGCCGGGCAGAAGTGCAGCAGCTGTAGCCGGGTCATCGTGCTTGCCGGCATCTACAACGAATTCTGCAAGCGACTTGTCGAAGCCACCGACTCCCTGCCCGTCGGTCCGGCTGAACAGCCCGCAACCTGGGTCGGGCCGGTCATTGACAAGGACGCGCAAAGACGCATCACCAAGCACATCGAAGCGGGCAAGAGTGAAACCGAGATTCTGTTCGAGGGGAAGCTCCCTCCGGAATGTGCCGAGGGGTACTTCGTCCCGCCGACGATCTTCGCGGACGTGAAACCCGACGCCCGTATTGCCGCCGAGGAGATCTTCGGACCGGTCCTGTGCGTCATCAAAGCCGCCGACTTCGAGGAGGCGCTGGACATCGCCAACGAGACGCGCTACGCCCTGACCGGCGGGCTGTTCTCCCGAAGCCCCGCAAACATCGAGCGGGCCCGTCGCGATTTCGCGGTCGGAAATCTCTACATCAACCGCAAGATCATCGGCTCGCAGGTCGACGCTCAGCCGTTTGGCGGCTTTAAGTTCAGCGGCTCGGGAGTAAAAGCCGGCTCACCGGACTACCTGCTGCACTTCATGGACGCCCGCTGCCTTACGGAAAATACGCTCCGTAGCGGGCTCGTCGCCGACGAGCAACCGGTTGATGGTTCATAGCTTTCAGCTATCAGCTATTAGCCATTGGCCGGGTGGCCCACCTCTTTAGAGGTGGGGGACACGATTCCGACGGTCGAATTCGTGTCCCCCAAGACTAAAGCCATGGGCCACCCACTTGATGTAACCCGCAGAACCAAGGTTGCCGATGCGCTAGGGCTTGTTCTTTTTCGGCGCGGGTTTTGACTTTGGCGCGGGCTCGGGTTTCGGCGCGGGTGCGGCGGCCGGTTTGGGCTTGACCACCACAGAGGGTCCGGGTTGCGGCGGAGGTGCCGAGGCCGGTTTCCCAGCCGGATAGACAATCTCGGCGGATTCCTTCAGCTTTGCGATGTACTCATCTCTAAGCTTGTTGCGTTTCTCGACCTTCAGCTCCTCGCGGAGTTCTTCTTTAACTTCGTCGAGCGGAGTGACACCGCCGGGTGTTCTTTCGGTCACCTTGATGATGTGAAACCCAAACTGGGTCTCGACGACGTCGCTGATCTCGCCGGGTTGAAGAGCGAAGGCGGCAGCGGCAAACGGCTCGACCATCCGCCCGGTGCGCGGAAACGACCCCAGGTCGCCACCTTTCGGCGCCGACGGTCCCGTGGAATGTTCCTTCGCCAGAGCGGCGAAGTCGGCATCGGGCTTCTTTGCCTCTTTCAGGATTTCTTCGATCTTGTTTGAGGCTTCCAGCCGCTCTTCTTCGGTGGATGCTTCCGTAACACCAATCAGGATATGGCTGGCTTTGACCATCTCCTGTTTGGTGAATCGTCGCTCGAGGTTCTTCTCGTAGAACTCCGTTACTTCTTTGTCATCTATCTTGAGCTTGTCGGCATACACTATGTCGATGACCCTCATGTGCACGGTCGTCTTCCTGAAAATAGGATCAGCCGCCCGCTTGGCGACTTCCTCCTCCAGGGTCGTTCCAGACCTTGCTTGAAACTCCTTGGCAAACTGCTCACGCGTTTTACCCATCCGCTTGAGATAGACTTCGAGGTCCCCCTCCATCTTGGCGAGCATCTCCTCGTCCGTCACCTTGATCTCGTATTTCTTGGCTTCTCCGTCGAGCAGTTGCAGATCGATCAGGTAGTTGGTGACTTGGTCGCCGAACTGCTTGCGCCTGGCCACGAGTTGTTCTTCCGTGGCTTCACGCCCGCCTTTGAGTACCTCGTCGATATCGCTATCCATGATATGGTGGCCGTTAACCGTGACCGCCACCTTGTCAGGCTTTGCCGGCTTCGCCTCTTTGGCAACTTCGGGTTGCTCAGCCGGTTTCATTTCCGACGCCGGTGCCGGTGTGTTAGGCGTGCTTGCCTTCTCGCTCGTCTTTGGGGTGGCAGGTTTGTTCGGAGGCGGGCTCTGGGCCGTCACCGTCGTAGTCATCCACATCAATGCCAGCGCAACAATGCCTGCAACCTTCACATGAGATACCATGGAAAAACCTCTCTCGTAAAATCGTGCCGATGAGTCGTGTTCCGCGTTTCCCGTCCCATTCTCGCGCCAATTGGCCAGCGGGATGGGCGCACAGGTCGTAGCTTACCGGACCGGGCTACCCGGGTCAAAGAGCGATGCGTAACAGGCTGGAAACAAGGTGCATGCCCAGGCGGAAGGCGACCCTCGGCTAGTTGGGTCAGTCATCACACTGGCTGATGAGCCGCTGGAGACGCCCATTCTTCCCCGTGCCGCCCAAGGCGAGCGTCACTGCTGGGGGAATGCGACTGCACCCCGGAAAGGAGGCGATTCCCGACGGCGCAGCGAGCAGCAAGTCTCTGCCAGCTAGCCGTCCCACATCTTCCGAATCCGCAGTCCCCGCTCCCCTGCAACAGCTTGGCTCCAACCCACTGACGCGGTTCCGATAACAGACTCGGTGGCGCAAAGGCATTCGCTTCGAGCATTGATTGGGCAAGCTGTCGGCCCTTTCAGCCGTTAAAACTACGTATTTCCCCGCAGGCCAGCGGAAACGCGGTTGCGAACCCTCCTGATTCAGGAAAAGATACCGGTTTCTATCGGGCTGCGAGGTATCGGAGAGGATCTCGATTACAGGTCTTGGCTCTCGCAAGCAAGAGGCCTTCTCGTGACGGAGTAGGTGATGCAACCCATCGTGTCCGGAACCACAACCGAGCGGATCGTTCGCACGTCCCTCCTGACGCTTATGGTCTGCGGGTTTTCCGCTCTCTCCTTCAAGGACGGATACCACTCCTATCCTCTTGAGAACGTAGAGTCAGTGGTCGAGTCTCTCGGGATTGATCTGCCCGACCCTCCGCCGCCCATCAACCCGGAGCTGACCCAGGAAAAGGCCCGAGGATTGACGATTCAAAGGCGCCAGCGCATTGAGCAGGTAATCTCCCAAATCGGCGGCGAGCCACTGACTCACGGCGAGAGCGTGTATTTCTTCGGTCATGGGGGCTTTCTCAGGTTCCAGGTCGATAGCGGGCGCGTTGTCAGGCACGAGTGGACCAATGGGCCCAAGCACGACGCAACCAGCTTGCTCTTTCAGAAGGGTATGGGGTACGGGTTGGCGCCGCTGGGTCTGCTGTTCCTCGTGCAGTTCATGCGCGTGCTGACAACAAAAGCCACGCTGGAAAGCGATGGGTTGAAGTTACGCGGGCGGCCGCTCATCCCCCTCGACGCCATCAAGGGGTTTAGGGCAGACCGCTTTCGCAAGAAGGGCTTTCTGGATGTCGAGTACGCTGTCGACGGCAAGGACGGCTCTGTCCGCCTCGATGAATACGTCATCAAGAAAACCCGCGCGATTATCGAAGCGATCTGCCAGGAGACCAAACTCGACAATCCCCTGCCTCCGCCGGACGGTGCAGCCGAAGACACCGATAGCATCGACACCGACGAGCGGGAGTCCTGAGCACCCGGCGGGTGCCATCGCTCGCGTGGGCATGCGAACACTCCGAACCGCACCGTACGGGTGCCCCATTCTTCGCGCAGCGAAGGGTGGGGGACGGAAGGTCCCGAGAGGCAATGCTGTTCGATCAGTTCTTCCCCCACTCTTCTCTGGCGAAAAGGACGGGGGCCCTCGCCATCCTGAACCACCTCCCTTTGTGGAATGAGCCCATCCACTCGTTCTGCGACCCATGTTCTTGATAAACCTGGCAGTCTATGCGAAAACAGTTCGGTGACGGGGCGGAAAAGCCCAGGCTGACCGGTAGCGATCTTCAGATACCGAAAGACGCGCGGGGATTGAACTGCCCACATTGCATACGGTTGAGTCATTACGTTTCGGGAAAGGAAGAAGTGTGATCCACAACATCACGGCACGGATACTGCCACTTACAGTCGTTCTGTCCATCTGCGGTCTTGCCAATGCACAGAGCCATCTTATGCGTCAGGCTGATGTATACGGCGACCGGATTGTCTTCACCTATGAGGGCGATCTGTGGTTGGTGCCCGCCGAGGGCGGCGATGCCCGGCGCATTACAAACGACCCCGGCATCGAGAGCTCAGCCAAGTTCTCGCCGGACGGTACGCACATCGCGTTTACCGCTCAGTATGACGGCGGGCGGGACGTCTATGTCATGGATGCGCGCGGTGGTGTGCCCGTCCGCCTGACGTACCACCCAGGCAACGACGGGGTACTGGGCTGGTTCCCCGACGGGAGGCACGTGCTGTTCCGCTCGAATCGCGACTATCCGTTTCGAGGGCAGGAAGTCTACAAGGCAAGTATCGACGGCGGCATGCCCGAGCGCCTGCCGGTCGATCGCGCGGGTCTGGCATCCATCTCGCCCGATGGAGAGAGAATCGCCTACAACCGCATTACCCGTGAACAGTCTTCCTGGAAAAGACACCAGGGCGGCACCGCCCAGGAGATATGGGTTGGCAGCCTGGATGAGGGCGATTTCAGACCGGTCACCGGATGGGTCGGAACCGACAACTACCCCATGTGGGCCGACGACGCCATCTACTTCACATCCGACCGCAAGTACGGCACGCTCAACATCTACAGATACGATCTTGCGAGCGGTGCTATCGAAGCCATAACCTCATACGCCGATTACGACGTCAAGTATCCGTCCCTCTCCGCCGCCCGCGACACGATCATCTATCAATACGGCGAGACGTTGCACGTGCTTAAGCTGCGAACCGGAGACGTTCGAAGCGTCCCTGTCACCATTCCCACCGACCGGGTGCGCATGAGGCCTGAGCTCGTCTCGGTCTCGCCGAGAACCGGATCGTTCAGCCTGTCGCCCACCGGCAAGCGGATGCTTCTCGAAGCCCGCGGCGAGATCATCAACGTTCCCGTCGAGGACGGCGAACCGATCAACCTGACAGCTACCAGCGGGTCGCGCGAGAAAAACGCAGCCTGGTCACCCGACGGTCGGTGGATAGCGTTTATCTCCGACAAGACCGGCGAGGAGGAGGTCCATCTCGTCGATCAAAAGGCGCAAAAGCCATGGAAACAGCTCACAACCGGCGGAAAGGGCTTCCGCATGCAGCCGGTCTGGTCGCCCGACAGCAAGTGGCTGGTTTTCTCCGACAAGTTCTTACGCCTCAATCTGGTCAGTGCCGAGTCGGGCAAGCTGACCACTATCGACCAGTCCGACTACGATGACGGCTGGGAGCGTTGGGGCATTCAGGACTATGCCTGGTCGCCGGATAGCAAGTGGATCGCCTATACCAAGCTGGAAAAGAGCGGTTATGAGAGCATCTTCGTCTATTCACTTTCCGACAAGACAAGCCATCGCATAACCAGCGAAATGACCCAGGACTGGAGCCCCTCGTTCGACCCTTCGGGACAATACCTGTATTTCCTGTCGAACCGGACGTTCAGCCCGACGATGGGCTTCGTGGATCAAAACCACGTCTACCTCGACATGGCCAGGCCTTATCTCGTGCTGCTCGCGGCGGATGCAAAGCACCCGTTCGCTCCTGAAGATTCGGAGGAAGAGATAGCGACCGCGGAGGAAGACGAAAAGGCTGACGAGGAAGACGCGGAACAGAAGGACGAACCGACGCGCATCGATCTCGAGAATATCGAGCGGCGGATCATCGTGGCTGACGGCGTTGACGCGGGCAACTACTTTCGCCTGGAAGCCACCGACGAGGGCTTCTTCTATCTGAGCAGGACCGGGCGGCAGTTCTCCAAGTACCAGACAGTCACCGACCACACCGGCGGTAGCCTGGACCTGTATCACTACGATATCGAGGAGCGAGAGACTTCGCAGATCATCGACGGGATCGCCAACTACCACCTCTCCTCGGACGGCGAGAAGCTCGTCTACCGGTCCGGCAGCACCTACGGAGTTGTCGAGGCGGGCAGCGAAGCTTCGGTCGGCGACGGCACGGTCGATCTCGGCAGCATACGCATCAAGGTCGATCGCGGCGCCGAGTTCCTCCAGATGTTCAACGAAGCCTGGCGAATCCAGCGTGACTGGTTCTACGACCCCAACATGCACGGGCTGGATTGGAAGGCGACCGGCGATAAATACCGTGCGTTCGTTGCGGATTGTGGCAATCGGAGCGATCTAACCTATCTGATCAAGGAGATGATCGGCGAGCTGAACGTCGGGCATTCTTACTCGTGGGGCGGGGACGTTGCCGGCGGCGCCAGAAGAGTGCCTACCGGGCTGTTGGGCGTCGAGTTTTCCTCCGGCGCGTCGGATCGCTACTACCGGATCGCTCGCATCATCCCCGGTACGCCGGGAAACCCGCGCGAGAGGTCGCCCCTGGACGAGCCGGGTTGCCCCATCAAGGCGGGTGACTATCTGATCGCCATCGACGGCGATCAGATTACGACATCGGATAACATCTATCGGTGCTTGCAGAACAAGTCTGACTCAATCGTCACGCTGACCTATAACGACAAACCGAAAGCCGACGGCGCTAAGAGGTGGCGTGTCAGAACTCTCGCCAGTGAAAACGCGATTCGCTATCGCGAGTGGGTCAACCAGAACCGCGCCCGGGTCGAGAAGGCCTCCGGAGGACAAATCGGTTACGTGCATATTCCCGACATGGGTTCGAGAGGATTGATCGAGTTCGCCAAGGTCTTCTTCCCGCATCACTACAGGAAGGGTTTTGTCCTCGATGTTCGCAACAACGGTGGCGGTTTCACCGCCGACATGATGGTCGACCGTATCGAGCGCAAGATATGGGGTATCACCCAGCCCAGAGAGGGCAAGTTTCTGCGCGATCCGGAGCGGTGCTTCCATGGCCACCTGGCTGTCGTCATCAACGAGGACACTGCTTCCTGCGGCGAGTTTTTCGCCACAGCCGTTCAGCTCAAGGACCTGGCGGTTGTCATCGGTGTGCGCACCTGGGGCGGGGCGTTCGGCATTGAGCCGCACCAGAACCTGGTCGACGGGGGCACGGTCACGCCGCCGCAGTTCGGCCTTTACGGTCTTGAGCGCACGTGGCTAATTGAGGGTACCGGCGTGGTGCCTGACATCGAGGTCCAAAATTGGCCCGGCGATGTCCTCGAAGGCGAAGACCCCCAACTCGCAACAGCCGTCGAATACCTCCAAGGAAGAATCGCCCAAGATCCCAAAGATATTCCTCCATATCCGGAGTTTCCGGACAAGAGCAAGAAGTAGTGCGTTGTTGAGCGTCGAGCATCGGCGCCGATGGCGGCTTGTCTACCGGCGTCGAGCATGGGTCAAGCTGGCGGCTTGTCCGCCAGTGTGACGGACGACCGGGCGCCAGCGGGCGAGCTGCCGGCGTTTCGTCGCGCCCAAATCGAAGGGTTGCCCACAGCTGGAGCAAGCTCCTGGTGTGTGTAGCGGTCCAACGGTGTTATTCTATCAAGCGGCACGGAAAACCAGTCGCCACAGAAACGCCGAAAACGCTGTGACGCGGATCAGGTTACCGGGGTGAGGTTTTCGAGGAATCCTTCGAGTTTGCGCGATCGGACCGGGTGTTGCAGCTTGCGGATGGCTTTAGCCTCCACCTGCCGTACGCGCTCGCGAGTGACCTTGAATATCCGCCCGACTTCCTCGAGCGTGTAGGTGTATCCGTCGCCGATACCGTAACGCAGTTTGATGATCTCGCGCTCACGATATGTCAGTGTTTTGAGCACTTCTTCGATGCGATCCTTGAGCATCTCACCGCCGGCTGTGCTGACGGGCGACTCAGCCGCTCCGTCTTCGATGAAGTCGCCGAAGTACGAGTCTTCATTCTCACCGACCGGCCTGTCGAGCGAGATTGGGTGACGTGATATCTTGAGAACGCGCCGGGCTTCACTGACCGGCATCTTCGCGGTACGGGCAATCTCTTCGATCGTCGGTTCGCGTCCCAGGTCCTGTAGCAGTTCCTTGCTGATGTTACGCAGAGAACTCATGGTTTCGATCATGTGAACCGGGATGCGAATCGTGCGGGCGTGGTCGGCGATGGCGCGAGTGATGGCCTGGCGAATCCACCAGGTGGCGTAGGTGCTGAACTTGTACCCGCGCTTGTACTCGTACTTGTCGACCGCGCGCATCAGACCGGTATTGCCCTCCTGAATGATGTCCAGGAAGCTCAGACCACGGTTGCGGTACTTCTTGGCGATGCTCACGACGAGCCGCAGGTTGCCGCCCGACAGCTTACGTTTGGCGTCTTCGTATTCGCCGAACACTCGCCGGATGGACTTGAGCCTCCCGCCAAGCGCCTCGCTCTTTTCGAGACAGAGGTCTTCAATACCGGGAAGCTCAGCCTTCATGGCTGAGAAGTCCTCATCGGACATCGTTCGGCGCTTCGACTGGCCCGCTATCTTCGATTCGAGTTGCAGCATCTTGCGGTGCAATCCCCTGACTTTCTTCATCAGCGGTTGAATCCGGCTGGTTCTCAGCGAAAGTTCTTCAAGGAGCCTGGAAATCTTACGCCGCCGGGCGCGCATACCCGCCTGCAGCGCTCGCCGTTGGGCTGCCGGTAAGCGGCTGGCGCGAAGCGTCGCCCAGTCCTGTTCATTGCTGTCGAGCAAAGCGTACGCGGTCTTGAGGTTGATGGGGATGCGCGTGCTGATCCGAGACTTGGCTGCGTGCTCGGAAGTGGATATTTTCATCGTGCGATCAAACGGGAGACGCCCTTCATGGACCTGCTGGAGTAGCTTGGCGGCGAGACCGGCACAGTAATCGCTCTCGAGGACCTTCTGGCGGAACGCCATCCTCGTAAGCTCGATCTTCTTGGCGAGGCGAATTTCCTCCTCGCGAGAGAGCAGCGGGATCTCGCCCATCTGAGTGAGGTACATCCGCACCGGGTCGTCAATCCGCTTTGGGGTGGTTTCCAGGGCCGGTGCTGAAGACTGGCCATTGTCGTCGTCGCCCGGTTCCGGTTCAGAATCGCCGGATGCCTGCCGGTCGGCGGACTTGGATCTGCCACGCTTGAATCGTTCCCGTCCCGCTTCGAGTTCGTCGAGAATCTCGATGCCTGCTTCCCCCACACGCATCAGAATCATCTCGAGCTGGTTCGGATCGATTGCGTCGTCCGGGAGGGCGGTGTTCATCTCATCCCAGGTGACGAAGCCGCTCTTTTTGCCCTTGTCTAGCAGGGACAGTGTAGCCCGCTCTATGGGATTGGCCTGCTGCTCCGGGTCCATGGTCGCGTTGTATGCTGATTCGGTCATTGTCGCTCCACAATCATGCGTTCTCGGAGTACCCCGAGGAATGCGTGCTGCCGTTGTTCTCAACTTGCCGCACCATACGCCGTGGCGCAAAGTGACGACGCTCAGTCAGACTGCCGTGGATAGTCTCCAGGGCTCTTGATGTTTCATTGGAATCCTTCCCTTCCAGCCCCATCGCCTGACGTCTTGCATCCTCGAAAACGGAAAACTGCGATCCGCCCCGAATACGTGTCAGTGCCGTCTTGAGAGTCTCCTCATGATTGCCTCGGTCAGCCGCTTTCCCGACAAGCTCGGTTATCCGCTCGGCATCGCCCGGTTCGTGGCAACATGCGAGCACCTCAGTAAGCCTGAACTCACCAACTTGCGAAATCAACCCGAGAACCTGTTCCGCAATTCTGCGGTCGCGGGGGTCGGCAATCCGGTCGATCCCGGGTAGATCGTCGGCAAGAGATGCCAACCCGGGCTCGCTGATGAGAACCCCCAACAGGTTTGCCCAAGCAGCCTGCTCGGCACCCGAGCTAACCGAAGACCCCCGAGAAAGCGAGGGCACCGACGAACGCGACCGGCGGCTGGAAAGACCCCGTCCCTCACGGACCATCAGGTCGTGGATATCTCGCGAATCCTGCCCGACAAGCTTGGCGATACGGTTGACCAAAAGACCTCGTTGTATCGCGTCCACAGCCCCGGTTGAGCAGGCTTGAGCTACCAGACGGACAAAGTCGAGAACCGCCTCCCGTCGCCGGCTATCAGGCTGGTTATCCTGATAACGAAGTTGGGTCCTGGACCATTTGAATTCGAGCGCGTCGACTGACCGATCCAGCACGTCCAGAAACTCCGCAGGAGAACGCCCCAGCATAAACTCACAAGGGTCCTTGCCATCGGGGATTCGCGCCAACCGCACCGTCAGGTACCTAGGCAAAGCCACCTGGATGGCGCGATCAGCCGCCTTGTCACCGGCGATGTCGGAATCGAACAACAGGACAACCTCGTCGCAGTAACGACGAAGCAGGTCGACCTGCGATTCGGTCAGGGCTGTGCCCAGGGTGGCTACTGTCTCGGAAAAGCCCGCCTGATGGGCGGCGATGCAGTCCGTGTATCCCTCGACCAGGACCGCTCGCTTCGCCTCGGACATTCGTGAGCGAGCAAGATCGATGCCATAAAGCCCTCGCCCTTTGTCAAAGAGCATGTTTTGGCGGGTGTTAAGGTACTTCGCACGGTCGTCGACCAACGTGCGCCCGCCGAATCCGATAACGCGTTTCGTAGCGTCACGGATAGGGAAAATCAACCGCTCACGGTAGGTGTCGTAGGATCGACCATCATCGCTCTTGCGGATCAGATCGGCTTCCAACAGCAGCGATTCATCGAACCCCGCCCGAGAGGCTGACCGCACAAGAGAGGGCATGTTCGCCGTCGAAAGCCCGATGTCGAACCGGGCTGAGACGTCCTCGTTGATGCCTCGGTTCGCCAGGTAAGCTCGCGTTTCTCTTCCCAAGGACTTGTCGAGCAGAACAGAACGGAAAAAACCCAGGGCCCACAGATTGACCTTTGCAACCTCCGCACGCCCAATACCTCCGGAAGAGCCCCCCGTGGGTGCGCCAAGGTCCACGCCGACGCGGTCTGCGAGAATCTGCATGGCTTCGACGAACGTGACGTTTTCGTGTTGCTGAACGAAGGTAAAGACGTCACCGCCCAGACCGCACCCGAAGCACTTGAAGGCCGACCGTTCCGGGCTCACGGTAAACGAGGGGGTCTTTTCCTGGTGGAACGGGCACAACCCCACCCAACGTTTCCCACGCCGTTTCAGGCTGACGTACTGGGAGATCAAGTCGACGATGTCGACGCGATCAAGAATCTGAGTCTTTGACTGCTCGAAGTTGTTCAACGGCGAGATACACCCAGGATTGTCGGGCGGCGCCGTTGTGGCGCCATGACCGAAAGCCACCCGCGACAACTCCATCACGACAGATGGACTCTGTGTGATGAGCCGCCCGGAATTCTGGAAAGGGGAAGTCCCTATAAACTATACACCACAACGCGCGTATCGTCAATCCGGAACCACATACGATACAAGGACTTGGAGATGCAAGTCACCTCGGTGCCCGCGTGCGAGTCATCGCCGCATCGGCGTACCGGCGTACCCGAGAAAGTGCATGAAGATATTCTGCGTCAGAACCGGAACGGACAGACTTCTGGCTGTTTTGACCGTGTTTTCGTAGCGCTCATAGACGCGCCGCACCGCCTCGATCCGGGCGGCTTCGTCGGTCGAAGCCTCCCCGATCGCCTTAGGACGAGGGGGAGCTCCACCAACTACGACGAAGTCCGTCAGGGCACTGAGCTCGCTAGCAAGTACACCACCCCAGCTTGTCACAAGGGCTTCGATGGTTGCTACGCCGTCCACGTCGGGACGACCGTCATAATCCAGATCGAACTGGCCTACGACCAGGAATGTCAAAGGACGAGAGCGGTCGTAGACCGGGTTGGCAACCAGATCGTCCTCAAAAATAACCTCGTGTCCGACGATGGCAACCGTCCTACACTCAGCCGAAGACTCGGAGATCGAAACGACCTCGACGCGGGCTTTACCCCTGCCGTCCGCCGGAATGCCCGTCTCGCGTGAGTAGACGGTGAATTGCATGCCCAGCGTGAGCCGGTCATTGCTTCCCAGATCGATGTAGACCACGTCGTCACCCGGGACAGCCGTTAGTATTCTCCCATCGGGCCGACGGGCCGTCGCGAGCGCTTCGGGCTTGATCTGCAGGTCACCGAACCTCTCTTGCTGAGCGTCGAAACGAGCCCGAAGCTGGGCGAGTTTCTCCTCAGCCCCTGCTTGCTTGGTCCGCGCCTGGTTGAGATCAGCGTCTTGCTGAGAGCGGCGCAACTCGTACTCCCGCTCGAGCTTGGCGACAGCTTCGTCCCGTTCCTTACGGTATCTAGCTCGGTCCTGTTCCGTCCGAGAAAGCTCTTCAGTGAACTCCCGAGCACCCTGCTCGAAATCGCTCCTTTGCTGGGAGGCGTCAGCGATCAACTGCGAAACCTGATCCTCAAGCTCAGCCTTTCGCCCGTCCGATTCCTCCAACAACGCGTGGAGCTCCTTGTATTCACGATACAGAAGGTCTAACCCCTGCAGGAAAGATACATCCTGGAAAGCCCGTGGGCTGGGGACGATTTTGTCTCCGGCGATGGACTCCAGAACCTCGTCGAGCTTACTTCGGACGGCGACCGCGTTGTCGGTCTCTTCTCCGGTAGCCAGCTGGGCAGTAAGCGAACGTTGCTCTTCGAGCAAACCGACCACCGTATTGCGCTCGTTCGCCTCCCTGACCAGATCGATGCTCCGTTCCTGGGCGCTGCTGATGGTCTTGTTCTTCGCAGCCAGCAGATCCTGATTTCGCTTCCTCAGGTCCTCCTGCCCGGTGTACAAGATCACCAGCAGAACCGTAGACGTTAACCACAACGCCACGAAAACTATCATCCAAATCGCGATAGCGCTTGCGCCACGCTGTTGTGCTCTGGCCATATCCGGCGGACCTCCACGGAGTTCTTCAAGAAACAGGTCGGAGTCATACCTTCGGGCCGACGTGCAGCGCCCGACCTGAAGGTATGTTACGGCAGCGGGGTCACCCTTTCAACGCAGGGAATTAGCCCGCTACATAGACTCCCCAATGGCGCTTCCCGCCTCCGGCGCGCCAGGGACTGCGACAAAACAGTCTGGGATTGTTGTTGATAACCCCCCCATTGTCAAGAAAAGCCCCCTCGCGTTTGTGCCGGCAGCGGACATTTTGGTACGATACGGACGTCGCTTGGCGGCGGTGGAGGAAACGAAATGCGCAAGTGCATGACAATTGTAGCAGTAGTGGCAATGGTATTGACCTGCGTCTCCGGTGCTCAGGCGGACGTTGTGATGGAGACCGTGACGGTCGGTAATCCGGGAAACACTGGCGAGTGGTCCGGTGAGAGCTACGGTGGCGGGGGTCCCGATGCCTTGGTCGGAGCCGTGGACTACGCGTACAACATCGGCACCTACGAGGTAACGGCGGGTCAGTACCGGGATTTCCTGAATGCAGTGTGCCCGACGGGATCGAATCCTTACGGACTCCACAGCCAGTACATGGACATTCTTCCCCGCGGTTGCCAGATCACGTGGAATGCGGAAAGTTCGACGTGGGACTTTAGTGGGCGCCCGAGCGGGACGGAGGCTGACTGGGTGCATCGGCCGGTGAACTACGTGAACTGGGGCGACGCGGCGCGTTTCGCTAACTGGATGCACAACGGTCAGCCGACGGGTGAGCTGACGGGAGACCCAATCCAGGATGGATGGCTTACCGAAGACGGAAGCTACTTCCTCGACGGTGCAACGAGCGGCGCAGACCTCATGGCCATCGCACGCGAGTCCGGTGCTACGTGGGTAATCCCGTCGGAGGACGAGTGGTACAAGGCAGCGTATCACTACAACGACGGCCCGACAGGCAACTACTTCGACTACCCCACCAGCAGCGACAGCGTACCGAGCAACGATCTTGTAGACCCCGACCCGGGCAATAACGCGACGTTCTACGCCAGCGGATTCACTATCGACGACCCGTACTGGCGCACCGAAGTCGGCGCTCACGGGAACTCGGAGAGCCCCTACGGAACGTTCGACCAAGGGGGAAACGTCTGGGAGTGGAACGAGACAGCGATCGGTTCGTATCGCGGGCAGCGTGGGGGGTCGCTCTATAACTACAGCTCTGCCCTGCACGCGGCGGATCGCACCTACTACCACCACCCGACGTCCCAGCTCGACCGCGTCGGCTTCCGCCTCGCCTATGTTCCTGAGCCCGCTACGATAGCGCTGCTGGCTTTCGGCGCCGTGAGCGTGCTCGGCAGGAGAAGACGGTAAGAAGGTTACCCTCTGTCCTTTGTCTCTTTATCCGAGCGCAGCCTACGAGCGTGCCGCCCCAATCTGCACGTTCCAGGCTGGCGGTACAATATCTTGCTAGACACGCCGCCAAGTCTTGCCGGGCCGTCGTGATCTGCATTGTCTCACGTCGGTGTCGGCCCCCGGAGTCGTGTGATCCGAGACCCCTGACGTGTCTCGCGTGGCGCGCATTCCCAGGCGTAGGGCACCGCTCGGACAGGCGTCGACGCACGCACCACAACGCGTGCAATCCGGATGATCTATCGCAGACTTCCCGGCGACTACGTAGTCCTCCGTCACCCGGATACCCATTGGACAACTCTGCGTACAGCGTTCACAACGTAACTTGCCGGCACGTGCGGGATCCACACGCACGCGTAGCAGACCGTACCGTCCGACAAGGCTGTACAGAGCCCCGAGAGGGCACAGGGATCGGCACCACACGCGAGAGGCTATGTGCTCGACCGCGACAAGCGCACCGACAACCAGAAGCGCCGGCCAGGCGGAGAATACGATGGCCCAGGCGACGATGTTGATCGGCGAGAGGGTTTGAAACGCCGGCAAGCGGGCCACAAGCGCAAAGCCGAGCGCCAACCCCAGAAATCCATACTTGATCTCCGCAGGGACACGCAAGCCCCGCACCAGCCAGCTACCTCGATGTAGTCGTTGAGTCCAGCCTCTACGCAAAGCGTCGTTCAGATCAAGCAACAAGCCCAGAGGACAGACCCAACCGCAGAATACGGGTCCAGCCAGGACGCCGAAGGCAAGCAGGACGCCCGCGCCAACCAGGAGATCGATCTCTGCGCGACGTGTGGCCAGGGTAACTTCGATGGCTGCCAGGGGGTCGGCAAAGGGAACTATCCGGCAGACCGTGGTGGCAGCGGTGTTGCCCTTCAACCACGGGAACCACTCGTACCTTCCCAGCACCAGCAGGAGCAAGAACACCGCGGCAGTTGTGCGGCGCGCCCAAACCCAGCGGAAGATATGCTTTTGTGTTCCCCTCATGAGCGTCTTGGTTTCGGCTACGGGGGTATCGCTGCCCCGTTGTCCGCGCAGGCGGGACGAATAGGAATGGAACTCGTCTCGGTGGGGCAGGCATAATCGCACAGTCCGCAACCTATGCAGGCCTCCTCGTCGACGACCGGGCGCAAACGCTGGTCAAAGGTGATAGCCTGGTTGGGAAGGGGGCAACTGTGCCAGCATATGCGGCACACCGTCCGGCTGTAGGCGAGACACACGCTTTCATCGATGACGGCAACGCCCATGCGGATGTCAGCCGGATCGGCGACGGGCTCTAGAGCGCCGGTGGGGCAGACCATGATGCACTTGAGGTCGGTGTGGCCTTGGCACAAGTAACACGGTACCGCGCGCGAATCGACGTAAGGCGTGCCGTTGGCAATTCCCATTCGGGCGCCGACGGCCATTTGCAGAGACCCGAAAGGACAGGCTTCGACACACTGCCCACATCGCAGGCAAGCCGCCAGGAACTCCGGCTCCGGTCGAGCTCCAGGAGGACGCAGCACACACGCACCGAACGCGAACGTGTCCGCCCGCCTGAGCAACAACCCGGCGCCGGCACCGGTTGCAACGCCGATCCCTGCCATGAACTGACGTCTCGATGGCCTCACAGCTCAGCTGCCCTCGCCTACTGAGGAGGCCTGCCCGGCTCCACAGCACGGACTTGCACGTGACAACTGCGACACTTTGCCTCGAGGAGTATCGCCGGCAAGTCCTCGTGCTTGACAACCGGCGCACGACGGATGCCGGTCTCGTGGCACAGCAGGCAGTCGTCCTTTGTCCAAGCCGCCCCATGCGATTCGGAGTTCGGCATCATCGGGGGAAACGCATTTGCCAAAAACGGTTGCGCTTCCTCCCGTGTTGTCGGAGGCTTCTCTTTCGGAGCAGACCCGGGGATCAACACGTGACAGCTGCGGCACTTGGCTGTCAGCAGGATCGCGGGCATATCCGCGTGCACCACGATGGCCGCCTCGCCTACGCCGGTCTCGTGGCAGCGCAAGCAGTCCAACTCCAGCCAGGCATTTTGATGCCATTCAGTATCCGGAATCGTGGGCGGAAACGCGTTGTCCGCGAAGATCCCTGCTGCTTCCGCATCATCAGCGCGGGTCTCTCTTGCCGCGGGAGTCTCGGCGGGACTTGCGCGGTCCGGTTCCGCGCTCTGCGTAGGCGCGGGTGACGGCTCGGACGCGGGGGGGTTGGGCTCCTGCGCCGTCGCAGAAGACGACGGCTGATCGGAACTCACCTGAAGTGCCTGCGACCCCTCCTCGTACGTAGTGGAGTTCGCCTGACAGGCAGCCCCGAAGGTGGTCAGTAGTACCATTGCGCAGATAAGGCCTATCCATCGCATAACGGTCTCACTCCTGAAGGTCCGTCCTTCACGCTTTGGCCAGCTTCACGGCACACATCTTGAACTCCGGCTGTTTTGAGCCGGGGTCATAGGCGTCAATGGTCACCCGGTTGATGAAGCTGGCCTCCTCTTCCCAATGAAACGGTGCGAAGACCATACCCGGGCGCGGCATGTCGACTACGCGCGCCTTGATTACCGCCTCGCCACGTCGCGACGTGATCCGCACCTTATCGCCGCTTCTTATTCCCAGCCCCTTCGCATCAACGGGGTTGACCTCCACGAAGGCCTCCGGATAGGCGCGACGCAACTCCTCAGCCCGCATGGTCATAGTCCCGGTGTGCCAGTGTTCCAGGACCCTTCCTGTGGACAACACATAGGGGTACTCAGTGTCCGCTGGCTCTGCAGGCGGTTTTGCCGGGCGCAGCCAGATAGTGGCACGACCCTTTGGGGCGGCGTAGAACTTCATGTCGCCTTCGACGATGGAATGGTCGGCGTAGGGCCCCTTGTCCAACAGAGGATCATCACCTTTGACGAAACGCCGAGCAGTACCGGCATGGTCCTCGGTCGGCGCCGGCCAGCGGATACCACGCTCTTTCTTCAGCCGATCCCGGGTCATGCCCATAAAGTCATAAGCGGTGTCCTTGGAGGCCAACCGCATCTCGTCCCACACATCGTCCACCGTCTGCAGCTTGCCAGAAATATACCCCTTGGGTGCTACGTGGTACTTCTCCAGGCGCGCTGCCAGGTCCAGCAGGACGTCGAGATCCGGACGCGCTTCGCCCGGGGCATCACCGGTTTGCGGCTGGTACTGATAGCGACGCTCCGACATACCGAAAACGCCGCTCTTTTCAGACCACATGGCAGCCGGCAGAACCACGTCGGCCAATTCGGTGGTACGTGTCGGGTAGGCATCGATGACCGCGATGAAGGGCTTGTCGGGGCGTTCCTTGCCCATGGCGTCGCGGTGCGGTGAGACGTTGGGGAGCGAGTGACCGGGGTTAGTGGTCAGGATAAACATGGCCTTGATCTCGTCTCGTCCCAAGGCGCGAAACATCTCAATGGTGTTCAGCCCGGGCTTGGATTTGATTGTGCCAGGTTTGGAACCCCACAGCTTCTCCATCTCGGCACGGTGTTCAGCATTCTTAACTGAGCGACCGTAAGGAAGAATGTGGCAGAGCGTCCCCGTATCGCGGACTCCGCCGCAGGCGTTCGGCTGACCAGTAAGAGAAAAAGGCGTCGCCCCAGGCTTGCCGATCTGCCCGGTGAGCAGGTGCAGGTTGTGCATCAGGTTGTTGGCCCAGACACCCGCTGTACGCTGATTGAGCCCCATGGTCCAGAAGGACATAGTCGGGCCATAAGTGAATAGGCGCGCCGCCTCGACGATCTTCTCTGCCTTGACATCAGATAGCAGTTCGGCCCTTTCCGGCGAGAACTGTTCCAGGAACGTCACGTATTCATCAAAGGAGACATTAACGGGCTTGCCGTCCTTGACCGCCTTGAACTGCACGTGCTCCCCGACGAACTCCGCGTTGTGGCGCCCTTCCTTGATGATCACGTGGGCCATGGCGTGCAGAACGGGCAGGTCGTAGCCAGGAATCGGATTCAGATGAACGTCGGCCATAATGTGCACCGGGCTCTTGCGAGGGTCCAGCACAATGACCATCACGTCACGCCCGGACTGCTTGCGAGCCAGGATCTGATCGAAGATCACGGGATGGCACTCCGCGGTGTTCGATCCGACCAGGAAGAACACCCTGGCGTGCTCGATGTCATCGTAGCACCCCATAGGTTCGTCCTTACCGTAGCTGGTAACATACCCGCCCACGGCGCTGGCCATGCACAACCGAGGATTGCCTTCGACGTTATTGGTCCCGATGCCTCCCTTGAACAACCGGTTGGCCAAGTAGCTCTCCTCGGACAGCGCCTGACCGGACCCGTAGTATGCAACGCTGTCGGGTCCGTGCTGCTTGATCGCGCCGACGAATTTCTCGGTGATTAGCGACATGGCCTCGTCCCACCCGGCTCGTTCCAGCTTGCCGTCGCGCCGAATCATCGGGTACTTGAGGCGATCGGCTGATTGCACAATCTTGGGTAAGAACAAGGCCTTGGCGCAGACCAGACCCTTGGTCGTGGGATGGTCGGGGTCACCACGGAGCGCCACGAGACTCCGATTGCGAACACCCAACATAACTCCGCAACCCGTCCCGCAGAAACGACAGACCGATTTGACCCATCGAATACCATCTTTCGGTGAGCCCAGGTTGGCTATCGCCTCGGGACGGCCTGCTACTGAAATGACCGCCGTAGCCGCAGCAGCCTTGATAAACTCGCGACGTGTGGCTTCCATGTTACAACTCCTCTCGGCAGCGCGGCGCTCTCAGGACGTATCACGTTCTTCCTGCGCCTCGTCCGGTTCCAGATGGGCGTAGACAGGCCAGACACCCAGTACACCATCGACCCGCTCGATGTCTGTGCGCAACTTCTCGTGGGCGTCGTCCAGATCGTCCGCCTCAATCACCAAGCCCACCTTGCCCGGAGGATCCAGATCAAACAGTGACACTCCATCCACAGCCGCCAGACGTCGGTGGACGGCCTGCGGATCAGATACGTCGATACGAGCAAACGCGCCAACAACAGCCATGATTCCCTGCCAAATTATGCTAATCCTGGTAGCGGGCCTTGAACTCCTCGGCAGCCTGCTTGCGGCGGGCCGCCTCTTCGGGGTCCATCTTCCCGATGAACCAGGCATGCTCAGACCGGTGCAGGACCTCGTCCAGCTTGGCCTGCAGTTTCTTAGCACCAGCGACCTGGGCGGCGTCTGATGACTTCAGTCCCTTCTCGACCATCTTCCGCAATTCGGGAATCAGGTGCGTATAGAACGTCTTGGCCACGTCGTAAGTCCCATGCCAATGCGTGTAGTCGGGACCCATCATCGACGCCCCGTGGCGTGCCCGGCGCCCTTCATGGTGCCAAAGTTCCCACCAGTACCAGTCGACCGGGCTGGTGAAGTTCATCGCGTGCTCGCGCAGCGGTTTCGCTGCCGTGATCAACTCCTTACCGGGGGCGGCGAACTTCTCATTGTACAGTTTGATTAGCCCGTCGTACTGTATGTAGAAGTTGTCTATCCATACCTGGTTGTGACAGTTGAGGCATACGTTCTTCATGTTCTGACGCCGGACCTGCCACGGCACATCCTTGCCCGGGAGACCCATCTTCGCGTCGGATTTCTCGGGGCGCACCGAGAGCGGTGGACGGTTGTTCCAACTGATCCGCATACCGACGTCATGCGTGACCACCTGGTCCTTGGTGGCCGACATGTGACACGTGGCACAGGTCGGGGCGACATAGTAATCCTCGCCCACGATCCACTTTGCGTTGTCCAGATTCATGTCGTCGATGTCGGCTGCGAACGCGATGCCGTGCTTCGACTCCTCATAGATTTCCTTCTGGGGATGGTCCGGGCCCATGTGGCACTTGCCGCAGTTGTTCGGATGCCGCGCCTGGGCCGCCGAGAACTTGTGACGCGCGTGGCACGCACTGCACGAACCCTCCGACCCGTCCGGGTTGATGCGTCCGATTCCCGTGTTGGGCCAAGTCGCCGGGTCGAGCTTTCCGTCGGGCAGTGCCTTTACTTGTGACCCGTGACACTGCCAGCACCCCATCACCGCCGAGGCTGCATTCCCACCGGGAAATCCCGGCGTGATCAGTCCCCGGTCGCCCTCCACAATCTCAGCGAGTACGTTGTCCAGTGAACCGAGGATGCGCCCAGCCTTGGCATGGTGCGAGGAGACGAACTCCTCAACCTCTTTCGAGTGGCACCGGGCGCAGTCCTTCGGGCTCACGATCGTCGCGATCGTGTGATTGTAATGGCGGTAAGAATCCGTGTCGGCCTTCTCGGCTGCGTGACATTCATAGCAGCCGACGTAGGCGCGATAGTGCTTGCTGTCCCCCCACATCTGGTACAGACCCGTACTGATCTTTTTGTGACACTCGACGCACTCCCGGGATGCATCACTCAACTCTGGCAGGCCGATCGCCTGCGCCAGCGCCCAGTTGGGCGACACCAGCGCCAACACCAACCCGATAGCAAAAGCCCCCATCGCGTGTCCGATGGTGGTAGATCGTTGTGATCGCGACACAGGAACGAACCTCCTTTCGGTCCAAGGTGGACCGCTCAGCTTATGCCTCCCCTGAACCGGATGCCCGATCGCAGGTCAACTTCCCGGAGAGGACCGGAATCGTAATTCTAACGAGAACGCTGTACAACAAAAGACCCAACGCCCAGATTCCCAGACAAATGAGAATCTCGTTCCGCGTTGGGAAATACTCCACAATCTCTCCAAGGGGCGAGGGAATGAACGCCGGCACCACCAGACCCATGCCCTTTTCGATCCAGATGCCCACGACCAGAAGAACGCAGGCGACATTGAGGAAACGCAAACCGCGGTGTACGGGCAGGAAGAGAATGATTAGTGCGATCGTGTTCAACCCGATCGCTGTCCAGATCCAGGGCACCAATCCGTGATAACCGTGCAACCCCAGAAACAGGTAGGTAGCAGAAGCCATGTGCGCCGATTCGGTGTAAAACTCCGTAAACAACTCGCAGCCTAACAGAAACATGTTGACGGTCAGGGCAACGGTAACGATACCGCGCAACAACTGGAGAGCTTCGTTCGTGATAGTGTAGCCCCCGAAACGCCGGATAATCTGCAACGTTAAAATGATGAACGCCGGACCGGCGGCGAAGGCCGACGCCAGAAACCTGGGCGCGATGATCGCCGAATTCCAGAACGGACGCCCACCCAGCCCGACATACAGAAACGCAGTTATTGTGTGAATGCTGATGGCCCACCCGATGGCGATGAACACGAACGGTACGTAGAAAACGGGGCTCGGTTTTCGTCCGCGGTAAGCACAGTAGATTAGGTACCCACAGATGTGCACGTTGAGCAGAAGGTAGCCGTTCAGCACGATTACGTCCCAAGACAACATAGAGACCGGGAAGTTGAAACGCCAGAAGATGTGCATGAATCGGTCGGGCCGCCCCAGATCGACCGTCACAAACGCCAGACACATGATGATTGACGCAACAGCCAGCAACTCGCCGAAGATGACCAGATCGTGCAACTCGTGCTTGCGGTAGACATACACCGGTATCACCAGCATGACCGCAGCTGCAGCCATTCCCACCAGGAACGTGAAGTTCGCGATGTACAACCCCCAAGAGACGTGGTCGGTCATGCCCGTCGTGATCAGCCCGTTAACGAGCTGCTTGCAGTAAGCGTTAACGCCCAACAACACAACGATGCTCAAAGCCAGCATCCAGGAGTGGTAACGCCAGCCCCCCACAAAGCTGACGCGGAAGCACCGCCACAGGAAATTGAGGTACACTCTCATTCGGCACCTCCAGAAGGCGGCTTTGCGGACGAACTCGCCGGTAGTGTCACATGGTCCTCCGCACGCGGGTAGTCCTCGTCGAAGTAATAGAAGAATCGCGGCAAAGTGCCCACCTCGTGCTTTAGCACCAACACATGCTTGGTTGCGAGGATTTGTGATACCTCGCTCGATGGATCAAGGACGTTGCCGAACTTGCGCGCACCAACCGGGCAGACTTCCAGACAAGCCGGCAGGCGGCCCGCCCGCGTGCGGTGCAGGCAGAAATGGCACTTCTCCATCACGCCCTTTTGCCGTGGGCGGTTCGACAGGTAGCTCATTTCCGGGTTGATATCTTCCTTGGAATCTACAAAGGAAGGCTCGGCAAAGTTAAAGCGCCGAGCCCAGTAGGGGCACGCCGCCTCGCAATAGCGACACCCGATGCACCAGTCGTAGTCAATGACCGTGACCCCGTCCGGTTCCTGCCAGGTTGCTTCGATCGGGCAGACCTTCACACAGGGCGGATTAGCACACTGATGGCATTGCACCGGAAGGTAATAATGACTCTCATGCGGGACCTTCGCGCGGTCGTAGTGATGGTCGCCACGCTCCAAGTCCATGCTGCCCCGGGGCATCTCCAGGACGCGGATGTACTGAATCTCTGGTGAGCGGCTTTGGTTGTTCTCTGCGACGCAGGCATGAACACAGCGGCGACAGCCGATGCAGAGGCCCAAGTGCAGACCGTAGACGAATTCCACGCCGTCGGTTGGCTTGACGTCGCTGAGATCGGGACGCACGCCGTGACGCTGCTCCACCTCCGCCCGAATCCGGTCCAGCACCTCTGCCATCTCCTCGGGCGCCATCTCCTTGTAGTGCTTCTGGAGGAACTTCTCCAACGTGTAATCCTGCCGGTCGAGCGCACGCAGCGGGCTCAGCGCCGCAGCCAAGGCCGCCGCTCCGCCTACCGCACCCAGGCCGCCGCCCAGGAAACCGCGTCTGGTCAGGCGAGGCGCGCCAGCTGACGACGTCGAACCACGGTCGCAGACGTTGCCGTCCCCGGTACCGATGTTCCGGGCGCTCATTCCGCATCCTCCTCGCCAAAGGCACGCCGTAACGGGTCACGCACGTGGATTACTGCGTGGGGGGTGGCGTCCTCCGGAACGCCCATACGCAGGGTGTCGGGGCCGGGCAGGGGCCACAACGGGTCCATGGCCGGTACTCGCGGGATGTGCGGGTCATGGCACTGCGTGCATTGCAGCCGGACCATCTCGCCCCGACTCGTGTCCCAATACCCGTTGGTCCGCCCGTGAGCACCACGCTGCCAATCACGGTAGGTCGGTCCATGACACTTGGCGCACAACTGTTCTACCTCACCGTATCCGATTACCGTGCCGCCCCGCAGCACGAGCTTGTCGCGATCCTCACCATCGTGGCAGTTCCGGCAGCGGTCGTTGATTCCGTGGTCGAGGACGATGTGTTGGTGTTTCAAGAGGCGAGCCGGAGTGTCGGGGCGGGGTGGGAACGTGCGGTGACAATCCATGCACGTGCGGTCAAAACCGTCGATATTGATCACCGGCGGGTCGCCGAGCAAGTCGCGTCTTGGGGTAGTGGGGATCCGAGATTCGTCGACAGCCACTCCCCGGTGGGCGGGAATGTCCAGGCCCTCAGGTCCCCACAGAAACCAAGCGGCGATGACCAGGAAAACCGGGCCGACCAGATAGCCGGTCCAGCTACCCGCGGCTCCCCGTGGTGAGGATGGGAGAGACTCTGTCGGTTGAGGATGCTCAGTCATACCCGGCTGTCTGCGTTGTCCGCATCGGCACTAACGCCTCTTCAAGAAAACCTGTTGGCGCTTTCTCCCGCGGACTACTAGACATGCACAAACGTCTCCCACATGTCACAGCAGACCTTCCGCGAACAGGTAGAATCCTATACACACGTCGGTGACCCATCACACGAGTTTACTTATCTTGCCGGAAGGGAAGGCACGTTGCTGGAACCGGCACGCGCTTGCCTCACGGTCTTCTCCCGCTTGGGTCGGTCATCAGTAGAGTGATGCTCGACCCGCGCCCCGAATCAATCTCCTTGACAGAAAACCGCGAAACGACTACATGCCTATGTGGACGGGATCGATTCGCTTGCGCGTCTGATCGCTGGCGCTGCACAATGCAAGCTACACCAGGACACCCACGGCTGCAAGTCGCGGTTCTCCACACACGGTCCTGTCCGTGGTGTGGCTGCACCGGTGCGGGGCGATCAAGCAGCTTGCGGTTCGATCGCCACGCTTCGCAACTGGCGATCTGGAACGGCGTGCACTAACGCACCGCGATAGAACATCATCGCTGAGGGACGCCTACGCCACTTGGAGTACTGCGAATTAATGGCGACAGGCGGAGTCCGATATGGTGGCCTCTCTAATAGAGTGTGTTGCGGCAGCGGCTGTGGGGCACTACAGGTTGAATAGCTTACGACGGTCAGCGGTTTCTTTGGCAAGCTGATGGGAGAAAAACAGGTGAATAGTGACCTGCCGAACAGTGAGACCCCCGCGGAAGTAGTGGCAGTTTGCGTTTCAGGTGGCGGGGTGCCAAAGACACTCGTATCTGCTGCCGAGGTCAGCACGAACGGCCTGGCCGATGACGGCCATGATCACAAGAAGCACAACCGACCGGATCGTGCGGTGTCGATTCAGGACTTGGAGCTTCTGAAGGAACTGCAGGCTGATGGGTATCCGGTGGGACCTGGCATCATGGGAGAGAACCTGACCGTTCGCGGACTCCACGTCCAACGGCTGGCGCCAGGCGATCGAATCTGCTTCGCAGACGGTCCGGTGCTCGAGTTGAGCGAGCCGCGCAAGCCGTGCTTCGTACTCGACAAGATCCATCCGGCGCTCAAGGACGCTGTGGTTGGGCGGTGTGGTTTCCTGGCCAGCGTCGTACAGACCGGACGTCTCTTTGCCGGCCAGCGTATCTCGGTGGTGGCGAAGGGTTAGAGCAGCTTCATCCAATCGCAGCGCTCAATCGTTGGTGCCACCAATAGACTTCGATAAACTTCGTGAGCGTGTTGAGGTCGCGACGGAGGTACCTGTCCATCATCACTGCCCTCACGGTTATGGAAGCAAGATCGCTCGCCGCGCGAACCGAGTCAACCCAGTCGACGCGGCGAGCGTTTCTTCCAATACTTGGAGTCCTGCCGCCAATGACGCCCCGTTTCATTCCAGATTCGTCGCCTTCTCTATCGCCGACGCAGGCATGCTGACGAGCTTCTCCATTCGCCGCATGGCGTGGGCCTATCGACGCACCATCTACAGTTGTGTATCCGGACGCGCTTCACAATTGCGCTCCTGGGCACAGTCTATAATTACGCCGCGCGAATCCTCAGATTCCGGGCTGGCGATACGCTACTTCGCCAGGCACGCCGCCAGGTCTTGCTCTACCGTCGAGTTCGGCATTATGTTGAATTTCTCGACGAGTACATTGAGCACGTCCGGCGTGACGAACGCAGGCAGGCTCGGACCAAGACGGATGTTCTTGATGCCCAGATGCAGCAACGTCAGCAGAATGCAGACGGCCTTTTGCTCATACCAGCTCAGAATCATCGACAGCGGCAGGTCGTTGACGCCGCAATCGAAGGCCTTCGCCAGCGCCACCGCAACCTGGATCGCCGAGTAGGCGTCGTTGCATTGGCCCATGTCGAGTAGGCGCGGGATGCCGCCGATGTCACCGAATTCGAGTTTGTTGAAACGGAACTTGCCACAGGCTAGCGTCAGGATCACGCAGTCGTCGGGCACCGCCTCGGCAAACTTGGCGTAGTAGTCACGAGGATTGTGGCGGGCGTCGCAACCACCGACCAGGAAGAAATGGCGAAGCTGACCGCCCTTGACCGCCTCGATGACCTTGTCGGCGACGCCCAACACCGCATTGTGACCGAAACCGATCGTGATGGTCTTCTCGGGCTCATCGTCCTTGAAACCCTCAGCCGCCAACGCCGCCTCGATGACCGGCGTGAAGTCGCGGTTTTTGATGTGGACGACGTCCGGCCACGCAACCAAGCCTGTGGTGAAGATGCGTCCCTTGTAGGTCTCGCGTGGTTTCTGGATGCAATTCGTGGTCATCAAGATGGCGCCGGGGAAGGCATCGAACTCTTTTACCTGCTCGTGCCACGCCCCGCCGTAGTTGCCCACGAGGTGCTTGTATTTCTTCAACCCGGGATACGCGTTGGTTGGCAGCATCTCGCTGTGCGTGTAGACGTTGATTCCGCGACCCTCGGTCTGTTTTAGCAACTCCTCAAGGTCCTTCAGGTCGTGCCCGGAGATCAGGATCGCTTTCCCCTTAACGGGGGTAACACGAACCTGCGTCGGTTCGGGATGGCCATAGGCGCCGGTATTCGCGGCGTCCAGCAAGCCCATAACCGTGAGGTTGACCTCTCCACACTTCAGGTTCATTCCCAGCAGATCGTTAACCGTTGTGTCGTCCCGGCTGAGGAAACCGAGGGCCTCATGGAAGAAGGCATAGACGCTGTCGTCCTCTTGGCCGAGGATCCGCGCGTGGTCTGCGTAGGCCGCCATGCCCTTCAGACCGTATGTGAGCAACTCCTGCAAGCCGACGAAGTCCGCGCCACTTACACCGATCCGCTGCTCGATGGTCACGTTCTCGCCCTGGCGGATCAGTCCGTTCAAGTCCCCAGCCGGCGTCCACGAGGCCGGACCGGATAGCTCCTCGGGCTTGCGATCGTTGCGTCTGCAAGCGTCTTGATAAAGCGCCTTCGCCTGGTCTTTGATCTTCGCCGCGCTCGCGAGCATCTCGCGCATACGCTCCGGATCGAAGTTCACGTTCGTCACCGTCGTGAACAGGGCCTCGACGACGAACCGGTCGATCAAACCGTCCCGCGCGTCCATCTGCCGGGCGCGATGGGCGTACATAGCCACACCCTTGCTGGCGTAAACCAACAGGTCCTGAAGGGCCGCCACGTCAGCAGGCTTGCCACACGCGCCAACGGACGTACACGCTACACCTTTGGCCGTCTCTTGACATTGATAACAATACATCGCTTAAACTCCCTTGAAAGCTGCTGGTTGATACGGTACGACCGATCAGACCAACCCTGCGTCACATGTTTGTTTCAAAGCTCTTTCCGGGTAAGTAGCTCACCACTGACGCTGATAACAACGTCGCTCACTGCCACATCGCTTTCGGCAAGCTCACGGGCTTGAAGTACCATGCGGAGAATCCCGCCGCAACAGGGAACCTCCATGCGGGCCACCGTGATTTCGGCCAGGTCGTTGCGGCGGATTATCTCTGTGAGCTTCTCGACATAACCGCTCGGGTCGTCGAGCTTGGGGCAGAGAACCACGACGGCATGATCGCGCAACAAGTCCGACTGGAACCCGCCGTAAGCTACCGGCACGCAATCCGCTGCAATAAGAAGACGGGCGCCGCTCAGTACCGGAGCAGTGGGAGGCAACAAGCGTAGCTGAACAGGCCAGTGCGTGAGTTCGGATACCCGACTTGCACCTCCCGCGCCGCAGTCCTGCTCCTTTCCGACATCGCCCTGACACGGCGATCGATCAAGCTGTGCGAACTGGCTTGACGGACATCCACAGTGAGCATGCCCGGCTGGTTCCCGCGTGTCGGGTTCGACAGCTGGTTTCTCGTTGTCAGTCCGGTGTTCGTCGCCAGATGCCTTGAGGCGCGCCACGTGGCGTCGGGCCTCCTCCTCGTCAAAGACCGCGGACTCGCGGCGTTCAATCTTGATCGCGCCTTGTGGACAATGTCCCAGACAAGCTCCGAGACCGTCACACAGATTGTCGGATACAAGGCGAGCTTTGCCGTCGATGATCTGGATGGCACCCTCCGCGCACGCGGGTACGCATTCCCCGCAACCGTTGCACAGATCCTCATCAATCGAGACGATTTCGCGAATCATGTCCGTTTATCCTCGTTCTCTGACGTAGCGAATCGCGTTGGCTGCACTCGATCCGAGTGCCACAAGCAACATACCTGACCGAGTTGGGAGGTTGCCCCACTGTCGCAGGTCAGGCATACTGGATGATAGGATGCAGCCGGATTCGATGCCTTGACCTGTATCAACCCCGGAGTTTTTTCTCTGTTTTTCTGAGGGCCACATGGAGAGTCTGACGGTCAGAATCATTCGCGGGTGTGGGCTGTTCTGCGGTCTGAGCGAGGCCTCCTTCGAGAAGATCGCGAAGATCGCCAGAACCGTCCGCTTCAAACGGGGGCAGATGATCTTCCGCGACGGCGACCCATGCCCGGGGATCTACGTAGTCGGCGAGGGAGCCATCCGCGTCTTCAAGCTCGCCCCCAACGGCAAAGAGCACGTACTGCATTTCGCTCACCCGGGATCAACGTTCGCCGAGGTGGCTGCTATTGGACAGTTCGACTGTCCTGCTTACGCGGATGCAACCGAGGATTCCGTGTGCGCTCTGATTCCCGAAGCTGAGTTCCGCCGGATATCTCACGAGGACCACGCCTTCTGCATCGAGATGATGACCGGTATGTCGAAGTGGGTTCGCAATCTCGTCGGTCTGTTGGAGGATATTGTCCTCCGAGACGCGACTGCCCGGGTCGCCAGACACCTGATCCAGTCAGACTCCACAGGAGGACAAGGCGAGTTCACGCTTCCCATGCTCAAGAAGGACCTGGCCAGCCACCTCAACCTGACCAGCGAGACCCTCTCACGAACACTTCACCGCCTGGTCGAATGCGGCCTGATCGAGATGCGCGAGCGGCGGATAATTATCTGTGAGTTGGCGAAACTCCAAGACGTCGCCGACGGCCTCGCCCCGGCCCAGTTCGCCTGACCGAACGGCTGCGGATGCGCTTGCGCCCGTGGCTACAGACCTCCGCCGCTCTGCGGCGACGCGTTTGGTACTCGCACCAGGCCTCGCTTGACTATGATGAGGACGGTAACATAATCCGACAAGCATCCCATTTCTTCGCAGCGGAAGGCGGGAGACGGACCCTCTGGAATTCGGCGGCATCGGTTACTGCGTATTGCGGAACCACACCAGTGCGTCGTTGGTCAGACCGCTCAAGCCGCTACGGTCGAGGGTGACGACCAGGTCGTTGGCACCGTCGTCGTCGAGGTCGACAACGAGGATACAGTTGATCATCGTTCCGCCGCCGACTTCCTGGGGCGATACGTTGGGGTCGGTAGTGGACGGCGTGCCCGAGGAGTCGTCCGAAGGCTCGTCGTCGATTATCAGATTCTCTATCCACTGGTCGTACAGACTCGGGGCGGCCTGGGAATCGAACCAGGCCAATCCCCCCTCCGCGGACACGATGACTTCAAGTCGCCCGTCTCCGGTGAGGTCGCCCAGCGCCATCGCTTGTGGCGTGCGCTGTGTGAATTCCGCCAGCGTGTAGACTTGCCAGGGGATGCTGCGAACCGGTGCGGTGGTCGGGCCCTGCGGTCCTTTGAACCACTGAATAAGTCCGCCAAAGGTCGACCGCATCACCACATCCGCGATGCCGTCGCCGTCGATGTCTCCCATTTCGATGATGTCGGCGCCGGTGTCGATCTGCCCTATCGTGCCCACCTGCCACTGACCGTCCGAGATATGAAAGTCGTCCACTACGTCGACAACTGGATTGCGAAGCCAGCGCACGTTCATCCCGCCGGCAACAGGACGGGTCACGACCACGTCCAGATCGCCGTCGTGGTCTATGTCGGCAAGCGCCACGTCCTTGATGGGCACACTGGTGAGGGCGTCTGGGATGGTCTCCAGGGCCCAGGTTCCGTCGCGAATCTGCAGAGGACCCAGATTCTGGAACAGCAGGACCTGGCTCGTATTGCACGCGCCGTTCCAGGCTGCGACGATGTCAAAATCGCCATCTTCGTCCAGATCGCCAACAGCCATTGATGTGAAACCATCTTCTTCGGGAAGACCCAATCCGTCGCCCATTCCCGCAAGCAACGACGCACCGACGGTCACCTCCTCCCAGGCGAGTGCCTGATTGGCACTGGCGAGGTCGTCAGGGGCCAGATAGACCACGATGACCCCGGAGATGCCCTCAGTCGGCAACTCACCGGAAAGACAGCCAGCCCCATCGAGCAGGCTGCTCTTGATCATGGCTGCTATGTCCGGTCGACCGTCTTGGTCGAAGTCGGCGATCGCCAGCCCCGCCACTTTGATTACCGGAATATTGCCGGCGAGCGTGATCGTCTCGAACCAGATCTGACCGTCGCCGGTGCGGTGTTGCAGGTGAATCTGGATGGGTTGTGATTGGTTCCACGCCGACACCAGGTCGGTAAGCCCATCGTTGTTGAGGTCCTCAGCCACGACGAACTGTGGACCGGCGCTGTCTTCACTGCGCGGATCAATCTGATCGGCACTGAAGAAGCTCATGGTCTTGCCGGTTGTGAGGAAGTCGGCGTCGGACGTGAAGAGATCCGAGTAGTCAAACGAGCAGCCGGCGATGACGAGCAACGCTAGCGTGAGACAAACTGGTTTTGCGGGCAGTCTGGCGTTCATAGACTCCATCCTTCCAAGGTCGTGGTCCCTGTTTTCAGGGGAACATATACTGTCATCGTTATCGGTTCTCGGTGCGCCGGTCTTTGGGAGACAAACGATTCGCACCAGCGGATTGCACCGTCCGATAAAGAAGGTCTCGTAGAATGCGGCAAGTGAGTGCGGGTATCCGGCGGATGCACCCCGATTGGGGGGGGCATGGGTTTGTTTGCATGAGGATCAAAGGAGCAAAAACACGGACAAGCGGAGCTTGCCCGTGGCACCCGGCGCGGTCCGATAAGGAAGCTGTCGTGGAATGTGGCAGGCGAGTATGGCTATCCGACCCGGGCTGCCAGGAGAGTGATATCGTCGCTTTGTGGGGCGCCGGCGGCGAAACGGGAGACAGCCTTCCGCAACCGGCCGACCAAAGCCTGCGGTTCGAGTGAGCCGGCTGCTACCAGCGCCTCAACCATCCGGTCGGATCCGAACTGCTCATGGTCGGGATTCATCGCCTCCGTGACGCCGTCGGTGAAACCCACCAGAAGGAACTGCCCGAAACCCGGTTCTATCACGTCGCTGGTGAACTTAGCGCCGTCGACGACGCCGAGGGGGTAGTTTGCATCCACAGAGTAATCGAAAAGACGTCCACCACCGGCTTGCAGAATCAGCGGTATTGGATGACCGGCGGACGCAATATGCACACTGCGGCATCGCGGATCGACCAGAGCGAGCAAACAAGTGATGAACTTCGAGGAATCGGTGTTGGAGCAAATAAGGTCGTTCCATGATTCCAGTAAGGCACCAGGATCGTCGGACTGTCGCAACGTGACCCGGGCAGCCGCCTGAAGATTGGCCATCAACAGGGCAGCGGCTACACCCTCGCCGGTGACGTCGGCGATAAGCAACCATACGCGTCCATCATCCAACTCGACCACGTCATAGTAATCACCGCTGACCCGATTGCCAGGATCGTTGAGCCCCGCAGCCTTGAAGTTTCCCCTCGCGGGAACCTCCGGTGGAAACAGCTCAATCTGGATCTTCCGTGCCAAGTCGATGTCGTGCTGGAAGCGAACGAGCCTCTTTTGCTCCTCGACCAGTCGGTGATTGACAATGCCAATGCTCACCTGGCGGGCGATGCCCGCAAGAAAGTCGATATCCTCCTGAACATAGGAGCTCGACGATCGCGTCTGATCGCCGTAGATGACGCCCAGCACCTCATTTTCCTGCATCAGAGGAACGCACATCGCCGACCGAATTCCAAGCTGCACCATGCTGACCGTCGGGTCGAACTCTCCGTCTTCGGTCTCGGTGAAAATCGCACGCTCACCACGCTCAAGAGCACGCCGAAGCAGCGAACCGCTTATCGTCAGTTCACCGTCGGAGCTCTCCAGATTCCTGACGACGGGCCAGTCAACACCGCGATCACCCTTCCGTCGCAGTGCAACAGCCCCACGCTCAAACCCGAGCGTCTCAAAGCAAATCGCAAGCGCGTCCTCCAACAAAGCACCAAGATCGTGGCGGAGTGTGTTGAGTCGTTCGCTGAGCTCGTAGATCATCTCGAGCCTGCGCTGCGACAGCAGAAGCTCCCTGTTGCGGCTGGTGTAAGTGGTAGCGAGATCGGTTGACTTATGATCTTCTGTGACGACCACCGAGCGGCTGGGAGCGTCCGACGTGTCGGAGAACTCCATCTCGACCGAGCCGACCGTGATGATGTCGCCGTCAACCAGGGTCTGTGACGTCACAGCCAGCCCATTGACCAGCGTGCCGTTCTTGCTGCCGAGGTCTTCGACTACAAAAGCGCCGCCTGCCGGAGTAATGCGCGTGTGCCGCCGGGAAGTCCCGGGATCATCAATAAACACGTCGCAGGACTGCTCGCGCCCGATGAGGTGCGGAACAGCCGTCAGCTTGTGACGTCTCGATCCGCCGCCGCCGAGTTTTATTATCAGTTCCGCCACGGTCGTTGATCCACGAACACGATTAGCTTGATTTCAGTCGAGGACAGCGTACGCTTGATGCGTCGGCCAAGCAAGCGGTGATAGCTAACTCAACTTCATCCGTGATCGAAAGGACCGGAAAATGGCGCAACAACCCACAGCCCCCAGAAGTGCCGCAGAAGAAACCTGGCGGGTATTCCGAATCATGTCGGAGTTTGTCGAGGGCTACGAGGTCATGTCCAAGGTGCCTTCAGCCGTCTCGATTTTCGGGTCTGCACGATCGAAGCCTCAAGACCGCTATTACCAGATGGCTGAGAAGATCGCAGCAGAGCTCGTACGCCAGGGCTTCGGCGTGATCACCGGCGGCGGGCCGGGGATCATGGAGGCTGCCAACAAAGGGGCAGCCGAAGCTGGCGGTGTGAGCGTCGGTCTGAACATCTACCTCCCTCAAGAACAGATCGCCAACCCCTATCAGAACCTCGCCCTCGATTTCAGGTACTTCTTCTGCCGCAAGGTGATGTTCGTCAGGTACGCGGCTGCCTTCGTATGCCTGCCGGGCGGGTTCGGAACGATGGACGAGTTCTTCGAGTCAATGACGCTTATCCAGACCGGAAAGACCGAACGATTCCCGGTCATCCTGGTGGGCAGCGAGTTCTGGACGCCTCTGGTCGATTGGATGATGGAACACCAGCTCGCCCGCAACGCTTTCATCTCACCCGAGGACCGAGGCCTGTTTGAAATCACCGACGACGTCAAAACCGTCGCTCGCACGATCGCCGAGTTCCACGCACAACCCCGCAAGCCCGAACCATCTTCCGGCGTCGAAGTTACAGCCGAAGGGACCTTCACCGGTGTCGAACCTCGCAAGGCAGTTGGACCGGGACCCTCGTTTGACGATCTGCACGTGTAGCAGTTATTTGCCCTTGAAATAGCGGACGCCTCGTCCGCGCCGGCGTCCACGCTCCGGCGTGCGCCAAGCGACGGAGATCGAGGTCTCGATCCACACGAACGAAGTTGTGATTCTCCATTTGATTCCGGTTCGTTGTCGGTGAGGTCGTCGTAGTGCGGTGGGTAGAACAGCGAAGGTCAAGGCTTGTCTTGGCTGTTCAGCAGCGTTCCGTGGGTATCAGGACACCGTTTGGGAATCGAGGCTACAGACGATCCTCACCCCTCCAGGGGTTCTTGCTCGCCGAAGGCCTCTGGTAGAGAATTGACGACGTCGGTAGCGGTCATGCAGACCCGGCCCAGTTCTTCTGCGGAAAAGTCTCCGGCCAGCCCGTGGAGGTAGACGCCGAGGATGGTCGCCTCCAGCGGAGACATCTTCTGTCCCAGAAGCGCCGCTATGATTCCGGTAAGAACGTCGCCCATGCCGCCGGTGGCCATCCCCGAGTTGCCCGTTTCGTTGATGTACATCCGCCGCCCGTCGGTGACGACCGTTCCCTTCCCCTTCAAAGCTACTGTTGAACCGTAAGCGTCGACCATGGCGATAGCAGCGCTGATTCTCTGCTCGGGCGTGTTCTCGAAATGCTGCTTGATGTCTCGCCCGGCCAGCAGGCGGTGCATTTCGCCCGGGTGTGGCGTGAGAATGACACGCCGGGGGTCGGGCATGTCGAACGGCTTGGTCATCGCCAGCAGGTTAAGCCCGTCAGCATCGACGACGATGGGCCCCGGGTAGTCGGTAAGGAGCCTAATCAGATTGTCAACGCTTACCGAGTCGCCAAGTCCCGGCCCAACAGCTACCGCGTCGGCCCCGAAATCTCCAACGATTCTCTCCAAACCTTCACCACCTGGCGGAAGGGCGCGGGTTGTCGCGCAAGGAGCCAGTCCGGCAACCGCGGTCTGCAACTCGCGGGGTACGACCATCTGAACCAGCCCGGCGCCGCTACGAAAAGCTGCACTAGCAGCCAGGGCGGGCGCCCCCACCATGGTCACATCACCCACGCAACCTCCAATGATGACCAAGCGTCCGGCGTCGCCCTTGTGGGCGTCACTGGCTCGCTTTGGCAGTAGAGCAATTTCACGGGTGATGACGGGTTTCGGCGTCATGGAACCTTCACTCGCTCTGCGGTTTGCTGCGGCGGTTGATCAAAGAGGCCGTATATCCGGCGCCGAATCCGTTATCGATGTTGACCACCGTAACGCCCGACGCACAACTGTTGAGCATCGCCAGCAAGGCCGCCAGGCCGTGAAAGCTGGCGCCGTACCCGATGCTGGTGGGAACCGCAATCACCGGGCAATCGACCAGCCCGCCGACCACGCTGGCAAGCGCGCCTTCCATACCAGCCACGACAACCACCACGCTAGCTGACTGAAGCTCTGAAGTATGAGCGAGCAGGCGATGAATCCCCGCTACTCCAACGTCGTAGAACGTGACGACCTTCTGATCCATGATCTGGGCCGTCACGCAGGCTTCTTCAGCCACCGGTATGTCACTGGTGCCGGCTGCGACAATCGCGATGGTGCCCGGGTATGACTCGGCGTGCTTCTGTCGGAGAGTGATTGCACGTGAATGTTCGTGATACTCAGCTTTGCGGAACGACGAGGCGATTGTGCTGTACAGCTCCGCCGATGCCCGGGTCGCGAGCACGTTTCCGTCGCCGGCGGCTGCACGCCCGAAGATCGCGAGAACCTGTTTGGCGGTCTTGCCCTCGCAGTAGATAACCTCGGGGAAACCGCACCGGATACCGCGATGGTGATCCACCTTTGCGAAACCCAGGTCCTCGAAGGGCATCGAGCGAAATCGGGCGACAGCGCCGTCGACCGATTCCTTCCCGTCCCTCACCGAATCCAGAAGACCTCGAAGCGTTTGCTCGTCCATAATAGTAGTGTAGACATTCGAACCGCCTACGGCAATCGCGACAAACCTGGGATGTCCCGGTGGCCGCTTTTTGGCGAAGTGTAGCGTACATAGGCCACTCTTGGAGGAACACCGGCGAATCGAAACGGCTTCGGCGTGGCCACCCTTACCAGGAAAGACCGCGGGTTTCGTCATGCCTCATGCCCACGCAATCGTGGGCACCCCTCACGCTGCCGCAGAAGATAGTCACACCCCGTCATCCGCCGCCCGTGCACGGAGCACTTGCACACGAGGTCGAAAACCGGGAAGCTTGCACGCTATGCCACCACAGCCAGAGAACCCGATGATTCGCTCGACACCGGTTGCCCCTGTGTTGGTTTCGTTCCTCCTTTTGGCTGGAGCAGCCGCCTATCTTGCAGGTGTCGGTGGTCGGCAGTTCCCCGAGCCCATCGCTGGGTCGTCAACGCCGCCCGATGGCTCCATCCGCCTGATCGCCTGGAATCTGGGAGGATCTCAACAGAACAACGACACCCAGAGCTCGACGACCTGGAGCGAAACCGAGATTTGCGACACGCTCGCCGGGCTCAACCCTCATATTGTAGCGCTTCAGGGTCTGTCGCATCGGTCCGCCGCCGACGACGTCGCAGACCTTATGGGCTCTGGCTGGCGAACCGTGTCGCTGCCCGTTTCGGTCGACAGCCGGACGTTTTTGGCTGTCATGGTCCACCCACAATTAACGACAATCGCTCGATCCCTGCCGGAAACCGCTACTCCGCGGCAGGCACTGGCCCTCACTCTCCGAACGCCGAACGAAAGATCCCTTCACATCATCTGCACAACAACCGACTCCCAAAACGCTGAACACCGCCGCTTGCACGTGGACGGGCTTATCGAATGGTGGAACCTCCACCAGGAGATGCCGACGATTCTTATTGGATGTCTGGATCTCGCCAGGAAGGACGCTGCGTCGCCGACAGGTGATGTAGCAAGCTCGGTCGATCATGCCACGCTCAATCGCCTCAGTAACGTATTCAGTTCGGTGTTGCCAGACCGCAGAGCCGATGGCCACCACGACGAGCGCATCTACTTCGCACCTCCGTCGCTCAGGGTGGTAAGCTGTTTTGAATCCACACCGCAAGGTGCAGACGCGGAACCTATCGAACACTTGCCGCTGGTCGTGGATTTCGTGCTGCCATAGAGTCGACAGGGTGTGTATCCCCCAATCGAAGGTGCCCGCCGACAGGCTTTCGGGTGGATCAGGAATCGAACATGTGCCGAGATGGGAATAGAACGCGCGTGATCTGCTCGACAAGCTCGGAACTAAGTTTCGGGCCGGCCTTCCGGTCGGCGGACGCTCGCGTGCGGTCGTTCCATTCCTTCACGGACTTACTGAAGAGTTCCTTGCTGATGAGCAGGGCGGCGGGTTGGGGCATGCGAAGGTCTCTGGCTACCGACTTGAGGAGGCTTCTTTGCTGGACCGTCAGGTCCAGCTTCGCCAGCAGACCGTGAAACAGCTTCTGCGGATTGCTGGTAGTCGTCGGGCTGTGGATCTTCTCCTGGCGGCGTGAGAGCCACGCAACAAGGGCGACGATGCCAGCGATACCGAGCATGACAAGCATCATCGACAAAATGCCCCCGCCCTTCTGGAAGTGGTCAGCCACCGATTTCTGGATCTCGGTCAGCTCAGTCTGGAGAACCATCATCATAGAGCTTCTCCCTCTCCAAGCGAGCGGACCTCGGCGTTGATAAGGTCGTCCACCAGCGTCGCTGATTGCATCTCTCCGGAAAGCTCGCCCAGCACTCGCTCGGCTCGCTGCCTGACACGACGGTCCGAGTCATTTCTGCTAAGTTGATCGAGCCGATGCAGCAAAGTGCGCAGTCGCAGGCGCTCGACAACCCAAAGAGCGCTGAGCTTGTGTGCCGGCGAGGGAGCTTCAAGCATGCCCAGCAGAACCTCACCCGCCTCTTCAAACTCCATCTCCAGAAGCGCTTTTACCGCATTGGCACGCACGCGGTTGTCGGGTGATTCCAGCTTGGGCTCAATCCACTTTCGGCGGTCGTCAGCCCCTAACTCGTCGAGTGCGGATATTGCGTTCGCCTGCACCCGCCGGTCGATGTCGTTTGCTGCACGTCGCAGAATTCGTTGGCTGGTGACACCTGGAATCTCTGCAAGCAGACTGACGGCTGTACTTCGCACGGTTGCGTCCGGATCGTTGGTCAGGTGGTATGCCTGCTCGGACAACTCCCGCACCAACCCCAACACAGGTACGACCCTAAGCGCCTTAGCCCGGTCCGTCGGAATGGCCCCGGCCAACTTCGCTCGCAACACCTGCGGCAGGTCGAATCCGGCCTGTTGCAGTTCGATAGCGGATGACTTTCGCTGTTCGGGCGAGAGGTGGTCAAACAGTGTCCAGAACCTGTCCCACTTTTCCAAGGCCGGATCGCTGTCTTCGTCGATCTCATCCATGGAGGAGTTATCGAAACACTGCACGTCGAGAAACGAGTCGAGCCCGCGCTGCTTTAACTCACGAGCAGCCACACGCGAAACCTCTCCGCGCACCCTGCCTGCCAAAGTGGCTAGAAGATCGGTGGCGGCTGAACTCTTGTCCTCGACAAGTTCCCACACGACTGCGCGGTCCAGCGCTTCATCGGATAGCTCCAGGGTCGCGCGGTAAATCGCGACCTTGTGATCGCTCCTCAGTCCCGAAGCCCCAATGAAACGGACTATGCGGACCGCGCCCGGGACCGGAAGCTCCAAGAGAATGTAGACGTCGTCGCTCAGCCAACGAAGCTCGCGCACACGCAGACAACCGCGCCTGATTTCCGGATCAGTCAACAACCAACACTCAGACGCAAGCGCCTGGATAAAGGGCTTGTCGCGCGCCTGGCTGATCGCATTGACAGCCGGCGCACGCAGCTCAGGGATTGCCAATGCCCGCAGGACGAAGCCCGCCAACCCGACGTCGACTGTCCCTTCGAGCATTACCATGATCGCGCGCACGATGTGCGTTCGGGATTCCGCCAGCTTCTGACAAATGGTCTTCTCGATCGCATCGCCAAGCCACAACGCCGCCTGCAACACCTCGGGGCGGACGTGGGCCTCCCATGACATGATACCCTGACGGATGGCGTCAGTTATGTGAGGCCTTTGGGCTACCCGATTGGCGAGATCCCCGGACGACCGGTCGTCGGTCCCGTTCAGGCAACGGCTGGTCAGGAGGTTCAACGTCTGGGCGGCCTGTTTCCGTGTATCCCGGCAGTGCGAGCGCAAAGCAGCCCCCAGAAGATACGCCAGCTTGCATTCACCGCTCCGTTTGATAAGTTCGATCGCGCCAAGCCGCCCCTCGAGTTCCCCGCCTCTGATGGCTGCACGGACCCCGCCGTATAGCTCGTCCATCCGGGCGAGAACCAGTTCCTGCAAGTCGAATGGAAACGAGCGGAACCGTCCCACAACACCCCCGAGACCGACGGCGTGGCCCCGGTCGATTATCAGCTGCAGGGCGACCCGGCGCAGAGAAGCGTCCATATGCGGCAGAGCTTCAGCCAAAGCGGCGTCAGCAGCCAAGTTGCGCTCCTTTTCCAGCAGCGCAAACGCGGTTGGTAGGGGTGTCAAGCTCATGCTAAACCCATTATCGGCCACCTCACCCGCAACCCTTGCGAAGAAGCACTCAGCCACGCTCGCCCAAAGGGGTGCCGGATTTCTGACGATTGCCTGATTCGTCGCCCCATGTTACCTATTGAGGGCTGTCGGATGGTCGGCCAAGCGACGCGTGGCCCATGGCTTTGGCCGTTGGGGGCACGAATCGGCTGCGATGCGTTAGATCAGCCCACGCAGGACACCGGACCTTCGTCTCTGCGGGACTGGCCGCTTGTTGCTGCGAGACATCTGGGGCCAGGTGCCACTGGCGGCTTGTCCGCCAGTGTGGCGCAAAGGCGTTGCAGCCCGACGACATGTGGACACTGACCGCGGACGCATCGATAGAGAACAAGCGATGGCCAGCGTATCCCTTCAACACCTGTGCAAAACCTACAGAACCGGAAGCAGACAGGTACGCGCGGTCGACGATCTGTGCATCGATGTCCGTGATCGTGAATTGATCGTGCTGGTCGGTCCCTCGGGCTGCGGCAAATCAACGACGCTCAGGCTGATCGCGGGTCTCGAAGAACCCTCACGCGGGATCATCCGCATCGACGAGCGCCCGGTCAACGACATCGAGCCCAAAGACCGCGACATCGCCATGGTCTTCCAGAACTACGCGTTGTATCCGCACATGACGGTCTTTAAAAACATGGCCTTCGGCCTGAAGATGCGAAAGGTGCCCGCCGGCGAAATCAAAGAAAAGGTCCATCAGGCCGCTCGGATGCTGGGCATCGAACACCTGCTTAAGCACAAGCCCAAGGCGCTCTCCGGCGGCGAATGCCAACGCGTAGCACTCGGCCGGGCAATCGTGCGTACGCCCCGCGTCTTTCTCTTTGATGAGCCTCTCTCGAACCTCGACGCCAAGCTGCGCGCCCACATGCGAGCCGAGATAAGAACACTCCAGCGAAAGCTGGGAACAACCGGCGTCTACGTTACCCACGATCAGGAAGAGGCGATGACCCTCGGCGACCGCTTGGTCATAATGGACCGCGGTTCCGTCCAACAGTGCGGTACTCCGCTGGAGGTTTACCGCGAACCAGCCAACCGATTCGTCGCGGGCTTCTTCGGGGCACCCCCTATGAGCTTTCTGGACGGAACCGTGGAAGCTGGTGAAAACAAGGCCTGCTTCGCGGGAACCGGGTTGCGTGTGACGCTCACCGATGAGCAGTCACGCAGGATATCACACATGTCAGGGCAAGCGATCTCCCTGGGCATTCGGGCTGAGGGGCTGCTATTCTCGGGAGAAATCGAGCAGTCTGCTCTCGGAAGTGAAAGAACATCCCATCATCCGGCCAGCGCCATCGAGATGACGGTGGAACTGGTAGAGCCACTCGGCGACCGTCAGAATGTCCATCTCGCCACCGCTGCCGGAGACAAGCTCATCGCCCGGTCCTTACCTTCAACGAACTTGGCAACCGGTCAGAAAGTGAACATCTTCATAGATTCCCGACAGGTTCACATCTTCGAGCGCGGACAGAAGGGCATTCGCCTCGCATGAGTTCACACCTTGATCCCGGCGGCTTGGACAGTCGGCGCGCTCGCGCGGGCGTGCTCTATGGCGCGGCAGCGTATGCGTGGTGGGGGCTTTGCCCGATCTACTTCAAAGTCGTAGCGAGCGTACCGGCGCTTGAAGTTCTCGCCCATCGCGTCGTCTGGTCCGCTCTTCTTCTTGCGATCCTGATAGTTCTGCGCGGACGTCTCAAGACCGCCGTAGCGGTGCTCCGCAATCGTCGCACAGCCCTGACGTTGTTGGGAACAGCCGCTCTGATCGCCTGCAATTGGTTGATCTTCATCTATGCTGTCGCCCACGATGAGCTTCTGCAAGCCGGCCTGGGGTATTTCATCAACCCGCTGGTCAGCGTCCTTCTGGGTTTTGTGTTCTTGGGCGAGAGACTTCGCAGGTGGCAGAAGATAAGTGTGGTTCTCGCGGCGTTTGGGGTCGGTTATCTGATCCTCGCCGGTGGTGAGGTTCCGTTTTTGGGTCTTACGCTCGCCTTCCTGTTCGGGTTCTACGGTCTGATTCGCAAGAAGGCTCCGGTAGACGCCTTGACCGGGCTCACAATCGAAACGCTGATCCTCTCTCCAGCCGCACTGGTCTATCTGATATACATCAGCACCACTGGCTTGGGCGTTTTTGGTGGGGCCGATTCAAGCATCAACATGCTGCTCGCGTCCGCGGGTGTCATCACCGCACTACCGCTGCTTTGGTTCGCCAACGCCGCCCACCGGTTACGCCTGTCTACACTGGGTTTCTTGCAGTACATCGCTCCGACCGGACAGGTCCTGCTGGCATGCCTTGCCTACGGCGAACCCTTCACAGCCGACCATCTGATTGCCTTTAGTGCCATATGGACGGCGCTGGCGATCTACTCGATCGACATGGTCCGCAGTTCGGGACAGAGATGCCAATAACCAAGAGGGGCCTTGCCGACGGAAGCGAATCGACAAGGCCCGCGCGCCTGAGTGAGGATGAGCTATGTATGCCCGGGAAGCCAATTCCCGAGTTTCCTGTCATCTACGCAATATCCAATAGCGAGTTGAGCTCGCCGAACTCGTTGGTCTCGGTATTCGGGTTGTGTGGGTCGTGCGACCACCTTCCGTCAACCACCATGCGATACCGGTATCTTCCGGCGGGGAGCTTGAGGCGAGCCTCGAAATCGCCGTCTGACAGCTTTCGCATGGGCATGGTGTGGGGCATCCAGTCGTTGAAGTCGCCCGCCAAATGTACTTCGCCGGCGTCGGGACAACTGCTCAAGAAGATGACGACTTCGCCTTCCTGGCGGACGCCATAGATCCGCTCGATCTTCCGCTCGATTCTCTCGTGGAACGCTTGCTCGGACGTCTGGTCGTCCTCAATCGCTCCGACGGGTCCGGCTGCTATGAGTTTCTCGACGGACTCGGACGCATGGTCTGGCGTCTCGATGTGCCTCGTCGCCGCCGGCACAGCCTCTTGCACAGCGGGAACAGATTCGATCGTCGTCCGGTTTCCCACAAGAGTAGTGGTCGTCGCAAGAAGGCGCTCGGCGTCGGCTGTTAGCTTCTCGACGTGGCGAAGCAGATCAGTGTTGCCCGCCGGCACGACTTGGCGACCTATGATCTCGGTGGCGAGGCTCTTGAAATCACTTGCACCACTGCTGTTGGGAGCGAACTCGGTGATCGGCTGACCGAAGCTGGCGCCCTCCTTGAGCTTGGTGTTGAAGTTCAAAGTCGTCTCGAATATACAGTCTTTGTACCGCTTGCGGAGTTCTGACAGGATTTCCCGCGCCAGCTTCGTCCGGACGTCGTACTGGTTGGGCAGCACACGGACAGCCGGCATTTTGCCGTTGCGCTCGCACACCTGCTGAATCGTACCCAGGTGCCTGGTCAGACCGTGCAATGAGAAATACCCGGTGTCGACCGGGATGATGGTCTCATCCGCAGCCAACAGGCCGTTGCGCATCAGCAACCCCATATGCGGAGGGCAATCGATTACGCAGTAATCATACGCGCCGCCGTGTTCCTTTAGCAGATCGGCGAGCAGCGTGTCGGCGTCCGACTGGTTGGCGAGACGAGGCTCGAGCGTGCCCAGATTCTCGCGCGAAGGTGCCAGGCTCAGGTTTGGGCTGATTTGCCACACGATACGCCCAAGCTCGATGGGTTCCCCCTCAATCCTGCTCATGAGGCAATCCAGGATCGACAGGTCGACTTGTTCGTCAGGGACCGAAAGCCCCAATGCACAGTGCCCCTGGGGATCCAGATCGATCAGGAGAACCTGACTTCCCTCGCAAGCGAGCGAGGCGGCCAGATTGATCGCAACTGTGGTCTTGCCACAGCCTCCCTTTTGATTGGCGATAGTGATCGTATGCACGTATAGACCCTCACGGTTTGCATGAGGGAGGCGAGGAAATTCACCCGTCGCGATAGGCCGCCTCCTGCCGCCCATCGAACGGTTCTGCTTGAACACCACAGAGCCGATCGGAACTCCAAACCGATCATGTGCCCATCAAGTCTTCAGAAGGACGATGACGGGAACAAGTAGCTCTCCGGTCACGATTATCGGATATCAGCACTGAGAATCTATAGGATATTATCGGACGATTCCATGTCAGATCCGGACAACCTTCCGCCATACCAGCCCTGTCCGCAGTCCCGCCGAATTTGCTAATGCAGACATCGCCGGGGCTAGACGATGCAACACGGGGATACTGGCTCTTGTTTGGCCTTCGACGGGCGGACTGCGCCGTCAAAACTACCTCATAGAGGTAAGGTAGCCTGACTTCAGGGAGGTTCCAGTGGTGATAAACCGATATTCTCGCCTCGTGATGCTGCCGCTTCTGGCCGGGCTCCTTTCCTCGGGAGGTTGCGGGCTGGGATTGGGGTACATTGACATTGAAGACGTCGAACCGGAAGGGAAGATCTCGTTTCGCATTGAAAACGGGACGACCGGCGATGCTGAAGTGACCATCCTGGTGACGGTTCCCCAGGCTGATTCGGAAACCGATCAGCTCCAAGGGGATGAGTTCGGCGATGGAGATGGCGGGCTCGACCTGTCGGCGGCTCAGGTCGTCACATCGAACCCCGAAGCAATCGTCCGCCTGCCCGGCGGCGGGGTCACGACAGGTGAGTTGTCCTGCGGGCAGATGATCACCATCAGCGCCGTTGCCGGTTTCGGTTCCTCAACCACCGTGCAGTTCACAGGCGCGGGGACCGGGACCCCGGGGTTCGATTCGGGCAGCGTGGGTCTGACCGGCGAGCGCTTCCTGATACCCGACACCGACTACGTTTGCGGCGATACCATCGTTATCCAGATCGAGGCAACCGATTGGGGCAATCTCGAAGTGGTAGCCGAGGGAGCGCCCCTGCCGGACCCGATCATACCTCCCGACGAGGATGGCGACGACGGCGATGGGGATGACGGAAACGACACGCCCCCAAGTACCCCGGTCGTGATGTTCCGCCTGGAAAACGCCACCGCTACACCGGCTGACATCACGATCACCAGCACCAGTACGGGCACAAGCGCCGGCACCTCGGACGATTCAGGCAGCGCTGGCAGCCAAGACGGTGACCAGGAAGATACTCAGGGAGCTGATGAGGGAGACTCGATTCCAGAGGATACGTCGACTTCGACATCGGTGAGGACTCCTGCAGGAGAGTTCACAACCGGGCAAATCGCCTGTGGCGAGATCTTCACCGTGCGGGCTTTGATGGGCGACGAGGACGCTTCATCCGTGCTGTTTACCGGCGACGGTACGGGGACAGCCGGGTTCGACAGCGCCAGCATTGGTTTCGATGGGGAGCGTCTGTTGGTCTTTCCGGATCACTATGCGTGCGGCGAGACGATCGTTATCAGGATCGCCGATGACGGCAGCGGAATTGGGCAGAGCACCAGCACCGTACCCCTGGGAACCGTCAATGTCTTCTCAAGCGGGATGACCCTGCCTGATCCCGACCTTCCAGACCCCGATCAGCCCGATGATGAGGAGGACGAGGAGGAACAGGAGATCACCGTTCAGATCGTCAACCAGACTGGAAGCACGATCCAGGTTAACTTCGCATCCGGTAACGGCACTCTCGCAAGCAGCGGCGGGGTTGACGTCAGCGACGAGTTCGACGTGCGCGTTCTTCCGGACACCACCTCGATCGGAACGACCACCTGCGCCCAAGAGTTCGTAGTGGCCGCCGCCCACCTCGAAGCTACTTCCTCGACGCTTTCCGACGAGGAGGGCGGAGGCAGCATCTTCACCGGCGGAGGCGGAGCAAACTACCACGGCGTCGTCTTGACCGGAGACGGAACGGGAACCGAAGGGTTCGACGAGGAGTCAATCGCTGTGACGCGCGGACGGCTCTTCCAGCTCGGGGAGCATTTCTCCTGCGGCTCTACGATCATCGTCACAGTGACCGCCACCAACAACCAACTCGAGTACGATGAAGAGGGCGAACTGGTGCTCGATGAGTTCGGGAACCCGACGATCAAATACAACATCGGGACCGGAACGGTGACGGTCGAAAGCTTCTGACGCCTTCTGTCATACGACATTAGAACCGGTTGATTTCGCAGCAGAGGCCTGGTCTGCTTTGATGTCAGTTATCGGTACTTCAGCAGCTACCTCGCCCCGTCGGTTCGCCCTTTCGGCGAGCTTCAATCAGTCCGAACAACAACCGATAACAAAGGGTGCCCATAAGCGCGGGCGGGCGCCCGACAGGCGAAGACTGATGGCTGCTAGCGCCTGAGAGCTGACTCCTGGAGTTCGTCAATGACGGTCGAATCCGATCCGCAACGCAGCGACGCGTTCTACGAGAAGTTCTATAAAGGCGGCGGGTGGAAGTACTCGCTGAGGCGTGAACGGCGCTGGCATCGCCGCTATTTCATTGCGAAGTTCAAGCTCCATCGCGGTATGAGAGTGCTCGACGTCGGATGTGGGTGCGGTTTCTACACCCACCTTCTCAACCGGATGGGATTTGACTGCGTGGGCATCGATCGATCACAAGTGGGCATCGACTGGGCGAGGAATCACTACCCGAGTTCCACTTATCTGTGCTGTGATCTGAGCGAAATGCCCTTCGATCCGGGTAGTTTCGACGTTATCTACGCCAGAGGCTTGAGCCATTACAACTACGACCTGACCAGCAGGCAGGCCATCCACACGACCATTGCCCTGATACGTTTTCTGAGACCCGACGGCCTGTTCACCATGATCTCGGTTACGGACCTCTCCGGGCGGCGCACACCTGGCAGGATATGGAACAACTCGCTGGAGGACTACCGCAGGCACATGGCTTTGTTTGGGGAAAGCTGGTCTGTGGAATCGTGCGGAGGATATGCGGTGTGCGGTTTCCGCAATGAGCCGGTGATGGGATCGGTTGTTCCTCAAGCCAATATCGAGCCGTTGCGACACCCGCAACCACTTCGAAGACTCGAACCGGCGCTGAGCACGTAAACCACAAAGGTGCCACATCTGTGGCACGCTCTACTCCAGATCGACGCGCTCCTGCCAGGCTTCATCGAGCTGGGCCAGTTCACAGGAAAGAGCGTCGGTCTCCTCCTTGAGCTCGTCGAGCAGATCGGGATCCTTACACACCTCCGGATCGCCGAACCGCTCGCTGATAAGAGCGAGCTGCTCCTCTTTGGCGATTATCATCTCCTCGAGTTCCTCAACCCCCAGGCGATCGTAAGGCGAGGACTTGCGCTTTGGCGTAACGTCTTCCCGTTGTGCCCGAGAGCGTTTCTTCTTTCCGGAGACCTTCGTCGGGGCTCCGCCACGCTGCTCACGCTCGATTTGCTCTATATAATAGGAGTAGTTACCTGCGTAGGTGGTGTGCCGGTCGGCCCTGATGACCAACAGGCGATCAGCGATGCGATCGAGGAAATAGCGGTCGTGGCTTACTACGATGATGGTTCCGCCGAACTCCAGCAGCGATTCTTCCAGAGCTTCGCGCGACGGTATGTCCAGATGGTTGGTGGGCTCGTCAAGGACAAGAACGTCAGGAGCCGCGAGAATCAGCTTGGCCAGCCGGACTCGCGATTGTTCGCCGCCTGAGAGTTGCCCGGTCTGTTTGTAAACATCCTCTCCGCTGAACAGGTATCGCGCAAGCAGCGAACGGGCAGCCTGTTCGGTCATCTCGGGTGCAGCGGTTCTGATCTCCTCGACGACGGTGCGCCCCAAGTCCAACTCGCCATGCTCCTGATCGTAATATCCGATCTTAAAGCCAGCCCCAACCTCCACCTTTCCGCCAACCTGCTGGACTTCGCCGAGGATGATTTTCAGCAGAGTCGACTTACCCGTGCCGTTAGGGCCGGTGATCCCAAACCGGTCGCCAGTTTCAATTTGCAGCGACAGATCGGTAAAGAGCACGTTATCGTCATACTGCATGGTCAGCTCTTCACATCGCACGACGGTATGCCCTCTGCGCTTGCCACGATCTTCGCCCGCCTTGAAGGTGATCTTCGCCTTCCGCGTGGTCGCGGACTTGTCGGTCACGAACTCGCCGGCTGCCAGTCTGCGATCGAGCCTCTTACGCCGTCCCTGCGCTTCTTTGGTCCGCTGCCCGGCGATGTGCTTGGTGATGAACTCCCGCTCTTTCTTGACGAACTCAGTGTCTTTCTGGTAACGGCGCTGCTCGGTGAGCAGGAGCATCTGTTTGGCCTGAGCGTAGTTCGAGTAGTTGCCCGGATAGCTGAAGACATGCCGGCGCTCCACTTCCACGATCCGGTCCGCAAGCCGATCGAGAAGGTAACGGTCGTGTGAGATGACAACAGCCCCCCCGTGATGACCGGCCAGAAACTTCTCTAGCCAGCGAACCGCGTCGATGTCCAGGTGGTTCGTGGGCTCGTCAAGCAGCAGCATGGGACAATCCTGCAGGAGCATCTTCGCGAGAGCGGACCGGCACTTCTGACCGCCGGACAGCACCGACATGGGCAGCGCATAGTCAGCCGGTGAAAAGCCCAACCCGCCCATGATCTCGTTGAGCCTGGTCTCGAAACCATACCCGCCGGCGGCAATGAACTGCTCGTTGATCCGCTCATAGCGGGCCATCAGCCGGGCCAGCTCAGCCTCGTCGTGCTCGCCGGCCATCTCCTCCGAAGCGGCGTGCAGCTTCTTCTCCAGCGCCAGCAAATCGGCAAACACGCTGCCCACCTCGTCGTGCAGCGTCCGCTCCAGCCCCACATCAGGCTCTTGCTTGAGATACCCGATCTTCAGACCCTTCGAGAGCGTGACCGTACCCAGATCAGCCTGAAGCTCGCCGGCGATCAACCTGAAGAGCGTGGTCTTCCCGACACCGTTGGCACCGATCAGACCGACCGTCTCGCCTGAGCCCAGCTCCAAGGAGAGATCTTCGAGCACAACCTGTGTGCCGAACTGCACGGTGATACCTTGCAATGAAACAGCAGCCATACCCCCATGATACGCCCTGCGACACGAATCCGGAAGATACGCCGGCGTCACATGGCCGTGGATCGAAAACCCGACCGGCCGACGAGCGAAAGCCTGTGCTCATCGGCGAACCTGTCCGCGCAGCACGCACAGACAGGCGGGCTGACAGTGACCCCTGTGATCCTCGATTGAGGTGCACGCCCTCAATGCGGGAGGGGGAGAGGGTTGCTCAGCAAGAGAGTGATCGTATACACGACCGGAATCGCGCCGATGACGACGAACGCGATCGATAACCTGCGGCCCTGGCGATCGCTCATTCTGCCGATCCCTTCGCAAATGACGATCGCGATTACCACCAGGCCGAACTTCAGGAGAACTGCCCAGTAGAAAGGCCCGGTCTCGATGACGGCAGCAGCCACCGGGTTGGCTTCGGTCCCTTCCCAGTGCCACAGCACAAGATAGGTCAAGATGATATCCAGGCTGGACAGCAGAACCACCCAGACGTAGGCGTTCTGGTAGCGCATCTGCGGGATGCTCAGGAACCTCGAACGATTCTGTCGCCCCGCCGCCTCTTTCAGCGTGGCGCCACAATCCGGACAGCGCCCGACGTCGGCTTGCTTGAGCTGTGAGCGACACGACGGGCAGGTCATGCGCCCGTCGATCGTGGAATCGTCAGGCATAGCCGTGCTGCCTCTAACGACTGTTACTGGTCACACGCCCTCGACACCGCAGCATGAAACCGGACGATAGCAGGTAGATGGCTGGGTGCTCCATCCTCGCTCAGCAAGCATGGGGGACGGACAGGCCAAACACAACACGGAATCCCAAACCACCCGCCAATCCGTCTCCCACCCGCAATCGAGTCCCCCACCTCTAAAGAGGTGGGCCACCCAATCAACGGTAAGCCACGCAATCAGCGGCGAGCCGCCCATTCAACGGCGATCCATCAAATCGGCGTGAGCGAAGCACTATTCCGCGAGGAACTTGTCCGCCACTGTGACCAACTCCTTAACGTGGGCTACGCTGGAGTTGAGCATGTCCTTTTCGTTCGAGTCGAGCTCGACTTCGATGACCTTCTCGACACCGCTGGCCCCGAGCACGCAGGGAACGCCGACGAAGTAACCACCGACGCCGTACTCCTTCTGACAGAACCCCGCACAGGGGAGGATACGCTTCTTGTCTTTGATGATGGCTTCGGCCATCTGGATCGATCCCGCAGCCGGCGCGTAGTAGGCACTGGTACCCATAAGCTTGACGAGCTCACCGCCGCCCACCTTGGCCCGCTGGATGATAGCAGCGAGTTTCTCCTCACCGATGAGCTGGCTTACCGGGATACCACCAACGGAAGTGTACCGCGGCAAAGGCACCATGTCGTCGCCGTGGCCTCCCATCAGCAGCGAGGTGATGTCCTCGACGCTGCAGCCGATCTCCATGGCGATAAACGTCCGGAAGCGGGCGATGTCCAGGCACCCTGCTTGGCCGACGACGCGATGCGTCGGGAAACCCGTCTTCTTCCAGGCAGTGTAGACCATGGCGTCCAACGGATTGGATACCACGATCACTATGGAATCCGGCGCCGCCTTCTTGACCTGCTCGGAGACCGCCCCGACGATCTTCACGTTTGTCTTGATCAGGTCGTCGCGGCTCATGCCCGGCTTGCGTGGTATACCGGCTGTAATGATGACCAGATCGCTGCCTTCGACGGCTGCATAATCGGATGTCCCCGTGATGTTGCAATCGAATCGGTCTATCGGCCCGCATTGGGCCATATCCAGCGCACGTCCAGCCGTACGATCCGCGAGGTCTGGGATATCGACCAGAACAACGTCACCCAGTTCCCTTTGTGCCGCCCACAGGGCGCAGCAGGCTCCGACGTTTCCTCCTCCGACAACAGTGATCTTCGCGCGTTTCATGATTTGTCCTCTCTTCAATTGGAAATGTGATTGCCGCCGACTCCATTTTTAAGATCTTCTGGATGTGCATCTCCTTCGCCTGACTCGCTATCCTACAGCCACAAGCAAGCCACGCCAAGCGCCGCCTAACAGAAACCGATCCTGAGGTCGGGACCACCATCCCATCAGCTTGCAGGCCAACCGGGCAGCCAGAAGTTCGGTGACAACCTGACCGGGGATCGGCATGACCTCAACAATGTCGGCTGCGACGATTACCCGTTGCTTGGCTACACGGCGAAGCAGGTTCGTGGCCTGAAACCAGTCGAAACCGCCCGGTTCGGTTCGTTCGTCTGACAATCCGCCAACACGCAGAAGACAACCTGTTCCGGTTGCAGCTGCGCGAGACCCTTTCCACGAGCCACGACCGTGCAGACGGATGGAAAGATGCTGCTGACTCGCACGAGGTTGAAGGCGGCGATTCCCGCTTTCCGCGAAGCTTCCTCGAAGGATTGCGGCCTCTCCTTGTGTCTGCCGACACCCTTGGTAAGAAACTTCTGCCTGGGAACAAGCATGTATGGCAACGAGAGACTCCTGTTCGGACTACCCGGCCCGCGAATCGATACACCGGATTACAGGCATCCACTACCAGTACACAGAACCAACCGGCCAGCAGGCACACACGTGCCGCGACCGCGACGTGGAACATTCCTCAAAATCGAACAAGCATCACGGGAAGCACGCCCGCCAGGATGAGCGAGGGGCCCCCATCCCTTCCAGAGGTGGGATACGGACGTGCCACCCGGGATGGAAAGTGTTGAACATCACAGACACCAGCGGTACCCCGGCGAACCTCAAAAACCCCGGTCCTTCATGTAGGCTTCTTCATGCTCACCTGTCGGGATGAGAATCCGGCAAGTTTGTGATACGTCAATCCGCAAGCAAAACACGCTCGATCGCCGGTTTGATCGCCATCAGCGCCTGGCCTCGGTGGCTGATGCGATTTTTCAGGTCCGGGGGCATCTGGGCGGCTGTCATCCCGCGCTCGGGCACGAAGAAATGAGGGTCATACCCGAAACCGTTCTCACCGGCTGGCTCATCGACGATGCGACCTTCGACAGCGCCGCAAGCTGTCGCGACAACGCCATCGGGATTCGCAAACGCAACGCTGCAACGAAACCGCGCCGACCGGCGATGCTCAGGAACTCCGCGCAGGGCAGCCATCAGCTTCGCGTTGTTCGCCCCATCATCCGAACCGGCGCCTGCATAGCGGGCGGAGTGAATACCGGGTTGCTTATCCAGCGCATCCACCTCCAGGCCCGAATCGTCCGCCAGCGTCCATCCTCCCGTCAGTTGCGCGTAGTGCAGCGCCTTAGCCCGGGCGTTTTCCTCGAACGTCTCGCCGTCCTCGATCGCCTCTTCGATTCCCGGATGATCCGCCAGGCTCGTGAGGCGCACGGCAGCCCCTTCCAGGACAGCTCGAACCTCCCGCAGCTTCCCCACGTTGGTGGTCGCAATCAGAAGGGTAGGTTCTACTACCACGGATCGACCTCGCTTCGCTTGGGGACCTCGACAAGCTGCGATGCCACCGGCGTCCCAAGGCGCCGACCGGCACGCTCACGCACCTTGGCTCCGTTGACCAGGTTATATTTCAATAGCTCGTTACTCTGTAAGGCCACAACCTCGTCGCAGTATCGCGTGGTGACCACCGTGCCCTCTTCCCCTTGCGGCGAGAGCTTCACCTTTCGCGCCATCTTGACGACCGCGTCCTCACTGAACGCGCCGACGGTCACCATGCTCGAAGCAATGCCATGATAGTAGTAGGCTTCAAACCCCTGCTCACGCAGATAGGCACAGTATTCTGCGCCCGCCTGTTTGTATTCGTGGAACGTATCTGTCGGCAAGAACACAGCCACCTGCAACGTGTAGGCTGCATCGACGTTTTCAAGAGCCCAATCCGGATTGCCCGTGTCCGGTGGCGGATAAGGTGCCATGATCGCCTGAAGAAAGCAGTGTTTACCAGGACCAGCCGCCAGCTCCTTAATCAACGCCAGGTCTTCGCGCAAGTCCTTGGGAATGGAACGCCTGCCAGTTCGGGAATCTGCCCGGCGATAGTAGATGCCATGGTAAAGTCTGGAAACACCGTCACGACCGTGACGGACAAAGACGTCCTTTGCTCCTACGCCCGGAGTTTGCTTCAGCGTTTGGGCCAGTTGCTCAACATGGTCAACCGCGTAAGGACCACGGAGCTCGATGCACTGAATGGTCCAGGGCTGACCCTTGGGAGTGAAGAGCGACCCCTGCCCATCCATTGCCCGGCGAGCAGCACTGTTGCCGCCCGGCGCGCAACCAACCAGCATACAGCACACAAGTGCCATGATATGACATATCTTGCAGTGGGAGTTTTTCACGTCGTTTTCCACGTCCTGCATGCGTCCGGTTTCGGCCTCGCGCCGTACTGCACGCAACCTTGCTATCGATCTCGGCTTGGACGCAGCGTGCTCATCGCTTCCTGCTGCAACGCCAGCAGCCGCTTGATCCCCCGAGACGCCAGATCGAGCAGCTTGTTTAGCTCATCCCGATCAAACGTCGCCTCCTCGCCAGTGCCTTGAATCTCGACAAACCGCCCCGACGAGGTCATCACGACGTTCATGTCAACGTCAGCCGTGGAATCTTCGTCATAGTCCAGGTCCAGGAGCATGCGTCCCCCAACCCGTCCGACACTCACAGCAGCCACGCCCTCGATAATGGGCGATTCACTCACCCATCCGCTGGCCAGAGCGACCGAAACCGCGTCACAAAGCGCGATGTAAGCGCCGGTGATGGCAGTGGTGCGCGTTCCGCCGTCCGCCTGGAGAACGTCGCAGTCGATCAGAATTGAGTTCTCCCCCAGCAGGTCAAGATCGACCACCGACCGCAACGATCGACCGATGAGACGCTGAATCTCCTGCGTCCGCCCGTCGATCTTCGTGCGGTTCCGCTTGCGGCGCTCATGTGTCGCGCCGGGAAGCATGTCATACTCAGCCGTTACCCAGCCGTCACCCCGTCCCTTCTTCCACGGAGGCACGTCTTCCTGCCAACAAGCTGTGCACAACACGTGCGTATTGCCCGCCCGGATCAGAACCGAACCGGCTGCTTGCTGCGTGAAACCGCGGACAATCTGTATCGGACGAATCCTATCCGCCCGCCTACCTTCGTGTCGCGCCAAGAGACACCCTCACATTTCAACAATACGTCAAAGAACCCGTCACAATCCACCAGATCCGCCGGCCACCAACACCATCGTCGACTGTGGGCGAACATAAGAACCCGATCCGCCACTGTCAACGAACCTGTGCCCACATCGCCGCCAGGCATCGACGTGAAAAATCGTCACCGGCACTACATGACAACCTGCGACTAGTTTCGCCGACAGCGGTCAGCTCGATCCACAGCGTGTCGTCGGGCATGATCTTGCGAACTCTGTCAGCCCATTCGACAACCACAACCGACTCGCACGAGGTCATCTCGTCAAACCCCAGCGCCGTAAGCTCCTCACAGCCGGACAGCCGGTAGGCGTCCAGATGATAAAACAGCATCGAAGCCTCATACTCGTGCACCAGCGTAAACGTCGGACTGGTCACAACATTGGGGTCGCTAACACCGCTGCCCGACGCCATCCCCTTGACTAGCAACGTCTTTCCCGCACCGAGTTCGCCCACCAGCCCGATCACAAGACCGCCCGCAAAGCACCGCCCCATCGACTCTCCAAGCGCGAAGGTCTCCGTCGGTGAGCCGGTCTCCCAAACACGTCCTGTTCCGGTCTCGGTCAATGGACATATCCTCTCGGTTCGAGCAACTCCAAACGTCCATCTCCACGAGCAATATGAAGACCCTGCCCGGTGATGACTCCGAGCGGAAGCAGCTCGGCGCCCAAAACGTCCGCTTCGCCATCAACAGCTAGCAGAAGCTCGAAGTCCTCACCGTCACACAGCGCATGATCCTCCGGAGGCCTGCCGTCCATCGCCGCCAGGCGTCTTGCATCGTCGCTCACCACAGCCGCAATCAACTCCTCGTCGACCACCGCCCCAACGCCCGATGCTTTGCACACGCGGCTTAGATCGAGCGACAGCCCGTCGCTCAGGTCGATCATGGCATGAAGCCGACTCCCCAGGCCCTCAGCCGCCAGCCGGGCTTCACGAACCCGCGGGGTGAACGCCAGGTGTCGCGCCAATCGGCTTCCACCAAGCCGACCGGTGACGTAGAGCGTATCGCCCGCTTTGGCTCCGCTGCGAAAAACAGGTTCTATACCGTCATATGGCATCGCGGTGATAGCCACGTCGATCACCATAGGCTCATTCCAGCTCGTCGTGTCGCCGCCTGCAATTGCTACATCATGATCCGCTGCGATACTCGCCATCCCCTCGAAGATAAGCCGAGCGTCCGCCTGGTCCAATCCCCCGGGCCAGGCAACCGACACGGTCACCGCCACCGGTCGGACAGCCATGGCTGCACAGTCGCTCAGGCTGCATGCGATAGCTTTGCGACCGATTAGCGCCGGATCGTCCGACGTAGTGTCGAAATGGACCCCGTCAAGCAACATGTCCGACGACACCAGCACTCTTCCGGCGGAGGTGGCCAGGACAGCCATATCGTCCCCGATGCCCACCTCGACCCCGGGCGCCGGCAGCTTCCGCTTCGTAAGCCACTCAATGAATTCGAGTTCCTCTCCGATCATAGCTCCGCAATACTACCACGCCTGGCACCTTCACGTCACCCAGGACGCCAACCGCCTTGCCGCTCCGGGACGTTTGCGGTACAAGTCCTCAAACGGGAACCGGGCATGGCCAAGGCAAGGTGAACAAGTGAAGACCGCATTCTTTGATTGTTTCAGCGGTGCCGCCGGCGACATGATCGTCGCGTCGCTGCTGGACGCAGGAGCCCCCAAAGACGCTTTGCTCGAGCGGCTCGAATCACTCGGGCTCTGTGGTTATACGATTTCGATCGACAAGACCGTCAAGCAGGGCTTTTCAGCTACCCGGTTCAACGTCGAGCTTGACGAAAACCTCAAACAGCCCCACCGTAACCTGCAAGACGTTGTGGAAATATTGTCTGCCGGCTCGCTACCCGAACCCGTGCGAACAAGGGCCTGTGCGGTGTTCCGCCGCCTTGCGGAGGCGGAAGCCGCCGTCCACGGAACAACGACGGATAAGATCCACTTTCACGAGGTCGGCGCCGTCGACGCCATCCTGGACATAGTCGCAGCCGTCTCCTGCCTCGAACTGCTGGGCATTGGGCGGGTATTCTGTTCCCCAGTCGTTACAGGTATGGGCACGGTGTACTGCGCACACGGTCTGTTGCCGGTGCCCGCGCCGGCAACCGCTGAGCTGATCAAAGGCGTCCCGCTCCGTGAGTGTCGGGAAACCGGTGAGCTGCTGACTCCCACCGGTGCCGCGGTCCTCACAACCGTCGCGGAGTACTTCGGGCCGTTGCCGGCTATGCGCATCGAGTCGATAGGCTGCGGTGCCGGCGTGCGGGACGGGAACGAGGTACCCAACGTGCTGCGGGTCTTCGTGGGCGAGGGGCAAAGCGAGGGCGAGGGCGAAACCGACACCGTCACAGTGCTGGAAACAACGATCGACGACAGCTCTCCCGAAATGATAGGGCATTGCGTCGAGAGGCTTCTAGGCGAGGGTGTACTGGAAGCCTATACCATGCCGATACATATGAAGAAGTCACGCACCGGCCTGCTGCTGACCGTCCTTTGCGAACAGTCGAAGATCGGCGCCGTCGAGCGGATCATCTTCGCCGAGACCACGACGTTCGGGATCAGGCGGCACAGCGTCGAGCGAACCAAGCTCCGGCGACGGATCGAGGAAGTTCAAACTCCCTTCGGACCGGTGCGTATGAAGGTCGGCGAGCGCCCGGGGATCATCACCGTAAGCCCGGAATACGAGGATTGCAGGCAGGTCGCCAACCAACGTGGCGTACCCTTGCAAGAGGTGATGTCCGCGGCACGCGACGCCTTCAACTCCGGGAATCAGCCCGGTACAGCGGATTAGGGAACGGACGCCAGGATGACACCTCAATCGGTCATGGCTGTTGTATCGCTCGTCGCGTCGGATGATGCCCTGATCACCGGCCGACAGCTCGCGATCCTCCTTGGGGTGATCATCATAACGAGCCTGATGCTCATTTCTGCAAGACGGAAGATCCGCGAATCACGCAACACGCCCAGAGCCTATTCCCGCGACCTCTACGCCAGGCTCAAGGAGGAAAAGACGGCAATCGGAAACATGCAGGAGGTCATGCTGGAACTCGAACAGCTTGCCCGGCAGATCCACGGCCAGATCGACACCAGGTACGCAAAGCTAGAAGCCGTCATCCGGGATGCCGACCAACGGATCGAGACCCTTTCTCGCCTGACCCGGACACAGGACGATGCTCCAGTCCTGGACGTGACCGTAGGTATCGAGCAGAACGAGGAGCACGATCCGGCGACCGACAACGCGGCGCTCCCGCATGCCGACGTACACCGCCTGGCGGACGCCGGGCTCGGAGTTGTCCAGATTGCCAAGGAAACGGACAGGAACGTCGGAGAAGTGGAGCTGATCCTGGCTCTTCGAAAAACACGCACTCGGACCGATCCGCTGCCCGCACAGCCGGAATCCGACAGTCCAGCTGCTCCCAGCGTCCGATAACCTCAACTTCACTCCCCAATTGGTCTTATGCCCACGGTAGGGCTATGATTGTCTGAGGCTATAGCGGTTTCAACCATCTTGTAGCGTCCGGGACGGAAGATTACCAAGAAGAAATCGACTTCCCGACGCTACGACATAATAGAACTGGTTCTAGTATTCTCGGTTCTTGTATAGCGGTCGGTTTCCTACACCGCTCGGCAGAAAGGCACCGTTCGACCGCTACACAAAGCTAGAGTTCGCTCTGGGGAGAGAGGCACATTTCCACGGTATAAGGCGTTGTCAGCATGGGTCTGTCCGTAATCTTCGTGAGCGGTCTTAGGCGTTGCGGGAAGAGCGTCGTCATCCGAACGATGATCGACCACCTCTGGACCACCAAGCCCCATTACCTGCGACTCGTCAAGCGGGGTGGAGACAAGGTCGCCCCGAACCTGCCGCCGACGCCTCCGCCGGAGAGCGGAGTCGCCTCCGCCAAGTGTCTGGAATACGAAGAAGAACGCATCTTTGAGATATTGCCAGACGCGCTGGCAGCCGTCCATCGGGAAGACCGCCACGGTTCGGTTCTGATCGAAGCCGATGCCGACCCGGCCCTACGTTACGCCTATCCATACGACCATCGCGTGTTTGTGATGCCTACGCCTACCTCTGTCCGTGAGGTGTTTCGGGACGCCCACGAAGCCGCCGGTGAGTTGCGAAACGTCCTAGATGACACAGCCGCCTTTGCCTCGGAAATCTTCGGGCTGTTCCAGGGCGACGCCTCCGACGACTACGAACCACATGAGGACCGGATCGACCTCACCGGCACGCTTGCCAGGGGTTTTCTGTACTCTCCGCTGGGTGATGAACTGGCTACGCGGATTCAACTCCAGCCGCCCTATCATGGCCTGGTGGAGAGCGACGTCATTCTGGTCAATGCTGCCACACGCCCGCCGGGAACCGAATCTAAAGAGTGCCTGCGCCGTATTGAGTGTCTGCTGGAACGTATCAGCAGCCCCTCAGAAACACGCGGCGAGCTGTTCTCCTGCAGCCCCTTCGACATCAAGGACAGAATCTACAAACGGTTTCTGAAAGCTGTAAAACGGATGTGCGTGAAGGGCAAGTGACACGTCGTATTGACGACTACCCGCCAGGTGAGCGGAATTCCGAAGACCGGATCTCTAACCCAAGACACGAGCGACGGACTGCAAAGGAAAACGCCGCCAACCTTCTTGGGTTGACGGCGTTTCGACTAATCTGAAATCACTGTCTTATACGTCCCGAACCACCGCTACTGACTGACACAATCCTCATAAGAGGGTCGGTTCTCGCCTGCCGGTTGCACCAGGGATGTGTAGATGCGCGCCGCAGGTAGCGTGTCCTTCTGCCACCCGTCACCGCGAACGATGATGCACCTAAACTGCGAATATGTGACCCCATTCGGAAGGTGCTCGACCTCCTCTGAACGGTAGTGCTCGTAGTAGCCCGCCGCGTCCCTGGTGCTCCGGTCGATTATGGCTTGATACTCCGCGTGGGCGTCCACAAACGCACGGTTGTACGTCCAGTCGTCGCCGTGCCAACCGCGGATCACCTTTGTCGGGCCGATGTCGATGCCGGGCTGGAGGAAGTCGCACACTTCCCGCCTGGCAGCCCAGGTCCAGCGACCGATGTTTTCCTCGTAGTACAGTGTTCGCGCCGGAGTCGGTACGCGAGTCGTCGGACGCAAGTACGGTGAGTTGCTGTACATGTTCCCGCCGGCAGTCGAAGACGTCATGAACAGGTTGGCGGCATAACTGTTGCCGAACCAGTCAAAAGACGAAACGTCCGAACCGTCCTCGATCCAGTCGGCACAGTGCCCGCCTCGCGGGGCACCATCGTCAGCCGGGCACTTGAACAGATCGAGAGCCAGCGTCGTGTCGTGCAACATGCCCACTTCGTCGTCGGTTGCCAGCGAGTCCTTGAACCCGCCTTTGTATAGAATATCGTTCATAGGACGCGTCGCCGGTCCGAAGCCCGCCTTAGTGCCGTACTTGCTGTTGAGCGGGTCGCCGGCTGACCCGGTCAAGAACGTGTCGCGCCCGATCCCGCTCTTGCCTCCCCACTCGTAAGCCCCGACGAAGGTCGGGTCGTTGGGGTCCTGATAGTACTGGTAGGGGTGAACCGGGATGCCCCATCCGTTGGGATCGTCA